>Ga0209267_1002220_pt1 | contig 12707 bp, 9 predicted proteins | sample GraSoiAngelo_137_FD_185894 | JGI IMG/M metagenome (GOLD analysis project Ga0209267, IMG submission 185894) | Grasslands soil microbial communities from the Angelo Coastal Reserve, California, USA - 14_0929_09_30cm (SPAdes) (version 2) | ecosystem: Environmental > Terrestrial > Soil > Grasslands ... | reverse complement strand
GAGCAACCTCTTTCTCAAAGTCTCACCAACTCAGAGAAGTGGGATCCAAGGTTCGGAATCGGGGAAGGGACCAGAAATCGCCACTACCTGGAATTTCCCTGGGGGTGGGAAGACGTAAATCTCCCTGGGATAGGGAAGACAAGCGCATCGTAGCCTCCTTCTACTCTGAATCCATAGAGCAGTTTCCGTACAAGGCTTGGGGAAACCCTGTATTTATTCGGGGCGCGTAGGGCCTTGCTGATAGCAGGAGCGTCAACTTGCGATCCGTTCCTCGGACAAATAACAATTGGGTGCAACGACAGACTTAGATTTATGGTGTGTTCGCTACGGCTGCGTCTTCGGATGCGTAGTCGAACTGCTGAGGGTTGATGGTTGGCGGCGGATTATTTTGCTCCCATGCGACGGTTCGTTGAATTGCCTCGCCAGTCTCGACCAACTCTTTGTATTGGAGTTCCGACCGGATGCGCTCCGAGCTCACGACGACATGCTGTGCAGCATTACCGAGCTGCACGAGGTGCTTGGGCGTTTGCTCGCCAGGTAGCACGACAAACCTCCCAGTCCAACTGACTTGCCGAGCAATCTTTTTCTGCCACTCAATTTCTGAGACTGTTGGTTCTTCGCAGATGTTGTAAGTGCGTCCTGCTGAGCGGTCCGACATGGCCGCGATCGCGATTGCATGGGCCACGTTTTCAACGTAGCCTCTTGGTCCGCGCCAGGAAGCTAAGTCGTCGGCCAGCAACACGAAAGACCTTCCGTCGGCCATGCGCTTCAACAATGGAAAGAACCTGTGGAGCGGATCGCCCGGCCCGTACACCATAGGCAAGCGGAGAACGGTTCCGGGCAACTCTGGCTCTGCCATAATCGCCTCCTCCACCGCTATCTTGTCGTAGTTCTCGTCCAGCCAGGAAAAGACACCCGCCATCATTTTCAACGTCTCCGGCGGATAGAGTTGACGTGTCATGCGCAGCGCCGAATCCTCGGTTATAGGCAACGGCTCCAGAGGACCATGCTCGACACCATGGATTACACCCCAAGCGCGATAGACGTCCATGCTACTGATTCCAACCACTCGCCGGGCGATGCCGCGCATGACATCTATCAATTGTTTCGCCTGGTGACCTGAGCTCAGAATGAGATCAACTACGACTTCAGGTGCAAATCGGGCGATGTCGCCTCGATATTGCGGCAAGCGATCCCGGTCTCCCTGGATTTGCTCCAGGACGCCAGCCTCGTGTTTATTGGGGCGGCGGTGAAACACCGCGACGGCATGTCCGGAATCGCACAATTCGCGGACTAAGGGTGTCCCGATGAACCCGTTTCCGCCTATCACCAACATTCGCATGCCTACTCGCTGACCGCACGGATGGCAGAGTCAGTTTACAGAAACACTCGCTCTGGCGCTGTGGAACCCTGACCCACGACGACAAACGGAACGGCACCAGCACGCTGTTCGCCGCCCTGGAACTGGCACAAGGCAAGGTGGTGAGCCAGTGTTATCAGCGACACCGCCATCAGGAATTCCTGAAATTCCTCCGGCGCTTAGACGAAGAGTTCCCCGGCTCGGTGCCCCCGCATCTGGTGATGGATAACTATGGCACGCACAAAAAACAAGAAGTGCGTTCCTGGCTGAAAAAGCATCCGCGTTTCGTGCTGCATTTTGTGCCCGCCAGTTCCAGTTGCTTGAACTTAGTGGAACGGTGGTTTGGCGAGTTGTCGCGCGAGTGCATTCGTCGGGGCGCATTCTTCAGCGTCGTGGATCTGGAGAAAGCCATCGCCGAGTATCTTGACGCCTGGAACGAAGATCCCAAAGCTTTTGTTTGGACCGCCACGGTGGACTCGATCATGGAAAAGCTGTCTCGCTGCCGGCAAACGCTGGAGAAGATTCAACCCGGATGCACCTTGCCACGCAGCAGAAAGAAGACCCACAAGATTGTCTAGTTATTTCGCGGACGCTACACTAGCACATCTTGCGCGCCGCGGCTTGCCTCCGTTTCACTTCCTTTTTGTGTCGCACCACAGCCGCTAGCACTCTCCTGCCGCTGCTCGGCGGTCGATTTCTTGGCTCTGGCGAGGCCGCCCCTGCGGACGAACCCCGCCGACACCACGGAAAGGCCAATGCAAAAGGCAGATCTTGCTTAAACAGGCAGGTGAGACATGATGGTCTCACCCATGTCTGCGCTTAGCCCGCATAGCAAACATTATCGCGAGGAGAAACCCCGTCAGGGCTCCTAGCAATGCTTCACTGATTGAGAGGCTGTTGAAGGACGAGCTGCCATTGCTGCCCAACAGGAATCCGGTGTATGCCATGGCGAAAGTCCAGGAAATCGCGCGAACTTTCATGGGGTATCCTCACGCGTCGATGGAATTGACAGTACTCTGTGGGCCGTGACAAAACCTGGGATGGCCAAGATCACAGGAAGAAATTGCCACAGCCCACCGAGTTCTTCCGTGATTTGGTGAGTTTCTAAAGTCTACCAAAAATTGGGTGGGTAAGTATCAAGAATAATCAAAAAGATAGCAGGGATCGGCAGGTATGCGTTTATGCGGCTCGAAGAAACGACCGGCCGTTCATTTCAGCTGCCGGGACGCCACAGCCATACTGCCTCGTGATCAAACCTTTCGCGTTCGGTTTCGGTAAGGCAGTCGCCACATTTTTTGGGGATAGGGTGGATGTTTGTGGACGGTTTGCCGTTTACGTGAACGATCATCTCTTCCTTGCCACACACACGCGGCAGCGTTACAGCAAAGCACCGAGAACCACCCACAAAATGAACCGTGCATGTACCAAGAGGACGGCAGCCGCGAGTGCAGAGTAGAAATTAGAAGCAAGAACCGCTCCATGCATCTTTAAGAATTTGCAGCAACGAGGGTTAACCATCGGCCTGACACATTCGAGTGCTCCGAGACCCGGGATAATATTGTTGCCAGAAGATTGTGCGAAAAATCATCCACGTCGACATGGACGCGTTTTATGCTTCGGTCGAGCAACGCGATGATCCACGCCTGCGCGGCAAGCCTGTGATCGTCGCTTGGCAGGGTAACCGCTCTGTCGTTTGCGCCGCTTCGTACGAGGCCAGGAGCTTCGGCGTACATTCGGCCATGCCGGCAGTACGAGCGGAACGCTTGTGTCCCCTTGCGATCTTCGTCGCTCCGGATTTCACACGCTATCGGGCAGTGTCGCGCAGCGTATGGGAGATCTTCAAGCGTCACACGGATCTGATAGAGCCACTGTCATTGGACGAAGCATACTTGGATGTTACCGGGAACAAGACCGGCTTGCCGACCGCCACCCTGGTGGCGCGCACGATTCGTGAGCAAATCCGGCAGGAATTAAATCTGACCGCCTCCGCCGGCGTAGCACCCAACAAGTTCTTAGCAAAACTCGCCTCTGACTGGCGAAAACCTGATGGGCTCTTTGTCATTCAGCCCGAGGACATAGACGCGTTTCTCCTCCCACTCCCTGTTGGACGCTTGCCTGGCGTTGGCAAAGTTACGGGAGAGAAGCTGGCAAAACATGGAGTACGGACGGTGGGGGATCTGCGAAGTCTCGATTTTCGCGTGCTCGAAGACCTCTTCGGGCGTTATGGTCGGCGCCTGCACGAACTCGCCCGCGGTATCGACGATAACGAAGTTGTCCCGGACCGGCCTACGCAATCGATATCCGTAGAAGATACCTTTGACGAGGACGTTCTGTTGGCAGAAACCGAGCCCATGATCCGGCACCTTGTAGAAAAGCTTTGGTTTGTTTCGCGCAAAGAATCGCGCATGGCACGCACAGTCGTTCTCAAACTCAGGACAAGCGAGTTCAAGATCCTTACTCGCAGCCATACGCCCGGCTCTCCTCCCTCCTCCTGCGATGAATTGACGGACATCGCGTTGAAGCTGCGAGACCGAGTGGACTTGAGTCCACGGCAGCGCTATCGGCTCGTCGGCGTAGGGTTGAGCAACTTTCGGGAAGCTGAAGAGACGGGGGCGCAACCCGCCCTTTTCGGGTAGCACAAATATGGAAACGATTCCGATCCCGGGAGCAGAAATCTACTACGACAAGAATTTCCTCTCACCTCAGGAAGCGACCATCCTATTCGACATCTTACGGACGAAGTTCTCCTTCCCACGGCTGGTGCACGTTCGGCAAACCTTGCCGCTAGTCCGCAAATGAGGCGTTGGTTGAATTTGCGCCTGAATGATGGACCATACTATGGGGGTCACGACTTCAAGAACGGAAACGCCGTAACCCGCAGCTTGGCGGCCGCGTAGGGAATCAGGTTAATCTTTTCTTCGGCTTCATCACTGGTTACAGGGCTCTGCGGAACAGGATTCGCCGCTCCTTCTTCCGCGTGCCAATTTGGTATTTTCTTGGCCTTAACTTGGAGCTGGACGGCGGGTTGCTTTTTGGAAAACGGGTGATCACCCAACTCACTCTCGACCACGGGAACGTCGTGTGACTGGGATGAGGGATCGACTGCCAAAGCGTAGTTCCACGGCGTGGTTGGATAAACCTGCCAGTCGGCGGTGAGTCCACGGTCCCGGAGTTTCACCCACGCCTCGCCGATAGGATAGGAAAATACGAGCGGACCACGTTCTACCGCGACCGATTCGCGGTACCACTGGGAAACTCTCGGGGTGAGAGGAAATTCGACGTCGACGTGATCGCCCGTCTTCCATTGCCTGTGCAGGCGCGCGAACGCACCTTGGGCGGGTGACGGCTGCAATTGATGGTTCACTCGAATCGTCGATCCTCTAGCCCAGGAAGGAATCCTCAACAGAAGAGGAAATTCCAAGGAAGAAGCGGGATTGACGGTCAGTCGAACCGCACCTCGGAAGGGGTAGGTCGTCTCTGCGACCAAATGGACCGAGGTGTCTTGGATCTTGGTGCGAACCTCGCAGGGCGCATAAGCAGTTGCGACTAGACCGTCATCGGCGGAAGCCATGAAAAGACTCGCGGCGAACTTAGGCCAGCCTTGATGGAAGTTGGCCGTACAGCAGCCGAAGTTCGGCTCCAATCCAAAAAGGTTCGATTCGGGACCATTCGTGGTCCAAGGTTCTCGATGCAAGCTGCACTCGACCTGGTTCGGCTGCTGATCATACTGGTGGGCCCACATGTCATCCGTCATCGCTCCCGGCAATGCATTAAAGGCTAGCCGTTCGAGGCGATCGCCGAGAAGAGGATCTCCGAGAATGCTGAGCGCTTGCTCGAGCGAAAACATGTATTCGACAACAGCGCACAACTCGGAGCCCTGCGACGGGTTCAGTCCAGCGAGATGCTCGTCACAGGAAAACATCCCGTTCGGCAAGCCGTGGTATTGATCGAGTTCTGCGATCTGGTGCATCACGGCTTCGCGATCAACCTCAGACCCTGAAAACAGAGATGAGACCGGACCGGCCTTCAAACCTTGTCCGTTGTTCACACCGTGAGTTGCCAAGGCAAGATCACTCAGACCACCGCCTTCGAGCTGCTTGAATCTGGCCGCAGTCATTTTTTCCTGGAACCGGGAGTTCGCAACCGGGCCAAGCCAATCGAATCCTTGCTCACGAAGTAACTTCATCAGATCAAGAAGCCTCGCATTTCCGCTGCGGTTGTAGAGCCAGATGACACTGAGGGCTTCGTCCTGCCATCTGAATTCCCCCCAGTCCCGCAACTTCCGTGTGGGCAACTCGGAGAGTTGATGATCGAAGTAGCGTTGCATGAACGGCATCACCCGCGCATCATTTGTCGCCTCGTAATACTGAGTCAACGCCTTCAACATCACCATGCGCGGCCACCAGTCATCGTTGGATGGCGGTCCGAACATGCCGCTGGAAACCTGACTCTCCAGCGTCCAATCGAGGAACTTCTGCGCTTTTTCCTTTAGGCGAACGTCGTCCAGAAGGTAAGCCAGCGGAACTAAGCCATCCATGAAATACGGTCCGCGCTCCCAAGACTCGCCGGTACGTCCGAGCCACCCGCTGTTAGGACCTACGTCGGGCCATGTTTCATCCAACCGCCCTCCGAGGCCCGTGGCTTGAATCTTGAGTTGCGTCAACAACCACCCGGTGGGTCGCACTGAGCCTAAGGGCAGCGGATAGAAAACGCTCGGCGCAAGCGGGGCGCGGTTTTTTGTCGCCCCATGAGTTACCACCCTCGAACTTGAAGTTGCCGCTCGAGCGTGTGTCCAGGCTTTAAGAGGTGAGTGGGCAGAGAGCGAGGACGCCACACCCAGGAAACCAAGTTGCTTAAGAAATCCACGGCGACTGGGACGATACGGTCGTATGGCTGACAAGGCGCACTCCCCCACAAGAGATCAAGGCGAGTAATAGTAATGAATGAATATCACTCGCACATGGTTCATATGTTCTAGATGCCATTTTCCCGCGGGTTGCATAAATAGAGGAGACTTCTCCGCTCTAGTCCAGCCCGATAATGCCCCGCTGGATTGCAGTAGTCGCGGCTTCCGTGCGATCGGAGGCGTCGAGCTTTTCAATGATGCTGTTCACGTGATTCCGCACGGTATGACTACTGATCTGCAGGACGTGGCCAATTTGTTTGTTGGTCAGACCCTTGACAACCATGCTAAGGATCTCAAGTTCCCGGGAGGTGAGATCGGTGCGCATCATGCGTTCAGTGAGACGTGACGCGATGTGACGCGGAATGTACCGGTTGCCGGAATGCACGGCGCGAATCGCATCCACCATTTCTCCCTGCGATGTGTTTTTCAGGAGATAGCCTTCGGCGCCTGCTTGCACCGATCGATAGATGTCTTCGTCTGTTTCAAAGCTGGTCAGCACGATCACGCGAGTCGACATTCCTTCGTTTCTAATTGCATGAAGAACGTCGATCCCGCTCATTCCCGGCATGCGCAGGTCAAGCAACGTCAGATCGATAGGGTGGCTGCGAAGCATGTCCAGTGCTTCTTCGCCGCTAGCGGCGGAGCCAACCACTTGCAGCCCAGGTTGAGTTCCCAGCAGCGTGGTCAGTCCGACTCGAACCACGGGATGATCATCCACGATAAGAATTCGAATGCTGTTGCCGGGTTGGTTGCACATGATGCTGATACTCCAACAATTGTTTCCAGATCTTATTCGCCCATGAGAAGATGCTGCCCCGCGGTGGCAGAGCCGCTTTGATGGTGACACGAGTTCCGTGCCCCGGCTCGCTCACAACATGCAAATTCGCAGAGATACTGGCAGCACGTCTTCGCATGCCTTGCAGACCGAATCCGCGTAGATCTTCCACTTTTCGAAATCCCACTCCGTCGTCAGCAATCACCAGCGTGATGAAGTCTTTCTCATAATTTACGGACAAAGAGATTTCATTCGGATGGCCGTGTCGAACGGCATTCGCGATCGCTTCCTGCCCCATGCGATAGAGAGTCTCAGTGATGCGAAAAGGCAGAATTCGAGCGTCACCGCTGGCGGAGGTAATGACGTCTACGTTTCCCCCTTCTACCATTCGGCGCCCGCAAAGCTCCAGAGCCGTCATCAGGTCATGAGATTCGAGAGACACGGGACGAAGCGTGGCGATGCTGCGACGAGCTTCTTCATGGCTATGACGGGCGAGATCGCTTGCCACATCCAGTTGATGATGGATGATCTTGAGATCTTTAGGGACGCCATTGCGAATGGCATCGAGCTGGAAACCAATTCCAGCGAAACTCTGTGCCAATGTATCGTGCACCTCATGGGCTAACCGTTCGCGTTCGTCGAGAACAGCCCTAAGACGCCAATGCTCGATTCGTCCATAGAGGACGCTGATCACGAGCGTGAGGACCAATATACCAATCACTAATCCAACTAGGTGACCCGCATTCCACCAGGGAGGACCCGCCAATACCTTTAGATCTTCCGTAGAGCGCAACAAGACCACGAAAGGAGTGAGATTCTCCGTGTAAGCCGCATCCGCTAAGCAGATGCCCCTCAAGCGGAGAAGACTGTTCACTTTCACCTCTTTGAAAAAACTATCGCTACGGCCGCGATTCACAATCGCTCGAAATGCTTCAGGCCCCGACTCGAAGCCGAGAATGAAAGTATTATTTGGGCCTAGGTCCTTCCGCCGCAAGCGCCCTTCCAACTCGATGAAGTTGGCGTCGAAAGCGCCTGTCGCAGCCTGGGAGGCGGTGACCGAAACTGCCGGCGTCGGAGAACGCGCCCACAACACGCGAACCGTTGCATCCTCGAGCACGGAACTGAAATCGCCGGGGCGCACCCGCCCGGAGGCTTCCACTTCATCTCCTATCTTTAGGGGAAGTCCGTGCGGATTCGCAATCGAGACACCACCGGTAGGATCCTGGATGATCAACGAGGGCGATGCCAGGATAACAACACCTCTGACTGTCGCCCTTTCATTATTCGAGAACGAAAATAGACGTAGATCAGCGATGGGCCGAAACGGTCCGCTAGGCTGGGAAATTGCTTTTTCTGCACCCTCGTGCGAAATAGTCGGGACGGTTTGCTTTCCATTCACGGCAGGACTGGGGGGGCGTTGGAGCCGCGAAATCGAAGTGAGCATGGCGGCCAAATCTCTTTGCTCGGCGCGACGCACGGTAACGTTTCTCCAGACTCCGCCCGAAGAGTACGAGCGCAAACCGATTCGCCCAGACGGTATGCAGTCCTTGTCCCTTAATCCGATGGAACTGACGCTGCCGTTATCCGGCATGGTAGCTTCGCCCACGATCTGGCAATCGTAGGCAAGAAATTTCAGGCGATACCACTGAAAGGGCTGGACACCGAGCGGATCTAAATTCAAATTGCTGCTGTTCTCGGTCCAACCGTGTTCGGCCCGTCCCAGTACCAGACTATTTCCACGTCTGCGCAATCCGAAGTAATAGCCGGTATACGAATCAACTCCGGCTTCTTCGTTGCTGGACCGTAGAATCAGGCCAGCGTCGCCATCGGCTCCCAGCAGCATGACATCGGCTTCCACCACGTAGTTCTTCCAACCGGTTGAACCGGTTACGAGTTTTGCGCCTCGTTCATCCGAGTCGTTGCGCATTTCGCCGCGTACGAGTTCCCAGGTTCCAGCAAAGGCTTGCCACTCATCGGCTTTCCCCAAGGCAAAGGAGTCGCTATACGGCAACGAACTCTGTGGCCAATGCAGATAGGCCAGCAACAATATAGAGAACAAGGTTGCACCCGCCGCCCCGATGGCTACACCGATTTTTCGAGTTAATAGTCTTCCTCCCATCATCGGATCACCACGGCATCTTCAGGAAAGACCTTCCAGTCCATCCAGATGAGTTGGCGGATGGTTGGGTCGTTGATGTTATCGCGGGTGACCAGCGTCGGCGGAAATTTGACTGAACGAGGCGCGTCTCGTCCGCTGAGCGCAGCGGCGACGAGTTCCACTGCTTTTTCGCCCATCGCCTCCGTATCCTGCATCACAACGGAATCGAGATTGGGAATATCAAACGGCAGGGGAGCTCCGTCGGGATCAAACCCGATGACCTTTACAGCGTCGGGATTAGGCAGTGCGCGCACGGCGGTAAGTGCTCCGCGGGTGGAGGGCCACATCAAGCCAACGATTGCATCAACTTTCGGATTCGATTTCAAAACTTCTTCGACGGTTTGCTGCTCATGAACTGCGTTGAAAGAGCCTCTTCTTTTTGCGATCCGGACGTTCCGATAGTTCTCGGTCAAATACAATTCGAAGCTGCGGGCCCTGATCATGATCCCGGCGATGTCCGGATTTACTCCAAGCACGATCACAAAACCTCGCCCGTGGAGCAATTGAGCCACTCGCTGCGCAGCCATTCGGCCCGCAGCTTCGTCATCATTGAGAACGTAGAACAGCTTGTCGCCGGGGGGAATCGGCAGCGGTGAACTTACGATCACGGTCGGGATTTTCCGGGCTAGAGCTCGTCGCACCGGAGTGATCAAGGCCAAGGCTTGGTCAGGCGCGATTACCAGACCCTGATAACCCCGATTAACAACCTGGTCGATCAGAGCGATCTGGCCTTCGACATCATCTTCTCGGGTCGGTGCATTCCAGTAGATTCGGGCTCCAATTTTCGTGGCTGCCGCGTCAGCGCCCCGGTGTTCAGGTTCCCACAATCCCATTCCCGCGGTCCGGGGAATGAGCGCGATCTCGAAAGGAGCCGTTCGATTACAACTCTCAACCAAGACGAGAGTGATGCCAACCAGAAACACGTGGAGCGCCTGGCGCTTCCTTCCGCTATCGAGAAGTTTGCGTCGATTTCCCATGCCAACCGCACCCGAGTCTATGCCATGAGTTCCCACGCAGCAAGGCGAAAGCTGGATGTAGTTCATATGAACTATCGGCCCGGGACGGGGCCAGTGCTATGCTCTCCGACGTTTGGGAGCAGCCCCACATTTCGTCGTCTCCGAACCATCGCAGTACATCTGAACCGCTCCCAATTGGGTCATCTGACCCATGCGCGCCGTCGCCTGGAAGTATAAGCTCCGGCGCAATTTCGATTCATTACGCTGCGGAGGGTGGAATGAGACGGTTTAGGTTGGGGGCATTTTGGGTTGCGCTGGCGTTGACGGTCACACCCATGTTCGCGCAATTCAATAGTGGGCTTCAAGGAAACGTGACCGACTCAAGTGGCGCCGTGATTCCGAAAGTGGACATCACGTTGCGAGATCTGTACACGGGCGTGGAGACTCACGCCACCACCGACGATACTGGCAGCTATCGCTTTGGAAGTTTGGCACCCTCTGCGTACGAACTGTCTGCCAGAGCACCCGGCTTCGCAAGTCGAACCGCCAAGGTCACGATCTACACCGGACAAGTATCGGCCTTCAACCTCAAGATGGCGGTAGCCTCCGAAAATACCAGCGTCACCGTCACCACGGAGGCACCGATTTTGGATGTATCTGATTCACGCCTGCAGACCACGGTGAACACCGAACAATTGCAAGACTTGCCGGTTGCCGGACGCAATTTCTTCAACCTTGTCGCCGTAGCCCCGGGTATCACCGGACACGGCGCGGTTGGGGGCGGAGCCCCCGCCGATGCCCCGGACAATTTTGGCACGGAAAAAACGGTGGACGCCAGCGGCAACGGCCGCAACTACAGTGGCAACCAGTTCACATTGGACGGATTGAATATCACCAGTAACATTCTGCAGGGCACAGCCAACCTGACGCCGAATGCAGACTCCATCCGCGAAATGACGGTCCAGACAAATCTCTTCAACGTCGAACATGGACGCGGAAGCTCAGTTCAAATCGAAATGACAACCAAGTCGGGCACCAATCAATACCACGGCACGGGTGCCTACTTTTTCACGAACCAGGGCTTGTGGGCGCGCTCCCGTTTCCAGAGTGCTCCCTACGCACCCTTCAAGAAGAATGACATAGCGGGGACCCTGGGCGGACCCATTATCAAAAACCACACATTCGCCTTCGCCTCGGTCGAGCTGCTACGAGGACAGATATCTCAGGCGGCCTCTCCCCGCACGGTCGAGAGCCCGGAATTTGTGCAATGGGCGCAGTCAGCCTATCCCAACAGTGTTGGTACGAATGTCCTGGTTAATTACCCGCTTGCTCATACCCAATTCATCCAAGTCCTTCAAACCGCGCAGCAGGCCTTCGGGTCGGGGTGCGGCAGCTCCGCGACGGGAAACATTCCCTGCACCCTTCCCGTGATCGACAGTGTGGCCTTCACCGCCAACCCGTTCCGAAATGCCATCCAGTACAATGTGCGACTGGATCAATATTTCAGCAAAGACCGTCTCTACTTCAGCATGTATCGAACCGATTTGGACAACGAAAACATTGCGCTCCGCCAAGGGTTCCGCGATGTACCGAACAACAACACGAAGTCTTATCAGGCCGGCTATACGCATATTTTTTCGCCCACCTTGATCAACGACTTCGGTTACGGTCAAATCCGCGTGCAAGGGAGCAGCGGGTTTTCCCATGGCATTCCGTTTCACGTTCCCGATATCGGGATTGACAACCAAGAGGGCGTCAACGGACCCTGGGGTCCGGCCACGTTTATTCAAAACAATTACAACTGGCGTGATGTCGTCAGTATGATTCGATCTCGGCACTCATTTAAGTTCGGCTATGAATTTTGGATGGGTGATGACGACGCACGATTCGCCGGACCCTATTATCGGCCCCACTTCCAATTCGCGAACCTAATCGCCTTGGTACAAGATAATCCAACGCTGGAGAGCGGGGTGAACTTCAATCCGCTTACGGGAATGGTGGCCGACGGTGCCTATCGGCATTTGTTGAACACCCATGGAGCTTTTGTCCAAGATGAGTGGAGGGTGAAATCAAACCTTACCCTGACCCTCGGCATTCGTTGGGATGACTATGGCAATCCTCATCCTGACCAAAAGACTGGACGCGAAGGTAACGTGTTTCTGGCAGCTGGAAACGATCTGGACGCGCGCGTGGCGAACGCCTCGGTGCGGCCGGTCACCCATACCTATTCGGGAAGGCTCAACAACAATTGGAGCCCGCGCATGGGATTTGCGTACAATCCTCGCAAAAGCGACAAGACGGTCATGCGCGGCGGATTCGGTCTTTACCACAACTGGATTCCGCTTGGTGAGGACAACCGCGTCCGTCAGAACCCTCCCGGATTGATCACCCCGACATTTCGTCAGGGTGACCCGATTCCGCCGCTGTTCGCGCTCGGTACGACAGATACTCCCCCCTTCGGATTTCCGTTCCCCACCATCCCGGCAGGGCAACTCGACTCTCACGGCGGGCTGGTCGGTGTCCGTGCTCAGGCAAACGGGATCGACCCAAAT
>Ga0209267_1002211_pt1 | contig 12720 bp, 8 predicted proteins | sample GraSoiAngelo_137_FD_185894 | JGI IMG/M metagenome (GOLD analysis project Ga0209267, IMG submission 185894) | Grasslands soil microbial communities from the Angelo Coastal Reserve, California, USA - 14_0929_09_30cm (SPAdes) (version 2) | ecosystem: Environmental > Terrestrial > Soil > Grasslands ... | reverse complement strand
AGCAGAAACGCGCCAACAATAGAGATGACTTCGCTGCGATGGCGAACGCTCGCGTAAACGCCGCCGCCGTCCGGATAAAGACGGCAGATGATCATGTAGTTGAACCCGACGAGCGCAGTGAGCAAGCACATCGGCGCGATGAGCCAGAACGAAGCGTAACCGGCAACAGCAAAGGCGAGCCCAATGACATAGGCTTTGCTCGTGCCCAGTCACCGTAAAGAATGGCGGCCGCGCGCGGAACGTCGACGTTGCGCGGACGCTTAACGTTAGTCGGGATCAATTATTTTTCATTGATGAGGCGATCTCGCGCGACGAGTGCCTCATTTCTGTGGGAGTCGGTTTCCCACGACACCCTTTGCCCTTTAATGATGCCGACGGAGTTAGCTGTCGGGCTGGAGCCATTAAATGCTCTCGATGCCGCGCATCGTTCGCCCCGATCCGTTCCACATTTGTGGATAGAAGTTGGTTCCCCCGCTGGATCGACCACTCGTCGATCTATTAAGCGAAACAAAGAACTGTTGGGAAGTTCTGACTGAATTTGGCTTCGTCAAGTCACGCCAGTGGCGATAACGAGAATGCACTTGCATGGGGCGCGCCGAGCAGTCGAAAGTCCCGGCAACAAGATGGCAGAACCCGTGCTCGGGCAGGCGGCCGGCGTGCATCGGCCGCGCAATTTGGATTGGAAGCGCGCGGCAGCGCTGCTCTACGGCGACTGGGGCACGAGCAAGGCCTACGTCATCGGCCTGGCGTTTCTCGCCGCCGGTTACGCGTCATTGCCGATCATTCTTGCGGTCTGCGTTCTCACCGGCTTGGTTGGAATTAATTACGCCGTTATCTGCCGTTATTTTCCCGATGGCGGCGGCGTTTATTCCGCGGCGCGTTCGCAAGGGCGACTGCTTGCAGTGGTCGGCGCGCTCCTCTTAATCGCCGACCTCACGGTGACGGCCGCACTCAGCGGTTGGTCGGGGTTGAGTTACTTCAACATTCCCATTCTGAAGGAACACATCGTCTGGGCAACAGTCGGAATGTTGCTCGTGATGGGCGTGATCAATTGGTACGGCCCGAAACATAGTGGCAGTTTTGCCGTCGCACTTGCGGTGCCGACGGTGATTGTGGTGGTGGTGTTGATTGCGATCACTGCGCCGCATTTAACCACGCGTTATCTGGAGCGGCCCCACGACAACCCGGCCCAGCTCTGGGTGCAATTTGTCGGCGTCATTCTCGCTCTTAGCGGGGTCGAGGCGATCGCGAATCTCACCGGCGTGATGAAGCTCGATCCGGATTCGACGCCCGAGCATCCAAAAGTCGCGCGCGAAGCGGCGAAGGCGATTTGGCCGGTCGCCGTCGAAGTCGTCTTGGGAACGGTTTTGCTCGGTTGGGCAATGCTGTCGTTGAATCCGAACGCGATTGTTACGTTGTCCGATGGCGCGCATTCCATGCGGGAAGCCCTCCATCTCCGCAGCGAAGATACCTTGCGCTTCGTCGGCGAACAGTTCGGTACGCAGAATTTCGGCCCCCTTTTCGGTCAAGCCTTCGGTTGGCTTGTCGGCATCGTTTTCTTCTTCCTCCTCGTCAGTGCCGCCAACACCGCCATCGTCGCGATGATCGGTTTGCTCTACATGATGGCGCGTGACCACGAAATGCCGCCCGTTTTTACTCAGCTAAACCGTCACGGCGTTCCGCGTTTGCCGATCCTGATCGCGGTCGGCTTGCCCGTCATCGTCATTATCGCGACCGCTAATTTCACCGCGCTGGCCGGTCTTTATGCCATCGGTGTCGTCGGAGCGATCACTGTCAATCTCGGCTCCTGTTCGTTCAATCGCGCGTTGCCGATGAAATTGCACGATCGCGTGCTTCTTGGCATCACCTTTGTCATTCTGTTTCTCGTCGAGATCACGCTCGCGCACACGAAACCGGACGCGCTTTTCTTTGTCTGTTGTGTGCTTGGAGTTGGACTCGCTCTACGCGCTTACACCCTGAAACGCTCTGGCATCACAACCCTCATTGTAACGCGGCAGGTAGCGGAAATGGTTTCGCCCACTCTAGCCGCGTCTATGCAGCCGCGTCTGGAAGAGGGCCAGCGCATTATGGTAGCGGCACGCGGCATTACTCCGGTGCTGAGTTACGCCCTTGATGAAGCGCAATTGCGCAAAGCCAGTCTTTACGTCGTTTTCGTCAAAGAAATCGCGGTTTATTACGGCGCCGGCCCGGTCCGGGGCCGCGCTCGATGGCAGGATGACTCGGAGGCGAACGCGATTCTGTCCCTGATGTTAAAGCTCGGCTGCGAGCGCGACATTCCGGTGATGCCGGTCTATGCCGTGAGCGATGATCCGGCCGCGACCATTCTCGATCTCGCGGCCACCATCGGTGTTGATTTCCTTATGCTCGGCACGTCCCATCGCCTCACGCTCACCAATCTTTTACGGGGAAATGTCGTCACCAACATCGCGGCGGATTTACCCGATACCATCCGGCTAATCATTTACGGATGATGCGGGGCCCGGATGTTTTTTGCACAGCCGAGACCGAGGTTGCTTCCGGCAGGAACATAGGCCCTTGGCCTGTGCGCCGCAGCGGACATTCTGTCCGCTGTCCTCATCAACGTTGTTCTTTCAGCGGGTTTCAAATCCGCTGGGCGCACAGACTGGAAGTCTATGTTCCGATTTCTTGCGTCTTGCTCCGTAAGGCTTCGGAGTTGAATCTGTCGCCACATGTCTTCACCAAAAGTCTTCATCGCTGATTCCATTTCCCAGCGCGGGATCGACGAGCTGACGCGCGAGGGCGCCCTCGAGGCCAAAGTGCAAACCGGATTGAGCGAAACGCAATTAGCCGAAGCCATTCCGGATTTCGCCGCGCTCATCATTCGCAGCCAAACAAAAGTGACCGCGAAAATCTTGAACGCAGCGAAAAAACTGCGTGTGGTCGGTCGCGCCGGCGTCGGGGTGGACAATGTCGATGTCGAAACCGCGACCCGCCGGGGCGTGGTTGTGCTCAACGCGCCAGGCGCGAACACCATCTCGACGGCCGAGCACGCTTTTTCGTTGCTGCTCAGTCTTGCCCGGAACATCGCGCGCGCCGACGCGACGTTAAAGGGCGGCACTTGGGACCGGAAAAATCTGGAGGGCGTCGAGCTCTACAACAAGACCCTCGGCATTATTGGCATGGGCCGGATCGGGAGTGAGCTTAGCCGACGCGCCATTGCCTTTGGAATGCGCGTGCTTGCGTTCGATCCATACCTTTCCGCCTCGCGGGCGCGCAGTTTGCAAGTCGAGTTGGTGGAAGAGCTCGATGAATTGCTCGCCGCCGCTGACTTTATTTCGCTGCATACGCCGCTTACCGCGGAAACGCGCCATATTTTAAATGCGGAACGTCTCGCGAAAACAAAGCGGGGCGTGCGCATCATCAATTGCGCACGCGGCGGACTGATCGACGAGAACGCATTAGTTGATGCGATGTCGAACGGCCACGTTGCCGGCGCCGCACTCGATGTTTTCGAAACGGAACCATTGCCCGCCGATTCGCCGCTGCGAAAAATCCCGAAACTTGTTCTGACGCCGCATCTCGGTGCCTCGACCGCCGAGGCGCAGGAGAGCGTGGGTATCGAAATCGCGCAGTCCATTCGCGAAGCCTTGCTCGAGGGAACGATTCGCAACGCCGTCAACATGCCGACGCTCGACGCGAAAACACTCGCCCTGATTGGGCCACATTTGCGTTTTGGGGAAAAACTCGGCCGCTTTCTCTCGCAGCTTGCGCCCCGACGAGTCGATTCGCTTAACATCAACTACAGCGGAAAAGTTAACGAAGTCGATACCACCGCCATTACTCGCGCCGTGCTCAAAGGCTTTTTGCAGAGCGCTGGCGGGAGCGAAGTGAATGAAGTAAACGCACCCGCATTCGCAGAAAGTCTGGGACTGAAAATCACCGAGACACGGTTGAGCGCGCCCGGCGATTATTCCGACATGCTTGAACTTTCGGCCAGCGCGGAAGGAAAGGACATCTCAGTCGGCGGCGCATTTTTCGGAATTACTCCACGAATCGTTAGCATCAATGCCCGCCCGGTGGAAGCGCGGCCGCACGGGGTGATTCTGGTGCTCGAAAATACCGATCGCCCTGGCATGGTCGGTCGAATCGGGACTTTGCTTGGGCAACATGGCGTGAACATCGCAACGATGTCGCTCAGCCGAAACCAGGCCGGCGGCACCGCGCTCACGGTTTTGAATCTCGATAGCGCGCCCGGCGAAGAATTGCTCAAGGAAATTCGTAACAACGACGACATTCGGAGCGCGCAGGTGATCGAGCTGTAATCCGGAAAGCGGTTGCGCCCTTTCGCGGGCGAATCAATCTTGCACAAACAGATTGGATTTATGGGAACGATTCTAGGCACACTCGTTATCGGCTTGGTCGTCGGCGCCATCGCAAAGTTGCTGATGCCAGGCCGCGATCCGGGCGGTTGTTTGATCACGATTCTGCTCGGCATTGCGGGCGCTTTCCTGGCCGGATTTCTCGGCCGCAGCATCGGCTGGTACGAGCCGGGGCAACCCGCCGGCTTCATCGCCTCCATCATTGGCGCGATGTTACTTTTGCTCGCGTATCGATTGATCAGAGGGCGCCGATCGTAGCAAATAACCGCCGCAAATTCGGTTGCGCACTCTCGGGCCTGATGCGCTGGTAAACGATGCGACAGCCGACGCGATTGGCGATCTTGCTCGCCTTTGCGGCGCTCTATCTAATCTGGGGCTCAACTTATCTGGGCATTCGCTTGGCCATCGATTCCATCCCGCCGTTTCTCATGGCCGGTTCCCGCTATTTCACAGCCGGATTGATTCTCTACGGTATTGCACGGGCGCGAGGCGCAACACGACCGCCCGCCGCCACGTGGCGCAGCTCTCTTATCGTCGGCGGCTTTTTGCTGCTCGGCGGAAATGGCGGCGTCACCGTCTCGGAAAAATATATCGATACCGGTTTGGCCGCCGTCATCGTCGCAACCGTTCCGATCTACATCGTGCTGCTTTCATGGGCGAGCGGGTCCGCGCCGCGGCCGAACGTCCCGGTTTTGCTTGGACTGGCTGGGGGATTTCTTGGCGTCGGGATTTTGATGGCGCGATCACTGCATTTTTCGACGAATGAAACGCGACATCCGGGAGTTGGAATGCTGATTTTGCTCTTCGCCTCACTGCTTTGGTCAATCGGCTCGCTTTATTCGCGCGGAGCAAAGAATGCCGATTCACCGTTTATCGCTGCCGGCCAGCAAATGATTTGCGGCGGCGTGCTACTGCTACTCGCAGGATTTATTACACGCGAACAATTTCACCCAGATTCGGTCACAGCGCATTCCATCTGGGCGTGGATTTATCTCGTCCTGATTGGCGCCATCATCGGATTCACCGCCTACATTTACCTGCTGCGGCATTGCGATCCGGCGAAGGTGGCGACCTACGCTTACGTCAATCCGATCGTGGCGGTGATTCTGGGAGCGCTTTTCGCGGGCGAGCATCTCACTTCGCGAACTATCGTGGCGGCGGCGTTGATCATTGGATCGGTCGCAATTGTTATCACCACGCAACAATTAAGGCCGAAATCCGTGCCACCGGTTTCGGCCGCATTGGCAGAAGCGGATTAGGTCACCCCCGAGCGCCCTTGTAGCTGCCACTGTCTCCAGCGGCAGGTCGCTTCCTTTCTGCCGCCTGTGACGGCGGCAGCTACAATGCTACAACGCTTGGCATTCCTGGCATGTCCTCTCTAGTATCTTTCGATGGCTGAAACGCCAAAGAAGGAAACAATCGATGTTGAGACAGCGCAGGTCTATCGCGACCTAGCCGCGCGCGAGAGCGACGAAAAACGCAAAGGCATTCTCGTTCGCATGGCCGAGGCGGAAGAGCGTCACGCCAGCCGGTGGGAGCAAAAATTGCGCGATATGGGTGAGCCGGTCCCAACCTTAACCGACAATATCTGGACTCGCTTTCAACGCCGATTCACGCGTTCACTTGGAACCGACATTGCCATTCGTCGAATGGAAGCGGCGGAGGAAAAACATGAGCGCGAATTTTCCGCGCAACGCGATCGGGCACTCGCGGGCGAGCAGGACGTGCAGGAATTCTTGCGCACCAGCGCGCTGGAAGAAAAAGCGCACGCTCGGGCGTTGAATGCGATGGCCGGACCGCCGAATCCCAAAACCGCGCTCGATACAATTCTAAAACGCGAGCGTTGGCACGGACGCGGCGGTAGCTGGGTTGCCGACGCAATCTATGGCGTGAATGATGGGCTCGGCGCTGTCTTCGGAATTGTTTCCGGTGTCGCCGGTGCCACCAACAATCAACAGCATTATGTTTTGATTTCCGGTCTCGCCGGAATGCTCGCGTCCGCTCTGTCGATGGGCGCGGGCGCGTATCTCGCGGTCAAAAGCGAGGGCGAAGTTTATGAGGCGGAAATCGCACGCGAGAAAGCGGAAGTTGAAGAAAACCCTGAAGAAGAAATCGAGGAGATGGCGCTCTTCTACCAGCTCCAGGGCTTCAGCGTGGAAGAATCGCAAAAAATGGCCGAGCGACTGGCGGAAAATCCCGAGCAATTGGTTCAGGCGATGGCGCAAAGCGAACTCGGCCTTTCCGAGCATCGCTTCCCCAATCCATGGAAATCGGCGACATCAGCGTCACTCTCTACCGCAGTGGGCGCCTTCATACCCATCATTCCTTTCTTTTTCATGACTGGATTGCCCGCCGTTATCGTGGCTTTTGTTGTCAGCATCGTTGCGCACTTTGCGGTCGGCGCGATCAAATCGCTGATAACTATTCGCTCGTGGTGGGCATCCGGTTTTGAGATGACTCTCGTCGGCGTGATTGAAGCGGTCGTGACTTATAGCCTTGGTCTGGCTTTCGGAGCCGCTGCCTAACGGTATTTTGGCTTAATGGGCGACCTCGAAATCGTCCAAGCATTCCAAAGAACCGAAGAAAAGTTTTGCCAGGTCTACGGTCCCGAATCCGGGTCGGGAAAATCCCGCTCACGGGACACAATTCCGAGGCTTTTCGCAAGACGCTGACAGTTAAGCCTCACAATCACAATCGCTTGCGACTAAAGCTTGCCTTTGGCACGTCCGTTGCATAAGGCTTCCTCGAACACTGTCGTTCATTCGCTCAAGCTATGTACTCTCGACTCACTATTGTTTCCGTCGCCAGCGCGTTGGCTGTTTCCGCGGTCTGCGCTCAGGATAAACCGCAACCGACCGTTGACGAGTTGGTCGCAAAAAATGTGGCTGCGAAGGGGGGCGCTGACGCCCTGCGCGTGCTGCAATCGGTTCGTTTCACCGGCAAGATGCTGGTGAACGAAGGCCAGATCCAGCTCGCTTATATCGAGACTAAGAAACGTCCCGGCGAAGTGCGGTCCGAAGTCACCTTGCAGGGCATGACCGCTATCCAGGCCTATGACGGCGAACAAGGCTGGAAAGTTTCGCCGTTCCAAGGTCGAAAGGATCCGGAAAAAATGTCGGCCGATGACACAAAGTCGTTGATGGAAGAGGCGGAGATTGACGGGCCACTAGTCGATTGGAAAGCAAAGGGCAGCACAGTCGAGTATCTCGGCACGGAAGACGTGGACGGCACGTTGGCGCACAAGCTCAAAGTGGTCCGCAAGAATGGCGACGTAACTTTTGTTTATCTCGATCCCGACGCTTTCCTGGAAATTCGCAAAACTACGCAACGGGTGGAACAAGGCGCGCAGGTGGAAGTAGAGACCGATGTGGGCGACTACGAAAAAATTGCGGGCGTCTTTCTTCCATTTTCCATTGAGTCCGGCCGCAAGGGTGGACCAGACAAACAAAAAATCGTCATCGACAAAGCAGAACCCAACATTTCGGTTGATGACGCGATCTTCAAATTTCCAACCGCGAAATAATATATGCGTTTTATCATCCCTGCCTTGCTTTTTCTAATTCTCGTTAGTTCAGCAGCTTTCGGCGCGAACGAAGCGCCTTACAATTCCGCCACAATTTCCGGACTCGGTGCGCGCAATATCGGATCGGCCACGATGAGCGGCCGCATTTCCGCAATGGCGGGCGTAAAAGAGCCTTCGGGCAAGATCACCCTCTTCGTCGGTGCGGCCAGCGGCGGCCTTTGGAAATCGGATGACGGCGGTACCCGTTTCCGTCCGGTATTTGATGAACAGCCAGTGCAATCGATCGGCGCGATCGCGATTGATCCGAAGAATTCCAGGAACATCTGGGTCGGCTCCGGCGAATCGTGGACCCGCAACAGCGTGTCAATTGGTGACGGCATCTACAAATCAAGCGATGGCGGCGAGACTTGGACCAATGCCGGATTGCCGAAGTCGGAACGAATCGCCCAAATTGTCGTTAGTCCGAAAAACAGCGACACAGTTTTTGCCAGTGTGCCCGGAGCGCTCTGGAGCGACTCGGCCGATCGCGGGCTTTATCGTACCATCGATGGCGGCAAAAATTGGGGGCTCGTGCTCAAGGGGAGTAATCTTTCGACTGGATGCTCTACCGCTACGATCGATCCCAACGACTCGAATATAATGTTTGCGGCACTCTGGGATTTTCGGCGTAAAGGCTGGACCTTTCGTTCCGGCGGCGATGGCCCGAACGCGCCATCGGGCAGCGGATTGTTTCGCTCTAACGATGGCGGCAATACCTGGAACGAGATCACGGCCGAGAACAGCAAGGGTTTTCCAAAAAAGCCGTATGGTCGTATTGCAGTTGCGATCGCGCCATCGAATTCGAAACGGGTTTACGCTTTTGTTGAATCAACCGACAGTGCTCTCTTCGTCTCCGATGATGGGGGCAGCACTTGGGACAAGCGCGACAAGAGTCAATGGATGGTGTGGCGTCCGTTTTACTTCGCCAATTTAATCGTTGATCCGAAAAATTCCGACCGCCTTTTTAAGACCGACGGCTCAATGATCGTTAGCGAGGATGCGGGGAAAAGCTTCGCCGCGGTTGGCGGGTTCGGTGGAATGCACGGGGACGTTCATTGCGTCTGGATCGATCCGGCCAATCCGCAAACTGTCTTTTCCGGGGATGATGGAGGGATGTGGTATTCTTACAACAGCGGGAGCAAATGGTGGAAAGGCGACAACCTTCCCGTCTCGCAGTTCTACCATGTCAGCGTGGACGACCAGGATCCGTATCATGTCTATGGCGGGTTGCAGGACAACAGTTGTTGGGTCGGGGACTCCCAGTATCCCGGCGGCATCACCAATAGCCGCTGGGAAAACCTGTACAATGGAGATGGCTTTTTTATCTTTCCGGATCCGAGTGATCCCGATTACATTTATGCTGAATATCAGGGTGGTTATGTCGGCCGGGTAAATCGGCATACTCACGAAGCGCGCGACATCCAGCCCAAGCCGAACTACAAGGAGAAGCTGCGCTGGAACTGGAATACGCCGCTGGCGGTTTCGCCTAACGAGAAAGGGACACTTTATATCGGCGCGCAATTTCTATTTCGCTCGCGCGATCATGGTCAGAACTGGGAACGCATTTCGCCTGACCTGACGACAAATGATCCGGAGAAACAAAAACAGGAACAGTCGGGCGGAATCACCGTCGATAACTCCGCGGCGGAGATGCACACGACAATCTATTCCATTAGCGAATCGCCCAAGGACAAGAATGTGATCTGGGTGGGAACCGATGATGGCAACCTGCAACTGAGCCGCGATGGAGCTAAGAGCTGGAACAACGTGGTTGGAAACGTTCCCGGCCTTCCGCCGAACTCCTGGGTAAGCTGGGTCCAGGCCAGTAACTACGAAGCCGGCACTGCCTACGCCGCCTTTGATCGCCACACCTTTGGTGACATGGCACCGTACGTTTTCCGCACGGCTGACTTTGGGAAGACCTGGACGCCACTCGTCACGGCGCAGGATTCGAAGGGTGTTCGAGGTTACGCCCACGTCATCAAAGAAGATGTCGTGAAGCCGAATTTGCTTTTTCTGGGGTCCGAGTTTGGTCTTTACGTTTCGATTGATGGCGGAAAGGCATGGGCGCAATTCAAAGGCGGCCGGTTTCCGGCGGTGGCAGTGCGCGATCTCGCGATCCAGCCACGTGACAACGATCTTGTCCTGGCCACGCATGGACGTGGGATCTGGATCGTCGATGATATCACGCCATGGCGCGCACTCACCCCGGAGCTTCTTCCGCAGGAGGCAGCCTTTGTTTCGGCGCGACCAGTGCAGCAGCGCATTGAAGGGGGTGGTGGGTGGGCTAACGGCGACGCCGTCTTTATTGGGGATAATCCGCCAGACGCCGCGGTCATTACTTATTACCAGAAAGCACGACATCTTTTTGGTAAACTAAAGCTGGAAGTGCTCGATTCTTCCGGCCAGGTAGTTGACGAACTACCTGCCAGTAAACGACCAGGCTTGAATCGCGTCACTTGGAGCATGCGGGCAAAGCCGCCCCGTGTTCCACCAGCAGCGCAAGTTGCTTTCAATGGTGTCCGCGGCCCGCGTCTTGTTCCTGGGGTTTATACTGTCCGCCTAACGAAAAATGGGAAGGCGACGGAAACGAAGCTTACTATCGGGCTCGATCGACGGGCAAAATTCAGCGAAGTGGATCGGAAAGCGCAGTTCGATGCGGCAATGAAAGTGCGTGCGTTGTTCGAAGACGAGAGCGACCTGATGGACCGTATTTTATTTCTGCGCGGTACGCTCGCCAAAACAGGCGGCGCCTTGCCAGAATCTGATCCATTGAAGAAGGCCGTGGGCGATTTCGATGGCAAAGTGGACGCAGTCCGCAAACAAATCGTGGCTACGAAGGAAGGTGGCGCGATCACGGGCGAAGAACGTTTGCGCGAGCACACCGATCAACTTTATGGCGCGCTCCTGAGCTATGAAGGCAAACCGGGCGACTATCAACTCGCCTACTATGAAGCGTTGAAACGCGAACTCGCCGATGCCTCGAATGAGTTTGCGGGGCTAGTGGCAAAAGATTTGCCCGCGCTAAACGACGCCCTCAAAGCCAAAGGACAACCGGCGATTTCGCCACCACCAGAGAAGGTCGCGGTTAACGACGACACCGCCAACTTTCCCGGCGGTGGCGGCATTACTGGGCCAACCGATCCCGATGGACCTGCTGCCAAAATTACCCTGCCCGCGGATTTTCGAGTTTTGCATTAACTGAGAATCCCCCGCATAATTCTACGAACCGGATCATTCGGGGGTATAGCTCAGTTGGTAGAGCGTCTCGTTCGCAATGGCCCCCAATGCTTGTTAGCGCACATTATCTAAAGTGGTCACATGTGCTCAACTAGAGGGTAAAGAACCGAATCGGGCTTATCTCACGTTGTCTCACCGGTGCCGAAAACAGGGGGCGAGTGGACAAAGCGGCGTACCAAGGCGCAAGGCGCGCGCGCGATGCGTCACGGTTGTAAGGCGTGTTGGGAAATGGCGCAGGCCCAGCGGTCGCTCGTGGACGACGGGGCGGCTTTATGGGCGGTCACACACGGACGCGACAAGCTCAGCGCGAGACGGCGCAACAAAATTTAGCAGTCCGAATCGCCGTTTGGAAAATTCGGCCGTTTAAGGGTGGCTGGCGATGTTCGCCATAAATGTTCTGGCGACGTCCTGCTCTCGCACGACCTTTCGTCGCACTACCATCGGGGCTGCAGGGTTTCACTGCCGTGTTCGGAATGGCAACCTGAAAGCGCGACTGTCTTAAGTAATCTCATCTTAAATTCGTAGCTGATTCGAGAAGGTGTGCGATTGCTGTTGTCTCCGGAGAACTCGCCTTGTACTTCGGAAAGAAGCAAATTTGTCAGGCTCCATGCAAAATCACTGAGGCAAGGCGTTAATCGGCAGACTAACGCTTGCTGATCTGCGGTCGTCGACCGGGCTTGTCATCGGATTGTACGTCACAATGCATCTGTCGAATCACGCGCTCGGCTTGATTTCAGTCCGCGCACAGGAAGCGGTTAGGCCGTGGGTGATGGCGGTGTGGCATTCACCACCGGGCCAGGTGCTGCTCTATGGTAGCCTGAGTGTTCACCTCAGGATTGCGCTGATCGTGTTATTTCGACGCCGCCATTATCATATGCCGGCATGGGAGGCGAGTCAGATTCTACTCGGCCTGACAATTCCTTATCTGTTGCTGGTCCACATCGTAAACACCCGGGCCACCCGCATCCTTACCGGTATCGACATCGATTACACTCACGAGATCGCCAATCTCTGGGTCGATCCCTGGACCCGGTTTCGACAAATCGCGCTCGTTTTGCTGGTGTGGGGACATTTCACGGTGGGCCTGCATTTTTGGTGGCGGGGCGAGCACCATAGAGGTGGCCCTGCTCGATGAGGCAAGCCTGCGTCGGATTTTGATTTAGCACTGTAGCGTCCGCGCCGGCGGCGCTTCGAGAATGTACAAAAAAAAGGCCCAGCACTTTGACTAGCAAAGTGCTGGGTTCTGGCGACGTCCTACTCTCGCACGACCTTTCGTCGCACTACCATCGGGGCTGCAGCGTTTCACTGCCGTGTTCGGAATGGGAACGGGTGGTGCCACTGCGCTACTGTCACCAGAGTCCGAAGCAGGACTGGCGATTCGCCGTCTTTGGCGGCGAGGCAGGCCGATGCCGAACTCTGGGGACTGTGATTGGTGATCGGTGGATGGTGAGAGCTGGTTTTTCTTTTACCATTCACTTACCGCTATTCACCCGGAAAAGAACGGCTGCTTCTCTGATGTCTACATACAGGCTTTCGGATTCGGCGGTCATAGACCGC
>Ga0209267_1002206_pt1 | contig 12730 bp, 10 predicted proteins | sample GraSoiAngelo_137_FD_185894 | JGI IMG/M metagenome (GOLD analysis project Ga0209267, IMG submission 185894) | Grasslands soil microbial communities from the Angelo Coastal Reserve, California, USA - 14_0929_09_30cm (SPAdes) (version 2) | ecosystem: Environmental > Terrestrial > Soil > Grasslands ... | reverse complement strand
CGGCGTGGTGCGCCTGGGTGGCGACGTAGCCGCGCCCGGGCTCGATCGCCTCGAGGGTGATCGTGCGATAGGTGCCGACGAGCGTGCCGGCCGTGCCCTGCACGTAGAACTTCGGACGGCGGACCGCTGCGATATCGCTCTGAAGAAACTCGGCCTCGCGGCCGTCCGGCCACGTCATGCGGACACGGATCTGATCGTGATTGGTCACGTCGTGCCAGACGCGCTTGTGCCCGTGCGCCTGCACGACCCGCGGCGTGCCGGTCAAGAGCTGGAGCACCCAGTCAACGTGGTGCGAGCCCCAGTCGTAGCCGGCGCCGCCGGAGACCGCGGTGTCCGAGTGCCAGGTGCGGCACGGATGCGCGTAGCCGCCGACGAAAGTCTCGACGTTGAAGATCTCGCCCAGGAGCCCGGCGCCGACCGCCCGGCGGAGCGCGACGAAGTCGGAATCCCACCTTCTGTTCTGATGGACGGTCAGCATGCGCCGGCTCGCGGCCGCCGTCGCGATGATCTGGTCGGCCTCGGCCACCGTCAGGCAGAGCGGCTTCTCGCAGGCGACGTGCTTGCCCGCGCGCAGAAGAGTCAAGGTCAGCGCCACGTGGTGGGCGGGCGGCGTCGCAACCAGCGCCACCTCGACGTCGTCGTCGCTGACGAGCTCGCTCACGGCCGCGTACGTTCGCACACCTGGAAAGTCCGTCTCAGCGGCCTTGCGGCGCTCGACGTTCGGATCGACCACGGCGACCAGCTCGAGCCCGTCGGTCGCCGTCACGCCGAGTCCGTGGTGGTAGCCCATGCCGCCGAGCGGCCCGTAGCCGACGATGGCCACGCCGATGTTGCGACCGCAGCAGTGCAGGTCGGGACGCAACGCCCGCGCGAGCAGCTGGGCGAGCTCGGGGTTGCGCAGCGCCGCGTCCGTGTTGCCGAGACCGCAGGCGACCACCCGGCCGGCGCCGCGAGTGGTCTCCACGACCGCGGCCAGATCGCGGAGCGCGACGCTCACGTCGACGATGACCTTGCCGTCCGCGAGCGGGATGAGGGGCACGAACCCGTCGACGACGGCGAACTCGCGCGTGACGCGCGCGGAGATGTGGGAGTGTGCCTCGGTCACTCGCGCGAAGTACTCACCGGGGGGCGGCTCCGGGCCGGCGACGGCGCCGAGCAGATCAGCCCAGAAGCCGTCGCGCTCGACCGGCGCGGCGCCGATCGCTACCAGCGCCGCGCCGCGCTCGACGGCGGTGCGGATCGCGGCAAGGAACTGCAAGGGCCGGGCCGGCTGCGGGCCGTCCACGACGATCGCGGCGCAGTCGGAGAGCTCCGGGGGCGGCTCCCCGGACGCGACGAAGCGCAGCTCGCCGAGCTCTCTGGCTAGAGCGCGAAACGCGGCGCGACGACTCTCGGTGAGACGCGGCGACAGGACCAGGATATCCATGGCGATGCCTTAGAAATGCATCACCTCGGCCGCGTGATCGAAGACGTCCTGGATGCGGCCGTGCGAGATCGCGCTCGCCTGCACGGCGGCCACCAGGTGGCGCCAGCGCAGCGACGGACGGGTCGCGTAGAACTCCTCGTACGTCGCCTGATGATGCTTGAAGGCGTGCATCTCGGTGAAGTTGTCGCGACAGGCAATCTTGCCGATCACGCCGATCAGCAACTCCGGCGCATAGCCACGGCCGGCGTACTGCTGAGCCAGGGCGGCAGCGTGCTTGACCTCGTCGGTCGAGCGCCAGCTGGCGAGACCGGCCGTCGGCAGTCGCTCGCCGACCGGGAGACGGCTGATCAGGCTTTCGATCTCTTCGAGCAGCTCGTCCTGCGTGTGGGACGGTAGCGCCGCCACCCGCTCGGGCTCGGGCTGCACGTCCGACGCCAGCATGCGCTGCGCCATCCGTACCTCCGGCCCCGTGTTCCAGACCAGGAGCGCCTGCAGCTTGATGCGCCGCGAGAGCTCGGGCTGCCGCAGCAGATAGCGCCGCGTATTGGCACCCGTGTTGATGTGCACGTCCATCGGGTTGCCGGTCTTCGAGCGCAGGAAGAGCGTGGACCCGCCGACCGACAGGGCTTCGCCGGCGCCCTCGAGCGACAGGCCGCCGCCGAGCGCCCGCGCCAGCATCTCCGGGATCTCGCCGAACTCGCTGCAGCGCCCGATCTCGTCGGCGAGCGCCGTGACGGCGGGGGTCTCGTCCTCGCCGGTCTTCACGCGCAGATCGCGCTCGAGCAGCTCGTACTTCCGGATCAGCTCGTCCACGTCCAGCATCATCGCCGGGTTCGTCGGGCGCGTGATGTAGCGCACCGGCGCCCGGCCGATGTACTTCGCGTACTCCCAGCCGAAATACTCGAGCGCCCGGAACGTGAACACCGGGAACAGGAAATAGTGGTCGTCGAGCTGGTTCTTCGGCACGCCGACCTCGAGCAGGAGCTCGAGGATCTGCATCGGCGAGAGCCGCTCGAGCAGGTACAGGAAGTAGTGATCACACGCATTGTAGACGCCGCGGCTCACCGCGGTCCGGAACGCCTTGACCGTCGCGTCCACATCGTCGTTCTCGGATACGGGCCGCGCGTCGGCCAGCATGTACGGTCCCATCGCCGGCGAGTGGATGTGCTTGTTCGCGACCGCGACGTTCTGGATGACCGGCAGCATCGCGTACTCACCGGGGAGCCGCGCCGAGATGTGGTGGACGGCGTGCAGGCCGCAGAGCGGATGGAGCGGGCCGCCGTGATGCCCGGGCGGCAGATCCGAGGAGCGCACCACCGCCAGCGCCGAAGCGAGGAGCATGTCCTTCACCGTCGTGCCAGCGGCGAGCTTGTCGTGCGTCGCGGCCACAATGCGTTCCGGCGTGGTCTCCTCCACGAACTCCACCAGCGGCTCGATGTGGTCTGGATAGCGAACGCGTTGGGCCATGACAGGATCCTCCGGTTTACCGAGACGTTGCGCCGGCGGGCGAGGCTGCCGAAAGGGCCTCTCGCACGAAGGCGGGTTCGAAGATCCGGTCAGCCATCACCTGACAACGCTTCATCAGCCGGTGCTCGTCCGGCCGGTAATCCGCGACCGCGTTGTGGAGCGTGCCGATGTGATCCCACATCAGCACGTCACCCTCGGTCCAGCGGTGGGTGTACTGATACTTCGGCTGGAGCTGGTGCGCGAACAAGGTCTCGAGCATGCGGTCGCTCTCCGGCTCGTCGAGCTCGTTGATGCGGATCGCGTAGCCCGGATTGCAGTAGAGCACTCTGCGCCCCGTGATCGGATGCGTGAGAAAGAGCGGATGGACGGACGGCGGACGCCGCCGGCGCTGCTCGGCGGAGAGCGGCGCCCGCAGGCTGCCGGGACGGGTGCGCATGTTCTCCCAGAACTTGTTGAAGTCGTGGGTGGCCGTCGCGCCTTCGAGGCGCGCCTTGAGCTCGGGCGCCAGGTCCTCGTACGCGGCCTGCGTGTTGGCGAACATCGTCGCGCCGAGCACCTGACCATCGCGCCGCGGCACCTTGACGGCGTAGAGCACGTTCAGAAAGCCGACGGTCTCGTTGTAGGACATGTCGGTGTGCCAGTCCTGCCCGGCGTCGGTGATGCCGATCGGCTCGCCGTTCTCGATGATGTTCGAGAGATAGCCGACTTCGGGCATCCCCGGCTCGTGGTGACGGCCGGTCAGGGTGGCCTGGATCCGCCCGAAGCGCCGAGAGAAGTCTCTGAGCTCGGTCGCCTCGAGCTGCTGAGCGGGAAAGCGCAGCACGCCGTGCCGGCCGAGGGCTTCCAGAATTGTCGCGAAGTCCACGTCGCTCAAGGGTTTCGCGAGGTCCAGCCCCCTGACGGTCGCCCCCAGGATCTGCCCGCTCGGCTCGACGGCCCTCACCATCCCCTCTCCCCCCATGCTCCCCCTCCTCACCGCTGGTCGGGATTATACTGCGCCGGGTTCGGTTGCGAGGCTCGGTGAGAACACGGGCCTCGGACGGGAGGAAACCCGCATGGAGATGAAGGCCGCCGTCTTTCGCAAAGTCCAGGAGCCGTTGACGATCGAATCCATCGAGATCGACAAGCCCTGGGGGCGCGAGGTCCTGGTTCGCACCGCCGCGACGGGCGTGTGCCATAGCGATCTGCACGTGGTGGATGGCCAGGGCCGGTTTCCGCTCGACCGGCCGATCGTCCTGGGACACGAGGGTTCCGGTGTCGTCGAGGCGGTCGGCGCCGACGTGACGACCGTCAAGCCCGGCGATCACGTGGTGGCCTGCCTCTCGGGCTTCTGCGGAAGCTGCGAGCAGTGCCTGGGCGGTCATCCCAATCTCTGCGTCGCCGGCTTCGTGACCCGGGCGGAGTCGGCTGCGCCGAGGCTCTCGCAGAAGGGCGCTCCGTTCCGCCAGTTCATCGGCATCTCGAGCTACGCCGAGCGCATGCTGCTGCACGAGAACTCGATCGTGAAGATCGACCTGGATCTCCCGCTCGATCGGGCGGCGCTGGTCGGCTGCGGCGTCCTCACCGGCGTGGGGGCCGCGCTTCGGTCGGCCGGGCTCGAGGCCGGCCAGACGGTCGCGGTCTTCGGCTGCGGCGGCGTGGGGCTCTCGATCGTGCAGGGGGCGCGGATCGGCGGCGCCCGGCAGATCATCGGCGTCGACGTGTTCGACAACAAGCTCGAGATGGCCAAGCGCGTGGGTGCCACGCACGTGGTCAACAGCGGGAAGGACGATCCGGTCAAGGCGGTCCGCGCCCTCACGAAGGGCGCCGGCGTCGATCACGCGTTCGAGGCGGTCGGCAACACCACGCTCGTGCGCCAGGCAATCGAGAGCCTCGCCATCCGGGGTACCGCCACGATCGTCGGCGTCATGCCGCCGGACGCGAAGATCGAGTTCCCGTGGATGGCCATTCGCCCGGAGTGCAAGGTGCAGACCTCGCGCATGGGCGGCAACCGGTTCCGCACGGACATTCCGCGCTACCTGGAGTTCTACCGCCAGGGCCGGCTCATGCTCGACGAGATGGTTACGCGCCGCGGCCGGCTCGACGACATCAACGAGGCGTTCCGCGCGATGAAGGCGGGCGAGGTCGCGCGCACGGTGCTGACCTTCAATTGATTAAGATGGGGGAGCGAGCGCCGCTCCCCCCGAATGCGCCCCACCGGTTACCCGGTGCGACGGCCAAGATCCGGTTGCGCCGGCAAAGCCGGCGCCTCGAACGACGTAACTGGGAGCTGACATGATCGTCGACATGCACGCGCACATCATTCCAGAGAACTTCCCGCCGGCCGGGTCGCGGGCCAGCGCGTGGACGTGGCCGTCGATGGATCACTTCGAGCCCGGGCGGGCGCGCGTCATGATCGGCGGCGAGAACTACCGCACCGTGCACGACGGCAACTGGAACGTCGAGCGTCGACTCTCCGACATGAAGGCGCACGGTGCCGACGTCGAAGTCATCTCGCCGATGCCGGAGCTGTGCGCGTATTGGTTCACGCCCGGCGACGCCCTCGACTTCTGCCGCTACGCCAACGACGTCGTCGCGCGGATGCGCGGCCGGGCGCCGGGCCGCTTCATCGGCCTGGGAATCGTGCCGCTGCAGGATCCCGAGCTGGCGGCCAAGGAGCTTTCTCACATTAAGAGCCTCGGGTTTCCCGGCATCGAGCTCGGCTCGAACGTGAACGGCCGCTCGCTCGGGATGCCCGAGTTCCAGGGCTTCTTCCAGGAAGCCGAGCGGCTCGGGATCGCGATCTTCGTACACGCGCTGCGCCCCACGATGATGGAGCGTTTTCCGACCAAGGCCCTCTTCAACCCGATCGGCTATCCCACGGACACCAGCCTGACGATCGCCTCGATGATCGACGGCGGCACCGCGGAGAAGTGCCCGAGCTTGCGGATCGCGTTCAGCCACGGCGGCGGCACGTTTCCGTTCATGCTGCCGCGCTACAACCATCACTGGAGCGGAACGTGGAACGAAGATGCGCCGGGCCCCGGGCGGGGCACCGCGGCGGCGGGCGCGCTGCCGCGCTCACCCGCCGAATACGCGCGCCGCTTCTATTACGACACCCTGCTCTTCGACCGGCGAGCCCTCCGCTATCTGATCGATATGGTCGGAGCCGGACAGATCCTCGTCGGGACGGACTACCCGTACATGGCGCCCGAGGTACCGGTGGACAAGACCCTGCGTACGCTCGGGCTGCCGCCGGAAGTCCACGCCGACATCACCTGGAACAACTGCTTCCGATTCCTCGGCATCAAGGCGCCGACCCTGTCGTAGTGCGGTGTTCGTGCCGCCGCCTGCCGAGCGTTTGACCCGCTGCGGGCGGACACCTAGAATCCCCGCGTGAAACGTCGCGAGGCGATCGCGCTCGTCGCCGGCGCCGTCGGCACGCTGCCCGGGAGCCTGCGACCTCGCGCCGTGCTGGCGCAGAGCCCCTCCCCGACCCCGACCTCTCCGCCCGTCAACGTCCTCGAGTTCGAGCCGCTGGCGAAGCAGCGCCTGCCGCGCGAGGTCTGGGAGTATATCTCGCAGGGCGCCGCGGACGAGCTGACGCTCCGCCGCAATCGTGAGGCGTTCGACGCGATTCGGCTCAGGCCCCGCGTGCTCGTCGACGTGAGTCGGATCGATACCCGGCTCGAGCTCTTCGGCCAGAAGCTCGAGTTCCCGATCTTGCTCGCGCCGGTCGCCGGGCAGGGCCGGGTGCACACGCGCGCCGAGCCCGAGGCCGCGCGCGGCGCGAGTGCCGCCGGGGCCACGTTCGTGATCAGCACGTTCGCGAGCAGCCGGGTCGACGAGATCGTGCGCGCGGCGCGCGGACGCGCCTGGTTTCAGCTCTATGTCCAGCGCGACCGAGGCGTCACGAAAGATCTGGTCCAGCGAGCCGAGGCCGCGGGCTGCACCGCCCTGTGCATCACCGTCGATGGCCCGGTGGTCCCGATGCGGGATCGCGAAAAGCGTCTCGGCATCCGGCCGCCGTACTCCGGAGCCTCGCGCGGTGGCCGCGTCAGCCCGCTCTACGCCGATGCGATCGACTCGACCGTGACGTGGGAGACGGTCGCCTGGATCCGCTCGTTCGCGAAGACGCCGGTGCTGATCAAAGGAATCCTGGCGCCGGACGATGCGCGCCGGGCGGCCGCCGAAGGACTGGCCGGCGTGATCGTCTCCAACCACGGCGGCCGCAATCTCGACACAACGCCGGCTACGATCGACGCGCTCCCGACCGTCGTCGAGGCGGCGGGCGACCGCATGGCGATCCTTCTCGACGGAGGCGTCCGCCGTGGGACCGACGTCCTCAAAGCGATCGCCCTCGGCGCGCGCGCGGTCTTGATCGGGCGACCCTACGTGTGGGGGCTCACCGTCGACGGCGCCGCCGGCGTCCAGCGCGTCATCGACATTCTGCGCGACGAGCTCGAGACCGCCATGGGCCTGTGTGGCGCGACGAGCCTCGACAGGATCAGTCGTCAACTCCTCTGGCCGGAGCGCTGAGCGCGCCGAGCTATTACCGCACGGGAGGAATCGATGCTGAAGGTCACCCAGGATCTGATGTTGCCGACCGCCATCACCGGGTCCTATCCCCGGCCCCTCTGGTTCACCGAGAGCCTGCACGGGCGGTCGTTCAAGTCGGCGCTCGGCGACTCGATCTTTCGCGAGCAGTACCTGGACGCGGTCGCGTGCGTCATCAACGCCCAGGAGGCCGCCGGGCTCGACATCGTGACCGACGGCGACACCCGGTTCGATCTGGCCGTCGGCGGCAAGTCGTGGTTCTTCTATCCGATCGAGCGGCTCGGCGGAATCCACGGCCACCGCGACACCTCGCGCGGCTGGATGCAGCGTCACGGCCTGAGACCGGGCCGCATCCTCTGGGAGGTGCAGGAGGCCTATCAGCCGGGCGTGGTCACGGAGAAGCTGACGCGCGGCCCGCTCGAGTACACGGCGCTCTGGAAAACAGCGCAGCGGCTGACCGACCGGCCGGTGAAGTTCGGCGCGATCTGCGCGCCCGCGCTCGCGAGCATGCTGTGGGACGAGCACTACAAGGACGACAAGGCGCTGATCAACGATCTCTCGGACATCATGAACGCCGAGTTCCGCGAGCTGGCCGCCTCGGGCTGTCCGCTGATCCAGGTCGAGGAGCCGCCGCACCACGGGCGCACGACGCGTCCGGATTGTACCGACGCCGATCTCGAGTTCCTGACCCAGGCGTTCAACCGCCAGCTCAAGGGCGTCGACGCGGAGATCTGGGTGCACACCTGCTGGGGCAACCCGAATCAGCAGCGCGTGTACTGGGAGCCGCCGAGCTACGAACGGGCGCTGCCCCATCTCCTTCAGCTCGACGGCGACGTGATCACGTTCGAGTGCGCCAGCTCGGACGGCCGCGATCTTCCGCTCTTCGGCAAGTACCGGACCGACAAGAAGATCGGCATCGGTGTGGTGAACCATTGCAACACGGTGGTCGAGCCGCCCGAGCACGTGGCCGGGCTGATCCGCAAGGCGCTGGAGTACATCCCGCCGGAGCGGCTGGTGATCACGACCGACTGCGGATTCGGTCGCGAGGGGCTGAGCCGGCGGATCGCGTACTACAAGTGCGTCGCGCTGGTCGAAGGCACCAACATCGTGCGACGCGAGCTCGGCTTGCCCGAGGCGCGCGTGCGTGCCGCCGACCCGCGGCTCTGGTTCGCGAGCGGGCCGGAGTAGCCCGCCGCCGGTCGCAGATCTCGGCGACCTCACTCGACGTAGAGCCGGCCCGCGACCGCGAGGGTTCCATCCGCCGCACGACGCAGCACGACGAACTCGCCCATTCGGATGTTCAACCCGGTCAGATCGGTCACGACACTGCCGTGGGTGACCAGCACCAGGGGCGCGCCGCTGCGGTGGGCATCGATGGCATTCTTCGTCTCGGCCAGGCGGCGCCGGCGAAGCTCGGAGTCGTTGAGCGCGCCTTGCAAGACATCCCAGGGCTGCGCCTGGCCGAAGGCCAGCCTCGCGGTGTCCAGGCACCGGCAGCGCGGGCTCGAGAGAATCTTCCCGACGGCGATGGCGTTCTGGCGAAAGACCTCGCCGATTCGCGCGGCCTGAGCCCGGCCGCTCTCGTCCAGGTTGCGCTGGGTCGAGCAGTCCTCGAGCTTGGCGTCAGGTGGATCGAAAGCTCCGGGGGCGTGGCTGTGGCGGAGCACGACGACGCTGCCCGGGGCGCGTAGCGCATCCCAGACCGACTCGGCCCGAGCCCCCGATACCGATACGGCGCAAAGGACCACCGCAGCCCACACGGACCGCCGAGTCAGAGCCATCGCATTCACCCGCCTCTACGTGCCTGGATGGCGGCGTTTGGCTGACGTTCTGGCAAGCCAATCTACCTTGGCTGGGGCCCCCGCCGCGGCGGGCGCACCATCCCTGCCGCCAATCACCGGATATTGCACCATATCTCGCCCGTCGCCGCCCCGGGCATCGTATGTGCAATTTCCTTCTGCGCCCGCGGCCCGCGACCGAATCGCGGCCCCATCCAGGGCTCGCGGAAGGGAGGAACTCAAGTGAAGCACTTCTCACAGATCGCTCTCGTCCTGATGCTGGTGGCGGCGCCACTCCTCGCCGGATGCGCGATGACGCCGAGCACCACGGCCGACTCTTCGTCGGCGCCTTCACCCGGTGGATCGATGGATGGAGGTCGTGCGGTCGGGTCCGCGGCCGCCGATCGCTATGGCTCCGGCGGCTCGACGGCCCAAGGCAACGCCGCCAGGCCGAACCCGAAGGAATTCACCGCCAAGACGGACCTCCGGGACATCCGCTTCGAGTTCGATTCGTACGAGATTCGCGTGGAAGACGCTCAGGTCCTCGACCAGAACGCGGATCTGATGAAGGCCAACCCCGGCTGGAAGGTGCTCATCGAAGGCCACGCCGACCAGCGCGGGACGACCGACTACAACCTCGCGCTCAGCGAGCGTCGGGCGCGCGCGTCGATGAACTATCTGGTCTCTCGCGGCGTGCGGTCGAACCGGATCTCGGTGATCAGCTACGGCAAGGAGCGCCCGATGTGCAACGAGGCCAGCGAAGACTGCTGGAGCCAGAATCGCCGGGCGCACTTCGCGGTCAAGGCCAAGTAACGTCGCGTCCATTCCAGGAGGAGGCGGCCGCGTGCCGCCTCCTTCTGTTTTCAGCTCGTTCTTCCCGCCAGGATCCTGCTCGACCGAAGGCGCCCGCGACAGACTTCTCCCGCGCCGCTGATCACCGCCTAGAGGCAAACTGGTGGGCTATCGTCCCTGAAGAGAGGCCGTGGTGAACCGGCGGGGCGCGACGTTCGTGTACGTCACCGAGCCATCGCGCCCGACGACCTGCTGGATGCCGCTTCCCTGCAGCTCCCACGTGAGCGGGGCTCCGTAGAGGCGCAGCACGCGCGCCACGTAGTCCCGAGTCTCGGGAAAGGGCGGGATACCGCGAAACGACGCGACGGGCTTTTCGCCGGCGTTGTACGCCGCGATGGCCATGGGCAGGTCGTAGCGGAAGCGCTCCATCATGCCGCGCAAATGACGGGTGCCCGCGTGGATGTTCTCGCGTGGGTTGAAGCTGTCTCGGACACCGAGGATCGCCGCGGTCTCCGGCATCAGCTGCATGAGGCCGCGCGCGCCCTTGGAGGACACGGCCCGAGGATCGAATCCCGATTCGACCCGGATGACCGCCCAGATGAGGCGCTCCGGCACGCCGTACCGCGCTGACGCCTCGGCGATCTCACGGGAATAGATGCCGTAATCGGCCGACGACGGGCGCTGCGGCTCGCGGCTTGCGGCCTGCGTGTATGCCGCGCGCTGATAGGTCGGGTTCGGCTGGATGTTCGTGAAATAGGTGGTCCCGTCCGCGGCAGTCCGCTTGTAGACCTGGGCGGCTGCCGGAGTGGCCGTGGCGGCCACCGCCGCGACCGCCAGGAGCATCAGGGACCCGGTACCGAACCTGCTCATGCCGGGGTAATACGGCAAATTCGATACCGAATGTAATGGCGTTATTTTTCATAACGTTATGTGATTTCGCCCAGAGATCCGCTGGTGTGTTTCTGGCCGGACGGATCATTCCGGACACCCCGTCGGGGACGCCGGAGGGGCCCCTCAATACTCGTCGAAGAAGCGCTGGACCTCGGACGGGTCGTCCGTCCGGGTGAGGGCCAGCATGGCGAGCACTCGCGCCTTCTGCGGCGTCAAGTTGTCGGCGACGACGAGACCCTGCTGGCGCAAGAGTGTGCGGGGCAAGACCCGACCGCTCCCTGCCCGGCTCGACACCACGATCAGAACTCCGCGCGCGCGGGCTTCCAGGAGCGCTTCGGTCTCGGCCGGCGTCGTGACCCCCGGCGGGAGCGATGCCGACACGATCGCACGGGCGCCGGCCGCCACGAACGCTCGAACGGCCGCGCCGTCCGCCCCGGCGTAGGACGCCGCGATGTCGACGCGCGGAAGCTCGGTCCGCCCGCGCACGTCGAACTCCGTGTCCGGAGCATGACGGCGCGACGGTCGGCGGTAGATGGCGACGCGACCGTCCGGATCCGCGTAGCCGAGCATGCCGAGATCGTGGCTACGGAAGGCTTCGAGCCGAAGCGTCGATGTCTTCGTCACGTCGCGCGCGGTCTGGATCTCGTCGTTGAGGAGCACCAGGACGCCGAGACCGCGCGCCTCCGGCGCCCCCGCGACGAGCACCGCGTTCAGGAGGTTGAGCCCGGCGTCGGAGCTCAGGCCGGTGGCCGGCCGCTGCGACCCCACCAGCACGACGGTCGCGTCGACCTTCAAGGTGAGATGCAGGAAATAGGCCGTCTCCTCGAGCGTGGCCGTCCCGTGCGTGATCACGACGCCGTCGAGCGGGGCTTCGCGTCCGACGGCGTCGTGCACCGCCGCGGTGAGCGCCAGCCAATCGCCCGGCCCGATCGCCGTGCTCCCCACCGAGCGGAAGCGAACCGAAACGATCTCGGCGGCCTCGGCGACCTCCGGGAACCGCACGAGGAGCTCGTCGGGCTCCGCCTTGCGGCTCGTGTCCATGTACTCCCAGAGGTCGAGGCTCCCCCGGCCGATCGACGAGATCGTGCCGCCGGTGCCGATGAGCGCGACCCGACGCTTCATCTGGGTCGGGCGAGCACCTCCGCCGCCTGCTTCTCGACCACGGTGCCCTTGAAGAAGTCCGGGTTCACCTCGCCCCAGAAGCGCACGGCGTTGGCGAACATGAAATCGCGGAAGTCGTTGTCGTCGAGCAGACCGTGCTCGACCAGCTCGTACGCCTCGGGCACGACCTCGGTCATGTCCGGGACGTCGAAATGCCCGATGTCCGAGCTGAAGAATGCGTTGAGCCGCGCGTGCATCGGGTTGGCCTTGCGGTTGAACGCCCACGCGTTGATCGGATCGTCGGCCTCGCAGCCGAAGTAGAACCGCTTGACGTAGAGATCGTCGAAGTCTCGTTTGCTGGTGATCTTGCAACGGGCGTAGTCGTCGAGATCCTCCACACCGCCGGTGCCGTCGCCGTTGTCGTCCAGGCCCTCGCCCCGGCGCACCGCGTCGACCACACTGGGCTTGCCGTACTTCTCGGCCAGCGCGAGCAACCCCGCCCGGTCCAGTCGCGCCGGGTTCGTGTTCTCGAGCGCGTCGCGCTTGCGCTTCTCCCAGTGGCCGATGAGATCGGCGTAGAGCGAGCATGCCCAGCCGGCGCCGCCCTCCAGGAACGCGAAGTTCAGCTCGGGGAAGCGGCGGGTGACGCCGCCGAAGAAGATCGCCTTGGCCATGGCCTCGCTGGCGGAGGCGAAGTGGCCGATGTGGTTGTAGCAGAAGTTCGACGGCGAGTTGCGGA
>Ga0209267_1002205_pt1 | contig 12732 bp, 12 predicted proteins | sample GraSoiAngelo_137_FD_185894 | JGI IMG/M metagenome (GOLD analysis project Ga0209267, IMG submission 185894) | Grasslands soil microbial communities from the Angelo Coastal Reserve, California, USA - 14_0929_09_30cm (SPAdes) (version 2) | ecosystem: Environmental > Terrestrial > Soil > Grasslands ... | reverse complement strand
CGCAGTGGAATCCGCGCCTGATCTACGCCGACATCACCGGCTACGGCGACACGGGACCGGATGCTGCCCTTCCAGGATTCGACATCACTGCTTTCTGGTCGCGAAGCGGCTTGCTCTCGCTGATGCACGATGCCGGCGCTCCACCTACCTGGCCATTCGCCGGGACCGGCGATGCGCCATCCGGCGTTGGATTGTTTGCCGCCATCGTGACGGCTCTATATCGGCGCGAACGGACTGGCAAAGGTTCTTACGTTACCACTTCGCTTTTGGCCGCAGGCGTTTGGTCCGCCGGCGTCGCGATTCAAGCGGCGCTTGCGGGCGCGAAGTTCTCGCCGCAGCACGACCGAAAAAACCCGGCAAACGCGGCGATGAATGTCTACAAAAGTTCTGATGACGTTTGGTTCGTGCTTGTCACCACACCAGACAAGATACCGGCCCTCGCAACCGGTATCGGCCGCGCCGACCTTCTGAAGGATCCGCGATTCGCCGATCCGGCGAAGCTGGCCGCGAATATGCCCCAGCTGACAGCGATTGTGGATGAGACGTTCAGTTCACAACCGATGGCACATTGGCGCGAAGTCTTAGACAAAGCTCATATACCTTACGGTTTGGTGCGCGATCCGATCGATGTTATCAAGGATCCGCAGTTACAAGCCAACAACATAGTCGTTCCGATCGAAGGCGCCGGAGAAAACCTGAAGCTTACGGTCAGTAGTCCGATTCAGGTACACGGCGTCGCGAAAGTAACAGCGAAGCGCGGCCCGGATCTCGGCGAACACAACGACCAAGTTCTCAAAGAACTCGGGTTCGACGGGAAAGAAATCGAGCGCCTGCGTGCGAGCGGCGTCATCGCGAGCCCAACCTCGCCAACATCCAAACCAACTGCAGTGGCAGCATAAGAGATCGCACTCCCTCGAAGGACCAATATGAAACCAACCGCCCAAATCGGAACAGTTCGACGAGTTGCTTCTACCCGAATGCCTACGAGATGGGGGATGTTTCGAGCGTTGGGGTTCGAGCGCGATATACTCAACGGCGTCCACCGGGTTGAGACCGCGATGGCACTTGTTCTGGGCGATGTGACGCTCGGCGCTCCGCTGGTGCGCATCCATTCGCAATGCTTCACGGGCGAGATGCTCGGGTCGCTGCGGTGTGACTGTCGGGACCAGTTGGAGATGGCCATGCAAGCCATTGCCGAGGAGGGCCGCGGGCTGCTGATCTACGAACATCAGGAGGGCCGTGGCATCGGCCTGTCGGCGAAGTTGCAGGCTTACGCGCTGCAGGACGGCGGTCTGGATACGGTTGAAGCAAATCATGCACTGGGGTTCGTGGCTGATTGCCGCGATTTCAGTATGCCGGCCGCGATCTTGCACGACCTGGGCCTCAGTCGAATCCGGCTTCTCTCAAATAACCGCCACAAAACCCGCGCGTTGGTTGATTCCGGCATCGAGGTCGTCGTCCAAGTTCCTTGCGAAGCCGCGCCAACGCCGCACTCCCTTGATTACCTGCGGACCAAAAAGGAAAAAATGGGGCACGCATTAAGTCTCGGTCAGCATCTAAGCACGGAGTATGAGGAGGATTTCGAGTTCGCAAGCATTGAGGAGGCCATTGGCGAGCTTCAGGCCGGACGCATGATCGTCGTGGTGGATGATGAAGACCGCGAGAACGAAGGCGACCTGACGATGGCGGCGGAAATGATCACGCCGGAGGCCGTCAACTTCATGGCCATGCAGGGACGGGGATTGATCTGCCTCGCCATGACCGGCGAGAGGCTTGATGAGTTGGAACTCGCCCCGATGTCGCCAGACAACACCGCGTTGGGCGGCACGGCGTTCACGGTTTCGATTGACGTGAAAGGCCCCGACGTTACAACCGGCATTTCAGCCCATGATCGGGCGGGAACAATCCGCGCGATCACTGATCCAAGGAGTCGTCCGGAAGATTTCGCGCGACCGGGGCATGTTTTCCCGCTTCGCGCCCGGGCCGGCGGCGTCCTGGAGCGCCGCGGCCAAACGGAGGCTGCGGTGGACATGGCGAGTCTTGCGGGATTTTATCCCGCCGGTGTGATCTGCGAGATCGTGAATGACGACGGCACGATGGCGCGCGTGCCGGACCTCATCCGCTTCTGCAAGAAGCACAAGCTGGTGATGATCACGGTTTCGGAACTGGCGCGTTACCGAATGGATTTGGATGACGGAGCGGTGCTTGAAGCGCTCGAAGGATTCATTCCGGTGTGCCCAAGATTTTCCGCACAAGGAGCGCCGCGATTTGAGCCGGGCGATTTAATCGCGAGACCAACCTCGCCAGCATCGAAACCAACGTCGGTAGCAGCCTAGGAGATAAACATGAGTGACATCATCACTGAGGGTTCCGGAAACATCTTGCGGATCCAACTGAATCGGCCAGCGAAGAAAAACGCAATGACGTCGGCCATGTACATTGCGTTGGCCTACCTGTTCAATGCTGCCGCGAAAGACGATCAAACTCGCGTCGTGCTCTGGCATGGCGCGGGAGATTCGTTTAGCGCAGGCAATGACGTAGAGGATTTTTTAAAGAACCCGCCTGGTCCAGGGAAGAGTCCACAAGCTGAGTTAATCGATGCACTGATCAATTTCGATAAGCCCATTGTCGCCGCGGTGCAGGGAGCTGCGATCGGAGGTGGAACCACCATGCTAACTCACTGCGACTTCGTCTTCGCAGGCGAGACCGCAAAGTTTCGAATGCCTTTCGTCGATCTGGCAGTAGTTCCGGAGTTCGGAACGAGTTACTCAGTCCCCGCGCGAATAGGATACCTACGCGCCGCCGAGCTAGTTCTACTAGGATTGCCGTTCGATGCGAAGCGAGCCGCAGAGCTAGGTTTAGTTACTCGCGTTGTAGCCGATCAGCAGTTATTACCCACCGCTACTGCGGCCGCGCAACAGCTGGCCGTTAAACCGCCTGCCGCACTGCAATCGTGCAAGCGGCTTATGAGGTCGTCCACGCGCGAGCTACTCGAGTGCGCGGTAAAGCTCGAGAACCAGGAATTCGCGGCGCGGGTCCGCTCTGCGGAGGCCAAAGAAGCGTTCTCAGCTTTTCTGGAAAAGCGTCGGCCCAATTTCGGCACCGCTTTGCAATCAGAAGCACGAGCAGCCTAACAAATTCTAAAATGTCGATCTTTGAAAACTTGAGAAAAGAATAGGAAATCAAAACATGAAAACTGCTACACAGCCGCAAACCTCCAAACCAACACGCACATCAGGCACAAAGTCGGTCGGCCGCTTATATTTCCTTGAAGCAAGTGGCGGCCGGATTCATTCGGCTAACGCCGATGGGTCGGATCGAAAAGTCATTGTCAGCGGAGCCCGAGTCCCTGATGGCGTCGTCGTCGATCTTGAAGCCGGACACATTTACTGGACCAATATGGGCGTGCCGAACCAAAACGACGGTTCGATCGAGCGCGTCGATCTCGACGGTCAAAATCGCGTAACCATCATTGGCGAAGGCAAGACGTTTACACCGAAGCAGCTCCATCTCGAGAAGAAGAACGGCAAGCTTTACTGGTGCGATCGCGAAGGAATGCGCGTAATGCGCTCGAATCTCGATGGATCAGAAATCGAAACCCTGGTCGACACAAGCAAGGGCGACGCACGCCCAGGCACCGATTTAACAAAATGGTGCGTCGGCATCACCGTCGATCCTGACCGCGGGCAAATTTATTGGACCCAAAAAGGACCGGACGATGCGGGCAAGGGCCGCATCTTCCGTGCGAACATCGATATTCCGAAAGGTGAGACCGCTGCGAACCGCACTGATATCGAACTTCTGTTCGACGGTCTGCCCGAACCAATCGATCTCGAGCTCGATCTGAAGAATCGGCTCATTTATTGGACCGATCGCGGAGATCCGCCGCGCGGAAACACGGTGAACCGCGCGTCGATTGACGCCGATTTCACCAAACATCCGACACCTGACATTTTGCTCACGCATCTAATGGAAGGAATCGGGATCGCTCTCGATTTCAAAGGCGATCGGATGTTTCTCACCGATTTAGCCGGGACCATCTATTCCGCCAAGCTGGACGGGACACAAAAGAAACCACTGCTCGTCGCGCAGGGAAATCTCACCGGCATCGCTTACGCAGAAATCAACACAAAGGTAAATTAATATGTCATATAAAAAACCAATACGTCGCATCGCAATCGTTGGCGCTGGAGTCATCGGCGCCAGTTGGGCCGCCGAATACCTGGCGCGTGGATTCGATGTCATCACGACCGATCCCGGACCGAACGCCGAAGCCAATCTCCGCAAATATATCGATGAAGCGTGGAAGGATCTGACGAACATCGGCCTTTCCAAAGGCGCGTCTCGCGATCGCCTCACGTTCACGACAGATATGAAAGAAGCGTTGTCGAAAGCGGACTTCGTTCAGGAAAACGGTCCCGAGCGTCCCGATTTCAAGATGAAGTTGTTCGCGGACATGGATGATGCCGCTCCGATCGATTCCATCATCGCCTCGAGTTCGTCCGGAATCACGCCGAGCGTGATGCAATCAAAATCCAAGCACCCGGAGCGAATTCTCGTCGGCCATCCGTTTAATCCGCCGCACATCATCCCGTTAGTGGAAGTTGTCGGGGGGACGAAGACTTCGCCGGAAGCGATTCAGCAAGCGATCGCATTTTACGCGTCGATTGGGAAGAAACCTATCCAATTGAAAAAGGAGCTTCCTGGTCACGTCGGTAACCGGCTGCAGGCGGCACTCTACAAGGAGATCATGTATCTGATTCAGCACGACGTGCTGAGCGTCGAGGACGCAGACGTGGCCGTGAGCTATGGCCCGGGACCGCGTTGGGGAGTGATGGGGCCAAGTTTGCAATGGCATCTCGGCGGAGGCGCCGGCGGCATCAAACACTTCATGGACCATCTAATGGATCCATTGACCGCGATGATCAAAACTCTCGGCACACCTGACGTTACGCCGGAGCTGAAGCAAACGATTGTCGAAGGAGTCTTGCGCGAAGCGGGGAATCGTTCCGTGGACGCGCTGGCACAGGAAGAGAACGAACTGCTCATCGGGCTGTTGCGTTCACGCGCGCAATCGGAAAACCGCACGACAAAGGGAAAGACGACACGCGCCGCGGCCTAAAGATCGACAATGAACTCGATCTTTAACGATCCGGGCTTTTGGCACCGGTTACAGTTCGGGTTCACGATCGTTTATCACTACTTGTTCCCACAGCTCACGATGGGGCTGGCGTGGTTCCTGGTTTACTGGAAATGGCGCGCGCTCCGCACCGGCGATGATAAATACAACCAAGCCGTCCGATTTTGGGCCAAGATTTTCGGGCTGAATTTTGCGGTCGGAGTCGTGACCGGCATTCCGATGGAATTCCAGTTCGGAACGAACTGGGCAGACTTTTCGAAGTATGCCGGCGGCGTGATAGGACAAACGTTGGCGATGGAAGGAATGTTCGCGTTCTTCCTGGAGAGCGCGTTCGTCGGCGCATTGATCTGGGGTGAGAAACGACTCGGGCCGCGTGGCCATTTCGCGGCTGCGATCGCGGTCGCACTCGGCAGCCAGATCTCCGGGTACTTCATTTTGGTCACGAATTCGTTCATGCAACATCCCGTCGGCTACCAGATCGAAGCGAACGGCTCGTTAGGCATTGCCAGTATGAGCGCCTATCTTTTAAATCCGTGGGCGTTCGTGCAATTCGCTCATAATCAATTGGCCGCGATCGTAACGGGATCGTTTGTCGTTGCGGCTATCGGAGCCTTTTATGCCTTGCGAGGGCTCCATCCGATTCAGGCTAAACTCTATCTGCGCGCCGGAACGTTCGTTGGGTTAATCGCGTCATTTCTAGTTGCGTTCCCTACTGGTGATCAACAAGCCAAAATGGTCGGCAATCACCAACCGGTCACACTCGCCGCTATGGAAGGGAAATTCGAGGGCGGCCCGATGGCGCCGGTTGCTCTCATTGGTCAACCAAACGTTGCCACGCAGCGACTCGACAATCCGATCGAAGTGCCCGGCGCACTCAGTTTTCTCGCTTACGGCCACTTTGGAAGTTTTGTCCACGGACTGAACGACTTTCCAAAAGATGCGTGGCCGGACAACATCGAGCTTCTTTACTACTCGTTCCATATCATGATCACGCTCGGCACGCTTTTCATCATTCTCATGGGCTTTGCCACGTTGCAGAATTGGCGCGGCCGACTGGAATCCAGCACCTTGCTGCTATGGGTGTTGATGCTGGCGTTTCCTTTTCCTTATATTGCCAACACGCTCGGGTGGATGACGACCGAGCTAGGACGCCAACCGTGGCTGATCTACGGCCTCTTTCACACGCGCGACGGCTACAGCAAAGTCGTTAGCAACGGTGACGCTATTTTCACGCTCATCGGCTTCACGGGTCTTTATTTTGTGTTGGGTGTACTTTTTCTCGGCCTAACCTGGCGTGAGATTGCCAAAGGTCCGGACGAGGAAGCTGTCATCACTCCACACAAGGAGGCGATTGCATGATCGCGACTTGGTACGCCGTCGTCAGTTTCATGCTCATCATCTACATTGTTCTGGATGGCCGAAACTTCGGTGCCGGAATGCTACACTGGTTTGTTGCCCAAACTCCCGAAGAACGGCGGCAGGTCATTGCGGCGATTGGGCCGCTTTGGTCATGGCACGAGGTGTGGCTGGTTGGTTTTGGCGGAACATTGGTTGCGATATTCCCGCGCCTGATGGCGTCGGCCTTTGCAGGCTACTACCTCGCGCTCTTTCTGATTCTGTGGTGCTTGATTCTGCGCGGAGTTTCGATTGAAGTAGGAGGCCACATCAACGATCGCCTTTGGCAGACGTATTGGGACTTCAATTTTGTTCTGTCCAATTTTCTCCTCGCCATTCTTTTCGGTGCAGCGGCAGGCAACGTCGCGCGCGGTGTTCCGGTTGACGCACAGGGGAATTTCTCGATGGCGTTTTTCACCGACTTCAACGTCCGCGGTTACGTCGGATTGCTCGATTGGTACACCGTCTCCATTGCGGTTCTCGCCGCAGTCATGTTGGCGGCGCATGGCGCGACTTATCTGACGTTGAAAACAGAAGGCCCGGTTCACGACCGCTGCGAAATATGGGCGAAATATCTTTGGATCGCTGTTGTCCCGCTACTCGCCGTAGTCCTGATTGAATCGAGAATCGTGCGTCCCGATCTGCCAGGACGCGCGCTGTTCAATCCATTTTGGTGGATCGGATTGGTTGTGGTTGCTGCCTCAGCGTTCACGCTGCTCACTGGCCTAACAAGCGGTCGCGAATTACGAGCCTTCGTTGGATCAAACTTTCTCATCGTCGGTCTCTTAGCCACTGGCGCGGCCGCGATTTTTCCAGTGATGCTTCATTCGACTCTCGCGCCTGAGAACTCATTAACTGCCTACGGGGTCGCCTCCAGTCCAAGCACATTGCTTTGTGCCAGCTTTTGGTGGCCGATCGCTTTCGCGCTGGCGGTGTTCTACTTCATTTTCATCTCGCGACGGTACGCCGGAAAGGTGAGCGTCCAGCGCGACACTCAAGGCTTTTATTAAACCGCAACAAAAAATAGAAAGGAAATATTATGGCCAAAGAAGGTAAATCTGCAGACTCAGTCTATAAAGTAACGGAAGTAATCGGCACAAGCGCGAAATCCTGGGAAGATGCGGCAAAGAGCGCGGTGGAGACCGCCTCTGGTACGCTGCGTGATCTTCGCATCGCCGAGGTTGTGAAGATGGATGTTAAGATCGAAGGCGGCAAGGTGCTCGAGTACCGCACGCGCTTACAACTCTCCTTTAAGTACGAAAGCTGAAAATCTTCACGCCGAGGAGCAGGTTGCGGCGAACCGACAACTTGTCACCGCCCGGATACCCACCAGGAGGATCTAAGGATGATTCACATCTACTCGTTAGGCCGAGCTGCCAGGTATTTTCCGGAGCGAATGGCGCTTGTCTCAAATGCCAGGCGCTCTACTTTCCGGGAACTTGATGCGCGCGTCAGGCGCGTTGCCGGTGCGCTCACCCGGCATGGCTTCAAAGCGGGAGACCGGCTGGCCCTCCTTCTCCCTAATGAGGCCGATTACATCGAGCTCGTCTATGCGTGCGCCTGGCTCGGTGTAGTTGCGGTTCCATTGAACACGCGACTCTCGGCGGTAGAAATCGATCGCGTGCTAACAGATGCAAATCCACGCGGCTTGATTCGCCATTCGTCGCTGCCGGTCCCGACCGTGCAAGTTTCATGGCAGATGGTGCTTGATCAAGACCCGCTGGACATTCAAAGCGACTCCATCCCGGATCCAATTTACGATCCGCACGCCATCCTGGCCCTCATCTACACCAGCGGCACAACGGGCCGGCCGAAAGGTGTTGAGATGAGGCATTCAAATATTCTGGTGAATGTCTATCACACCAACTTTTGGTTCCCGCTTGAGGAAGGTGCGGTGCATTTGCATGCCGCGCCAATTTTTCACATCGCAGATTTTCCGTTCATGTTCGCCGCGCCTGCTGCTGGCGCCTGCCAGGTCACGATTCCAAAGTTCAATCCGCAAAGTTTCTGTGAGAGGGTCGAGCGAGAACGCGTCACTCACACCGTGCTGGTGCCAACCATGATCAATATGCTGACTCAATTGCCGGATCTAAAGAATTACGACCTAACGAGCCTCAAGCATTTGGGATACGGTGGATCTCCGATGGTTCCTGAACTTGTGCATCGTACGAGGCAGGTTCTGCCAAATGTTAAACTTGTTCAGGTCTATGGACTCAGCGAAGCCGGATTTCTCACTGGCTTGCTGGATCACGAACACACCGAGGACAAGCTCACCTCTTGCGGACGACCTTGTCTCGGAATCGACGTGCGCGTTGTCGATCCAACAGGAAAGGAAGTCGAGACCGGGCAAACAGGCGAATTGGTCGCTCGAGGCGCGAATATCATGCACAGTTATTGGAACAAGCCGGAAGAAACTAAACTCGCGTTCCGGAACGGCTTCTTCCGAACGGGCGATATTGGGTATCAGGACGCAAACGGATACTTCTACATTCGGGATCGCTTGAAGGACATGATCGTCACCGGCGGAGAAAACGTTTACTCTGGAGAAGTCGAAGCCGTGATTTACACGCATCCGGCGGTTCGGGAAGTAGCAGTCTTTGGAATACCTGATCCGAAATGGGGCGAAATCGTAAAAGCTGTCGTTGTTCTCAAGCCGGGGAAAACACTCACTGCGGAAGAGTTGATCGCGTACTGCCGACGATCCCTCGCCAATTTCAAAGTTCCACGCAGCATCGAGTTTTCAGATACCGAGCTACCAAAAAGCGGCTCCGGCAAAATACTGAAGAAGGTTTTGCGCGAGCATTTTTGGACTCATCAAGAGCGCGCTGTGAGTTAATTGATGGCATATGAAGACACCAATTCGCATTCTCGGTATTGCTGGCAGCCTGAGGCGCGGATCATACAATCGCGCGGCGTTGCGGGCTGCAACTGAACTTGTGCCGGAAGGCGCGATTCTCGAAACTTTCGAACTGGACGACATCCCCGTCTTTAACCAGGACGAGGAACAGAACCCGCCAGCCAAGGTCACGGAGTTCAAGAGTAGGATACGCGAGGCGGACGCCATCTTGTTTGTGACGCCGGAATACAACTACTCGGTCTCCGGCGTGCTGAAGAATGCAATTGACTGGGCGTCGCGCCCCTATGGTGACAGCGCGTGGAATGGCAAACCCGCGGCGATCATGGGCGCATCGCCGGGAGCCATGGGCACCGCGCGCGCGCAATATCATCTGCGGCAGATGCTCGTTTTCTTAAACATGTTCCCGATCAATCAACCCGAAGTGATGATCGCCCACGCTGAGGAGCGATTCGATCAGGAAGGAAATCTAACCGATGTGATCACGAAGGAATTCATCCTCGCGCTTCTGCAGAACCTCGTGGAGTGGACTCGACGAATCGGTACACCGCCACGTCAGTCGCGAGTGAAGGACGTATGACTCAGCCAAAGCGATTCCAGTTTACGAGTACTGACGGTCTCTCCATAGCGTGCATGAAATGGGGCGGCCATCACGACGTTCGGGGAGTCGTTCAAATCGCCCACGGACTCGGCGAGCACATGGGCCGTTACGCGGAACTAGCTGAGAAACTAGTGGAGGGAGAATTTGTCGTTTACGGAAATGATCACCGAGGCCATGGCCTGACGGCAAAGCCTTCCGGAAGTTTTGGCGAATTCGGCCCCGGCGGTTTTGATCAGCTCGTCGAAGACATGATCTCGCTTAGGGTCATCGCGAAGAACGAACATCCGCGCAAGCCGTACATTCTGCTGGGGCACAGTTTGGGCTCTTTTGCAGCGCAGCAGTTTGTTCTCGACCATAGTCATTCAATTGCCGGTTTGGCGCTTTCCGGTTCTGGCATTCTGGATGGCTTGGCGCGGCTTGCGGAGTCGCTGCCTGCGGGACAGGATCCAATGAAGTTGATGAACGCTGCGTTTGAACCAGCTCGCACGCCGTTTGATTGGCTTAGCCGTGACAACGCAGAAGTCGATGCTTTCATCAAGGATCCGCTGTGCTTTCCGTCGCTTAAGCCCGATTCGATGCAGTCCTTTTTAGGCGCATTCCCGCGTCTGGCTGATCCGCAAGAAATCCGGAAAGTGCGAGAAGATCTTCCCCTGTACATTTTCTCAGGAAGCGACGATCCAGTTGGGCAAAGATTGGAAGGAGTGCGTGTGCTGATCGATCGTTATCGCAGCGCGGGTCTCACTTCAATTGCTCACGATTTCTATTCAGACGGCCGACACGAAATGCTGCACGAAATCAACCGACGCGACGTGATTACAAATCTGCTGGTCTGGATGTCGAGCGTCGTAGAAAGGCGATCATGACTTCTACCACGTCCAAAAAGGTTCGTGTTCCTGATCTTGCACTGATGAAACAGCGAGGTGACCGCATCGTCATGTTGACCGCTTACGATGCCACGATGGCGCGGCTGCTCGGGTCTATTCCCAAAATCACCACTCAGCAACCAACAAACCAGCGATCTTGCCGGCCGCCGTGTGATCCCCAGCCTGAATGATCGCGCGTTTGAAGAGCTGAAGGGCGCACGTGTGCCGGTCCGCTGACGATCCGCGTATGCAAGTCTGTTTGCTAAAATCGAAGATTCACCGCGCCACAATCACAGATGGTAATCTGAAGTACGAAGGCAGCCTGACTATCGCGGCCGACCTGATGGAGAAATGCGGGCTCATACCTTACGAGCGCGTCCTGTGCAGCAATATGGCAAACGGAAATCGCTTCGAGACCTACGCCATCCCCGGCGATCCCGGTTCGGGCCAGATCGTCCTCAACGGCGCGGCTGCCTTCCAGGGGAAAAGAGATGACGTCCTTACCATCATGAGCTTCGCCCACGTCCCCAAACATAAGGTCCAACACTGGAAGCCCCGCGTCATCGTGCTCGGCAAGCGCAATCGCATCGTGAAGGAACGCGGAATTTAACCGAACTGAACCTGTATCAAATGGGTACGAACTGACTGTTGCCCCCTGTTGAATGTCCAGGATTTGCTAACGGATCGGATCCGGAATTTCAGGGATTGTGGAAAGCGCATCCCCGCTAAAAATCTCAGATTTTTTGTGAGATGTTTGGCTCTGGAAGCTTGAGAAAGAAGTAGAACAACCAATGAGCACCGCGTCGATAACTGAGCCATCGAGTGAGACGAGCGCAGCAACCGATCGATTGACTGAAGCGCTGGAACAGAAGCTGAGTCATCCGGCCACGTCGCCGGATTTCGATCTGCACGTTGCCACAAGTGAAGTGTTAAAGGACATCGGGCTAACAACGGCAGACGCCGGAGGCAAGCTCACATTCTACGGATCCGATCCGATTCTCCCGAGCCCGATCCGGTTCGGGACGCTGGCCGCAGTCGGTCTGGCCGCAAGAAGCGTCGCGGTGGCGGCACTTTGGAGGCAAGCTACCGGCCAAGGCCAGGATATCTCGGTGGACGCGCGCAAGGCACTGCGGCGTTTCGCCGGATTCTTTGAGGGCAAATGGGAAACCATCAATGGCCGGCCGCCCTCACCAGGTGGCTATGCTGTTAGCCCATTCCTAAAGATGGGGGATGCGTTTTTTCGCGAGACACGCGATGGGCGGTACGTGCTGGCGTTAGACATTTATCCTCAACTCCTCGTGCGCACCCTCGATTTTCTCGGCTGCAGCCCGAGTACCAAATCCATTAACGACGCCATACGCAAATGGAACGCTGTGGAACTAGAAGAGGCTGCGGCGGCCGAAGGCCTGGTTCTGGCGATGGTGCGGACGAATGAGGAATTTCGTCGGGAACCCCAATACACCGACGTCCTCTCAAAAATGCCACTGATCACAGTGGAGAAGATTGGCGAGAGCGACCCCGTTCCGCTCAAGGCGAGCGATAATCTTCCTCTCGCTGGTGTCCGCGCATTGGGAATGGCTCACGTGATCGCCGGAGCTGGGATGGGCAGAGACATGGCTCTATATGGCGCGGACGTGCTCAACATCTGGAGACCGCGCGACTCGGAGATCGAAGCCTTCGCTTGGGATGTCCAGGTGGGTATGCGTTCAACGATCCTCGATGATGCGAAGGAAGATCGCGCACGATTCAATCAGTTACTCCAGGATGCCGATGTATTTTTTGCCAATAAACGTCCCGGATTTCTGAAGAAGCACGGCCTCGATGCCGAATCGCTTTGCGCGCAGAAGCCCGGATTGATTCATGCAATCGTCGCTATGCA
>Ga0209267_1002201_pt1 | contig 12746 bp, 10 predicted proteins | sample GraSoiAngelo_137_FD_185894 | JGI IMG/M metagenome (GOLD analysis project Ga0209267, IMG submission 185894) | Grasslands soil microbial communities from the Angelo Coastal Reserve, California, USA - 14_0929_09_30cm (SPAdes) (version 2) | ecosystem: Environmental > Terrestrial > Soil > Grasslands ... | reverse complement strand
AATTGTTGCCCACAAGATTGCCGCCACTTTGAGTTCGACCGGAACTCCTGCGCTCTTCCTGCATCCTGCGGAAGCGGTGCACGGCGATTTGGGCATGGTGGTCGCAGGAGACGTAGTCATTGCGCTCTCCTCCAGTGGCGAAACAGAAGAAATTCTGACCCTGCTGGCCACTATCAAGCGGCTGCAGGTTCCGCTTATTAGCATGACCTGCGATCAGCTTTACAACGGCAGCAAGCTTTCGACCCTAGCGGCTGCGGCGGACGTCGCCCTCGATTGCTCTGTCGATAAAGAAGCTTGCTCGCTTGGTCTTGCGCCTACGACCTCTACCACCACTATGCTCGCATTGGGAGACGCGCTCGCCGTCGCAACCTCCGAGAAGCGCGGATTTAAAAAAGAAGATTTTGCCAATCTGCATCCGGGCGGGAAATTGGGAAAACGTTTGGCGCGAATAGAAACGCTAATGCATTCCGGCGATGCCGTGCCGCGCGTGTCGCCGCAGACGAAAATGTCGGACGTGATTTACGAGATGTCCCGCAAGAAACTCGGGGTAACGACAGTGGTTGAAGGAGACAAGCTGATTGGAATTATCAGCGATGGGGATCTTAGGAGGCTGCTCGAACGCCGTGGAAAAGAGGTGCTCGACCTCAAAGCCGGCGAATGCATGACACGTGACCCCAAGACCATCGCCCCGGAAGAATTCGCGATTACGGCTCTAGCCGTCATGGAAAACAAGAAGATCACCTCCCTGGTGGTCGTCGACGGCAACCAGACGTTGCGAGGTATTGTGCATTTACATGATTTGTGGGGAACGGAGATGCTGTGAGTTGTAATCGCCCGAATTCGACCTTTCAGACAGCGTTGCCAAGCTTCCACGTATGGGACACAAGCAATACTCCCGTCTCTCCCCCGTACGCCGGCAATTTTTTCTGATGCCGTAAGTTGGCCGACGTGGTTTTGGGTTTTGAGCGTAATCGGGATTTTTCATCAACTGAGCGCCTGACTCACTATCAAGTCGTGAGCTCTCATTGACTTGCCTAGTCTTCCCGCATAGCATGGCGGCGCGCCATGATCGGCCGGACCATCTCGCATTACCGCATCATCGAGAAACTGGGCGGCGGCGGGATGGGCGTAGTCTATAAGGCTGAGGATGTGAAGCTCGGTCGCTTTGTCGCCCTTAAGTTTCTTCCCGCCGATGTAGCCAAAGACCAGCAGGCATTAGCACGGTTCCAGCGCGAAGCCAAAGCCGCCTCCGCCCTGAATCATCCGAACATCTGCACAATCCATGAGATTGATGAGCACAGCGGACAATCATTCATCGTCATGGAATTTCTGGATGGCATGACGTTGAAGCACCGTATTGCAGGACGTCCTCTCGAAATCGAAACGCTTCTTCCGATTGCCATCGAGATCGCCGACGCTCTCGACGCAGCTCACTCGGCGGGCATTGTCCATCGCGACATCAAGCCCGCCAACATTTTCGTTACCAGGCGCGGGCACGCCAAGGTTCTGGACTTCGGCTTAGCCAAGGTGTCCTTCTCCCGAGAGCAAGTTGGAAGTTCTCAGCCCACTCTGGACGTGGGCGAAAGGCATTTGACTAGCCCGGGAAGTGCAATCGGAACAGTGGCATATATGTCGCCAGAACAAGCGCGTGGGAAAGAACTCGACGCACGAACGGACTTGTTTTCATTCGGGGTAGTTCTGTACGAGATGGTCACGGGAGTGCTTCCGTTCCGAGGCGACACCACGGCCAACGTATTCGAGGCCATCCTTCACAAAGCTCCGGTGGCTCCGGTGCGTCTGAATCCCGATCTTCCGGCAGAGTTGGAAAGTGTCATCAACAAGGCCATAGAGAAAGATCGGGAGCTTCGCTACCAGCACGCGTCTGACATACGTACCGATTTGCAACGGTTGAAACGCGATACAGAGCCCAGCAGAGCAGTTGCCATACCAGCCTCGCATGAACAGCCTCTCAAACGTGGCAAGCTCTGGATTGTCCTCGCCGCCTGCATCGCCCTCATCGGACTGGCGGTCGGTGGCACAGTGTACATGCGATCTCGAAGGACAGTCCGGATTGATTCGATTGCGGTGTTGCCCTTCACCAACCTGAGTGGAGATGCGAATACGGACTATCTCAGCGACGGCATCACCGAATCGGTAATTGCAAGCCTCACCCATGTACCGGAGCTGAAGGTAAAATCGCGCAACTCAGTTTTTCGCTACAAAGGGAAAGATGTTGATTTGCAAAAAGTCGGCAAGGATTTGGGCGTGTCGGCGTTGGTGAGCGGCCGAGTGGTGCCACGGGGGGACATCATTGAAGTGACTGCTGAGCTTACCGATGTTCGGGACAACACCGAAATTTGGGGGCAACGCTACAGCTTCAAGAGCGCCGATATCATCGGGTTGCCACAGCAGATTGCGGGAGACATCGCGGAAAAGTTGCGTTCCAAACTCAGCGCCCCAGAAAGGCAACAGGTCACCAAACAGGGTACCCAAAATCCAGAAGCGTATGCGCTGTACCTGAAGGGTCGATATTACTGGAACAAACAGACAGGTCCCGACACGGCAACCGCAATCTCCTATTTCAATCAAGCCGTCGCGAAAGACCCCGGCTACGCTTTGGCATATTCGGGTCTGGCCGATGCCTATTCCGAATTGCCTTCATTTGGTGGCGCTCCCGGCGAATACTTGAAGGGAAATGCAGCCGCCCGCAAGGCGCTGGAGTTGGATCCGACGTTGGCCCGTCCCCACGCCGTCCTGGGCGCCGCTGAGATGGAGTACGAATGGGATTTTGCTGGAGGAGAGGCTCAGTATAAGAAAGCTTTCGAGCTCGACCCCAGCGATGCCACGGCACACCAGTGGTATGCATGGGACCTTGCCATGATTGGGGGTAGAGAGCAGGAAGCCTTTACTGAGATCAATCGTGCTCACCAGCTCGACCCACTGTCACCGATCATCAAGCAGGACGTCGGGTTCGTTCACATCCGGGCACGACAGTACGACGAAGCCATTTTCGAGTACAAGAAGGTGGCAAATGAGGACCCGACATTCGCCATTACGCACCTTAATTTAGCCCAGGCTTATTGGGCGAAACACATGTACCCGCAGGTCATTGGAGCATGGAAGGTGTACGGCCAACTTTCCGGAGACCGAAGGGAATCTGATTTTGCTTCTGCTATCGAACAAGGATTTCGCTCAGGAGGCTGGAAGGGCGCTCTCACCAAAGGCATTGAGGCCAGGCAAACGCAACGCAAGACCGGCTACGCATCTGCATACCAGATTGCCCTCCTCCATGCCGATTTGGGAGACAAAAATCAGGCTCTCCAATGGCTTAACACTGCTTATCAGGAGCGCGATTTATATCTAATAGGCTTGAAAACTGACTTCCAACTCGAGCCCCTGCGCTCCGACCCGCGGTTCTCCGAAATGGTGCACAAGGTAGGGCTGCCGCAATAAGTCGAGGCGGAGCATGCGAAGTTGCAATAGCACGGAGACGATCTTCCGCGCTGTAGCCGTCCTCCTGAGAGAAACAGTCAATTGACGCTATCAGGCCATAGCACGTTTTGACTGCCGGTCATTGAGCGCGATTTAACAGCAATAATCAGCTCATCGCCGAATCTCGACTGGCGTTCCGTCAGGAACTGCTGAATAGATTTCCTCGATTTCGGCATCAGTCACGGCGATGCAGCCGTCCGTCCAATCCACAGCCCGATGTAGTGGGCCAAGCCAGCCTAAACCGTTCTGGATGCCGTGAATCATGATGTCTCCGCCCGGGTCGACACCTAACTTTCGTGCGCGTTCTCGGTCAGCATCACTTGGGTACGACACATGCAGCGCACGATGGAATCGGCTGTCTCCTTTGTGACGGTCTATGGCGTAAAGGCCCTCTGGACTCTTGTGGTCACCTTGACGTTGGTTAGGCTCAAGTCCTCCTCTGCCAATCGCAATGGAGTAGGTATGCATGACATTGTTGCCATCATCCAGCAGCAGAAGTTTGTGTTCGGTTTTCAAGACGAGAACTTTACTAGCCCGTTGCTGTGGAGGAGTGTGGCTGCCCCAAAAACGAAGTGTGACGCCTGCCACTGCGATAAAGACGATAACAGTTACGATGAGACGTTTCACATCAGCACTTTACGCCGAGTCGCGCACAAGTTTCCACGACAGTTGATGTTATCAGGCCATTACACTCAAAACCGCAATTGGCAGTGAAAGCACTGTCCGTTGTAGTGTGCCTGTCTCTAGCTGGTGCGGCCCCCGAGTTGCTGCTCTTTTTTAACGCGTGCAAGGCTCAGCTGCTCGATTGCTGATGCCATGCTGTTACGAGCATCCTTCGCATAGTCTTTCAAAAGATCATCCGTCTGGAGCGGTAGAACCTCGCCGAGACACTCTTCTAATCGTCCCACCAACAAGTCAATCAGTTGAATTGTACGGTCACCGGGCTGGACCGTGGGATCATCATTAGGAAATGCCATTCCCTATGTCCTCCCGTGCAACGATAGCACCGAGGCCCTATCTTTTGCCCAAAGACAACGCTACAGAGTCGCAGGGGCGGGGAGCAGCAGGGAAGTAGCCGTCTGGATGGCGCCACTGATACAGGCGCTCAACTGACGCTATCAGGCGTTAGCTGCTCATTGACCTTTGGTGACTGTGAACGCCATTTTGGGATGGCTCAACCTCAGGTTAGACTGCTCACATGAGTCCTGTCACACATTGCCTGACAGGCTGGGTGCTGGCAAGTTCAGCGGGCCTGAACCGGCGTGAGCGAGCCGTCGTCACCGTGGCAGCGGTAATCCCTGACGTGGACGGGTTGGGTATCGTCGCCGAACTACTGACGCGGCATTCTCAGCATCCGCTGCTCTGGTTTTCTGAGTATCACCATCATCTGCACAGTTTGTTTTTTGCTGTGCTTGTCTCCATCTGCGCGTTCCTAATATCAGAAAGTAAGTGGGTAGGGGCAGTTTTCGCTTTTCTCAGTTTTCATCTGCACCTGCTGGAGGACCTCGTTGGGTCCCGTGGACCAGACGGATTCGGATGGCCCATTCCCTATTTGTTTCCTTTCAGCAGCCGATGGACTTGGACGTGGCAAGGTCAATGGGAATTGAACGCGTGGCCGAATGTGGCGCTGACCGTTGCATTAGTTCTTGTGACGCTGTGGATAGCAGTAAACCGGGGCTTTTCTCCGGTGGACCTTTTCTCTCGCAGAGCTGACCACACAGTAGTCACTGCATTACGGAAACGATTACAGACCACGGGCGCCTGAGTGCTCAGGACGTAGCTGATCTTGTAAGCAGGCGATTGCCCTCATTTGACCCTCAGCGTTTCCGAACCTCTCGTACCGTTGCCAAAATTTTATGAAAACGCTCATCATTGTCGACCAGCGCAACGAGCCAGGCTGCATGCACCAAGGCCTGATGATGATCCATCGTGACGTTTGGCCAGACAATTACGATCTTATCTCCGCTGGTCGTGACCAGCTGGCAGTTGCGTACGTCGATCTCCTCATCGTTCACGCTCTTCTTTAGTACTGGTTTGGGCACCTGAGGTCCTTGCTACTCCTGAGACCATACCCTTAGTAATCTGGCTGTCCGTAATTACGAAAGGTTCAGGCTGGGCATCGTCCGATTTCCAAAAAAGTTGGGGGTGTCTGCCCCTAAGATCCAGGTTCTCGAATGAACCACTACTGGTCGGCGATTGTGCCGGGATCGTCCGTCAATTCGGAAGCAATCCGTCGTTGACGAAAACAGGGTTTGCAATCAGAACCTGGTCAGTGAGTGCTATTTTGCGCCAATTGACAGTCTGCGACTTGCGTGTCCAATAGAGATATTATGGCCACATGATCCACAAAGTTCCCTCTGGCGCCATGGCTGGTGTGCTGGGTGCCGCTCTCCTGATTCCTTGTCCTTCGGGCGCCCAGACTTTCGAGCTCAATTCCACGAAGAGATTGCAGGCCCACGATGTGACCGTGGAGGCAGTGACTTACCGAGGTCGCAAATCAGTGCGGGTAATGCCAGTGGCCGCTGCGGATGCCGAGTTGGTGGCTCCGAAGAACGGCGAAGGTGGCGGAATCGTTTTGCTTCCGGGAACGTCGTTTCATAACGGCACGATTGAGGTGGACGTCGCCGGAAAACCACGAGCTGGGGCGCTCTCCGATGCACGCGGGTTCGTTGGCGTGGCCTTCCGGGTGGCCGCTGAACCATCAAAATACGAATGTGTTTATATCCGGCCTACCAACAGTCGGGCCGACGACCAAGTACGTCGAAATCACTCGACGCAATACATCTCGATGCCTGAGTACGAATGGTCGAGGTTGCGGAAGGAAGCACCGGGACAGTACGAATCTTATGTGGATTTGGTGCCCGGTGAGTGGACGAAGATCAAGATCGAAGTGAACGGCGTGAAGGCGCGCTTGTTCGTCGCCGATTCCGCACAGCCTGTGCTGGTAATAAACGATCTAAAACATGGGGACAGCGAAGGTGCCGTGGCGTTGTGGATTGGTCTCGGAACCGAAGGGCACTTTGCCAATTTGCGGCTTTCGAAGTGATTCGCGTCGTCCACCCGTTGATGAGTGAAATCGTGATTTTCGCCAGCAACACCGAGCCCCGCCGACCCAAGCTGCTAAACTAAGCTTCTCCAATCGCTTCTGGTGGCCGAAGTCATCGATGTAGGCTTGAAGAACTGGAGGAACGGTGCTCTTTTATATCAAGCGACATCTCTGGCTCGAAGTGATGGTAACAGTGCTCCTTGGCAGCACCGGATTGTGGGCAATTCACGCTCTCGGTCTACCGTTGCATGTGAAACCGAGGCCATTCGATGTTGTGCTCGGAGTCGTGGGTGCTGCTTGGCTCGGCTTATGGACTTTGCTAGTACAGCATAGTTATAGAGTTTTCAAGGGCAATACCTTCACCGAACAACTGACGGCCTCACTCGCCAAGGAATACGCGAACCCAAGTCCCGTGCAAATACTGCTCGGAGGGATAACGGCAGCTTGCGGCGAGGAAGTCTTCTTTAGGGGGTTTGTTCAGCAATGGTTGGGTCTTGCCGTTGCCTCACTGCTCTTCATGCTTGCTCATTTTGGAAGGAAAGACATCCGAGTCGTTAGCTACTGGTCGATTTTTCAAGGCCTGTACCTCAGTCTAGGGTCTAAGGAGCGTCAGGTCTGCCGCCGGAGTCAACCACGCTCGAGGCATCCAGCAGGAGCGCTAGCCAGTGCTGCGAGCAGCGCGACTGCCAGTCCGAGAGCGCCGATGTGCCTGATTGGTACAGCCGAGCCCGGCCATAACATCTTAAGCGGCCATAGCAGAATGTCCGCGAACCACCCCAACATGAAAAAGCGCTCTTGCCCAACGGTGCCACGAATGAACCAGAATCCGAGCCAGCAGACGCAGCAGTAGATGAACAGGTTGACAGCTATTAGCGGCCAACCGTGAAGCACAAAGAACCTTGTGCTGCCAGACCGCGACAAAACTTCTCGACTTCCTCGCGAGGCTGCAGTCGTCGCTCCTGTAACTCACCCGCCTCGGCGTCTGCAAAAGGCATTTGCTGGAAGCTCGGGTGATAATCGCATCTTAACAAGGCTCCTTTCTCCCGAGCCTTGGTTGGTTGCACACCACCAAAGTCTACTCGGGCGTGGGAGCCGACATTGTCATGGAATCAATTGCGCTCAGAGACCCGTTCATTTCCAGCCGCCGCGCAAGCGCCGCACATATTCGTCGGCATGCTCATCGGCCCAAAGGTCGTTCCCGGAACCGTAGACGGCTAACAAGGGTCGTCTTGTTTTGACTTAACCATTGGCTTAGTGCTTTTCACTGGCAACCGCGGATTCCTTCAGACCTTCCCGTAGGCAAAACTCTCTCCCCTAGCCCTGCGGATGCCAAAAAAAAGTCTACATCGATCATCGATCTGAGGAAGAGCACCGGAATTCGGCTCCGAGTGCTACATTTGCACTGATTCGCTCGTGCTCGGTACCGGCCAATCCTATCAATTACAATATTAGACTTCCTGTACCGCGAAGGTCGAACCATGTATCGCTGGTCTGAACTCTTCATACCCACGCTGCGCGAGGCGCCCGCCGATGCCGAGGTCGCCAGCCACAAGTTCCTGGTGCGGGCGGGTTACATCCGCCAACTGGCGGCCGGGATCTATTCCTATCTGTTTCTTGGACATCGCTCCTTCAACAAAATCATCGCCATCGTGCGCCAGGAGATGGACAAGATCGGACAGGAGTTTTACTTGCCCGCTCTACATCCGCGCGAACTGTGGGAAGCCAGCGGCCGGTGGGCCACGATGGGCGATAACATGTTCCGCCTGAAGGACCGCAAGGGTGCCGACTTGTGCCTCGGCATGACCGAAGAAGAGGTGATGACCGAGATCGCGCGCAAAGAACTGCGCAGCTACAAGCAGTTGCCACAAATCTGGTACCAAATTCAGAGCAAGTTCCGCGACGAGGCCCGTCCAAAATCAGGCTTGCTGAGAGTGCGGCAGTTCATCATGAAGGATTCGTATTCCTTCGACCTGGACGCAGCCGGCCTCGACGTTTCTTACCTCAAGCATTACGACGCTTACTGCCGCATCTTCGATCGCTCTGGGCTGAAATATATCGTTGTGGAGGCCCACTCCGGAGCCATGGGAGGCTCGCAGTCGCACGAGTTCATGGTGCGCACCAACGCCGGTGAAGACCTGGTGGTGAGCTGCGAGAAGTGCGGCTACGCCGCGAACATGGAGAAAGCTACTTCCCGCCTGCGTCCCGTCGAAGACCTGCCTCCGGAAGGCTCCGGCAAGCCCCTCGAAGTCCACACCCCGGGACTGAAAACCATCGAGGACGTGGCGCGGTACCTGGGCGTCTCGCCCACGAACAAAATGAAAACTTTGGCCTACATGGCTGATGAGCGCGATCCGGAAACGGGAAAGACCAGACCTCGTCCACTAGTTGTGTTCATCCGGGGCGATCATCAGCTCAATGAAACCAAGCTTTCGTCTGCGATTGGAGGAAAACAGTTCCGCACCATGCAGGCAGAGGAGATCGAGCAGGTGTTCCGCTCGACTGCAGGTTTTCTTGGGCCCATTGGATTAAAAGATGTCGCAACCGCTAAGGATGGAGACTTCACTGACGGTGTGATTCTGCTCGTGGATGAAGCCTTGAGAGGGCGGCAGAACCTGATCGGCGGCGCCAACAAAGAGGATTACCACCTGAAGAACATCACACCCGGAAAAGACTTCCAGCCGACCACCTACGCCGATCTCCGGAGCGTGGCGGCAGGAGAAGACTGCCCCAATTGCGGGGAGGCCCTGCGGGTTGATACCGCGGTCGAGATCGGTCACATCTTCAAGCTCGGTTACAAGTATTCCAAATCGATGGGCGCGCGTGTACTCGACCGCAACGGCAAAGAAGTCACCCCCATCATGGGAAGTTACGGGATTGGAATTGAGCGGATCTTGACTGCGGCAATCGAACAAAGTAATGACGAGAACGGCTTCTGGCTCCCGCCGCAAATCGCGCCTTTTGAAATTCTTGTGACTCCGACCAACGTGGGCGATGACAAAGTGCGCACCACAGCCGAGGACATCACGCGGCGCCTGGAGGCGGCTGGATTCGACGTGTTACTAGATGACAGGGACGAACGGCCAGGGGTGAAGTTCAAGGATGCTGACCTGGTGGGCATACCCTTTCGTGTCACCGTGGGCAAGAAGGTTACCGAAGGCACGGTCGAGGTGGTTCATCGCTCGACACGGGAAATACAGGGTGTTAGCATCGCCGAAATAACGGACTATTTTGAAAAGCAATTGCGGCCCACACGCTAAGTACGCGGCGCCCGTGTGTGTCGCCTCGCGGTAAACGCTATGGGCACATTTAAATTAATTTTAGGGATAGGGCTGATCGTTGGCCTCATCGTAGTCGGAGTACAGGTCATCCCACCTTATTTCACGAACTACCAGTTTGAAGACGAACTGAATAATGAGGCTTTGGCTGCCACGTACAGTAACAAGTCCGAAGAGGATATTCGCGGCATCGTCTACAAAAAAGCCAAGGACATGGATATTCCACTCACCCCGGAACAGATCAAGGTGCATCGCACGGGAACGCAGGGGACCGGGAGCCTGTTCATCGAAGTGAACTACACCGTGCACGTGGCTTTGCCGGGTTATCCACTAGACTTGAATTTCCATGCGGCGACAAAAAACAAGGGTCTCTATTGAGTCCCCGCAACTCATCCTGATGTGATTTAGAATAGATCAAGGGGTACGGGCCAGTTGGCCGAACTGGCAAAGAGCGCTGTCCCAAAGACGGTGCGAACCATTACGAAAAAAGCTGGCTCTGGATAACTCTTACGAGCGCCTTATCGTCTGACAAAGTAGCGATTACTCCGACCATTCATTGTGGCCATTAAACTCAAGATCCCGAAAAGCACGGGCCCCAGCGCAGGAGGCAGCCGATTCCTGCCCCGTGATCCCGTGTTGCGTGCTGCTTTCCTCTTCTTCGTAACCATTTCTTTAGTCGTGGTCGCGTCCTTCTCCTACCTCTACGTCAAGTACGACCGCATTATTGAGAAGCGCTTTAGAGGACCTGTGTTCAGTAGTGCCGCGAGGATCTACGCTCTGCCGCAAACGGTCAAGGTAGGAGAAAAAATCGACGCCAAGGAGATCGCTACACTGTTGCGTCGTGCCGGCTATTCCGAGCGCGAAGGACAATCGCCGCTGGGCAGCTATCGCCTGGTGAGGGGCGGCATCGACGTCAGTCCCGGGCCGGAGTCCTATCACAGTCCAGATCCCGCGCAAATTCGCTTCAGTGGAGGCCAAGTCGATACCATCAAGGACAGGTCGGGCGAACTTGCTGCTTATGAACTCGAGCCGCAACTGGTGACTTCCCTGTTCGACGCGGAACAACGCTCCAAGCGGCAATTGGTCAAGTACGACGATATTCCCAAGATGATGGTGGATGCGGTCTTGTCCATTGAAGATCGCCGCTTCTTTCAACACAATGGCGTGAATTATTTTCGCCTGATGGAAGCGGCGTGGGTTGATTTCACCCACCAGAAACACGAACAGGGCGGTTCCACCATCACCATGCAGCTCTCCCGGGCTTTCTTCCTGACGCCCGAAAAAACTTTGAAGCGAAAACTGGTGGAGATGCTGATTGCGATCGAGCTGGAGCAGAAGTTCAGCAAGCAGCAGATTTTCGAATTCTACGCGAACCGGGTTGATCTCGGACAGCGCGGCTCCTTCACCATCAGCGGATTGGCCGAGGCGGCGCGCTCCTACTTCAACAAAGACTTGAAAGACATCACCTTGCCCGAGGCGGCCTTGCTGGCCGGGCTCATCCAGGCGCCCAGTTATCTTTCTCCCTATCGCCATCCCGAGCGGGCTCTGGACCGACGCAACCTAGTGCTCGAAAGCATGGTCGAAACCCACGCCATTACTAGAGCAGAAGCGGATAAGGCCAAGGCTACCCCGCTGAAGCTGGCTCCACCCAACGTTGAGGCAAGTGACGCGCCCTACTTTGTAGACTTGGTTCGCGATACGTTGATCAGCAAGTACAACGAGCGCGAGTTGAATGAGCAGTCCTATCGCATCTACACCACTCTGGATCCCGACTTGCAGAAAGCGGCGGCCCAAGCCGTGGAAACGGGAATAAAGCTGGTTGACGAACAAGTCAAGAAGATGCGTACGCACAAGGTCAAAGTAGGCAAAGGCAAATATGAGACGAAAGTCAAACCCGGGCCCGATGCCCAAGTTGCGCTGGTTGCGATCGATCCGCACACCGGTCAGATCCTGGCATTAGTCGGGGGGCGCAATTACGGTTTCAGCCAATTGGATCATGCCGTCGCCAAGCGGCCGACGGGATCGATATTCAAACCCTTCGTGTATGCGGCCGCGATGAATACCGCGCTTAATCCCACTACGGCGCCGGACGGACAAGCCATGGTGCTCACTCCGGCTTCGATGGTGGAGGATTCCCCCAGCACGTTTTCGTACGGTGACCAGATCTATGAGCCGCGAAATTACAAAGAGGAGTACCACGGGCAGGTCACCGCACGATACGCCCTCGCGTTGTCCTTGAACAATGCGACTGTGAAACTGGCGGAGGAAGTTGGTTACGACAAGGTGGCGGATCTGGCAAAGGCGGCGGGGATTACTTCCGTGAAGGCGACGCCGGCGGTGGCGCTTGGCGCTTATGACGCTACCCCCATCGACATGGCGGCCGCCTACACCGTCTTCGCCAACGGCGGTACTCGCCTTTCACCCGTCATGATTAATTCTTTGCGCAACACCCGAGGCGACGTTATCGAGGACTTCAACGCAGACAAAAAACCCGTTCTCGATTCGCGCGTTGCATACGTGATGACCAACATGATGGAAGGCGTGCTGAACTTCGGCACGGCGTATTCTGTGCGCGCTCGTGGCTTCATGGCTCCGGCGGCTGGCAAGACGGGGAGCTCGCATGATGGCTGGTTTGCGGGCTACACCAGCAACCTGCTCTGCATTGTCTGGGTTGGTTACGACGACTACAGCGATTTGCGGCTGAGCGGCGCTCAAACGGCTGCGCCCATTTGGGCGGAATTCATGAAAAAGGCAGTCGCTCTGCCCCAGTATTCCGACGTAAAACCATTTACCCAGCCTTCGGGTGTGGTCGATGTCCAGCTCGATAAGATCACCAATCGTCTGGCAACTCCCTCCTGTCCTGAGACGTACACGGCGGCTTTCGTTGCCGGCACGGAGCCTCGCGACACTTGCGATCAGGGGACAGGAATAAA
>Ga0209267_1002200_pt1 | contig 12748 bp, 15 predicted proteins | sample GraSoiAngelo_137_FD_185894 | JGI IMG/M metagenome (GOLD analysis project Ga0209267, IMG submission 185894) | Grasslands soil microbial communities from the Angelo Coastal Reserve, California, USA - 14_0929_09_30cm (SPAdes) (version 2) | ecosystem: Environmental > Terrestrial > Soil > Grasslands ... | reverse complement strand
GATCGACTGAAATCGGGCGGCCAGCCGGTAAGCTTCGTTGGCGGTTGCGGTTAAGGTCGAGATCGCGACTGCATCGAAATCGCGAGTCAGATGGTCCAAGTCCACATCGCGCACTTCCAAATATTCCACCGTAATGTGCGGCGGCGTCATTCCCGCCAGGGTAAGCAAACCGAGACTGGGCAACGCTTCGATGGCGTTCTTGCGCCGGGAAACGCCCGGGAAGGTAAGGCCAAGGTTTAGCAGCTCCACGTCGCAAAGACGAAGACCGCTCATGGCGATGAATCCGATTTTCATTGCGCCCTCCAGTTCATAAGCAACATCAGGATTCCCGCGGTGGCGCTGATCACCGGCAAAGGGAAAAGGATTCGAAACCGCATGCGCCAAGCGGTGAGAAAACAGCAAATTGGCATGGTGACTGCGCTCGCAATCATCAACACCGCCGCGGTTCCCGGAACCGTCAGCAAAACGCGACCGGTGAGACCAAAAAGGATGTTAGTAAATCCCAGGCCGAAAAACGAAATGTGACCAAGCCGCAATAGGCGACGCCGATAGCAAGAGTAGCCGCCGAGCCATTCCTCGCGCTGAAAAAAGAGTCCGATCACCGCGCCGGATATGACGCCCGCGAGTGTGGCGACCCAACCGGTCCATAAGTTCCACTCCGTAAATGGCGTTTGCACGGAACTATTGTGCCGCAATTCACTGAATCGCCGTAATCGATAATACATGATCTAACATCGATTCAGACGATGAGTCGGCATCGATGATCGATCAGAATTTTTCAATTCACGCCTGCTGCGACAAGCGCGGATGCTTGGGGGTGAGAAATATCAGTTGCCGAATCTGTGTAGCTTGCGCCGCTGGAATCTTTGCCAACGATCATCGTTCCGCCTTAGCGATAGATAAGCCAGGCACGCAAAACCGAGTTCTGCTCGTTCACGGCATCGCGGATTCCGCTGCATCGATGCGAATACTAAGGGCGCGGCTCGCCCGAGATGGTCGCGAAACACTCGCAATAGACCTAAAGCCAGGTGACGGCCGAATCAGTCTGGAAGCGTTATCGCTGCAATTGCGACTACATCCAGACACAATTTTCGGTCAGGGAAAGGATCGATCTTGTCGGCTTTAGCATGGGTGGATTGGTTTGCCGCTACTATATTCAAATGCTTGGAGGCAGTTCGCGAGTCGATCGCCTCGTCACCATTTCAGCACCCAATCACGGCACTTTGCTCGCCCGTCTGAGTGATCGCGCCGCTTGCAAAGAAATGCGCCCAATTAGCGAGTTCCTGCGGAAGCTTAACGAAGATTGTTCGATCTTGGGTAACCTGAATGTTACCTCGTTCTGGACGCCCTTGGACCTCGTTATCATCCCCGCGAAAAGCTCACGCCTGCCGATCGGGATCAACAAACCAATTCCAGTGTTGGCTCATCCATTGATGATTTTGCAGCGAAGACCGCTTGAGGAAGTCGCGAGCGCGCTTTCCCAACCACTAGTGCGCCTCCGCAGAGCATCGTCCTACCAGTGAAACGTCGCGAGCACGCCTTGGTAGGGCGAGACTCCGTCGAGCAGCTGGTCGGTTTGAGGCCTTCACTAAATAGATAGTTCCGGCTGCTTGCCAGAGTAATCGAGCTTTCCATCTATCACTCGTGCTGCAGATGTGAAAGGATGCGTCTCGGTTTTGTTCTCGTTGATGATGTGAATGACTTCGATCCCTTGGACCTTCAAGTAATCGGCAATCAGACCGCGATGGCATCTCCACCATACCGCTTCGGCGCACATGATTGCGGCCGCGCCATGGCGGTCTGCAATTTCCTGCAACCGTGCAATTCCACGGGCGAATTCCGCTATTTCCATGTGGTCGGCGTAACCGCGAAATGATTCGTTGCGCCAGGCGGTGTTATGCGAATCCTTCCTTGCCCTTCGTCGCCCGCCCAGTTCCGGAAAATGTTCGTAATCAATCCCGTCCTGTCTTAGGGATTTCGCCAGCTCTTCTTTGTTAAACTGCGGATACCGCTTCGAGCCTGGCAAGAGCCGGACATCAGCGACGAGCTTGATTCCATTTGCCTGCAACGCGCCAATAAACTCCTCGATTGTTCGAGTGGAATGTCCGATTGTCCAAATCCTCGTCACCTTTTGATCAGTCGCCCGGAAGTTTTGAAAGCGCGAATCGGTTCTGCCTTTTCCAAAATACCTGAATGGTTCATCCGCCAGGTGATCATCCCGTTTGTTATTACCCGATTAGCTCTCTTACTGGTTGGATGGCTGGGGGTTCGTTTACTCCCGCTTCCTGTCACCTTTCCCTCAGCCTGGGAGATCGGCACTGATGGCAACAAGCACACCGTGGTGGATCACATTACTCCAACTTCTCATCCCTGGGTGAACATGTTATCGCGCTGGGATGCTGGGTGGTATGTCGAGATTGCGCGCGACGGTTACCACTATGAGCCCGGCTCTCCCAGCAATACTGCTTTCTTCCCACTTTACCCGTTGTTTATCCGGGCTATTCATGCGCTGCTTTTTCTCCCGGCGAACGACTACTGGTGGTTAGTAACCGCCATCGCACTGTCGAATACTGCGTTACTTATTGGTCTTACTTACTTCCGCGCTCTTCTTGCGATAGACTTCGACGAGGAAATCGCTTCCTGCTCAATTATCTACCTTCTAATCTTTCCGACGACCTTTTTCTTCTCTGGCGTCTATAGCGAATCATTGTTCCTGGCATTGACGGTTGGAGCGTTTTATTACGCCCGGACCAATCGGTGGTTGCTGGCCTGCAGTTTCGCCGCTCTGGCAACCCTCACTCGCTCCCAAGGAATCATCCTAGCTCTTCCTTTGTTGATTGAGTATTTCCGCGAACGGAGCTTCACCTTGCGAAAGGTAGGTTGGAACATCACGGCTTTTGCGCTAATTCCGGCTGCAGCCTTTACTTTCGCACTGTTTTTAAAGCTGAGGTTCGGGAGCTGGACCGTCATGTTCGACGTCCAGGGCATCTGGAGACGGCACTTGATGTGGCCCTGGCATCCTCTTGTCTGGTTCCTACGGCACGCGCCAGCGTTAAGTCCGGAGCACCACGATAGACTCGATTTTTGTTTCCTGCTTTTACTGCTAGGCGGGGCTATAGCTGGCTTGCGACAATTGAGCGTCTCTTACAGCGTGTACCTTTGGACAGCTGTCGCGTTCTTTTCTTGCTGGGGCATGTTCGGGTCCATACCGCGCTTTGATCTCGTCACTTTTCCTCTCTTTGTCGTCCTCGCGCTCATCGGCGCTCGTAGTCGCGCCTTTCATCTCGGCTACGTCGTCGCCTCAACCATGCTGGCTGCCCTGTTCATGCTGATGCATTCCCAGTGGAACTGGGTTGCCTAGCACGTGCACGTGGAAGAAGTTTTTTTTGACTTGCGTTCCGGCAAGGAGCCGCCGAAGCATTGTACGTTTATGAGAACCGAAAAAAACCTGCGTGCCTTGGATGATTTGATTCGCGAGCGATCGATCCTGCGGCATCCATTCTACCGTGCCTGGAAACGCGGCGAATTGACCCGCTATCAGCTTGCCGCCTATTCCCGCGTTTACTATCCGCATGTCGCGGCTTTCCCAACTTATCTGGAGAACGCGATTAAGTGTGCAGTTGATTCCTCCACCAAGCGTGCTCTGGAGGATAATTTGCTCGACGAACTGACTAATCCCGCGCCGCATCCCGAGCTGTGGCTTGATTTTGCGACAGCGACCGGACAAGACCGAGACAAAGTCAAACGCGCCAAACCTCTTGCGAAAGTAGCCAGTACCATCTCCACCTTCGATCGTTTAACTAGCCAAGGCATCGCCAGCGGACTCACCGCGCTTTATGCCTATGAATCCCAGCAGCCAGAAGTAGCCGGTGAGAAGATGCGCGGGCTGCGTGAATCCTATAAAATAAAAAGTCCTGAAGCATTGAGCTATTTTGCCGTTCATGCCACGGCTGATCTGGAGCATCGCGCCTCCGAACGCGCCGCGCTCGTTCGCTGCCTCGATGCTGGCGCCCCGCCGGGCGCAGTCATGAACTCGGCGGAAAAAGCGCTTGATGCTTACTGGAATTTACTGGACGGCGTTTGCGAAGAAGCAGGCGTGCGGTTAACTGAACCCTTACCATGAAGACCACCATAGTAACTACCATTTTTCTGACGGCAGCATCACTCGTCATGGCACAAACCACACCCCAAGTCGGCGCGGCCGCGCCCGCGGTCACTCTTCCTTCCAACGACGGCAGGCAAGTTAGTTTGAATGATTACAAGGGCAAATGGGTCGTCCTCTATTTTTACCCAAAGGATTTTACCAGTGGTTGCACCCTGGAAGCGCAAAACTTTCAGCGCGATCTGACTAAATACCAAAACGCCAGTGCGATCATCCTCGGGGTCAGTGTAGACAACGCCGAATCGCATAAGAACTTTTGTGCAAAGGAAGGATTGAACTTTAAGCTCCTGGCCGATACCGATGCCAAGGTGTCGGAGGCCTACGGCTCGGTGAAGGATTACGACGGAAAGAAGATGTCGGCCCGCAATACATTCATCATCAGTCCGGAAGGGAAAATCGCGAAAGTATTTACGGGAGTAAAACCACAGACCCACAGCGAGGAAGTACTGCAAGCTTTGGCTGAACTAAAGAAAAGTTGACTTATGGCGACTCGAAAATCGATCGACTGCCGCGACCATCCCAGCGAGAAAAACTGCTCGTTGAAGATTTCCGGCACCGAGGAAGAAGTTCTCGATGCCGCGGTGCAACACGCCGTCTCGGCCCATGGGCACGAAAATTCGGCGGAATTGCGCGGAGAGATTCGCTCGCTGCTGAAAGACGAAAGCGACTAGGCGAGTCCGCCGCACCTTGTCCGTCTGACTTTTTGTTGGGAAACGAAACGGTGATCGAACCCGAGTCCGTCCGGGAGAAAAAACTTACCCGGAACTTTGCAAACTCGTCTCTTTGATCATATCGATCTGCGCGTGCGAAACCGGACGCGAGCGCAGGAGTTTTTCGCCAAAATCTTGCCGGCGATTGGATTTACTCTCGACAAAAGCGCGGAAGAGTGGGGCGCATTTGAAAAAGATGGCGGAGGCAAACCGTCGGAATTTTTCGGGTTTACTGAAGATGCTAATCATTGCCCAAACGAGACACGGATCGCTTTTTGGGCGGAGACGCGCGAACAGGTAGATCGCGTGGCCAAAATTGTGCGCGAAGCCGGCGGACAAAACCTGGAAGGGCCGCAAATCTGGCCTGAGTACAGTCCTGGTTATTACGCGTTATTTTTTGAAGATCCCGATGGAAACAAGCTGGAGGTCTGCTGTCGCGGGAGCGCAATCGTTGCGGACTGAAGCAGATCAGGGGAAGATTACGGGTGCCTCATTCCACGGCTGACCTCAAGATTCTGCGGCCGCAAAACCGCGTTCGTTATCTCAAGCTGATCGCGCTTTTTAAGATCGGCAAAGGAATCCTGCTTCTCGTGCTCGGGATTTCGATCCTTTTTTTGAATTCGCGCGCCGTGTGGATGGACAACATTTCGGATTGGGTGGCAGATGAGATCTTGCTCAAGCATAGCAAAGCGGTGCATTACTTACTCAACCGCTTACAGGCGATGCTGGCTGGTGGCGGCGTCTGGCGCGCAACCGGCTTCCTTAGCCTCTTTTATTCCGCGGTCCTATTCACCGAAGGCGTTGGCGTCTATTTACAAAAAAGATGGGCGGAGTATCTCATGGTCTTCGCGACCGGAGCATTGATTCCGCTGGAAGTACGTCACATTTACTATCGGCCCAGCTTCACTGCCGTCATTATTCTCGCGGCCAATTGTTTCATCGTTTGGTTTTTGTACCGAGTCTTGAAACGCGAGCCGGCTCACGCTGCGACGACTCCGCCGGAAGTTGCGGTCGAGACACGTTAACAGGGCGAAGTCCAAATTGCGCGAGCACTTCGGTCGTGCGCTCCATCGGCAGGCCGATCACATTCGTAAACGAACCTTCAATCGATGCGATAATACTGCGGCCAGCAGCTTGCGCGGCGTAGGCGCCAGCTTTGTCGATCGGATTTACGACGCGAAAGTAATTGGCGATATCGCTCTCGTTCAGCCTGCGGAAACGAACCTGTGAGATCTCAGCGAAGCTGATTTTTTTTTGTGGACCGACTATGCAAACTCCCGTGCAGACATCGTGCGTTCGTCCGCTCAACCGTCGCAGAATCACGCCCGCATGATTCAGATCACGCGGCTTGCCGATGATTTCCCCTTCGAGTGCGACAAGGGTATCGGCCGCGAGAACGATCCGATGCGGGTGAACATGGGACACGCCCAATCCTTTGCGGGTGGCGTTCGCGATTGTCAGCTCGCACAAAGATAAATGTGCCATCGCCACTTCGTTGACGGCGGGGCCTATGACTTCGAATTCATACCCTGCCCCCGTCAAAAGGGCGCGGCGCCGCGACGAATTCGATGCAAGAATAAATGGCGACGACACTGCAGGCCGTCCTGATTACGGAGTGGCGGACGGCATTGGCACGACCCGCGGCGCCGCCGGGATTTTCTCCGCCGGATTATCCGGCGCATTTTTCCCGCCGAAAATATCAGGCATTTTCATCTCTGTGTAATCCGCCGGAACGGAAAATTCGCTGTTCGGAATCGGATCGCGCTTGACTGAAACCAGGGTCATAACGACGTGCCCTCTTACCGTATCCATCTCAATCTTCACTGGAACGCCGGGCAGGTCCCTAAAATCTGGAACGTTCGTGCCAGAGTTCGCCAAAGCGGACGGTTGGGCCATTTTCATTTCTTTCATGATCGCGGCTGCGTCCGGGTAGTTGGTGGCGATGTAATACGTCGCTTTGCCCACAGCCGTGTCGGTGGTGAATACATCCGTCGGCATGCCGTTCACAGTTTCCTTGCGGCCAAGCGGAGTCAGCTTCGATTTTTGCTCAGCCGGAGTAGCTCCGGCAAACTTCTTAACCATTTCCGCTGCCGCTTTCATTTTGTCGCCTGAAATTCGCATCGCTTTCTTTTCCCCATGAATCAGAGTGACGGTGTCGCCGGTTTTCGCATCGGTGATCATCGACACTCGCGGGGCTGGATCTACCCGCACCTTGTCGCCTTTAAATTTGATCGTCATTTCACCTGGCGTTCCAGCCATGTCCACCTTCTGGACGAGAGTAAGATCCGCGCGGAGAGAGGCGGCCGCGGCGAACAGAAAGAAAAGGGTGACGATTCGTTGCATAGGAGAGTGCTAGTGGCGACGGTAGGAATTGGCAAGTCGCGATGCCATGGAAAAAGCATTTGGCAGGAAGACGCAGGCACGGCAATTTGTGCAGCCGTGACGCGGGTGTAGCTTAATGGTAAAGCTGTAGCCTTCCAAGCTACTGACGAGGGTTCGATTCCCTTCACCCGCTAAGCGGCTGGGTAATTCCGCCAAATCCATTTCTTTACAGCGATGTTTAATGCCAAATCCACCGGCCCATTCGGCACGAATCGCGCTCTCAAGCTTCAAACGGGGGAAAAAGGTTGATTTGCATAAAATGAGTTTCTACGCTCGCGCGATTGGTTTGTTTCAATCGCGGTCCGCGAAGGCGCGTTCTATTATCGACATCGTGACAATCATCAGATATCCTCGGCTTGCCCTTATCCTCGCCGCCCTAGCTATTGCCGGACAATTAGAAGCACAAATTGATTTGCCCGCGCCTGAGTCGGAGACTGAGGGCCAAACGGAGACCACGCCTTCCCCTGAAGTCACCCCCGAAGCACCTGTTCAGATTCGTCCAGATGAGGGGAGCCCGGTAGCGGGCACCGAAGTCAACGCCCCGCAATTTGATATTGGTCGGCATCTCCACGCTTCGGGTTCGCTCAACGGTGGCTACGATGATAACGTAAACCTGACTCCAGCCGGTTCACCATCCTGGTATGCGAATCCTACTGCCAACATCAGATATCTATTCGGCAGCGCCCGGCTCGCCATGGATCTCTTAGCAGGCGGCGGAATCAACTATTATTTTGATCATCCGGGTAGCCGAGATTATGACCCTATCGTTTACCTGAACCTTTCCGTGGCGTATAAAGTCGCGCCGCGCTTGACGCTCAACTTCTCGACCTCCTCGGCCTACGAATCCCAGCCGGAGTTGGGGACCGCGCTCAGCTCGATTAACCGGCTCGGAAATTACTTTCGTTCGCAAGATCACCTTTCCGCTCATTACAAATTGTCACCCAGGTGGTCGAGCGTCACCGGATATGAGCTTAGCGCGCTCGAGTATGAAAGCTCGGCGGGGCAGAATCGTCTGCAACACGCATTTTCGGAGCAACTGCGGTACCTTTGGCTGCCAACTACGACCGTTTCCGGGTCGTACCGGATCAGTCTCAATGAATCTCAAGGCGCTCAGGGGGAATCGACCACTCAATCCCTACTCGCAGGCCTGGAGCAATCCTTTAGTCCACGTTTCAAAGCCGGTTTGCAGACTGGCGTCCAATTTCGCTCGGGAAATGGCGGAGGGAAGACTTCGCCTTTTGTGGAGACATCGCTTCATTATGAGCTAGCCGCCAGGACGTATATCCTCTGGACAAATCGCTACTCAATTGAAGAGTCCGATCTGCAAAATGCGGCCGGCCGCGAGACTTTTCGAACCAACCTGAAACTGAATTATGCGATAACTGCGCGGATCTCTGCCAGCCTCGCGCTCATCTACTCTCACGGCGACAATGGAACTAGCAATCAGATATCCAGCGGATCTCTTGGAGGATCATCGACTGAAACTACCTTTGATATCACACCTTCTATTCGCTACGCCATCACGCAACGTTGCTCAGTTAATGCCGGTTACCGTTACACCAAAGTGGATCGCGGGTCGGGTGCAGCCGCATTAGAACCGCTTCAATCTGTCACTTCCTATACCCGCAACCGCTACTTTGCCGGAATAACCATTTCCTTCTAGAGGACAATCGGTAGATCAGGAGTCTGCCACCCGGACTGTTGCTTTCGATTAAAGATCCGCCTCGATGACAGTGCGGTGCCGCCAGGCGTAGCCAAGGCCAGAGTAAAGGGTTAGCGCGACAGTTAACCATACCAAAGCGGCCCCCGCTTCGTTCCAGGCGCGCTGCCACCAATCGCTCGCCATGATGTTGCGGCTCCATTCCGCGATCGCCAGCAAGGTGAGAAAGAAAATGACGGTAATTATTTGCCAGGAAGTTTTGTGTTTACCCAAACGCTCCGCTGTTAACACTTGCCCCTTTGCGCTCGCCATTAAGCGCAGTCCCGTAATTAAAAAATCTCGACCGACGACCACCGTCGCCGCCCATGCTGGAATCGCGCGCAATGGCACGAGCGAGATGAATGCTGCCGCGATCATGATTTTGTCCACCAGCGGATCCATCAATTTTCCGAAGTTTGTAACCGTTTGATAACGGCGCGCGATCTCGCCATCAAAAAAATCGGTGATACCAGCGACAAGAAAAGTGATCAGCGCGGTAGTGTGTGCATAACGCCAGGGCGAGCTCAACGCCGCCACAAACAAAATGGTTAAGGCAAGCCGGCTGAGAGTAAGACGATTCGCCCAATTCATACCAACGCCGGAACAGAAGTTCCTTTTTCCTTCTTCCGTCCAAGCCGGAACCTAACCGATTTCCAAATCGGTACCCGCTTCTTTAACTCATCCACGATCCACCGGCTCGCTTCGAACGCGGCACCTCGATGAGCGGCCGCGACTCGCAAGAATAATGAGGTTTCGCCGACTGCGACGAAACCGACGCAATGATGCAGCTGGATCGCCAGAAGATCGAATCGCTCCGCGGCTTCCTGTGCAACTTTTCGCAGCTGATGCTCAGCCATTTCACGATGCGCCTCGTATTCGATCCCATCAATCCGTTCTCCGTTTTCCAGCGGACGAACGTTCCCAAAAAACTCAACGATCGCACCTGCGCCTGACGGGGTCTCTGGCGAGATGGAGCTGAGCGGGCCGCTCATCAACGCCACTTCACAATCGCAATTTGCCATTTGCCGGGGTTACTCGTTTACTGCATTGGCTTGAATTGAATGCACCTTAAAACCAGTTCCTCAAAATCATGACGATGCAATCGGATATTGGCCTGATCGGCCTGGCGGTGATGGGCGAGAATCTTGCGCTCAACATGGAGTCGAAAGGATTTCCCGTCGCCGTTTTTAATCGCACTCCTGCGGTCACCGAAAAATTTGTGACCACCCGCGGCAAAGGAAAAAAAGTCAGGCCGACCAAGACGATCGATGAATTCATCGGCGCGCTGAAACGTCCACGCAAAGCGATGATGATGATTAAAGCGGGCAAACCGGTTGATCAAGTGATCGCCGAAGTCGCCCCGCTTTTGGAAAAAGGCGACGTTCTTATCGACGGCGGAAACTCACTTTTCACTGATACTCAGCGGCGCTTCCACGATCTCGAAGGAAAGGGAATTCATTATGTTGGCTGTGGCGTCTCCGGCGGCGAAGAAGGCGCCCTCAAAGGCCCCTCCCTCATGCCGGGCGGCTCCCGCGAATCTTACGAAATAATTGCGCCCATTTTCCGCAAGATCGCAGCCCAAGTCGAGGGCGAGCCGTGCTGTCGCTACATGGGTCCGGATGGGGCCGGACACTACGTCAAGATGGTCCATAACGGCATCGAATACGGCGACATGCAGTTGATCTGCGAAGCTTATGCCATTTTAAAAAATGTCCTCGGGCTCGAAGCCAAAGATCTTGCCGACATCTTCGCGCAGTGGAATCGCGGCGCACTCGAAAGTTATCTCATCGAAATCACCGCGGAAATTTTTCGCAAACAAGATCCCGATACTGACAAACCGCTGGTCGATGTCATTCTCGATAAGGCCGGCCAAAAAGGGACTGGACTTTGGACTTTGCAGTCCGCCCTGACTCAATCCGTTGTCATCTCAACCATCAATGCCGCAGTGGAAGCGCGCGTCATTTCCTCGCGCAAAGAAGAACGTGTGGCCTCGTCGAAAATCTTGCCCCAGCCACAAGTACCGACATTCAGCGGCAATCGGGACGACCTTATCCAAGCCGTTCACGACGCGCTTTACGCTTCGAAAATTGTTTCATACGCCCAGGGTATGGAGTTACTCGGTGCCGCGAGCACAACCTACAACTGGAATTTGAACTTTGGCGACATCGCGACTATCTGGCGTGGCGGCTGCATCATTCGCGCGAAATTCCTCAATCGCATCACCGAGGCTTACGCGCGCGATCCGAAGCTGCACAACCTGCTGCTCGATCAATACTTCACCGACATCATCGGCAAAACACAGCACAATTGGCGCGTCGCGGTTTCAACCGCCATCAATTACGGCGTGGCCGTGCCAGCCTTCAGCGCTTCCCTGGCCTACTTCGACAGCTATCGTTCCGCGCGTTTGCCGGCGAATTTGCTGCAAGCGCAGCGCGACTTCTTCGGCGCCCATACCTACGAGCGCGTTGATAAACCCGGAATTTTCCACGCCGATTGGATGGGCGACCAACCCGCCCAGGAAATCAGCGAGCCCAAACCAACCGCAAAACGCCACGCCGGCGAGTAGGGCGAGGCACCACGCATTGACTCGTCGTCCCGAGCGTAAGCCGAGAGATCCGGCCGCGAAACCTTTAGGGTAACTTCATCGGGATCCCTCGGCTTGCGATCGGGATGACGGTTAATGAAAATCGTGTGAGTCGGAGCCGACCAGACCCTCGCTGATCAGGGGCAAAATTTTCTGCGCTTTGATTAACACCACGTTATCGGTGTTTTGCACTTCGCCTTCGATGGCAAGAAATGGTTCCTCTGTAAGGAGCAATCTGGTTTGTTCGAATAAATCCGGGGTCACGATTGCATTCGATACACCCGTTTCGTCTTCGAGACTGATGAAGACGAATCCTTTCGCCGTCCCGGGCCGCTGACGGCAAATGACATTGCCCGCAATCCGCACGGTCGATCCATGTTTTGCCTGCCCCAGATCGATCGCTCGCCAGACATCGGGTAATTGTGCGCGCACCAATTTCATCGGATGCGGTCCGGTCGTCAGATCCATTACTTCGTAATCTGCTCGCACCCGCTCAGGCAAAGTCATTCGGGGAAGCGGCGATGTTGTAGCGGCGTTTGTGTCAAACGCCGAATTTATTAAACAGGCGCTTGGCACAAGCGCCTCTACAACTTTTTTCCCGAGCAAATCATCATATGGCGTTTCCTCCACTTTCCACATCGCAGCGCGGCGATGTTCGGCGAGACAATTGAGCGCGCCCAGGTTCGCCAGGGCGCGCAATTCATCTTTCGTTAGGAGGGCGCGTTTCCGAAAATCTTCCAGCGACAAAAACGGCCGCTCATTACGTTCCCGCAAAAAATCATCCGCGTGTTCGCGCTGTAATCCGTTCACCACGCAAAATCCCAATCGAATCGTCTCGTCGGCCATGACCGTGCAATTCCATTCCGATTGCGCGACGCACACTGGCTTCACTTTCACGCCGTGCCGCCGTGCGTCTTTCACAATTGTCGCCGGTGTGTAAAAACCCATCGGCTGATTGTTGATCAGACTTGCGTAAAACTCCGCCGGACGATGCGCTTTCAAATAGGCGCTGCCATAGGCCAGAATGGCAAAACTGATGGCATGCGATTCCGGAAATCCGTAGAGCGCGAAGGAGGTAATGGAATGCAACACTTTTTCGATCACCTCCGGCGCGACCTGATTGCGCGCCATCGCCTCGTGCAGCTTTACGCTCACTCGGTTCATCCGCTCTTCCGAACGATGAAAACTGAGAGCACGGCGTAATTCCTCCG
>Ga0209267_1002199_pt1 | contig 12749 bp, 10 predicted proteins | sample GraSoiAngelo_137_FD_185894 | JGI IMG/M metagenome (GOLD analysis project Ga0209267, IMG submission 185894) | Grasslands soil microbial communities from the Angelo Coastal Reserve, California, USA - 14_0929_09_30cm (SPAdes) (version 2) | ecosystem: Environmental > Terrestrial > Soil > Grasslands ... | reverse complement strand
CTCGGCGAGTTTCCTCGGCAGCGAGCGCTGGTTTAAGCTTCCGAGCCTGTCGCGGCGCCGGCCGCAAGCGCCGGACCGACCGCCAGGAACAGGGGGCAACGAACATGGTCGCGAGCAACGTCGCCACGCTTTCAGAGCTGGAGCACGGAATTCAACTCAGGCGTGCAGTCATCGCCGCCACCGTCGGCACCGCTATCGAGTGGTACGACTTTTTTCTGTACAGCGTGGTGACCGGACTCGTGTTCGCCCAGCTGTACTTCCCGAAATCCGATCCGCTGGTCGGCACGCTCGAGGCATTCACCATTTATGCCGTCGGCTTCCTGGCGCGCCCCATCGGCGCCGCGATCTTCGGACATTTCGGCGATCGCATCGGCCGCAAGTCGACACTGATCGCGACGCTGCTGGTCATGGGGATCGCCACCTTTCTGGTGGCGCTCGTGCCGACCTACGAGCAGATTGGAATCTGGGGCGCAGTGATCCTGACGGTGCTGCGCTTCATTCAGGGCATCGGCGTCGGAGGCGAATGGGGCGGGTCGGTGCTGATGGCCATGGAGTGGGCGCGCTCAAACCGCTCGCGGGGCTTTCTCGCATCCTGGCCGCAATTCGGGGTGCCGTGCGGCCTGTTCCTCGCGAACCTCGCCGTGCTGGTTGTCAGCCGGATGTCGGGCGAGCAGTTCCTCCACTGGGGCTGGCGTGTGCCGTTCCTCTTCAGCCTGATCCTGGTCGGCGTCGGTCTGTATATCCGGCTCGGCATTCTCGAGACCCCGGTGTTCGCCAGAATTCTCGCCGAGCGCAGGGTCGAGCGCGCTCCCATCCGCGAGGTGCTTCGACGACACCCAAAAGAGATCGTCCTGAGCATGTTCGCGCGCATGGCCGAACAGGCGCCGTTCTACATTTTCACGGCGTTTGTGTTCGCTTACGGAGTCGGCACATTGAAGTTGCCGCGCGACTTCCTGCTGGTCGCAGTACTGAGCGCCTCGGTCGTTTCGTTCGTTTCGATCCCGCTGTTCGGCCACATCTCCGACCTCATCGGACGGACCAAGATGTACATGCTGGGAGCGGTCGTGACCGCTGTGTTCGGATTCATCTATTTCGGCATGCTCGGCAGCGGCAGCAGGACCCTGATTTTCCTCGCCATCGTCTTGTCTCTCATCCCGCACGACATGCTGTACGGGCCGCAGGCGGCCCTCATCGCGGAATCGTTCAAGGGTCGCGTTCGCTACAGTGGTGCATCCCTGGGGTATCAACTCGCCTCGGTGATCGCCGGTGGGCCGGCGCCGTTCATCGCTGCCTGGCTGTTCGCCCGCTACCACTCCGCGTACGCGATCGGGGGCTACATTGCGGCCTGTGGCGTGGTGTCGATGCTCGCGGTCAGCAGGATGACGGACTATGCCGGCAAGGATATTGAGGGTGACTTCGAGTGACGGGTCAAACTGCGGCGGGAATCAGACCGTCCGGTCCGCGATCGGGAACCCCTGCAGATCCAACCTCCGGGTGTCCACGGAAACGGGCCAACTCTACTTCGGCGAAACACCGCTCGGCGTCCTGCGGCAGCAAACCATTGCGCACCGCGAACAGCGTGAGGGCCGCGGTGTTGTGCAGTGCGAGTTTGCGCATCACATTCGCGCGGTGCTTTTCCACCGTCTTGACGCTCAAGCACAGCGCCACCGCGACGCGCTTGCTGGACTCCCCGAGCGCGATGCGCGTGAGCACCTCGCGTTCGCGTTCCGTGATCCTCGGGCAGGGGTCGCTGGCCGGGTCGTTGCGGCGCAGATAGCCGGACACCAGCCGCGCGGACACCGGCTTGGAGAAGTACTTCTGGCCGGCGATGACGGAACGGATCGCCTGCAGCAGCTCTGCGCGGCTGGCATCCTTCAGCACGTAGCCATCCGCCCCGGCGCTCAGCGCCGCCACGATGTATTCGTCCGTGCAGTAGGCGGTGAGCACCAGCACCCGCACATTCGGGCACACGGCGCGCAGCTCATCGATGGTTCGCAGCCCCGAGCCGCCGGGCATCGCGAGGTCGGTAATCACCAGCGTCGGGTCCGAGCCCTGCACCACCCGCACGCCTTCGGCTGCGGTGCGGGCTTCGCCGATCACCTTCAGGTCGGGTTCCAGCTCGATCAGGGCGCGCAGCCCCTCGCGCAGGATCGTGTGATCCTCCACCAGCACGATGCTCGCGGACGTCTGTGTGAACATCAGCGTTGCCTCCCGCATTGCTTGGTACTCTTAGGGGAGCGTCCTCTCCTGCGATGAATCAGGCGCGGAATTCAAAGCCGTGTGCCTCCCAGCAAACGAGCGCAAGGGTAGAGCCAAAGCGCTGGGGGTCAACTCGGCGCAAGGTGCAAGTGGGTGTAGGTGAGCGCCGACTTCTCAGCGGGCGCGAGTGTCCTTGGTTTTCATCGACTTCCAACGCCGCATGGGGACAACACCCGATTGCCGAGAGCGTTCCCACCCGCTATGCACGCTCTCCATGCCTGAGTCGATGACGCTCACGGAATGTCGCGGGTGGCTCCCGGACGGCAAACGCGCTGCGGTGTGCTTCAGCGTCGACGACGTCCATCCGGCAACCTCCCGGGACGAATTCGACGCCGGCGGGGACCTGGGTCGTGGCGCGCTTGGGCACGTGGAGCGGCTCCTCGATCGACATCCCCGGCTGCGGGTCACGCTCTTTGTCACACCCGACTGGCGCTTGAAGCGCCTCGTTCCGACCCGCAAGTGGCTTACGCGGATCCCGCTCCTGCGTGAGCGCATCCACTGGGCTCCTCTGACCCCCAGGGGCCACTTTCGCGTCGATCGCTTTCCGGAATTCGTCGCTTACCTGAACGCTCTGCCGCGCACCGATTGCGCCCTGCACGGCTTGCATCACGCCCATCCCGGTCCACGCATGGCGGTCGAGTTCCAGGAGCAGTCCCGCAGCGAGTGCAGCGCGCTGCTGCAGGAGGCTCGGCGGATCTTCGCGGCCGCCGGGCTGCGCCATGTCCGGGGCTTTGCGCCGCCCGCGTGGGGCACCCCGCCTTCGCTGTGCGAGGCGCTGAATGAGGCGGACTTCCACTTCGTCACCTCGGCGCGTGACCTGGACACACCGGTGAGCGACCAAGCGCGGACGGCGATGAGCGGGTTGCGCGGCGCTTCACTCATCCACCCAATGTGGATCCAGTGTGCCGCCAACGATGAGTCCACCGGCGCCACGGCCGTGCCCTGCCGACTGGTGCACTTCACGACGAACTTCCAGGCCACATCGACGCTCGAGCGCGCACTCACCATCATCGAGTGCGGGGGTCTGCTCGCGATCAAGGCCCACATCTTCAAGACCGGCGGCGGCATCACGATGCTCGACGGACTCGACAACGCGTACTGCGACTACCTCGAGCGGCTCTGGCGGGAGCTCGAGACCCGGTACGGAGATGCCCTGTGGTGGACGACACTCGCCGAGGTGGCCGACCGATGTCGGGCGACCGCGGACTGAGGCTCCTTGTCAACCCCAAAGGGCTGGACGCCGACGCCGGCGCGGACTTTCTCACACGCTGCTTTGGTACCCCGTGGAGCGAGGCGATGTACCGCTGGTATATGCAGCGCCCCTTCGGCGGCGAGGCTCCCGATCGGCTGGTTCTCTTGGACGGAGAGCGTGTCGTGGCGTGCTGCGGTATCGTCTACCGGCTGCTGCGCACGCCCGACGGTACAGCGCACCGGATCAGCGTGATCGTTGCCGGGGGGACGTTGCCAGGCGAGCGCGGACGCGGATTTTTCGAGCGGCTGCTGCGGGCCACCGCCGCCAGGAGTGCGCTACGCGGTCGCACGGCAGTGTTCGGATTTGCCGTAGCCGACAAATCCTCCGCTCGCTGTTTTCAACGGCTGGGCGCCACCGGGATCGCGAGCGCCTACATCGCCTCGCGCGGCCTGTTGCGCGATGCGGGGCGAAGCACCTTGCGGATATGCCGCGCGACGGTGACGGCCCGGTGGCCAGCACGTGCCGCGGCGCACCAGCACGGCCCGCCGCCCCAGGCGGTCTTTCACTATCCTGACCCGGGCGAGTGGACGTCGCAGATGGTGGATCGCCCCCATCCAGTCGAGCCGCTGCGCATCGGCAGCACGTGCCGCGCGCTCATCGAGTGCGTCGGCGACACCGATCGCCTGCAGTGGCTCGACGGCGACCCGCGCGAGCGCTTGGCGGCGATCCACGCCATCGCTGCACAGGCGCAGCGGCGCGGGCGGCACTTCTTCATGTACTCGACGCGCCGTGACGACGTGGAGCCCGTGCGCCGGCTCGGGCTCGTGGCGCGACCGGGATACCTGATGGCGCTCGCGGCCGAAGCCCGACATGAGCCCACCGTTCGCGGCTGGGAAGCGCTCGCCTGGGACCTCCAGTCGGGCGATCGCATGTAACGCATGCGACACCCGCCGCGGGAGGCGCTCAAAGTGTGGCTGTGCCGGAGCCGTTGGGGCGCAGCGTGAGGGGCGGCATGGGGACAGTCGGGTCGTCTTCGCGCAGCTGGTAGTGGTCCCGGTAGATCCGCCGGCCCCATAGCCGCAGCGCTACCCAGTTGCCGAATCCGACGGTGATCGGAACGATGTGCGCGAGGACATAGAGGAAGTAGATCGGCAGGATGGGTCCTACGTACGCGCGCTCGCGTCTGGGCACGACGGTGAACAGCGCGATCACAGCGAGGACCAGGTAGCTGCCGATCGCGCCCGCGAAGGACGCCGGGTTGATCGCTCGGCCCGTAGGCAGTAGACCCAACGCGAATAGACCGTCGAGTATCGCCGCGGCGCTCACGAGCAGCAGCGCTGCGCTCGCGATCCTGAGCACGTGCAGCCCGAGTCCGAGCACGCCCATGTAGCCGATGAAGTTGTACATTGCAAAGGGAGCACGCCGCCCGATACGCCACAGCTCGCGCGTACGCTGCGTGTATAGCCTGAGGAAGCCGTAGTACCAGCCCACCCGCTGCGAGTACCAGCGGCGCACAGTGTGCGGCCCGTGGGTGCTCACCACCAGCCGGCCGTCGTAGTAGATGCGCTCACCGGCGTGCAGCAGGATCACGGTATTCTCGAGATCCTCGGCGTAGATCGACATTGAATGCTGCGCGAGCGCCCACTCGAGCGCGTCGCGCCGGTAAATGGAGACGCCGGAGGTGACGCCGTAGTCGGCGAGACTGCGCCGCCCGACCATGAAGCACAGGGTGTACTCCAGCGCCTGAAACCGCGCCAGAAAGCCGTCCCGCTCGATCGCGATGCGCGGGCAGGCCGCCGCGGCCCCCGATTGCTGAAGGTCCGCGATGGCGCGCTCGAGATCGACGACACTGCCCTCGTGCCGGCCGCAGATCCTGACATCGGGATCGATGACCATGACGGTCTCGACCCGCGGCGGCAGCGTCGCGAGCAGGTGACGCAGCGCCCCCGGCTTGTGGCGGTTCACCTCCTCGTCGAGGCATCGCCAGCCGGCCTGCTGCAGGCGTTTCGCGGTCTTGTCGGTCGAGCCGTCGCTGATGAGCCAGACGTGATCGCGGTACGGCTGCAGCCGCTCCATGAACTCATCGAGCTCGTCCTCGAGATTGTATATCGAGGCGATGATCGCGTACGGCCGGACGCGTACCGAGCCGGTGCGGCCGCCTCGAGCGCCCGCGAGATCGATCGACAGCAGATGCGTTTCGCCGCCGCCGAGCTCGGACGCGACCGCGGTATGTCGCCGATGCACGTAGAGCCGCACCCCAAAATCGATCGCGTCCATGAACACGATCAGATTCGCCAATCCATAGACCAGTAACGAGGCGGCCTCATCGGTCGCCGCCGACAGCGCAATCCATCCCACCAGCAGTGCGCACACGCTGAACAGCGCGAACAGACTCCAGGGGCGCTGGGCATCATCGAAGCGCTCGCGGCCGCGCGCTGCCCCGCCGCCCGCAGTGCGTGCCTGCGCGGTGCGCGCACCTACCGGATTGTGCTGCATGGGGCGCAATTCTCAGCCTGCCGGATCCCGCTCGGGGACTTCATCGCCGTTGAACCGTGTGCTGCGCATTCATTTCGTCCTCTGACAGTACCAGGGTCGGTGATTCCGGCAGCTTCACGGTGGGTGAATCCGCCAGCACCAAGGTGTCGCCCGCGGCGTGGCCCTGGCCCGCATCGCCGGCTGCCGCCCGGACTGTGGGCGCGGCCGCCGTCGACGGGGCCACGTAATGGCGCAACTGCTCCAGGGCCTGCTCGGCTTCCACGGGTGCGGAGAAGAAGTATCCCTGGCCGAAATTGCACCCCATCTGCAGCAGAGCCTGCGCAGCCGCCTGCGTTTCCACGACCTCCGCGACGGCACGCAACCCCAGGCTCGACGTCATCTGCAGAATCGCCGACGTGATCGCATTGTTGGCGCGCTCCGATCCGGTACGATTGACGAATGGACGATCGATCTTCACATAGTCGAACGGGAACAACTGCAGGTTACTGAGCGATGAATAGCCGGTCCCGAAATCGTCCAGCATCAATTCGATACCCATCCCGTGCAACGCGTCGAGAGCTTCCCGCGCCGCGCTCAGGTTGCTCATGAGACCGCCTTCGGTAAGCTCGAACTTCAAATGCCCGGGTGGCGTGCGGGTCTCCTCGAGCACACGCGCGACGTAGTCGCGCAGCCCCGGATCGCGCAGTACCGTCGCGGAAAGATTGACGCTGATGTAGAAGCTCACGCCTTGCGGCAAGCGCCTGCGCCACTCGGCCGCGAGTCGGCACACTCGCTGAATGATCCAACGCGTCACCGGAACGATCACTCCGGCCTCCTCCGCGATGGGCAGGAAGTCGTTGGGCGTCAACAGGCCTTCCACCGGATGCCGCCACCTGAGCAGTGCCTCCGCGCCCACGACGCGCTGGCCGCGCAGATCGACGATGGGCTGGAAAAGCAGGCGAAACTCGTTGCGCTCGAGAGCGATATGCAGGTCGGCCTCGAGACTGACCAGGCTCACGGCGGCGCCGCCCATGCCCGGCGTGTATGCAACGGTGAGCTGATTCTGCTGCCGCTTGGCGACCGACAAGGCCACGTCCGCCTCACGCAGCGCGTCCTCGGCGCGTTGCAGCCCCGAGTCGATGCAGGTAAATCCCACTCGCGTGGCGATCTTGACGCGGTGCTGGCGCAGCGCGAACGGCTCCTGGCGCGCGTTTTGAAGCTCGGTGGTGATGGCGTGTACGGCCGCGGGCGACTGCACCTCGTGCACGAGCACGGCCAACTGCTCGCTCCCCCAACGGGCCAGCACGCATTCCACGCCCTCGAGCGCCTTGGCGAAGCGCTGCGCCACCTGCAGCATCAGTTCATCGCCGGCGGTGTGACCCAGCGTGTCGTTGATGAGCGTGAAGCGGTCAATGTCGATCAGAACAATCGCAATGCGCTGCCGGCGTCGATTGCGCAACTCGCGCAGGGCTCGATCAAGTTGATCCATGAAGTAGCGGCGGTTCGGCAGCCCGGTGAAGGGGTCGTGGTAGCGGGCATGCTCGAGGCTCCTCTGCAGCGCCTGGTGCTGCTCGATCTCGGCGCCGAGGCGATCGTTGACCGCGTGCAGCCGTTTGCGCGCCTGCGCGAGCGCGCTTTGCGTGCGGCCGAGGCTCGCCGTCAGCTCGTGCGCGCCGAACACCAGCGCCCAGGCGAGCAGAAGGAGGAGACCCGTCCTGCTCACCAGGTCGCCCGTCGGGTACCAGCCCGTCCGCGGCCGCAGCGCGAGCTGCAGGTAGGCTGACGCGTTCGGCGGGGAGAAAGCCGCGGGCGCACGAATCGCGCTCGCCACCGCGTCGGACGGCATGTCCGGGCGGGACCCGAAGAGCTCTCGCACCCCATGGGTCAGCGGATCGGTCTGGTTGATCTGGAAGGCGAATCCGTCCTTCACCACTCGTCCGAAGCCCGCGCGCACCAACAGCGCGTCGAGGCTCTGGTAACCCACGGCCCAGGCGGGAGAGGCCGCCGCTGCCTTCGCCTGCGGGGCCTCGATGGGGGCGTACGCCGCGATGATCCACTGGCTGCCGTAGCGCACCGGACCGAGGATCCCGGTCGGCGCGCGCGCGCGCGCCGCCGTCACCGCCCATTCGTTCGCCAGGGCCCGGCTCACGGCCGTGTCGGCGTCCCCGGCACGCGCGACCGTGCCGTCGGCGGTCATCCAGAAGGCGCCCCGGCCGGGACCCGCGCCCGCGGCCGGCGTCGTCCCCTGCCCGAGCGCGCGGGCCGCGCGGCGCGCCTCGTCGCGGGTGCGATCGGTGAGCGCCTGGAGCTGGGCCTCGATCAGCCGCGTCTCGCGCGTCACCGTGCTCTGCGCCGCGCTGTGCATCTGCGCGGCGTGGTCGCGCATGCTCAAGGTGATCAGGCGCGCGCCCGCCAGCAGCACCACCACCGCGACCAGCGTGGCGGGCAGCCATCGCGAAAGGTGTTTGAGGTCGATCGTGGTCATGGCACTTGAGCAGGTGGGTGCAGGTGAACGGTGCACGTCAGCGAGAGGCTGGTGCGCCTGGTTCCACCCACGTCCTGGTAGTCACCGATGAGCAGCCAGTCGGTGGGCCCCAGGGGCTTGCCGACCCCGACAAAACCCTCGCGCAGCTGCGGGCCGGGCGCCACCACGAGCCCGTTCAGGTCGAGAACCGCCGGCGCGACCGGCCCGCCCGATATGCCGGCAATCGCGCTGAAGCTGTGCCCGGTGTAGTCAATGCGCCCCGTTCCGAGGTGGGTGCCGAGATTGCCCCCGACAGAAACGGCGTACGAGACCGAAGCCAGGAGCTGGGGTGTGACCTGGAACGAAAGCCCGAGCTTGGGCAGGTTGCCGTGGCTCTTATCGATATCGATGCGGCGCTCCTCGAGCTGCACGGAAAGCTCAGATGTGAGCTGCTCGAGCAGGCCGGCGACAAGGAGTGAATAGTGGAAGGCGCGGTCGCCGAGATCGCCCGTGCCCTCGCGACCCTCGAGGTACAGGTGGGTCCTGAGCCCGGGCGCGAGCGCGCCGCTGAAAGTGCCGAGTGTCCAATGGGAATTCGAGATCGTCTGGTACTCGGCACCCGCGCCGATCACGGTCCCGTTCCCGAGGCCCCCCACCCAGGAGGCTGAGCCGCCGCCCCCGCCGATCCCGCCCGTCAGCCTCGATCCGTTGGTGCTGAACACCAGGCGCTGGTCGGCCACCTCCGCCGGGGTGGGTGATGGCGAGGGCGGCTCGACCGCGGCGGCTTGGGCGCAGGGTAGCGCCACAGCCACGCACACCGTGATTGCACGGGGGCTCAAGGCCGCTCCACCACTGTAGTAGAGCCGACGGGACTTTGATCCGCCGCGGCAACCCGCGCCACCGGGAGGAACGCGACAACGTACAGCCGCGTATCTTCACCGGGCAGCGGCACCGACGAGGTGGTGAGCTGATACACGCGCCGCATGACCGTCACATGCATCTTGCGACGGCCGCTCAGCCCTGGATCCCACCAGCGTGTTCCCGGCTGGAATTGCGGCAGCAGGCCCGACACCTCGGCGCCGACTTGCGTCCCGGAGAAGAGCGCGCGAGCGGGCCTGTTGAACGCCAGGATGCGCCCCTGAGGGTCTGCGACCAGGGCGGCGTGCTCGGCTACGTCGAGCGCGGCCCTCACGCACAGGGCCTCCGTCGTGTCATTGACCACGACCAGGGCCAGGCGGCGCCCATTCTGCGCGAGGTGCTGCACGCGCACCTCGGTTGCCAGCAGTTGTTCGCCCAACCGAACCATGCTCTGTGGCTCCACGCCACCCGCGCCGTCGATCAATTGCTGCACGGCCTCCGGGTAGGAGAAATGGATGGCCTGGAAGAAGTCGCGGCCAACCACCGACTCTTCACCGCCGAAAAACTTCGCCACTGCGGGCGCGCTTGCACCCACGACTTCGTGCGTATCGGCATCCAGCAGAACCGCCGGCAGCGGCAGCTGTTCCAGGAGCGCGGACCACAGCGCCTGACTGCGCGCCGTTTCAGCGCGGGCAGAGGCGGCCTGCCCACGCAGTCGCTCGAAGATGCCGGCGAGATACTCCGCCGCGACCGCGCAGCCGAACAACATGATCACGAACGCTTCGAGCAGTACGACAAAGTACGCCGCGGGCGCGTAGAAGCCCGCGAACGGCAGACTCCCGGCACCCGTTGCCTTGACGAGGACGCCGCCCAGCCAGTCTGCTGCCGCGCTCAGCCCCGCCGGTGCATACCAGCGCAACTCGGGTTCCTGGCTCGAAGCCATGAGCGCGACCATGACTGCAGCCAGCATGGCCATGAGATACGGCTGCCAGCGCGAAAGAAAGATGGCGCCGATGACCGGCAGCGCGAACACCAGCAGAAAGAGCGGGTTCTGCACACCGCCGGCGTGCTGCCAGATGAACGCCACCGTGATGACGCCGAGCGTGTGCAGGGCCGTGAGCGTGCGCGTGAGCCGAATCGGGTTGCGGGTCTCCCGACTGGACAAGAGCGTGAAGCCGAGGTGGATTGCCCCGAGAGTCAGCAGCCCCATGGTGGTGGCGACAAAGTCGATCTGCAGCCCACTGTTGAACCAGGGCAGCGCGATCGCCGGCACGATGGTGAATATCGTCAGCAACCACGTGTCGTCGAGCGGATGAATACGTGGATCGTGCCATAGCAACGCCGGCAGCAGCTGTGTCCGGTCATTCATTGCGGTCGCGCCGTTGCTGGTACCGGGCCGTTGTCGACTTGCAGCGTATCCGCGCGGAAATTGTTGCCTTCCAGAAATGGCTGCGACCGCACGTTCTGAGCACCGGGTTGCCGAAAATCGACCACGTGCAGCGCGAACAGGTGCGGTTGCAGCACCTGGTTGTGTCGCAGGATCGGTGAATCTCCGATCACGTCGATGCCGTTGAACTTCGGTTCGATGATGGTGTTGTCAACGGCAGTGCTGGGGTGAGCACGATCGCCGAGCACGAAGGCAATACCGTAGCCGCAGTTGTGCACACGGTTGGCGCGCAGCAGCGCGTTGGCCGAGCCACGCACCATGATGGCGTAGGCCGTAAGATGCTCGAGCTCATTGCCGTCGATGATCGCGTCGCGGGCATTTTCCGCGATTATGCCCATCGGCGCCTCGCCACCGATGTGGTTGCCGCGAATGACCGCGCCGGCACCGATCAGGTGCACCGCGCCGTCGGGAGCATTGGCGAAGTCGTTGCGCTCGACGAGTATCGCAACGTTGCCGGCCACGACGCCGCTGCCATCGCCGTTGAAGTGGTTGTCGCGAACGGTGATGGCGCCGCCGCCCCTGGCGCCCCCCTCGCCGCGCACAGCCCATAGCCCCGCCACCTTGTCCTGTATGAAGCTGTTGCCGGCCACTACCGTGTCGCGATTCGGGGCCGTGAAGCGCACTCCAACCCGGTCGTTCGTGAAACGATTGTGCTCGATGAGGACGTTGCTGGCGTTTTCGGCGACTTCCACGCCGACGTTACAGGATTCAATGGTGCTCGACTGCAGATGGAAATGCGCGGCGCGCAGCAGGATGGCCGCCGCCTGGCAATTGCGCAGCACCAGGCCTTCGAGCGAGGTGTTGGCGCCGGTGACGTCGAACACCGGTGCATCGGCAACTTCCCGCGCGTCGATCTCGACGCCGGGCGATTCGCCGATGATCCGCACGCCGTGCAAATTCATGAGTGGCGGCAACGCGGTCTTGAGCGTGATGCTCTTGGTCCTGATCAGGACGTTCGCCTTACCGGTGGCTGCGGCGACGACGAACAGTGCTTCCCGCAACGTGCCGGGCCCAAGGTCATTCGGGCTGGTGACGTTCACCGTCAGCGTCCCGGCGGCCCGCCCGGGTGCCCCCTGTCCGGAGTGGTACCACCAGCCCAGCCAGGCAAGAACTCCGAGCAGTAGGAACGTGCCTGCGGCAAGCGCAATTCGTTGTTTAGGGTTCATATGCGCTCCAGAATGAAGACCGCGTGCCACGAACGCTCGACCGCTCCGCGCCCGAATAGCACGTCGATCGGGATCGACAAGGCAGTGACGACTGCCAGCGCTGCCGTGCGCAGCCGCTGCGGCAGCCGCGGCAGGTAGGGCCACAGCCAGGTCTTGAACGGCGCGGGGTCGACCCCGGTGATCGCTCGCACGCGCAGACCGCAGTCGGCGAAGAGTCGCAGGTAGGCGCTGCGCTGGCGCGCCCGGAAGATCGGGCTGTCGCAATTCTCGATGGCGCGATTCGGCGCAGCCTCGAGCAGGATCAGCGTACCGCGCTGCGCCAGGTGAGCAACCATGCGGTGCATGGCAGCGCGTAAGGCCTGCGGTTCGAGAATGTGCTGCAGAACCGTGACGCCCAGGACGAGATCGAATTTCTGGCCGGCATCGAGCAGCGCCAGATCCTGCACCAGGAATCGACAGCGTCCCGCAACACCCTGCGCCGCAGCGCGCCGCTTGGCCTGCGCGATCATGGTCGGACTGAGGTCGATACCCGTCACCCGCGCGCCCCGGCAAGCGAGCTCGCGACTCCAGCGTCCGACCCCGCAACCGACGTCCAGCACACTCGTGCCGCGGCGCACCCGCAGCCACGGTTCGAGGGCCAAACGCTGACAGGTATGAATCATCCGGTTATAGAACGCGGGCATGCCGTACGAGCACACGGCCGCGAGCCCGTCACCCTCCGTTGCAAAGCGACGTGCGCGCTCTTCCCAGTACACTGCGGGTCGGATCATGCTGTTGCCACTCTCGGCACGGCAGCCGGCTGGCGTAGTTGCGCAAGCCCGGCGGGGAGCTCGCTACGCACTGCCTCCGCGTCGGCGAGTGGCGCAAGCCCGGCGGCGGGGAGCTCGC
>Ga0209267_1002198_pt1 | contig 12755 bp, 11 predicted proteins | sample GraSoiAngelo_137_FD_185894 | JGI IMG/M metagenome (GOLD analysis project Ga0209267, IMG submission 185894) | Grasslands soil microbial communities from the Angelo Coastal Reserve, California, USA - 14_0929_09_30cm (SPAdes) (version 2) | ecosystem: Environmental > Terrestrial > Soil > Grasslands ... | reverse complement strand
TCCGCTGAGGCATTCACGATGCGCCAAAACTGCCGCTCGTTAGGCGCAATTTCGATTCGCGGGCGAACTGCCCCATTCACGGTAAAGATTTCCTCGACTGCCTCCGCTTCTCCCCCACATCCCTTAGATGGGATTTCCACCTGGCGCCTGAGTTCGGCCGCTTTCGGATCATGCTCAATGGAGCGGCCGCGCACAACGATCACGCGCTCACGGAGTCGTGCCATTTGAGGGGCATAACGCTCCATTCCTTCGATGACAATGGCACCTGACATTCCGTCCAATACCTGCCGGTGACTCTCGCCATGGGGATGAGTGTGGTACCAGAAGAGACCTGGAGGATGATCGCGCGGAATCTCAACTGAGTAGTGCAAAACCTGGCCAGGCGTGGCCAGCATGCTCAGGACGTCATCCTGCGGCGCGTCCGGCGAGACGGTGAGCCCGTGAAAATGCAAGTTCGTCATGTCCATGCAGGGATTCACCGCACAAGTCTCCGTAGACTTGGCAGGAAGGTCGTTGATGTAGGTGATTTTGAGAACGTCGCCAGGAGAAGCACGGATCACAGGAGCCACACTCGTGCCGTTGAAGGCGAAAGCGTCCCGGCCATTTTCATTCACCGCACGCAGAGTAAGTGATACGACGTGATTCTTCGCCCGCACCTGCGGTGGTTCGGGCAACGAGATAGCCTGGGCCCAGCCCACGGCTGCGAGAAATATCTGCGTAGCCATGAGGAGCAGGATGTTCGTATACTTGGCCGTCTTTTGATTCGTTACTAACAATTCCATCGTTTCTAGCTCCACCCGCTGTTTGTTCCATGATCGTTCTTTCCCTAGCCGAGCCACTGCGGGTTGGCGATCGTGCCGTCAAAGTGGTGAGTAGTTTTGTAAAGCTCGAACTGGCCCGCTTCCGCCGCCTTTGACGTCTTCGCCAGGAGGGCTGCGATATGGGAAGAGTCCATCGGCTGAAAAGTTCGGGCTGCATGGACAGCTTGCTGAAGGATCGGGAGCGAATCGCAGCCAGTGATAACAACACTGGTGGGAAGATTCATGGCGTAGTGCAGACACTCAACGGCTGTAACCGTCTTGCTGCGGAGAATGAAGGGGTCGCCCATGGGTTTCATGCCGAGAACTCCGACGCGATCCTTGGTCAAGACCGGCAACACTTTCTTTTCGAAACTATTGAAGTGGGCGTCCATTACGTTGAGCGGCATCTGGACGGCATCGAACGTGAAGCCATGCTTCGATGCAGCGGCCAGCATCTTCAAATGAATGTCCGGGCTCTTGTGGCCTGTAAAGCCGATAAAACGGATCTTGCCAGCCTTCTGCGCTCCCAGGACAGCTTCAATCGCTCCGCCTTTGGCGAAAATGCGATCCGGATCGGAATCGCGAATCACTTCATGGAACTGGAGTAAATCGATTCGATCTGTCTGCAACCGCCGCAAGGATTCATTGATTTGAGTTGCAGCAGCGGTCTCATTTCGGCCATCGATCTTGGTCATCAAAAAGGCTCTCTGGCGATAACCATCGCGCAGCGCTCTGCCCATTCGAATTTCGCTCTCTCCGTCGTTGTAGTCCCAGCAGTTATCGAGAAAATTGATTCCTTCATCGATTCCCGTACGAATGATGCGAATGCTTTCGTCGGGATCGCTCTGTTTGCCCAGGTGATACCCGCCGAGTCCGACCAGGGAAACGCTTTCACCGGTGCGGCCGAGCGTTCTATGTGGGATTCCGTTTTTGCCATCCCGCTTTCCGGCATCACTTAACCTTCCGGCTATTAATAAGGATGCAGCAGTCATGCCGAGAAACTCTCTCCTGCTCACGCCGGGGTCCTGGTTTGCGAGCATTCTGTCTTTTGCCGGCGACTGCTCGGAAGAATCGAAGCGTGATTGATTCGAGTCGCTATCGTTGGGAGTCATGGCGAGTCCTCCTGTGCAGTTGCAGCAGCGAGCGTTATCCGCAAATGCTATTGTTTGAGAGCACCAAATCGCGGCCCCATTTGCCTTCGCTCGTTTCGTTTTCTTCGACTAACGCGGCACGATCACCAGCTCGTCTCTTGGGATCGCATCCAGCGTCGTCTTGTCGATATTGAGATGTGCCATCACCAGTTCGGGCGGGGTGTGGGCCAACCACTCCGAAAGCGAAAGGTCCTGATAGAAGCCGCTCTTGAACATCTCCAGGAAGATCAGGTCTGTGTCCCCGGTATTCTCGATGTAATGCAGCAGGGTTTTTTCCACGTATCCCACGTCTCCCGCCTGAAAGTCCATCGTCCGCGCCTTGTTACCTGTTGACACCACAGTCATTCTTGCTTTGCCAGAGATGTAATACTGCCATTCGTCGGCATTGGGGTGCCAGTGCAATTCCCGCAGCCCTCCCGGGTGAACCGTGACCATTGCCATCGCAACGTTAGTTGAAGCCTTGAACGTGCTCGAATCAACGATGCGTACCTCTCCGCCTTTCGTGCGCTTCGTCGGCGGCATTTCCATCGTGCGAAAAGCGAAATCGAGCGGCGACTTCCCAAGTGCTCCTGCGGCTGCTTTCTGGTCCGCCTCCAGTGATCCGGGAACTGCAGTCTGGAAAATGAATAACTCTTGCTTGGGGAGATTCTTCAAAGCCACCTCGGCAACGCCGAAGTTCTTTGACAGCACCTCGGGCGGCAGGTGCGCCATCGAGTCGCTCAGCAGAACCGTCTCTGACTCGGAAAAATTTCCATCGTCGAATACCAGCATGAATTCCGTGCCGTCCGGATCGAGGCCCTGAATCGAATGTGGAATCCCACTGGGGAAATACCACAGATCGTTTTTCTTCACATCGGCAACAAAGCTCTTCCCGTCCCGATCAATGGCCGTGATCCGTGCCGTCCCGTAGAGCACGATCGCCCATTCATCCGCCGTATGCCAGTGCAATTCACGAATGCCTCCGGCTGTGAGTCTCATGTTTACCCCTGCCAGGGACTTCGAGACGCCCAGTTCCCGAACGGTCACCTCGCGTGACCATCCGCCTTCGTAAGTCCGCTTGTTCGCAAAAGAGAACGGATATTTGAAATTTTGAACCAGGCTCTTGGAATCCGTGCCCGGTGGCCATGCGGAATCCGGGTTCTGTTTGTCCAGCAGGTCATTTGAGGGACCCGGATCAGTTGCGCTGAGGTCAATTCCACTTTTGATGGCCGGGTTCTGCTGCGCCATAGCGCTGCTCACCGCCAAACTGCCAGCTACCGTGGCCAGAGCAGCCGAGCCGACGCCCAGAAATCCGCGACGCGAGAACCGGTCTTTCATGCTGTCATTCTCCATTGTGCTAACCCTCCTTCGTACACTCGGCCGGCAGCCGCGACATTCACAGGAGTAGTCGAGGGCCCGGCTTGGTTCACGAAGCCAGCTCGGCAACCCCTGTCAGCTCCAGGTATTCTTCGTCAGTCAATTGCAACGATGCCGCCTGCACATTTTCCTCAAGATGCGCAATCGACGTAGTCCCGGGGATGGGCAGCATAACCGGGGAGCGCTTCAACAACCACGCCAACGCCACCTGAATGGGTTTCACTTGGCGGGCCTTCGCAATCCTCTCCAGCAACCTGCCGGCCACGGCACCTGCTCCCAGCGGGAACCACGGGATGAACGCGATTTCGTTGCGTTCGCAATAATCCACGACGTGGTCCCATTCGCGATCGGCAAAACTGTATCGATTCTGGACGGACACGATCGGCACGATTTTCCTTGCGCGCTCGATGTGCTCCACCGTCACATTCGATAACCCTACCAATCGAATCTTTCCTTCTGATTGCATGTTGGCCAGGGTTTCAACCGACGCGTCGAGAGGCACGACGGGATCGGGCACGTGTAGCTGGTAAACATCAATTCGGTCCAGGCGTAGTCTCTTCAGGCTGCCTTCCACCGCCTTGCGCAGGTGAGCCGGACTGGCATCGTGCGTCCACTGGTTGGGTCCAGGACGATTCCATCCGCCCTTGGTCGCGATCACAGGGTCCTTGGGATAAGGCGCCAGCGCTTCGGCGATCAATCCTTCGCTGACATTAGGACCATACGAATCCGCGGTATCTATGAAGTTGACTCCCAGCTCGACGGCGCGGCGGAGAACCGCGATTGCTGCCGCAGGATTTTTAGGTGGACCCCAGATTCCGTCGCCCGTAATCCGCATGGCACCGAAACCAAGACGGTGGACAGTGAGTTCACCGCCAAGTGAGATAGTTCCGCTGGAGGCGGCCCATGATAACGGCAGCACTTTGATCATCGACAGCGGAGTGGATACGCGAGTCACCGAGCTGAGCGACGCCATCTTCAAAGCGACAATGCGCCCCGTTACGCGCCTAGTGAATACCCATTGGCACTTTGATCACACTGGCGGAAACGTGTTCTTCGGCTCGGCAGGCGTAACGATCATCGCGCAAGAAAACGTAAAGAAGCGGCTCTCGTCGGTGCAGAGTGTGCCTTTCGTTGGTTTGCGCGATGGTCATTATCCGCCGGAGGCACTCCCAACAATCATTTATTCAAGCATCATGACACTGCATCAAGGCCCGCAGCAGCTGCTATTGGTGAACTACGGGCCTGCCCACACGGATGGAGACACAGTCGTTTATATCTCTCCGGCGAATGTCGCGGTAGTAGGCGACATTTTCTCCAATCACTTCTATCCCATCATCGATCTAGCGTCAGGAGGATCAATCGATGGCGTGATTCATTCCCTTGATGAGATTCTGGCGCGGACTGATGAACAGACAAAGATCGTCCCCGGCCATGGGCCAGTAGCCACTCGTGCAAATCTAGAAGAATACCGTGACATGCTGGTGCAAGTTCGCCAACGCATCGTGGATTTGATTGCGGCGGAAAAGACAATAGACGAAGCAGTGGCCGCAGCGCCAACGAAACAGTTCGATGCTAAATGGGGTAGTGGTTACGTACCCCCGAATGTTTTTACAAAGATGGTATTCAGCAGCCTTACTTACGGCGGCAGTACCGGTCGATAGCCAGGCCACCTGCGATATTCACAAGCTGATTGAGCGGGAATACATCCGGCGAGGCAGAATGCGGATGGAAGGCAGCAGGAAGTGACGGGACCTGAGCGTCACAGACTCAATGGGGATTGCGACGTGCCCTTTTCCCTTTCCGCTTCCTCCTGTTCCGAACTCCTTCGCGGGTGAAATGGCACGCCAACCGATGTCGGCCACGTCTCAGCCAAGTCCGGGACCAGCTTAACGTGAACACACGCCGCCGTGTCGCAGCACGGATCATTGTGCAGTCAACAGACCGACGTCGCCTGGCTATGCGGCCTCATGCGCAGTGACTTCGCTGGGTAAGCTGAACTGAAAGGTTGCGCCCCGTCCGGAATTGGGGGCCCACAAGCGGCCGCCATGCGATTCGATGATGGACCGGCTAATGGGCAGTCCCATTCCGGTCCCCTGAGGTTTGGTGGTAAAGAATTATTGAAGATCTGCTCCGCCTGTTCTGGCTGTAGTCCCACGCCGGTATTGCCGACCGAGATCAGGAGTTGACGACTGTCGTCTTGCCGCGACTTGATCGAGGATCTGATGCGGCGCATGAAATTCCCAGTCTAGACCAACCCAGACTTGCAGCGGGTTGCTATCGCTTCGGAGGCCTTCAGAAGATACTTATACGAGCACCTTGCAGTTGGCCCAACTGTCGGATCATCTGGCTGGCTTAGTTGGCATGTCGGGAGAATCCGGTTCGGGACCCGCTTGGAGTTGAGGATGAGTGCTATCCACGGACGAAACCGCCGATGATGGCCTCGCCGCCGCTGGTATTGTGCGCATACTCAATGATCGGCAGGATCAGCCCTGCCGTGTTACACGAGTACCCGCGGTGGGACAGAATTCATCGGTCGGACGTGCAAACCAAAATCGCGACAAATTGTCCCAACACTTAGCCAATGCGCCATTTTGTCCTGCCTTTTAGGTGAATGCCTCCGCTGTTTCTGCTTTGTATGAAATAACTTAAGGGCTGGCCGAATTCGGCCAAGAGCGTTCTCCTTCTTCGATCGAGAGCTCCCCAAATCCGAACGACTAGGACGCAACCTATGAAGGCAGGGTTTAAGAACCTCTTCGGTGCCGCTTGGGCACGACACACAGCATTCTGGATCGCGATTTTGACGATGGCCAACTTGGCATTTGGCCAATCTTCGAAAATGTCGCCAGACCTTCAGGCGCTTGGCCCGAACAGCAACGTGAATGTGATCGTGCAGTATTACAACCCGCCGAACGGGAACGAGCTTAACGCTGGCGGCTTAATAGGCGCGACGAATGGCAAGAGTCTCGGCCTGGTCAAAGCTTACTCGTGGCGGCTGCGGTCCCACGTTGGTGTAATGCCTCCGACAAAAAAACCAAGGGCCAGGAAAAGCAACCCGGGTTGTGTTCAACGTGTTCAGCATGATGGCGCCGGCGGTCTGCCTTTCCCAACTCGGTTGCGCCGATCGGAATGTGCCCGTACTTTTCAGCGTGGCGCAGGACCACCATCATGATTTGTTTGATCTTGCCCAAGGTCGGCCCCTCTAGATCGTCTATGAATGTACGCCGCAGGTGCATGCGGGTTCCCGGCCCAATCGATATCCTTGTGAAGCGTTTTGGATTTCACAACCTGCGGCATTCGCTGAGCAACGCGCTAATCACGGGAGAGAAGGAAGACCCGCGCACGGTGCAGGACATGATGCGTCACTGCAACAGCAGCACGACGCCGGAACTGTACACGCAGTCAACCATGTCGCAGCGGGTAGCGGCCCAGCAGAAGCTGCTGAGCCGGATTGTGCCGCAGAACGAATTGATCAATTAGAACGTGAACGGTACGGTGAACGGTATAACGTTCACCGAGCTTTACCGACGGAACGTAGCAAGTGTATGATTTTAATCACTGTAGGCGCGTAGCTCAGTTGGTTAGAGCGCTACCTTGACACGGTAGAGGTCTGGGGTTCGAGTCCCCACGTGCCTACCATCCTGTTTGTCATTAAATCTCTGATTGCTGGCGACTTCCATTCGCCTTCCGCTTTCGTCTTTTGCTTATGCTCCTGAGTTGGCTGCATCACTGTGTCAGTATCTGTGTCACTACATTTAGGAAGCAGAGCCGTTTTCAAAATGGTCGACGGTCTGGTCGCGGAACTCGACTGAGAGGTGGAGACGCCGCCTGGGTGGCCGCCTCGAAGCCCGAGGCAAGCCTGATCAGCGTGGGCTCACTGAATGCTGTCCCGAAGAAGCTGATGCCGACGATGGGATATCCGGGGGCCCGCAGCAAGACCCGATGTCCCGAAAATGAAGTGGTCGCCATAAATCAGATCGGTAGCCCACGCCGGATTGTCGGTGGCGGACACGACGGCATCGAGCTGGAGCTGGCTAATCGCCGCGTCAATTCGGTTGATGCCCGCATTGCGATCAATGGCGAGCGCCTCGTTATAGGTAAGCCCACCGAAGATGGGCTGCGGGTCATCGGGTCCCGGCTCAAGTGCATTGGCAAGGTCAAAGATGTCCTGATTGAAGAAGGGCATATCGGCACTGGCGCGGGCGTTATTGAAATTAATCGCCGTTTGGAGTGTCCCGCCAGCTACCGGCACGCCAAGGCGCGTCCCGAAAATTACGCTAACTTGTCCGGCAAAGTGGTTGTGGGTCGATTTGATTTCCACAGGCTGCGCGCCGGTTTCGCATCGAACGGCGTGTTTTTCTCGATTGTGATTGCCGAGGCCGCTATTGCAGGAGCGGGGATCCTGCTGTTCCTGCGAGGCGGATGGAAACTGCAGACGATCTGATTGTGCGGGCGGGTATCTTCGAACCGTATTAACATATGGCAATGGACGCCGCTCTTCTTGCTTCGAAGCGAGCTGTACTGGATAAGAGCCTTCGCACCCTCGGTCGCACGCTGCTGGCATACTCCGGCGGTGTGGATTCAGCATTCCTGGCATGGGCGGCACATCAGGTACTCGGCGATGACATGTTGGCTGTCATCGCAAACTCCCCCAGTCTCGCTCGCACTCAGCTTGCCGATGCGATTGCGTTTGCCTGCGAATATGAGATTCCGGTCAAAGTTATCGCAACCAACGAACTCGACCGCCCTGAATACTCGCGCAATGACGCTGCGCGCTGCTTTTTCTGTAAAGATGAACTGTTCACCATGATGGAAGATTTCCGCCGCGAGCATGGCTTCGAGTCTGTTGCCTACGGAGTGAACTTAGATGACGAGGGCGACTTCCGCCCCGGCCAGGTCGCGGCTGAGCAGCACAGAGTCGCGGCCCCCCTGCGCGATGCCGGTTTGACAAAACAGGATATTCGCGACCTCTCTCGCGCCGCTGGCCTGCGCATCTGGGATAAGCCAGCCTCGGCATGTCTTTCTTCGCGCATCGAATATGGCCGGCCAGTTACGCGGGAAGCTCTCAGCATAGTCGAGCAGGGTGAAGACGCACTTCGTGCCCTCGGGTTCCGCCAGTTTCGTGTGCGCCATCACGGAGAGATTGTGCGCATCGAGATAGCCCGAGACGAGCTGCCGCGCGCTCTAGATTCCGGAATGGCTGCCACATTCACCGCTACGTTCAAAGCCCTGGGCTTCAAGTTTGTCACGCTTGATCTGGAGGGTTTCCGCTCCGGCTCAATGAATTCACTTCTTTCGCCGGAACAACTGACTCGCAAAACCGGATAATTTCCGATTTCAGATCGCCGATTTTGACTGAGTCCAGAATTCATAATTCAAACTCAAGATCGCATTCAGCGGGCCCGCCTAGTAACTATGAGATAATTAGTGCTAATTCCCATGTACAGGCGGTTTTTGGTGACTCTTTTGCGGCGATCTGTAGTCCTGCTGGTTCTCATTTGTTTGGGCTGCTCGGCCCAATCCGTGCCTTCAGAAGTTGCCCAGCGTATTGAGCGGCAAGTGCGTTCTTTCTACAGCATCCCAGCAGGAGTAAAGATCAACCTGAGTCCGCTCAAGCCCAGCGAATTTCCAAATTACGACGCGCTGACCATCACGTTTGAGGGTAGCGATAAGAAGCAGACTTACGATTTCCTGCTTTCCAAAGATGGCAAAACGCTCATGCGCATGGCCAAAATCGATCTCACAAAGGATCCCTACGCCGAGCTCATGAAGAAAATCGACCTCTCCGGGCGCCCCACGCGCGGAAACAAAGATGCCAAGGTCGTAGCCGTAAACTACGACGATTTCGAATGTCCCTACTGCTCGCGCATGCACCAGACCCTGTTTCCTCAATTGCTGAAGGAATATGGAGACCGCGTCACCTTCATATATAAAGACTTTCCACTCGCGGAAATTCATCCCTGGGCCATCCACGCCGCTGTAGATGCAAACTGCTTGGCGTCGCAGAACAACGACGCCTATTGGGATTTCGCAGACTACATCCATGCCAATCAGACTGAAGTTAATTCTGAGAAAAGCCGTGATGGTCAGTTCGGCGCACTCGATCGCCTAGCGATGGTACAAGGTCAGAAGCACAATGTTGATGGAGCAAAGCTTCAGTCCTGCGTGAAGGCTCAAAAGGATGAGGCTGTCAGAGCCTCAGTTAAAGAAGGCTCCACGCTGGGTGTTGAGGCTACGCCCACTCTGTTTGTAAACGGAGAGAAAATAGACGGAGCAATGCCGATTGGCGACATTCGCGCGGTGTTGGATCGCGCATTGCAACAGGCTGGTGTAGTATCCCCGCCGCACGCGGCTGCCGCAGCTTCCAGTCCGCCGCAGCCGGCGAACAAATAGTCCAATATTTCAAGCGGAGATCCCGAGGCGCGGCGTCGTGGGGAGGGTTTGATTGAAGGCAAATTCCAAAGTTCATCTTAGTCTTCTATTGTTCGCCGGGTTGCTTGCCGCAGTTGCATGCACTTCCAAGCAGGTCGGCAGTGACCTTGCGGCCTCAGTCGATGGCCACAATATCTACGTCGCCGAACTGGAAAAGTATTATCAAAATCAGACGTCTGGCTCTGAACAGCAACCTACTGGAGAACAAGCCACCAGCCTTCGTTTGAGCATTCTTCGCGAGTTGATCGATAACCAAATCCTCATGCGGCGGGCAGAAAAACTGGGGCTTCTCGCGACTGATGATGAAGTCAACCGCAAGCTAAACGACCTTAAATCGCCTTATAGCAAGGAGGAATTTGACGCGCGGCTCAAAGAAAAGAAAATTAACGAGGATGACTTTAAGCGCGATCTCCGCCGCTCGCTTACCGTCGAGAAAGTTTTGAATAAGGAGATCTCTTCGAAGATCAACGTCTCCGATCAGGATATTGCCAACTACTACAATGCTCACAAATCGGAGTTCAACCTGATCGAACCGCAATACCATTTGGCGCAGATTTTCGTGACCACCGCTCCCAGCCCGCAAGTGCGCAATCTGAAGAATGACAAGGCGCAGAACGAAGCTGAAGCCCGCAAGAAGATTCAGACCCTCGCCAACCGCCTCGACAGCGGCGAGGATTTCGGAACGTTGGCTATGAATTACTCTGAAGATTCGGAGACTTCAGCCAATGCCGGTGATTTGGGTTTCACACCGGAGTCGGCTCTGCGTAACACCGATCCTCTCACGCGCGAATTGGTGACGAAGCTCAAGCCCGGCCAGTACAGCCCGATCATCACCATCGTCAATCCTATGACCAAGCAACTGGCCGGCTTCCGCATTGTTAAAGTTCTTTCCAAAGAGCCCGCGGGACAGCGCGAGCTGGCCGATCCCCGCGTCAAGATTGCAATTCGCTCGCAGCTTCAGGAGCGCCGCGAGCAACTCCTTAAGGCGGCATACTACGAGGTGCTTCGGGACCAGGCGCGAGTAGAGAACTATTACGCGCAGAAAGTTATGGACGGCAACGGCACAGCGCACTAAAGAGAACCTGCTCGGGCTCGATTCATTCCACAATCGCTAGCACGTCTCCGGCGTTCACACTGGTGCCCTCGGCGGCTGTGAGCTTCTGCACTATGCCTTTCTTGGGGGACTTGATCTCGTTCTGCATCTTCATGGCTTCCACAACCACAACCCCCTGGCCGGCCTCGACCTGGTCTTTTTCGTTCACCAGCAAACGGACTACCTTCCCCGGCATTGGTGCTGTCAATCTACTGGACCCTTGCTGCCTTCCGGCACCATCTTTGAGGTTGCGCAGGGAGCGCGGATCGCGCAATTCGGCTGTATAGCGCTGATTTCCAACCCACAGATGAATCTCCGATCCTACCTTTTCGCGCTTGACCTCGTAAGCTTGGTTCTCAATCAAGAGAGACAACACGCCGGGACGAATCAGCGCCACATCGAGTTGAACTGGCCGGCCATTTAGGCTGCAAGTCCAGCCCGTAGTTGTCCGATTCAGTTCCAGCCGGTAATTCGTGTTCTCGATGCTGACGTCGTAGATCATGAATTTAGGATCTGCTGAAAGTGACAGTCATTGCCGCAAACCATCGATGCGAGCGGCTTGCTTCCAAGTCGATGCCGTAGCGACCGCTGGTCTGTCCCCCGCGACGCCGTTTGCCGTCGCCGAAGCTGAATCCAGCGTCGCAAAAATTCCCGCCGCAATCGCCGCTGCATCGGCATGCTGATCTCCGCTGCTGACCTGGGTCGTATGCAGCAAACGATCCAAGTATCCTGTGTCTGGTTTTCCGGCTTGAAAATCCTGGTCGCCCAGAATTCGCCTAAACAAAGAAATGTTTGTTTTGATCCCGCCGACAAGATATTCGTCCAGAGCTCGCCTGAGTCTTGAAACCGCTTGTGCCCGGTCGCTTCCATAGCCGATCAGTTTTGCCAGCAACGGATCGTAATCGATGGGCACGGTCCAGCCCTCATACATGCCGCTATCGTGCCGAATTCCTGGCCCGTCAGGCGTTAGCAGCAGACTGATTTTGCCCGGGCTGGGGAAATAATTGTTATCCGGATCTTCGGCGTAGATACGGCACTCAATGGCGTACCCGCGTATATGCACATCTTCCTGCGCAAACGGCAACTTCTCTCCGGCAGCAATCCGAATTTGTAGATGCACAAGGTCCAAGCCCGTGACCAACTCTGTGACGGGATGCTCCACTTGCAAGCGCGTGTTCATCTCAAGGAAATAGAATTTTCGAGCTTCGTCAACCAGGAATTCCACAGTTCCGGCATTTGTGTATCCGGCTGCTTTGGCCACGCGCACGGCAACTTCACCCATACGCCGCCGCATTTGCTCGTCAACAATCGGCGATGGCGCTTCTTCCAGAACTTTCTGATGCCGCCGCTGGATGGAGCACTCGCGCTCGCCGAGATGGACAACGTTTCCATGTTCATCGGCCAGGACCTGCACCTCAATGTGCCGCGGGTTTGCGATCAGTTTCTCGACGTAAACCTCGCTATCGCCGAATGCTCGCAGCGCCTCGCTTTTCGCCGATTCGAGCGCAGGTTTTAGCTCTTCACGCGAGCGCACAAGGCGCATGCCCTTACCGCCTCCGCCTGCGGCCGCCTTAAGCATCAATGGATAACCGATTTCTTCCGCGACGCGCTCCGCCTGGCCGAACGACTCCAGCCCTCGCGATGTGCCTGGCACACACGGGACTCCAGCTTTCTCCATCTGCTGACGCGCCCGCGTCTTCGATCCCATCAGTTCCATCGCCGCCGCGTTCGGCCCAATGAATTTCACTCCTGCTTCGGCGCAGGTCTGGGCGAATTTTGCATTTTCGGAAAGAAAGCCGTAACCGGGATGGATCGCCTGAGCCCCGGTGCGCTTGGCAACATCAATAATCTTCCTAATGTCCAGGTACGATTCTGAGGCAGCAGCCGCGCCGATATGATGCGCCTCATCCGCCTTTAAAACGTGCA
>Ga0209267_1002183_pt1 | contig 12802 bp, 21 predicted proteins | sample GraSoiAngelo_137_FD_185894 | JGI IMG/M metagenome (GOLD analysis project Ga0209267, IMG submission 185894) | Grasslands soil microbial communities from the Angelo Coastal Reserve, California, USA - 14_0929_09_30cm (SPAdes) (version 2) | ecosystem: Environmental > Terrestrial > Soil > Grasslands ... | reverse complement strand
CCAATCTGATATGATGCTTAGTAATCGCCAAGTCCGCGCTGCCCGCGACCGGTTGAGAACCGTGGCCGTGCCGATTGAGTGCTTTGGGGCTGAAGGGCCTGGCAGGTTGTACTTGTGTTGAGGAAGTATTGGTTAGAGGTAGTATTCGCCGATGATTGAGCCGATTACGGAGCCGAAGAGGAATACGAGGAATTGTACGGGGAAGATCATCTTGATTATTATCGAGAGCCAGAGAGTGATCAGTAACTGGTCGCCCGGCGGGCCAATAGTCCCGTCCAGTGCTGGGAGGATTGTGAGGAAGAAGACCAAGGCCATTCCCAGGGGGATTGCTAGAAAGTAGCCGAGGATTGCTCTTCCGAGTTCCATCAGCGCCGCTCCGGCGACTATGCATATGACTAGAACGATCGCATCGTCTAGGACGTTCGGGCTGGCTCTCTGATAGATGGCTTGGAGGAAGACTGCGGCAATAGAGAGAGTCCAGAGCAGGATTATTGTGGCGTCTCTCCTCCTCCGGGTGCCTATGAACCATTCAAGCCTGTTTCTCTGCAAAACTAGACCGCGCCTCCTCCGCCGCCAACCGAGGGGGACGGGGTGCTGTTGAGGAGAATCCCTACCTGCATACAGGTTCCTCCACCCATCTGGCTGCTACATGTGTAGAGTGCTCGGATCGACGCGTACGTGTCAAGGAAGGTTGAGAGAAATACGCCGATCGTGAAGTTGAAGCTGAACTCTGAGAGGGTTGCCCCGGCCTGCACCATCTGGTAGACCTCACCGGGACCGCTTCGGAAGCCGCTGAAGGAAACGTTGAACGTGACGGTTCTACCCGGAGAGAGATTCTCTCGCGGCGCGGTGAAGGTGATTACGCCGCCCGCGGGTATGGACCCGTTGGGCCCGTACATCTCGAAGCTAGGCTCGAACTCTGTCAGGCCTAGTCCGTTGTAGCTTGTGGGGTTGTTTATAGTGAAAATGGCATAGGCGTTCAGAGAAGTATTGGAGGGATTGAAGCTGAACGAGGGAATATTCAGTTGTAGATGCTGAATAGAAGGATAGAACTGATAATAGTTGTAGCTGAAGGCCGCCGCTGTCGACGCAGAGGCAAGGGTTGAAAGGGCCAAGACTACCAGCACTATGTTTCTGCCTGCCATCGCCGCCAATTCCAGTAGCCTCCCAGCCTCTGGATTTCCCTACGACTCGGATTAAACTTCGCCCTTAGCCCTCAGAGGCGCAGACCAAGAGTAGCTCCATTCCCTTCTCCAAGAGAGCTGATTACTTCTCGGTCCAAGCTCTAGTCTCATTGATTGTTAAAACTCTCCCAAATGCTATTGCAGTATCTGTATCGATCTGGTAAGGGTCCGCTTACCAATACTCTGTGATGACAATCCTTACGACAGAAGAAACTTCTAACCATAAAGCGGCTGCGAAAAGGAAATGCCGGCATTGTGACAACATAGGAGGCTTGGTTTTCAGAAGGACACTCATGCACCTGATCTCTTGAGGTCTCTTCTTTCTCTTAGAAGTCTAATAAGAAGCGCAGGCACTCGGCCCTGCTGGAGTTGCTGCAAAGTCCACCCGCTGACGGTAGCCGTCTCCGTGTTCTGGCTGACCCCTTTTGGCTGTTTCATAGTAAGCTCAAACATATTTTTCAAATATCTCAGTGACGCTACGCTTTTTTCCGTTGTCGTAGGTGCCTTCACGGCGGTTTTTGTTTATGTTCTTGAGGTAATTGATAGGGATCGCCGCATTCACGCTAGGCTATCTAATGCCAAACGGGGTACGTGAACTAGGTCATGCCGCGCCAAGTTTGACCACTTGAAATTCTCTAGCACGTAACCTGCCAAGACGTGCAGCAACATAGCGCGCGAAAACAAATGGCCGACCCTCAGCCGGAACGCGAGCGATCTTACGACGTTTGACACGCAGAAGATTTGTTCGAAGACCTAAGACCTGTTGCGCGAAGGCTTTTCTCTTTGCCCTTCAATGCTCGGTCTCGCCTTCATGTCCCGTTTGTTGAAGAAACCATTTCTCCTGATCCTCCTAACGCTTACCGGACTATTCTTCGCCATCCACCCTCTTCAGATTGTGAGTGCTCAACCCGGCTTACCCGTCGTTGGTGTCTGGAGCAGTGCTCACGGAGCATCGAATGTGACGGACACGACTCTGGTCGTAGCTTCCACACTGACCATCGAAGTCAACGTGACGGGAGCGCCCCTGTTTAACGGCTACGAGTTTTCGCTATACTATGATCCTAGTTTCTTGAGAGCGCAGTCCGTAGACTTTACGACCGGGACTGTCTTCAATGCTCCCTTCGTCGCGAGGAACGATCTCTCTCAAGCTGGAACCGTGGCTGTGGCAGTGGTGAACTTGGGCTCCTCGTTTAGCGGCGGGAGTGGCATACTTCTCCACATCCATTTCCTTGTCACCAATGTTGGCGTTAGTCCATTGACTCTTGCTCAGGGAACTGCGTCGCCGGGATTCGGAGCTCAGAGCTGGACTAGACTCGTGAATGGCCTCGTTACCATTGATGTCGTCACGACGGACGGCTATTTCAAGAATGATGCTTCGAGACTTGGACCAGTTGCATTCTTTACGGTCATACCCACCAGCCCGTTGCTGGGAGACAGGGTGATTTTTGATTCTTCCACGAGTTTTGATCCTGACAATAACACCGGCGGCAACAGGGGATTGATCGAGTACATGTGGGACTTTGGAGATGGTGTCAGCGTTGGTACATTCTTCCCAGTCGCAAGCCATAGGTTCGGCCAGTCTCAAGTGCCGGGTTTCTCCGGCAACTTCTCAGTGAGACTCACAGTTCTAGACGTTGACGATGGATTCCTAGGTATGATAACCCAGCCCGTCACAGTCAGCACTTCGCCGCCGCAGACGAACAACTTCCAGATCAATCTCTTCTCCGGCCCCTTCCCATTTCAGCCTGGGGGAAGTGTGAATACTGGCGTGACGGTGCAGAGTCAAGGCGGCTTCCAGGGAAACGTCTCTATGAGTGCTCACGTCTCACCGACTATTCCTAACGGACCTACTGTCTCAATCGCTTCGAAACTCCTCCGAGTCCCTTCTGGCGGGTTCGCGCAGACATCCGTTGCGATCACAACGACCCCAACGACTCCTCCAGGAAACTATGGTATCATCGTAACCGGTACGAGCGGAGCCCTGTCCCAGATCGGAGTTACATTGGTGAGCGTTCTCCATGGCTCCTTCTTCCCCAGCATTTCTGTTAGAGACTATTTCACTGATGAGAGTGGAAACTCGTTGCCCGTTGATTCGACTGGCAGTCCTAGTGTTAATGTTGTTATTGCCCATGGCGCAGTGCGGTCGACAAATCCGGGGCAGATAGTTGCTTGGATGAATGTTACCAATACTGGGACTGTATCGTTTTCGTCCCTGCGAGTTGAAGAGACGCTCCCGACAGACTGGGCTCCCGGTCCACTGACCCGCAAGTCGGGAGCAGAGACCCGTGTCTTCTTCCAGTTTGGTAGCGGAACACTATTAGACATCACTACGAGCGGGACGACTGTCTTGTCGGGCACCAACCCCGAAACCGTCGAGCTGACTTTTAGCAATCTCACGAGCACCCTATCGGGGAAGACCCTCGATCCTGGCGAGAGCATTCTCCTGTCCGTAAAGCTAGACTACGAGTTGATGGGGACCCCGCAGATCCCCAAGAATTTTCCGAAGACCTACGGTATGGCCTCCGAAGTCTCGGCTTGGATGGTGCCGGCCTTCACGGGAAGCATGGCCTCCAGCGCCGCCTCAGCTTTCTTCAAAGCCGATTCCAAGGTGATGGGCGATGTGAACGGGGACTCTAAGGTCAACATCTTAGACCTCGCAATCGTAGCCTACTCTTTCAACAGTAAGCCTGGGAGTCCGGACTGGAATCCGGCAGCGAACTTTGACGGGAGCGGCCAGATCGACATTGGAGACTTGGCAGTGGTTGGGTTCAACTTTGGAGACTCATACTAGTCCCTGTGAAAATAATCAGGCCATAGGATCATGGTGGTCCTGAGATGACCACGGATAGACCTAAGAGCTTGGGGCAACTATTCTCCATCGGCGATTAGTTCTGACGCTTCTCGGAAGGCGATTCTAGCGCCTTGACTCAGGAAAAGGACGAGAAGCCTCGAAGACACTACTTTGATGTCGATGCGTATCATAGGATCCATGTCGCGACTAGTAAGAAGCGTGGTCGACTGGGCCGAGGTCTAAACAGGTTCACTTGGACGATCGGTTCCATGATCGGACTGTTCACTGGGCTGTTCTTTCCAATAATGCTCATCTTCGGACCACTGGTCGGAATCTTGATGATACTCTACTATGGTGGGGGCTTGGCGTTCTATGGCACAGTCGGAGCATTCTTTCTCGTGGTCGGGTTTGTTGGAGAGAGGAAGTTTGGAGGTTCACTACAGTTCAACGACTATGATTTCTGGAAAAGGACCCTCGCCCAGCTCATCGCCTACTCATTCGTAGCAGGAGTCTTGATCATGGTCCTCTACATGGTCAAACGTTAGACTCTCACCTTTTCTCCCGCGAAATCATCTGCCCAGTCGAGCATCGAGTATTCCTACGCGGTGCACAAGACGATCAGAATTTCCATGTCTGCTAAGTGCGACTTTTTTGCATCTCTCAGTTTTGAAGATATCTAGTAGGCTCACTGCGTAACCTGATTCTTTGATCACAAACAAGATCTCGTTCTTCGTCGGTCCCCAGGCTTATCTCGCATTGTTTCAATTTCTTCCTATCCGGAACGATCGGAACCTTCGAAGACGTATCTGTAAACTGGATTGCTATTTGTCCAAGCTCTTATCGCGACGCGAACTTTGATGGAGGGATGAAAGCCACTCTAGATGATCTCCGGATTGTCTTGAGACAGAAAGATCAGGAACATTCTAACAGGATGGATTTGTTGCAGGAAACTTTAGTCTCTTCAACATATCACAAACACATTGGGTGATCATACGAGCGAAGGCGAGTTCCACAATGGACTACGAATCGACGCCCAATGTTTTCCGGAGAGCTTGTTTACTGTCTCAGCGTGGAAAAACGTCGGTAGGTTACAGACTAGGAGAAGGGGCGTTTCTTCAACCTCAGTACTAAAGCGTTCGGACGACTCTTCGGTGAGTCAATTGATCACCAACTTCCAACATGGGCGGTTAGTCTCGGAGCTGCGATGAATGGAAGGTTCAGTTCGCGGGAGGGCTTTTCGTCAGACTGTGCTAAGAATACTCAGTGCTCATTCTGGGAATGGATTCAGTGTTAGGAGGGGATGAGTCTTGATGATCTGTCGTGCCGCATTCCACTCGCGTGGTATCTGTGGAAATCTCCCGGATCCAGCGATGTTTTGGACGACACGCTGCAGAATCCTGAATAGGATCAGTGGGTCGTGTATCGTTGGAAAATATCCGTAAGCTAGAGTAGTAGGATCCGAATTGACCGAAACACGAACCCAACTAATTTGGCTCGAAGTTATCGACGCGTGTGACAGTGCCTTGTCAGCCAGGGAATCATGAGAAGGCAGTTCACCAATCAGAATCTAGCACTTTTTTCCTCACCCATTCGTGTTGAACGCGAGCCGTTTTTAGGCTCTTTTTTCTCAAAGTACTTCGTTTTTTCGAAATTCGTCGTAGAATATCGATTTTGCGCGAGCCGATTTTCGTAGCTAAACTACTACAGATTTAGCTAGGGTAGTCGGAGTTGTCTAATGTATCCTCAGAGTTGCTTTAGATATATGGAACCGACTTCAGGTGACAAACTCTTATATCGAGTGGTTCCGCCTAACCCTCGCATCTTGCAATTCGAAGTTGCAGGTATAAATTCGACAAGAAAAAGGTAGAATGGAATAGAATGAAATCAAAAGTTAGCCCTAGAAGCCTGTTAATTCTCGCCGTCCTTCTGATCCTGGCCGCTGGTTCGGCTGGTTTACTTGGAATATCAGCCTCAACAAGTAACCACTCCCTGACCCCGGCCACACCTCCGCAGACCATAACTCCTAACCTGAACACGAGGGTTGATCAGCTGGGAATAGACTGCGGTCTAGGCACCACCGCTGCCGTCACTAATGGAACTGGTTTTCCGGGAGCCCCCACCGAGAACGGAAACCCTGGGCTTCGCACCTCGTGCCAGTGGATCGGCGACGCGGGCCAATCAGCGTCTGGGATAAGTGATGGGACGTTTGAGCCTCTCGTATCTGATCAGGACGAAAATCTAGCATCAACCAGTCCAGCGATTGGCGGCGGCTTCACCGCTAATGTTGTTCTTCTACAGAATCTTACTTCTACCATCAATGGTTTTGACCTGCAGGTTCAGTGGAGTCCTGCTGTTCTTCGTATGGTGGAGTTTGACCAGTCGGGTCTGCTCTGGAATTCTGGCTCGCCCTTCACAGCGATTTCTACCATTGACAATGTGAATGGTATAGCTGAGCTAGGCCAGGTGGTTCTAGGCACGCCTTTCGGGGGTAATCTGACTCTTTTCAGAATGAGATTCGATGTTGTCGGTGTCGGGGTAACTGCCCTTCACATTATCAACGTTTCCGGTGGGCTTACTAATCCGTCCACTGTTGCACACACAACTACTGATGGTGCTTTTGACAGTGAGACCGTTTATGATGCTGGTCATACTCTACACTGGAGTGCTTCCTTCTCCGAGACTACTCCTGTCACTCCTGGTGGTTCTAACACGTTCGCCGCCACGGCTAGTTGCTCAGGTTGCACTCTGCCTCTGACTTATTCTTGGCAGTTTGACAGTTCGAATACGGGCGTCTTCACATCTGAAGCGTCAGGCAATCCTGTGACCGTGACCTTGCCGAGCACGTTTACCGGGTATCGCGTTGATCTGCAGATTAGTGACTCTGCGGCTACTCCCAACATAGTCCATCTAGTCCAGCATATTCCATTGACGACGGTCATGAAGGATACGACTTCGCCCAGCAACAGCTTTGCAACTAATGTTGCGCAGACCTTTGCAAGATTCTGGCTGGGTGGGGTACCCCCGTACACGGGGTCACTGAGATTCTGTCCAGGCATTGGAAACAATAATATCTGCAGCGTTGCAGCCGCAGCGATTGCCAGTACGACCACTCAGACAGCGAGTTCCCCTGTTACTTACAAGCTTCAGGGTGTCTACACTGACTCATTGAGCATTACGGACTCGAATCCTGGGTTTGCCGGAGGGGCAACTACCAGCAAATTCCTACTTGTCGTAAACGCGACTGGAGGTACGGGTGTTGCCGCTTATGTTATCTCGATAACTGCTAATTCGACTTCGATTAGTGTTGGTAAGGGAGTGCTCTTCACAGCGGTAGCAACCTATGCTGGAGGCGCGACCGGCTTCCCAGCTGCTAGCCGAGGAACGAGTATCAGTCTAAACTTCCGCTTTGGTGACGGTACTACCGGTACCGCAACTATTGCCATGACCACTGGTGGCGCAAATAGTACCACAATATCTCACCAGTACATTACTGCTAGCTCCCCAACGTTCTCTGCGTTTGCCGTCGGCACCGACAACACCATATCACTGATCCAGGAAACGTCTAACAGGATCGCGATTACTGTCGGTGGGGCAGCTGCCGACTTTTCCGTTACCGCGAGCCCCACATCGGTAACAACGACCGCCGGGACCGCTGCAACTTCGACCATCACCGTGGCCCCAACTGGCGGCTTCACCGGAACCGTAGCTCTAACAAGTTCCATCTCGCCCTCTACAGGATTGACGTGTACTCTAACGCCTTCTAGCATCACTCTAGGTGCTAGTCAGACCTCTACACTCTCTTGCAACGGCTCGGCCGGAACTTACACCGTAACAGTTACCGGAACGAGTGGTTCTCTATCTCACTCCGCAACCGTCACAGTCACTGTCACTGACTTTAGCGTCGCAGCTACTTCGCCTGCAGCAGTCAATGCCGGAACATCCGCAACCTCCACGATCACAGTCTCCGCGATCAACGGCTTCACCGGAACAGTCGCATTGACTGATACCGTCCCTGCCAATCTCTCCTGTGGAGCAATTACGCCCGCCAGCGTAACAAACTCAGGAACCGCAACGGTAGCCTGCAGCTCAACAGTCGCCGGAACCTACACTCTAACGATAACTGGCACGAGCGGAACACTATCCCACTCTACCACCGCGACCTTCACCGTCAGAGACTTTTCCGTTTCCGCAACTTCCCCTGCGGCAGTCACAGTGGGTACGTCCGCAACATCCACGATCACTATCACAGCTCTCAACGGGTTCACCGGCACAGTTACTCTAACTGACGCAGTCCCAACCGGCTTGACCTGTGGAGCAATTACACCTAGCAGCGTCACAAACTCTGGAACCGCAACAGTATCCTGTAGCTCCACTGTTGCAGCGACCTACACTTTGACGATAACCGGAACAAGCGGCACGTTATCTCACTCGACGACCGCAACATTCACAGTAACCGACTTTTCAGTTTCCGCTACATCTCCTGCGGCGGTCACCGTTGGAACCTCAGCCAGTTCGACGATTACCGTGTCCGCGATCAACGGTTTCACAGGAACAGTATCGCTGACTGACACAGTTCCTACAAACCTTACCTGCGGCGCCATAACTCCGAGCAGCGTCACCAACTCAGGAACAGCAACCGTGTCCTGCAGCTCTACAGTTGCAGCGACCTACACGTTGACAATAACTGGTACAAGCGGCACATTATCCCACTCGACGACCGCAACATTCACAGTAACCGACTTCAGCATAACCGCAACATCACCCGCAGCGGTCAATGCCGGAACCTCTGCAACTTCCACAATCACCGTTACCGCGATCAACGGATTCACCGGCACCGTCAGCCTAACTGATACGATACCTACCAATCTCACATGCGGCGCGATCAGTCCGGCCAGCATAACGAATTCCGGGACTGCAACAGTATCCTGTAGCTCTACCGTCGCCGCGACCTACACCCTGACAATCACCGGAACTAGCGGAACCCTTTCGCACTCTACAACAGCAACTTTCACGGTCCGAGACTTCAGCATCACAGCGACATCACCAGCGGCTGTAACGGCAGGCACCTCAGCAACTTCGACAATCACCGTGACCGCTCTCAACGGATTCACCGGCACTATCAGTCTAACTGACACCGTCCCTACGAACCTTACCTGCGGTGCGATCAGTCCAACTAGCGTCACAAATTCTGGAACCGCAACAGTATCCTGCAGCTCAACGGTTGCTGCAACCTATACTCTAACAATAACAGGGACCAGCGGTACTCTGTCACACTCGACGACTGCAACTTTTACCGTAACTGACTTCACAATTGCCGCAACTTCTCCGGCCGCTCATGTAGGCACAAGCGCTACTTCGACAATTACCGTAACCGCTGTGAACGGATTCACGGGGACAGTGTCGTTGACCGACACAGTTCCTGCCAACTTAACCTGCGGCGCGATTACTCCGACCAGCGTAACGAACTCTGGAACTGCAACGCTCGCCTGCAGCTCGACGATCGCCGCAAACTATGTGGTAACAATAACAGGCACTAGCGGCACACTGACTCACTCGACAACCGCAACATTCAGTGTGAACGACTTCACGATAGCAGCAACTTCACCCGCTGCAGTTCAGGCGGGAACCTCTGCAACTTCGACCATCACCGTGACAGCCGTCAACGGATTTACTGGAACCGTGGCCCTGACCGACACTGTGCCCGCGAACCTGACTTGTGGTGCGATTACTCCAACGAGTGTAACGAATTCTGGTACAGCAACTGTTTCTTGTAGTTCGACGATTGCAGCAACTTACACTCTGACCGTAACCGGCACGAGTGGAACCTTGTCTCACTCTACGACCGCAACATTCACCGTGACCGACTTCACAATTGCCGCAACCTCGCCTGCGGCCGTCCAGACAGGCACTTCTGCCACCTCGACGATTACAGTTTCCGCTGTGAACGGATTTACAGGCACGGTCAGCTTGACGGACACAGTTCCAGCGAACCTGACCTGCGGTGCGATTACGCCGACGAGCGTCACCAACTCGGGCACAGCAACAGTTTCCTGCAGCTCAACCGTTGCAGCAACCTACACTCTTACGATAACCGGTACGAGCGGTACCCTATCGCACTCTACGACTGCAACCTTTACAATAACTGGATTCACGATATCTGCAACTTCTCCAGCCGCCGTCCAGGCCGGAACCTCCGCTACATCAACAATCACAGTAACTGCTGTCAACGGCTTTACTGGAACGGTAAGTCTGACGGACACAGTTCCAGCGAACCTGACTTGCGGTGCAATAACGCCAAGCAGCGTCACCAACTCTGGAACAGCGACAGTCAGCTGCAGCTCAACCATTGCAGCAACCTACACCCTCACGATAACCGGTACAAGCGGAACTCAGTCGCACTCTACGACCGCAACATTCACCGTGACCGATTTCACATTATCTGCAACCTCGCCCTCCGCTGTCCAAGCGGGAACGTCTGCCACATCTACCATCACAGTATCCGCTGTCAACGGGTTCACCGGCACCGTCAGTCTGACTGACACTGTGCCCGCAAACCTCACGTGCGGCGCCATCTCTCCGACCAGTGTTACTAATTCGGGAACCGCTACAGTAGCATGCAGCTCAACAATCGCTGGGACCTACACGCTCACAATAACGGGAACGAGCGGTACTCTGTCTCACAGCACAACCGCAACATTCACTGTGACAGATTTCACTATCGCCGCGACTTCACCTGCCGCGGTTAACGCGGGTGTTTCAGCAACCTCAACCATCACCGTCTCTGCAGTCAACGGGTTCACCGGCACGGTCAGCTTGACTGACACCGTCCCGGCCAACTTGACATGCGGCGCGATATCCCCGACAAGCGTTACGAATTCTGGAACTGCGACCGTGTCATGTAGCTCTACTGTCGCAGCGACCTACACTCTGACGATAACCGGCACTAGCGGAACGCTATCTCACTCTACGACCGCGACCTTCACCGTGAGAGACTTCAGCATCTCTGCAACCTCTCCAGCGGCAGTCAATGCTGGAGTATCCGCAACCTCGACGATCACAGTAACGGCCCTCAACGGGTTCACAGGAACCGTCAGCCTGACAGATACGGTACCAACAAACCTGACTTGCGGAGCCATTAGCCCCACCAGTCTTACAAACTCCGGAACAGCAACCGTATCCTGCAGCTCTACGGTCGCAGCTACTTACACGCTCACAATTACTGGTACGAGTGGAACACTATCCCACTCGACGACCGCAACATTCACGGTCCAAGACTTTACGATTGTCGCCAGCTCGCCGGCAGCAGTCCAGGCAGGAACGACTGCATCTTCTACCATCACCATAACGGCGGTGAATGGTTTCGCCGGAACAGTCTCACTTACCGACACCGTTCCAACTAATCTGACCTGTGGCGCCATATCGCCCGGCAGTGTTGTTGGATCCGGTACTGCGACCGTTACGTGTAGCTCAACGGTAGCCGCCAATTACTCAGTAACAATAACCGGCACTAGCGGTACCTTATCCCATTCCGCAACCGCAACCTTCACAGTAACGGACTTCACCATCGCGGCAACGTCCCCAGCAGCCGTACACGCAGGCACCTCTGCAACCTCCACGATCACTGTCTCTGCTGTGAACGGGTTTACAGGCACAGTCTCATTGACTGACACTGTTCCAGCCAACCTGACCTGTGGGGCGATATCTCCGACCAGTGTTACCAACTCTGGAACGGCGACAGTCAGCTGCAGCTCAACCGTCGCAGCAACCTACAGCCTGACAATAACTGGCACGAGTGGTACTCTGTCTCACAGCACCACCGCAACATTCACTGTGACAGATTTCACAATTGCCGCAACTTCCCCCTCGACCACCGTCAATACAGCTGCCTCGTCCACAATCACCGTAACAGCGGTGAACGGGTTCACTGGAACCGTCAGTCTAACGGACACTGTTCCAACCGGCTTGACCTGCGGAGCAATTTCACCTACTAGTGTTACCAACTCCGGAACAGCAACGCTTTCTTGCAGCGCGGCCGCTGCAGGCACGTTCACCGTGACGATTACCGGTACGAGTGGCACGTTATCTCACTCGACCAGTGCGACCTGGACAGTTAGCGCGAGCGACTTCAGCATATCCGCTACATCGCCTGCAACAGTCAATGCTGGCGTCTCAGCCACATCGACCATAACGGTAGCAGCAATCGGAACCTTCTCGGGCACAGTCAGCCTGACTGACACCGTTCCAACCAACCTCACCTGCGGCGCCATAACACCTTCAAGCGTAACAGTGCCACCCACCGCCACTGCTACAGTATCCTGCAGCTCTACAGTCGCAGCGACCTACACACTGTCAATTACCGGAACCAGCGGAACAATTACTCACACCACGACGGCCACATTCACAGTTACAGACTTCAGCATAACAGCCACATCCCCCGCGGCAGTCACAGTCGGAACCTCTGCAACATCAACCATAACAGTCACAGCACTCAACGGATTCACGGGAACAGTATCCTTGACTGATACAGTTCCCACGAACTTGACCTGCGGTGCGATAACTCCGAGCAGCGTTACCAACTCGGGAACAGCAACAGTCTCATGCAGCTCCACCGTGGCCGCGAATTACTCCGTGACAATAACCGGCACGAGCGGAACACTATCCCATTCCGCAACTGCGACTTTCGCAGTCACTGACTTCACGATCGCCGCAACCTCACCCGCGCCAGTCCACGCTGGCACTTCTGCAACCTCCACGATTACGGTAACAGCGTTGAACGGCTTTACCGGAACGGTCAGTCTCACAGACACAGTCCCAGCCAACCTCACAT
>Ga0209267_1002180_pt1 | contig 12814 bp, 7 predicted proteins | sample GraSoiAngelo_137_FD_185894 | JGI IMG/M metagenome (GOLD analysis project Ga0209267, IMG submission 185894) | Grasslands soil microbial communities from the Angelo Coastal Reserve, California, USA - 14_0929_09_30cm (SPAdes) (version 2) | ecosystem: Environmental > Terrestrial > Soil > Grasslands ... | reverse complement strand
GACGGACCGCGGCCGGTGCGGCAGGGCGAGACGATCGCGGGCCTGCGAGTGAAAGCCATCAAACAAGATCGCGTGGTGATCTCCGGGCTCGACACGACGTGGACGCTGACGGTGAGGGAGCCATGGCGGTAGAGGGCGGCAGAAGGCGGCAGAGGGCGGCACGGGTTGCCGCCGTGTCCGCACTGGCCTTGCTCGCGTCGGGGAAATTGGTGGCGCAGGATACCGCGGCGGTCCGGATCGCAAACAACAGCGTTTCTCTCCGGTTCGTCGATGCCGATATCCGCGGCGTGATCCAAGCGCTGGGCCGCTATCTCCCGAAGCCGGTCCTCGTTGGCACCTTCCAACCGCTGAAGGTGTCGCTCGAGACGCCCGCGCCCGTGCCGCGCGCCAGGGTGCGTGAGCTATTGAAGGGGCTCGTCGAATCGCAGGCTCTGGAATTCACAGAGGACTCGAGCTTCTTCCGGATCGGCCCCGCCCGCCCGCTGCCGCTCGGTGGGGTGGTGGGCGGGGCGGGGCTGCCGTCCGGGGGTGTTGGGCAGGGCGGTGGGGCTGCCGTCCAGCTCTTCGTCATCCGTCTCAAGCATGCGCGCGCGGCGGACGTGGCGGCGACGGTCAACCTCCTGTTCGGGGCGGGGGGCGAATTCTCCGGCCGAGCGGGCTTGTCGACACCCACGCTCTCTGACGAACTCCGCCGCAACGTCGTGCCTCCTGCGGGCGCTGCCGCGGGAGCAGCGGCGCCGGGCCAGCCCCCAGCGCCGGCCTCGAAGTCGGCGGCGCTGTCTGGGCCCGTGACGATCGTGCCGGACGAGCTGACGAATTCCTTGTTGATCCGGGCATCTCAGCAGGACTACGACATCCTCAAGCAGGGCGTTGAGCAGCTGGACGTCCGGCCCCTCCAGGTGCTCATCGAGGTCATGATCGTCGAGGCCAGGCGTGATCGGACCTTCTCGTTTGGTGCCGATTTCTTCGTCCCGCCGCAATCAATTGACAGGGGAAACGGCTCGGCAGACGCGGCGAGTGTGGGCGGCGGGCTCGGCGACCTGGTGATTCACTTGATGAATCTCGGGCACGCGCAGATCGACGCCACCTTACGAGCGGCGGCGACGAAGGGCGACGTGCAGATCGTGTCTCGCCCTGTCCTGCTCGCGTCCAACAATACCGAAGCCCGGCTGTTGGTCGGTTCGCAGGTGCCCTTCGTACAGGTAAGCCGCTCCCTCCCGACCGAGACGCCGACGCGCGATCAGGTGGTTCAGTACCGGGACGTCGGCACCAAGCTCACAATCCGGCCCACGATCAATCAAGACGGCTACGTGTCGCTCATAGTGCAGCAAGAGGTGAACCAGGCGACAACGGAAGTGTTGTTCGACGCACCGGTGATCTCGACGCGCGAAGCGGCGACGCAGGTGCTCGTGAAGGACGGGCAGACAATCGTGCTGGGCGGCTTGCGCGACAGGCAACGCAACGCCAACCAGACCGGGATCCCGATCATCTCTCATCTCCCGATCATTGGCGGCCTGTTCGGCAGTGCTGACCGGAGTAGCTCAGCCACGGAGCTGTACTTGTTCCTGACGCCCCGCATTCTCAAGACCGACGCGGACGCCGATAGTGTCACAGCACCGCGGTTGCCAAAGGGGGTAGAGCGGTGATCGTCGGCGTCTCACCCGCCATCCGGCGGGCGCTCGTGCTTGCAGAGCGCTACGCCCGGACGCCTCTCCCAGTCCTGTTGGTCGGCGCGACGGGGACAGGCAAGGAGCTGTTCGCCGAGCATATTCACGAGCGGAGCGGGCGGCCGGGACTGCTGGTAGACGTGAACTGTGGTGCGCTGCCGCGCGAGATGGTCGAGAGCCTGCTGTTCGGCCATCGACGTGGGGCGTTCACCGGCGCAGTCGATTCCAAGGTTGGCCACGTGGAACGCTCCGACGGGGGGACCCTCTTCCTGGACGAGCTCGAAAGCCTCGCTCCGGACGCCCAAGCAAAGGTCCTGCGAGTGCTCGAGACGGGGCACGTGCAGCCCCTCGGCGCCCCAACCAAGCAGCGCGTCGACCTCCGAGTGATAGGCGCCGTTCAGGACGGCATCGGGGAGGCACTTGCGAGTGGACGGTTCCGCCGCGACCTCTTTCAGCGCGTCGCGGGTGTAGTCATCGACCTGCCCCCGCTCGTGGCCCGTCTTGAGGATGTGGTACCCTTGGCGCGGCACTTCGCGAGCCTACGCGATCAGGAGTTGGAGCCCGACGCGGCTCGCGCGCTCCTCAACTACACGTGGCCGGGGAACGTGCGCGAGCTGCGCCTCACCATTGAGCGCGCTGGGCACCTCGAAGCAAATGGCGCCATTTCGGTGGGCGCCGTGATGGAAGCGATCGAGCTGGGTTCTGTCGCGCCGCCGCAGGTTTCCGGAAACCTCGACGAGCGAACTCGGTTGTTCAGAACGTGCCAGGCCTACCGATGGAACTCCGCTGCCATCGCGAAAGCGCTGGGCGTTAGTCGGACGACGCTGCACCGGCGCCTGCGCGAACTCGGTATCTCGCTGCGGCATGCGAAGAAATACGACCTTGCGCCGCCTCGTGATCAGGTCGACACGAGCAACTGCGTCACGAGCCGCTGAGCCGGCGGTACGGCGCCGAACACCACGCCGCAGTATCACATTGTTCCAACTTCTTCCATACAATCTGAACCGATTGATCCACCGCATTCTGACCCCCCGGTCCTAAGTGGTTGAGCGGCAATCGAGAACGACGAAGGGTGAATCGGCACGTCGCGTGCTTCGGGGGCGACCGAAGATGTCCCTCCAGCACTCAACGCGTGGGACACCACGGCCGTCGCTCACGACGGGGGGTCATATGGGTTTCGTGCACGAAAGTGTTCTCTCGGCACCGGAAGCACGTCCCACCGTTCGTAGCGCGACACGGACAGCAACACCTCTCAGAATCCGATGGGTCAATCACGCCTCGTACGTGCCGACGGCCCGTGATGTCCGCCTCATAACGGACCCCTGGCTCTTCGGGAGCGCGTTCAATAACGGCTGGGACCTGATCTCAGAGGCGAAGTTTTCTCTGGACGACTTTCGGGAGATTACGCACATCTGGTTTTCACATGAACACCCCGATCATTTCGCGCCGCCCGTCCTCAAGGCGATCGACCCGACAGTTCGCGCCAATATCACGGTCCTCTTCCAGGAGACCAACGATCATAATGTGCTCGATTTCTGCGATGCCTTGGGCTTCAAAGTCCAGGAGCTGCGCAACCACCGGTGGCACGCGCTCGCTCCGGGGCTCCGAGTGCTTTGCGGCAAGGTCCCTTTCTATGATTCGTGGCTGCTGGTCGAGACGCGGGGGCTCAAGATTCTCAACACGAACGACTGCGTGGTGGACGGTGAGGCGATTGCGGGCGACATTGTCCGGCACACTGGCACGGTGGACGTGCTCCTTACCCAGTTCAGCTACGCGAACTGGATTGGAAACCCCGATGACCGGGAGCTGCGGGAGGAGTCTGCCCACGAGAAGCTCGAGCGCGTCAAGATTCAGGTGTCCACCTTCCGGCCCACGTTCACTGTCCCATTCGCCAGTTTCGTCTATTTCTCGCACGAAGAGAATCGCTATTTGAACGACGCGATCAACACGATTGACCGTGCGCACAACTTCATTCGGAGGGAGACCAACACCACTCCAGTGGTTCTACACCCCGGAGATGAGTGGGACATCGGGTGCGATCCGGCGCGTCAGAACGCCACGGCCCTCGACGCCTATCGGCGCGATTATGACCTAGCGGCGAAACCGTTTCGCAAGACGAGTTCTGTGTCCTTAGAAGAGCTTTGCCGCCTGAGCCAGGCGTACGTGGCGCGCATCAAGAGCAAAAACAGTGCGCTTCTCATGGCTCTCCTGGCGCTCCCCCCGCTCCGACACTTCGAGACGGTCACGTTCCAGTTGACCGACCTCGATCGTGTCCTGGCCTTCGACTTCAAGCGGGCACTCCGCGTCGTCGAGGACGGATCGGCTGCCGCCCAAATGTCGCTCTCGTCCGAGAGCCTCGCCTTCCTCCTGAAGTTCGATTGGGGCTATGACACACTCATGGTGAATGGGCGCTTTCGCACGTCGCCGCGAGACTACAAGCGGGCCATGAAGACCTTCTACATCGGGCCGCTTAACAATACGGGGCGCTATCTGCATCCCCGCACCCTGGTCGATCGTGACTTTGTCCTCCGGGCGTTGCCCAAGTTCCGGCTAAGCTCCCCGTGGGAGCCACCCGAGGACCGCGTGTTCCGTGGCGGCGTCGAGAACGCCAACTACGGCGTGGTCCTTCAGGAGAACCGTGTCTCGCAAGAGCGGGGGCACCACGCTCACCTTCACCGGCTGAGCGGTTTCTGCCACCGTCACCTAGTACGTCGCCGGTTGCCTAGCTTGGCGTGCGCGCCCCCGATCTTGAGGGCGCGTTTTTTCTTGCGGGGGACCGTGCGCACTACGCGGTCGTCGCGCGAGAAGGCCGCGAGAAGTCCCAGTTTGTTTCACCACGTTGCGCACAACCTGATACAAGCGATGGACTGGGTTCCGAGCCACCGAGGCTAAGTGGTAGAGGATCAACGGCTGCCGTGAATTCGTGATTCGGCACGCTGCGTGCCTTAGAGCCGGGCGACCTCTTTATTGGGAGTCTCCCGTGGTCACGCGTCGCCACTCGTTCGTCACGCCGCTGGTAAGTCCACAGGCTCGGCCGACCCGATCTGCCGAGGCCCCCGTGCTCCTCCGTCACCCTTCGTCGTTCGTGCTGCTGACGTTCTTCGGTCTCTTCACGAACGTGGCCTCTGCACCCGCGCAAAACCGGTCGCCGCTGGTGCTGTGTCAGTCGGGGCACTACGCCGTCGGGGTCACGCCCAACGGTGGTACAGTCACCTGGCAGACGAACACGTCTGGCGACACTTCGAAGTTCACGGTGACGAACGGGAGCAGCGATTGCACCGAGGGGTACAGCTTTACCCACACGGAGTCGGGACCGATCTCCGGCGTGACCCTCGATCGTACCAGTACTGGGATAGGACCTGGTCAGTCGGTCACAGTGAAGGCCACGTACAGCGTCGGCGCAGCGGGCGTTGGGACGCTGACCCTGAAGGCGACCGGCCAGTTTGCGGGCGACTGGAACACGGGGGACTATACCGTGACAGTGGTCCCTCCCTCAGTTTCAGTCACGCCCGACGGTTCGGCGATAGAGGCGGCAGTGGGAATGAACAAGGTTGTCGCTTTTACTGTGACGAACACAGGCGCGGCTAGCGATACGTATACGTTGACGTGTGCGGTGACGGGAAACGACACCTGCGTGAGCGTGTCGCGAGCCTCCGCTCCGATCAATCCAGGCCAGTTCATCTCCGACACGGTCACGTTCACGCCCGGTCAAGCGGGAACGAGCGGCACGGTCAAGCTCCGGGCCAGCGGTCTGGCGAGCGACTCGGGCAGCTACACCGTCTCAAATGTGGCGGGGTATGCCCCCGTGGTCTCCGTGCAGCCGACGAACGGCGGTACTCGCGGTGTGGATCCCTTCGACGTGGTAGTGTCCCACGCGACGCCGAGCTACCGATCGCTCGATGCCGGACGGGCGGTCATACTCTCCTATAACGCGTCCATTGTCAAGCCAACGCCGGTCGTGCAAGCGAACATAACGAATGCCGGTCTCCCGTACCCCACGCAGTACTCGGTGTCCGTCCAATGGCCGTCGAACGGTGTGCGCCTCCATCTCTTGAATGGCGCGGATTCGGTCTTCTACACCGCGGGCACGTCCGACACCTCTCGCCTCGCCGCCGCGATCGACGCCAAGACGAACGGTCTGACGACTGGGGCCTATGATGTCAACATCGTCGTGACGGCCTACTACGCCACCGGGGTTCGTGTGACGACCGTGCCCACGCGGCTGCTCGTGGACGACGAATCGAAGAGCCTATCCGGGGCTGGGTGGCAGATCGCGGGCGTGGAGCGGCTGCATTGGATCCAGGGTAGCTACTCCGTGCTCGTCACCAATGGCGACGGCTCGATGTCCTTCTTCCGGCGTGACTGCTCGACCTGTCCCTTCGTCTCGCCCGCCGGTGATCCGTCGCAGCTCACCCAGAACGCGAGCACCTATCAGCGGGCGACCGCGGACAGCCTGATCGTCCTCTTCGACTCGACCGGGCGGATGGTGGGCGTGCGGAACGGACGTCTAAACGCCCAGGTCCTCACGCTCGGCTGGTCCGACACGCTGCTCACGAGCATCCAGGATTTCATCGGCAAGAAGTTCGTGTTGGGCTACACGGGAGCTGCGAGCCAGAGCGGGAAGCTTCAGACGATCACCGACCCCGCCAATCGCGTGACGACCGTGTGGACGGACACGGCGGGCCTCGTCTACAAGATCACGGACCCCGACAACCTGTTCACCACGCTTGGCTATGACGCCTCCAAAAGACTCACGAGCGTGACCGATCGGGGCAACGCGACCACCAACCTGACCTACGATGCCTTGAGTTTCGCGGACTCCGCGAAAGCACCGGCGTTCACCGACTTCACTGGGGGCTCGGTACGGCCGATCTCGACGGCCCGTGCACCCGCGCGCCTTGTCTGGCAACCGACCGTCAGCGGGGCAACGAGCGGAAGCGCAAAGGCTCATGTGCGGCCCGACACAGTATTCGGACGATTTGTCGACCCCCTCGGGAACCTCACGCAGGTGGCCTACGATCGTTTCGGGGGGCCGATCAAGACCATCGACGCTGCCGGTCTGACCACGACCGTGGGACGCGACACGCTCGGTCAGGCTCTCAGCGTCACCGCACCCAATGGTCGGCTGAGGACTTTCGTGTACTCCGGATACCTCTTGACGCGGCAAACGGATCACTCGACGGGCGCGAACGTCTATTACGACTACAACAGCGTGAGCATGCTCATTACCATCCGGGGCGACGTGACGCGGACGGACATCTACTACCGGCCGGCCTATGCCGGCGGACCGCTGAACGGGCCGGTGGACAGCATCTATTCGGGTAACGTGAGCGGCTCGTACGCCCAGGATTTCGGTGGGACACTCTTCAGCCGGCACATCGTGAATCGCTGGGGCCAGGATTCCATTGTGATCGACGGCCAGGGGCATCAGACGAAGGCGATATATGCCGACACGGCGCAGTTCGGTGGGCCCGTGCAGGTCATCGATCCGCTCGGTCGGATCGTCGCGAAGTACCATTACGACAACGCGGGGCGGGTCGACACGAGCTGGACCCTCGCGAACGGGGCGTATGCGCCCACCTCACAGACCTATGACCCGCTCAACCAGGTCTTAACCGTGAAGAACGCCCTCGGGCACGTGACCCAGTACGCGTATACGGCCCAGGGCTTGAGCCGCGTCGTGGACCCGAAGGGACAGGTGTACAAGTTCGATCGCAATGCCCTCGGTCTTGTGGTCGCCCAGCACGATCTGGCTGACACGACGAAGGCAGACACGTTGAAGTATGACAAGGCCGGTCGCGTGCGCACGATGCGGACGCGCCGCGGGGACGTCATAGCGTTCAGCTACGATTCTACTACCGGTCACCTCCTGACCCGATCGGGCCCAGACTTTCCGGCGGATTCGTTCCGGTATGATCCCCAGGGCGCGTGGATGGTCTCGTGGAACGCGAACGCGCGGGACTCTGTCGCATATGACAACGCCGGCCGGCCCACGTTTTCGTTCGAGAGCCTCACTGGGGCATCCTCGTACTCCATGTCCTACGGTTACGACATCCAGGGTCGCGTGACCAGCCGTTCCGCACCTCTCCGCGGTACGCCAGTGAGGGTCTCCTACGATCCCACCAAGGGGGTGCTGACTCGGTTGTGCGCCGCCGCGGCATGTGTAACCGCGTCGGACTTCGATGCGGACAAGATCCCACATACTGCGGCATATACGGACACGCTCTCGAACCCTGCCTGGTCACGTGTGGACACGACGAACTCTCGCCATGTCGTCACCGGGGACGGATTCGTGAACAACACGGGGACGCCGATCAACCTGGATTCGGCTTTCGCAAAGAGCTGGGACCATGACACCCTCAGCCGGCTCGTCAGTGAAACGCCGTTTGCGTCCACTGGGGGGCCGTGGTACGCGTACGATTCGGCGGGGCAGCTGGTCATGGCTTGCAACCTGTCGAACACACGGCCCGGTTTCACGCCCGTGTGTTATGACGAGTACAATCAAGACCATTGGTTTGGCGGTGCGCCCAACCCATATACCTACGATGCGGCGTGGAACCGTACGGACGCCGCAGCAAGCCCGGCGATTGGTCCCGGGAACCGCACGACGACGTTTAAGGGGTATGCGCTCACCTACGATCTCAACGGTGACGTCCTGAGCAAGAGTGGCACGAATGCCACGTTTGGCACCGACACCAGCCAGTTCACATGGGACGCGCTGGGGCGACTGATGAGTGTGACAACGTGGCCAGCGGGCGGGACTCATACCACCGTTTCCTTCGCCTATGACCCGTCTGGCCGTCGCGTCTCCAAGACCGTGAGCGGCGTGACGCAGTGGTACGTCCACGAGGGCGATCAAGTCACGATGATCCTCGATAGCCTCGGTCAGCGGCTCAAACTGGAATACGGTTGGGGCCGGAGCGGACAGAACTTGGCGTTCGTCCGCTCGCCGTCCTGGACCGCGGCGGCGATTACGCAGCCCACTGTTGGGACGCTCCAGGGGCTTGTGTCGCCGACCCCCGGCGCGCCGATCCGCAAGCAATACTCCGCCACAGCCGTACGCTTCACCTCGGTCTCGCCGTGGGGGGAGACCGCCAGCGATACTGGGGTCGTCGTGCCGATCCGAATGGGCGGGCAAGAGTACGACCAGGAAACACGGCTATACCACTTAGGGGCGCGGTATTACGACCCACAGCTCGGGAGGTTCCTGTCCGAAGACCCGGCGGGCATTTCCGGCGCGCTGAACCTGTATTCCTATGCGGGCAACAACCCGATTAACGGACGAGATCCCACTGGGCTGGACGAGGATAGCGGGTGCCAAGACGAGGATCCATATTGCGCGGATGGTGGAAGTGGTAGCGCTAACTTCTTCGATCTGTGGTATGCGGCCGGCGAACAGTGGATGTCTCAAAACGGGTACGGATCTATACAGGACGCATTCGCGGAACTGGATAGAACCGGGGCGTCGGCAGCCGTCTTCGACGGTGGGGGAAGCGAAGTCTTGCACTACGGCTATTACAACCCCGCTGCGCCTGGCGTTGACCCGCTGCAGGGACCAATGTTTAAGCGGGAGTGGGATTTCACTGATGGGAGGTTTGTTGGGTGCCCTCACCTAGTGATCGGTGTTCTGGAGGGAACCATGAAGCCAGACGGGCAGATTGCTCTTGGCGGCCAGCCCGGCCGCATACCCGGATGGAGGCCGGTAAGAGGATTCTTGAACGTCTCTCCGGCTCCTCCCGACAATGCAAACATGGGTTTTATCGACGTTGCCTACGCCGGATATGCTGAGATTCATACGATCACCCGTCCAATACAGTTCTATGGCGGGGCCGTGACCGGCCGTGCCAATTGCATTACCGGAAGCGCCCACTTTGAGGGATTCTCACCTAACTAGGGGATCGTCCGCGCCTTCGGATCGCGCGAGCGAGACTGGTATGCTCGTAGGCGGCGAGCTGGATCGGCATCATGTGTCAAGAAGGCGTGCGGTACTGGTCCGTTGCGTGATGGCTGTCGCGTCTCTAGTGTTGATGAGTGTGCACCCTCGGAGCAGGGGAGTTGCAATGATCCCGCCGCCGGCCAGTGAACTTGGGGACTATCGCGCGGCGCAAATAGCGCTCTTTATCTTGCGTGCGAGCTCGGCGGGGGCCGGGGCAGCGGACCAGAGCCGTGTGATTATCTTGCCCGACAAGCATCCGGTTGAATGGGAGGAGGCTGTGTGGGCAATGGCTCGCCGTGAGAAGCCGGTTGTGTGTTCGACTACCAGTAATGAGGCCATGTTGGAGATACTCTGTCAAAGCATTCCGGACCAAGAGATCGCTGCGACACTCGGTTGGAGAGGGCGATCGTTCGTGAGTGCCATCGCCGCTCAGGTTACACCCCGGGCGGACGGGGCGCAGGGCGACCATTTGATTCTGATGCAGGACGAAAGCGACCGTTCTCTAGTCGTCTCGGTGAGTGCAGTGGAGGCCTTTTTCCGGGACTTCGACGTCGCTTTCGGATCCGCCTTCCACACGTCCGGCTCGAGGAGGGATTTACAAGGCGTCGTGGGCACGTGGAACGTCGGGCGTCCATTGCGCTTCGAGTCTAGGGGTCCGGGCGGTACGATCGTCGGCGGGCCCCGATGATGTCGCGGGAGCGCGGTTGGGCTTTCAGACATTTAAGAGAACGTTCCTTTCTGCTCTCGCGGCTGACTGAAGTTTCCTAATGTCGGCGCGGACATTGTTTTCCTCTTCAGACGATGGACGCCCGACTAGCGGTGTGGGTGTCACAGAAGATTAAATGTTACCGTCAGGGACCAACGCCGACTGACGCCACTCAGGACCGTTGGTTTTCAAGATCCAGGCCGCATCCATCGCACAAGGCGAGCACCAGATCGCGGTGGTTCCTACGAATCCCCGCCGGGAGAGGTACGATCGAAGCCCTTTCCAGACGCTTGTAGGTCATCGGCTAAATCGGCCTGCTTCGAGAACCCGGCGCTCGCCTTCATAGACGACAACCCGAACAGAGTTGGCTGCGGTCGCTACCGGACCAACTGACCTGGCTTAATGGATGGCTGGACCATCGGCGCGAAGAGTACACGCTGACGCTCGAAATCCCTGCGGAGATCACGGTGAGCTGAACCTGAATTGCGTCCCCAAGCACGAATCGGCGTCAATCGGAGCAGCGGATCCCCGACAGATTCCGACAACTTTAGGGGTCAACTCTGAGAACGGACGACACGAGCTCGCGGTAAGTACGACAACTCGCCAGAGATTGATGTCGGATCGTCCTCCCTCTGGATCGGGCGCGCGTTCTCCAACGAGGTCAGGGGGTATCAAACACCGTCCTGGGTTATGACGACTTGCCAGGTCACGACGGGTGGGGGTCCTCAAAATGGAAGTCACCGCGTGAGTGTCAGATGACTAGCGCATGCGCGACCCCCTGGCGGGGGACCCTCCTCCCCACACCGCACCTGAGAAAACCGCGGCTGTTCGAGTACACAGTTATGTTCCCAACTTTGTTCCCAACCCTCAAGAAGCCCGTCGCTTCAACGTCTTTTGGGGGGAGAGAATGTGCAAGACCGTACGTTCCTTCTGCAGCGTCCGGTTACCGAGTGTACCGCCGATAGGTGCGGGCTTCCCTTTGCGGAGGCGCCGCGTCGCGCGCCAAGCGAGGAACCGTTTGATGTGGCCGGAGCGCACACGATCGACCGGGAGATTGAGCGCGCCCGTGAAGAACGCGCGCACCTGCGCCAGTGTGACCTTGTAGCCCCGTTGCGTGTTCGGCGCGAGCTTCGGAAGCTCGTCTCGTTCATATTGATCGAGAAGCGCGGACACGGTGACGAGGCCGGGGAGTCCGTCCTGCTGGCGCTCGGCCTGTTTCACCAACTCCGCATACTTCGTCCGGGCGAATTGTTCTGCGACCCGCTTGTCGCCCGTCTTCAGCGAGAACTTGTGCCGGGCACCCGCGAGGGTCAGAATCACCCGCAGCGTGTCGCCGCGCCGCTCGACGCACCCTGGATATTTTCGCGCCCTCATCGTGTCGTCCGAACCATGCCTGAGAATCCTCGCTTCGTATGCGGGTGCGAATGCAGACATGCCCAACCCCGGGACCAGTGGGTTGCGGCGTTTCTGCCCTCACCCTACTCCGAACTGAATAGGCTCTGACAAAGAAGCATGTGCTCGCAAGCATATGCTCAAATGAATACGCTAACCTACACTCAGGAAGGATGTATCGCAAGGGTTGGGGAAACGCAGACACCAGTAGAAGGACGGGAGGACGCTAACGGCCTTACGGAGGCAGCAGCCTCCGTGGCTTTACGCCGAGCGCTTTCGCGAGCTTTTCAAGCGTGACGAGCGTCATAGCGGTCTGGCCGTGCTCCGCCCGGTGTACGACAGAATTGTTCAGCCCAGCCCGGCGGGCAAGTTCCGCCTGTGACCAGCCCCTCCGCTCGCGGAGTTCCTTGATGCGTAAGACGATCGGACTCACGGGTACGCATTTTAGCCTGAACGAAGCCCCCAAAGCCAGTTTTGGGGCCCCTAAAGGACGCTTTTGCAGGCTAAAAGAGGGTCTATTGAACCTGCGAACGTCGATTTTGAGCCCCGTAAAGGTGGACCCAAGCCCCGTAGACTCGGGTTTCGGCCTCAAAAAGGCGATACCGGCGCCTGTCTGATGCAGAACGGAGCGTTTGCAGGTTGCTCGAGCTCCGCGGACCGCCCCGCTGCGAGCGAGACCGAACAAGACTAGGGACTCACTGCCTGCCCCTTACGCAGACCGGCGATTCTTGGGAACATTCTTGGGAACATTCCGCGGAAAACATGCCGGACCGGATCGGACTGGGTCGGAGGGTGCTGCGCCGTAACTGTTTGTCGGCGCAGCCAGATGGGGTCGGATGGGTCCAGATCGGAGACGGTGGGGCTAACTGCAAAACCTCTATTCGTCGGTTCGATTCCGACCGGCGCCTCTTTGCCGCGCAGCAGCCGCGCAGGGGGTGGAGCGTGTGGATGATTCCGAGCTGGGCCATCGGCACCGCGTTCGTCGTCTGCGTGGTCGCATGCGCACAAGTCGTGGTGCGACGGCTGATCGGAAGCACGGACAAGAGCGCCGGGCGGACTCTCACCGAGCCCGATGTCGCGCGTTTCACGCAGGCGCTCGAAGACGTGCAGCGC
>Ga0209267_1002173_pt1 | contig 12826 bp, 10 predicted proteins | sample GraSoiAngelo_137_FD_185894 | JGI IMG/M metagenome (GOLD analysis project Ga0209267, IMG submission 185894) | Grasslands soil microbial communities from the Angelo Coastal Reserve, California, USA - 14_0929_09_30cm (SPAdes) (version 2) | ecosystem: Environmental > Terrestrial > Soil > Grasslands ... | reverse complement strand
CCTCGCTTGCCTGAGCGACGGCCTTGGCCGTGTCGGCCCACCTGGCCCCCAGGTCGATGTGAGGCTTGGCCAGCTCGTGCCGAAGGTCGGTCACGACCATCGTGTGGCCCGCCTTGAGAACGTTGAGGGCCATCGGCCCGCCCATGTTGCCCAGCCCGATGAAGCCGATACGCATGCGTGTCTCCTCCGTCCTGTTTCGCGCCGAGCTTCCGAATGATTCCGCCGAGATGATCGGCCCCGGACGATGTGCTAAGGTACACCAACGTTGGCCCGGTTTGGTGATGGGCCGCTGATGAACCGAAGCGTAGCAGAGCCGGCTCGCCGTCTCCTGGCCGAGCGAGCCTTCGCGGAGACCTCGCGTGCGACGATTCGAGCTCGTCCTTCCCGGGAGCGTAGAGGACTGTGTCAAAGCCCTGACCAGCGGTGGGGCCGAGACGAAGCTGCTGGCCGGAGGCACCGACCTCTTGCCGCAAATGAAGAACGGACTGCTCAAGCCCGCCCGCGTGATCGATCTGTCGGGCATCGCGCGGCTGCGCGCGATCGAGCCGGGAAACGGCCAGGGGATCCGCATCGGCTCCGCGGTCACGGCCCGCAGGCTCGAGCTCGATCGGGCTGTTCGCGCTCACTACCTCTCGCTCGCCGAGAGCGGCGCCCTCGTGGGCTCGGTGCAGATTCGCAACCTGGCCACGCTCGGCGGCAATCTCTGTAACGCGGCGCCGTCGGCGGACATGGCTCCGCCGCTGCTGGCGCTCGACGCCGAGGCGGTGATCATCGGGCCCAAGGGTGAGCGCCGGGTGCCGATCGCGGCGTTCTTCACCGGCGTCCGGCGCACGGTGCTGGCTCCGGAGGAGCTGCTCGTCGAGCTGGCCGTGCCGAATCCCGGGCCGCGGAGCGGCGGCAACTATTTGCGCCATACGCCGCGTCGTGAGCTCGACATCGCCGTCGTGGGTGTCGCCTCGCAGCTGAGCCTGGCGAACGGCGTCTGTACCAAGGCGCGGATCGCGCTGGCGGCGGTGGCGCCGGTCCCGGTCCGCGCGACGGCGGCCGAGCAAGCGCTGGAGGGCCAGGCCGTGACGCCGGATCGGATCGCGCGCGCCGCCGATCTGGCGGTCGAAGCCGCGCGCCCGATCAGCGATCAGCGTGGCTCCGCCGATTTCCGCCGCCACCTCGTTCGCGTCCTGACTCGCCGCACGTTGACAACGGCGCTCGCCCGCGCGGGCGCGTAACGTTCCCGGAGGAAAAGCGTGGCCAAGCAGGTTCTGAGCTGCACCGTGAACGACGAGCCGGCCGAGGTGCTGGTGCAACCCTGGGACACTCTCCTGGACGCGCTCCGGGAGCGGATGGGGCTGACGGGCCCGAAGGAAGGATGCGGCACCGGCGACTGCGGCGCCTGCACCGTCCACTTCGACGGCAAGCCGATCGCGAGCTGCCTCTTGCTGGCGATGCAGGCCCGCGGCCACAGCGTCCGTACGATCGAGGGGCTCGGTCGCCCAGGCGCCTTGCATCCGCTGCAAGACGCGTTCGTCCGCCACGGTGTGCCCCAGTGCGGCTTCTGCATCCCGGGCGTGCTGATGGCGGCCGCCGCGCTCTTGACCGAGAATCCGCGTCCGACCGAGGAAGAGATCCGCTACGGGATCGCCGGCAATCTCTGCCGCTGCACGGGCTACACGAAGATGCTGGCCGCGATCACCGAGGCCGCCGGCGCCACCGCCGGCCGGAGGAGCTGACGAATGTCGAGCGTGATGAAGACGACCCGCGACGTGAAGGGCATCGGACTCTCGATCCTGCGTCCGGACGCACCCGACAAGGTCACGGGTCAGGTCCAGTACGTCGCTGACCTCAACCCGCGCGGTCTCCTGCACGCGAAGCTCCTGCGCAGCCCTCACGCCCACGCCAAGATTGTTCGCATCGACGTGAGCCGGGCGCGCGCGCTGCCAGGCGTGCGGGCGGTCCTGACCGCCGCCGACATCCCCGTGCTGAAGAAGAAGGCGCCGACGCGCGCGCACGCCGTGCTGGCGATCGACCGCGTCGTGTTCGCGGGCCAGCCGGTCGCGGCCGTCGCCGCCGACGAGCTCGCGATCGCCGAGGAAGCGCTCGACCTGATCGACGTGCAGTACGAGGTCCTGCCGGTCGCCGCCGATCCGCTCGAGTCGATGAAGCCGGGCGCCCCGCCCGTCGCCGAATTGGGGACCGAGGCGGATACCAGCGAGGCGCTGGCTCATGGCAGCGTCGCCGGGGTGACGACCGAGGCCAAGTCCGCGAAGGCCGTCAACATCTCGCAGCAGGCGCGCCTGCAGCGCGGCGATGTCGCCAAGGCGTTTGCCGAGTCGGAAGTCGTGATCGAGAAGACGTATCGCGTCCCGATGGTTCACCAGGGCTACCTCGAGCCGCACGCGGTCCTGGCTCAGTGGGACAGCGCCGGAAACCTGACCCTGTGGGCGAGCACCCAGGGCTCGTTCAACACGCGCTCGGAAGTCGCCGACGTGCTCGAGCTGCCCGAGAACCGCATCAAGGTGATCCCGATGGAGTGCGGCGGCGGATTCGGCGGCAAGATCCGCGCGCTGTGCGAGCCGATCACGGCCGTGCTGGCGCGCGTCACCGGTCGACCGGTGCGCTACGTGATGACCCGCCGCGAAGAGCTCGAGGCGGGGATGCCGGCGCCGCAGGTCATCATCAAGATGAAGACCGGTGTGAAGCGCGACGGCACGCTCATGGCGCTGGAGGCCGAGGCGATTCTGGAGTCCGGCGCGTACTCCGGCGCGGTGCTCGCCGTCGCCGGCGTCTTCCTCGCGAGCCTGTACCTGTGGCCGAACTTCGACGTCAAGGGCTTCGAGGTCCTTACGCACAAGCCGAGCATCGCCGCCTACCGCGCGCCTGTCGCGCCCCAGACCATCTTCGCGATCGACTCCCAGATGGAGCAGATCGCGAAGGCGATCGGCGTCGATCCGGTCGAGTTCAGGCTGCGCCACCTGCAGCGCGAAGGCGACAAGATGGCCAACAACCAGCCGTGGCTGAGCAACGGCGCCGTCGAGGTGCTGACCCGCATCGCCGAGCACCCACTCTGGAAGAAGCGCGCCGAGTGGAAGGCGAGCTCGAAGGACGGAAAGCTGCGGGGGACGGGGCTGTCGCTCGGTGGCTGGCTGGGCGGTCTTCAGCCGACCGGCGCCACGGTGCGGCTCAATCCCGACGGCACGCTCCAGGTATTGACCGGCCAGGTGGACATCGCCGGGACCAACATCGCGCTGGCGCAGATCGCCGCCACCGCCTACGGCGTCGACATCGACAAGGTGAAGATCACCACCGGCGACACCGACGTGGCGCCGATGACCGGCCTCAGCGCCGGCAGCAAGTCCACGTACACCGTCGGCGTGGCCGTGATGCAGGCCGCCGAGAGCGCGCGCAACCAGACGCTCGAGATCGCCGCGAAGGAGCTCGAGGCTTCGGTGCACGACCTCGCGATCGAGGACGAGAAGGTCGTGGTCCGCGGCGTGCCGAACAAGGGCATCACGCTCGCGTCGATCGGCAAGAAGGGCAACCTCTACATGTCCAAGGTGGAGCCGGTCCTCGGCACCAGCCACCCGGCCTTCTCGGTGCAGGCGCCCGCGTTCTGCGCCCAGCTCGCGCGGATCGAGGTCGATCCCGACACCGGCGAGGTGACCCTGCACAACTTCGTCGTCGTCCAGGACGTCGGCAAGGCCATCAACCCGCTCCAGATCGAGGGGCAGATGCAGGGCGGCGCGGTCCAGAGCCTCGGCATGGCGCTGACCGAAGCCCTCCTGTACGACGACAAGGCGCGGCTGACGAACCCGAGCCTACTCGACTACCGGAAGCTCACGTCCGCCGACCTGCCGAACATCGAGACGATCATCGTCGAGAAGCCCGCGCCGCACGGGCCGTTCGGCGCGCGGGGGGTCGGCGAGCCGCCGATCGTGCCGGCGCCGGCGGCGATTGCCAATGCGATCGAGGACGCGACCGGAGTGCGGCTCACCCACCTGCCGCTCTCGCCCGAGCGGATCGCTCTGGCGATCGCGTCCGGGTCTTGAAGTCCTTGCCCCGGAACGTGCGGACGAAGTGGCGGAGGGTGGCCGCCTCGAGGCTGAGCCGGAATTTCGTGTAGCACGCGAGGAACTCTCGTCCGGCGGCGGTCAGGCGCATGCCGCTTCGTGGACCGCCGCCGGGCATGCGCTCGACGAACTTGAAGCCCGCCGCCCGCTCCAGCTCTTGCAGGTAGCCCCACGCGTTGCGATAGGAGATGCCGAACTCGGCCGCCGCTCGCCGGAGCGATCCGCGCTCGTCGATCAGTCGGAGCAGCTGCGCACGGCCGCGGCCGAGCTTCGGCCCCTTGCCGAACACCACCCACACTCGTATCTTGGGGTCCACGGTTTCGACGCGCCTCGCGTCACGCGGTCAGAATTGGAGCGCCTCGCGGCTCACGCCACGAGGGTACGCCAAGACGAGGGAGATCGGCTCATGAAGGTGACAGCCGTCACGCCGTTCGTCGTCGATCCGGGGTACGGGAAGAACTGGCTCTTCGTGAAGGTCGAGACGTCCGACGGTCTGCACGGCTGGGGCGAGTGCTATACCCAGGCCGATCGCGATCAGTCCATCGTCGCCCACGTACGACAGCTCGCGCGCTATCTCGTCGGGCGCGACGCCGGTCAGATCCGCCACTTCACGCACTGGGCATACAACGACTTCGCGGGGAAGCGCGGCGCCATGGACTTCTGGAGCGCGGTCAGCGGGCTCGAGCAGGCGCTCTGGGACCTGGCGGGCAAGCGCCTGGGCGTGCCGGTGGTGAGCCTGCTCGGTGGGCCATGCCGCGAGCGGATCCGCGTCTACGCGAACGGCTGGTACTCGGGCGCCAAGTCCCCGGACGCGTACGCCGCGAAGGCGAAGGAGACGGTGGCGCGCGGGTTCACCGCGCTCAAGTTCGACCCGTTTCCAGGGCCCTGGCGTACCCACATCTCGCGTGACGCCGAGCGGCAGGTGGTCGAGACCGTTCGCGCCGTCCGTGAGGCGGTCGGCCCGAAGGTCGATCTGCTGATCGAGGTCCATCGGCGGCTCGCGCCGATGCACGCCGTGCGAGTAGCGCGCCTGCTCGAGCCCTTCGATCCCTTCTGGTACGAAGAGCCGGTCTCCGCGCGCGATCTGGGCGCGCTCGCCGAGTGCCGGCGAGAGATCCGGATGCCGATCGTCACGGGCGAGGAGCTCTATACGCGCTTCGAGTTCCGCGAGGTATTCGAGCGGCGTGCCGCCGACATCATCAATCCCGACGTGTGCAACGTGGGGGGGATCGAGGAGCTCCGCGCGATCGCGGCGATGGCCGAGGCCTACCACGTGGTCGTCTCGCCGCACAACTACAACAGCACCACGGTGGGGCTCGCCGCGACCCTGCAGGTGTCCGCGGCCATCCCGAATTTCCTGATCACCGAGTATTTCGTGAACTTCGACTCGCGCGCCGCCGAAGTCGCGGTCAATCCGTTCAAGGTCGAGCAGGGGTATGTGACGGTCCCGACGGCGCCGGGGCTCGGGATCGAGCTTCGTGAGGACGCCCTGGCCCGCCATGCCTATCGGGAGTTTCCGCCGCGGAGCATCCCGACGCCGCGCGACGAGGGGCCATAACGGGGCTCATGCCCGCCGCGCTCCCGTCGGCTCACGCCCGAGTGGTCGTGATCGGCGGTGGTATCGCCGGCTGTAGCGTCGCCTATCACCTCACGAAGCTCGGCTGGCGCGACGTGCTCTTGCTGGAGCGTCGCGACATCTCCTGCGGCACCACGTGGCACGCCGCGGGCCTCGTCGGTCAGCTGCGCGCCACCCAGAACCTCACGCGGCTGGCCAAGTACGGCGGCGATCTCTACGAGCGGCTCGAGGCCGAGACGGGCCAGGCCACCGGCTTCCGGCGCCCCGGCAGCCTGAGCCTGGCGCGAAACGCCGAGCGCATGCACGAGCTCAAGCGCCTGGCCTCGATGGCGCGCTGCTTCGACGTGGACGTGGAGGTCATCACGCCGTCCGAGGCGGGACGCCGATGGCCGCTCATGCGCACGGACGATCTGGTCGGCGCCCTGTGGCTGCCCCGCGACGGCCGAACCAACCCGATCGACACGACGCTCGCGCTGGCCAGAGGCGCGCGCCAGGGCGGCGCGACCGTTCTCGAGAACGTCGCCGTCACCGGCATCCGGGTCCAGAACGGTCGCGTCGCCGGCGTGACGACGTCGAGCGGCGAGGTGGCGTGCGAGGTCGTCGTCAACTGCGCGGGCATGTGGGCGCGCGACGTGGGCCGCATGGCCGGCGTCACGGTGCCGCTGCACGCCTCCGAGCACTTCTACATCGTCACCGAGCCCCTGGCGGGCGTGACGCCGGACCTGCCGGTGCTGCGCGACACCGACGGCTACATCTACGTGCGCGAGGAGGTCGGCGGCCTGCTCATGGGCGGCTTCGAGCCGGTCGCGAAGCCCTGGGGCATGGACGGCATTCCCGCCGACTTCGGCTTCTCACTGTTGCCCGAGGACTGGGAGCACTTTCAGATCCTGATGGAGCAGGCGCTGATCCGCATTCCCGCGCTCGAGAGCGCGCCGGTGCGCCGTCACGTCAACGGGCCGGAGAGCTTCACGCCCGACGGCCGCTATCTCCTGGGCGAGGCTCCGGAGTGCCGCAACTTCTTCGTCGCGGCCGGCTTCAACTCCATCGGCATCGCGTCGGGAGCGGGCGCGGGCCGCGCGGTGGCCGAGTGGATCGTGGGCGGCGAGCCGCCGATGGATCTCTGGGACGTCGACATCCGGCGGGTGGCGCCATTCCAGGGCAACGCGCGCTACCTGCGCGACCGCACGGTGGAGATGGTGGGCGCCCTCTACGCGATGCACTGGCCGTTCCTGCAACCCGTGACCTCTCGCGGCGTCCGCACGAGCGTGCTGCACGATCGGCTCGCGTCCCGCGGCGCCTGCTTCGGCGTCGTGATGGGCTGGGAGCGCGCCAACTGGTACGCGAAGCCGGGGATGGAACCGGCCTACCGCTACAGCTACGGTCGCCAGAACTGGTTTCGGTGCTCGGCGGAAGAGCACCGCGCCGTGCGCGAAGCGGTCGGGCTCTTCGATCAGTCCTCGTTCTGCAAGCTCCGGCTCGAGGGCCCCGACGCGCTCGCGGTGCTCCAGCGGCTCTGCGCCAACGACGTCGACGTGGCGCCCGGCCGCCTGGTCTATACGCAGATGCTGAACGCCCGCGGCGGCATCGAGGCGGACCTGACCGTGACCCGGCTCGCCGCCGACGCCTTCCTGGTGGTGACGAGCGCGGCGGCGGCGACGCACAACGCCCACTGGATCAGGCGCCACCTGGGCGAGGCGCGGGCCGTTCTCACCGACGTCACGTCGAGCGAGGCGGTGCTGGGCGTGATGGGGCCCCGCTCGCGCGAGCTTCTATCGCGGCTCACGGACGCCGACCTCTCGAGCGCGGCGTTTCCGTTTCTCACCTCGCGCGAGATGTGGCTCGCCGCGGCTCCGGTGCGCGCCGCGCGGGTCACCTACGTCGGCGAGCTCGGCTGGGAGCTGTACGTGCCCGCCGAATTCGCCGGCGGCGTCTACGACGCCGTGGTCGCAGCCGGAGACGACCTCGGTCTCCGTCACGCCGGATACCACGCCATGGACTCGCTCCGCATCGAGAAGGCCTATCGCTCGTGGGGTCACGACCTCGGCGGCGAGGACACGCCGCTCGAGGCCGGGCTCGGCTTCGCGGTGCGCTTCGACAAGCCTCAGGCGTTTACCGGGCGCGATGCGTTGCTGGCTCAGCGTGAGAAACCGCTCGCGCGGCGACTCATCGTGTTCGCTCTCGATGCCCCGGAGCCGCTTCTGTACCACGACGAGCCGATCTGGCGTGACGGCGCGCTCGTCGGGCGCATCGCCTCGGGCGCCTACGGGCACACCGTCGGCCGTTCGGTCGGTCTGGGCTGGGTGTCCCATCCCGACGGCGTCACCGACGGCTTCGTGACGAGCGGCCGATGGGAGATCGAGATCGCGTGCGAGCGGTGGCCGGCTCGTGCCCAGCTCGCGCCGCCCTACGATCCGCGGTCGCTCCGCGTCCGCGCCTGATCGGGTGATCGCACGGGCAGGTCACGAAGCTCGCGCCGGCTGCCGGCGCAGTGGCCAGATGAGCTGGCGCCAGTAGCCGTCCGGCACGGGGCGTCCGGCGATTCCGTAGGCGTCCGGCCAGCGCCCCGGCGGGAAGTAGGCGGTCCCGAAGAGCCAGTCGATCCAGGGCAGGTGCACGGCGAAGTTCCGGTCGACGGGGCTCGCCGTGTGATGCCAGTGATGGAAGCGCGGCGTGGCCACGACCCACTCGAGCGCTCCCAGGTGGAACCGTACGTTCGCATGAATGAACACCGCGAGAAAGGAGACGAAGACGAGGTATGCGTAGACCGCCGGCGGCGCGAAGCCCAGAACGTAGAGGGGCACGAACGAGAGCCCGCGCGTGATGACGATGTCGATCAGGTGTAGTCGTGATCCGGCCAGCCAGTCGAGGGTCTCGGACGAATGATGGACGGCGTGCAGCCGCCAGAGCCAGGGCACCCGATGAAAGGCCCGATGCACCCAGTACTGGGTGAAGTCCGCGACGAGCACGATCTCGACGAACTGGAGCGGCAGCGCCTGCGATGCCACCGCATCCTGGAGCCATGGCCGCGTCGCCCACCGGAAGAAGAAGGCCGCCGGCAGCATCGTGAGCACGACCGTGACCTGCACGAGGAGATGGCTCATCGCGAAGTGCATCAGATCGGTCGTCCAGCCCTGACGGAAGATCGCCTGCTGGGGCAGGCGCGGGATCACGCGCTCGAGCGGCACGAAGACGAGCGCCAGGATGAACAGGTTCAAGAGAAACCAGTCGAGCCCCACGGCGGTCGTCCCACCGAGCGTGCCGACCTCGGCGGTCGATCCGCCCAGCAAGGTGCCCGCGGTGGCGAGCGCCATTCCGGTGAAGCCGAGGACCTTCCGGCGGCGGAGGACGACGCTCAGCGCGCCCATGCCGAAGCCGACCACGAGCATCACGTAGATCAGGAAGCGGACCAGGTCCAGGGGATAGAGCGCTCGCGCCGACGGCGTGGTCAGCCAGCTCGGGAACAGCAGGCACAGGACACCGCCGTAGCCGAGAGCCCCGCACGTGACCGAGAGCACGCCGCTGATCCAGCCTGAGCCGAAGGCGTGGCCCTTGCCCCGGCCGAGGCCCCCGGTCATGCGAAGGCGAACGCTCGGGCCGGATTCTCCACGAGGAGCCGCCTGAGCCCTGCGTCGTCGACACCCTTGGCGCGCAGGCGGGGCACCACGTTCACGAGCAGGTGGTGGTAGCCGTACCCGCCGTATTTCACGAGCGAGGTCTTGTAGGCGATGTCGTGCGACATCAGGATCTGATCTTGATGGCCGGCGGCGATGAGGGCGAGCACGTGAGCCATGCGCCCGCCGTCGTTGGGCATGTCGAAGCTCGGATTGTAGGGGTAGTAAGAGTTCTCGAGCCCGAACAAGTCGTACTCAAGCCAGAGGCCCGTCTGGGCCAGGTCGATCACCGCCCGCATGTCGGCGATGGTGCGGCAGATGTGGCACATGATCGTGCGGCGCAGGTCGCCGCCTTCCTTGCGGACGAACTCGGCCAGCTGCATGGGCATGTCCGGGTGCCGCCCGGGATGGATCATGAGGGGTGCGCCGGTCTCCCGCTGAGCGCTGACCGCCGCGCGCAAGACTTTCCGCTCGTTCTCCGTCCACGGGTAGGTCGTGCCGATCTCACCGAGCAAGCCCGAGCGCACGCCCGAGTCGCCCACGCCCGACGTGACGTCGGCGATCATCTCGCGAGCGAGCTCATCCACGGTACGGCGGTTCATGTCGGCTGGATGGGACGCGTCGACGTAGTAGCCCGCGCCCATGACCACGTTGAGGCCGGTGGCGCGGGCGATGCGGGCAAGGGCATAGGGATCGCGGCCGAGCGTCCTTGGTGTCGGATCGACTACCGTATGGCCGCCGGCCATCTTGAAGAGCAGGATCTCGTCCTGGGCCACCTGCTCGTCGACGAGCCGGAGGTTGTCGAGGTTGGAGTTGAAGTTCTGGCGGACCCAGCCGAGGTTCGCCAGGCTCACCGGCTCCCACGCCCGGCCCTTGTCGCTGGCGGCCGGCGGCTCCGCGAACATCACCTTGAAGTCGATCAGGAGATGCTCGTGGGGTAAGGTGACGCCGATCGCGTCCGGCGCCACCGCGCCGAGAACCGTCTGGACCTGCCCGCCGAGCGGTCGCGGCATCTCTACCGGAAGGCGGGTGCGATCTCCGTGATGAACCGATCGAGGTCGCGGCGCAGCTCGTCCATCGGCCGGAACATGCTCGGGATGAAGAGCGTGTCGACCTTGGCCGAGTTCAGCTGCTGAAGCTGCTCACGGATCCGATCGGGCGTGCCGGCCAGGCAAGTGTCGCGCGCGTCGGCGGCGTGGCGGCCCATGCGCTTGCCGATCGTGTCCGCGAGCTGATCAACTTCGATTTTCTTGTCGGTAATTAGGAGCGCCATGTTCGCAGACCGCTTGAGGGTCTTCGGATCGCGGCCCAGCGTGCTGCAGTGATCGTCGAGGATCTTTCCCTTCCGCTCGAGGACGCGGGGGCCGCCCCAGCAGTTCCAGTGGTCGGCGTGCTTGGCCACGATGCGCAAGGTGACGCGCTCGCCGCCGCCGCCGATCATGAGCTCGGGCTGGGGTGTCTGAACCGGCTTGGGATCGAGGGGGGCGTCGGACAGCTGGTAGTGGCGCCCCTCGAACGTCGTGCGGCGCTCCGTCCACAAGGACCGAATCACCTGACAGGCCTCGTCCAGCCGCTCGAGCCGCTCGCGCATGGTGTAGAAGGGAATGCCGTAGGCGTCGTGCTCGTTCTGCTGCCATCCGGCCCCGAGCCCGAGGAGCAGCCGGCCGCCGGAGATGATGTCGACCTGGGCGGCCATCTTGGCCACCACGGCCGGGTGGCGGTAGGTGTTACCGAGCACGATAGTGCCGACCCGCATCCGCGGCACGAGCGCCGCCAGCGCGCTCAGCGTGCTCCACGACTCGAGCATCGCGCCCTCGCGCTCCTTCGTGTTCGGCATGAAGTGATCGGTCACACAGGCGATGTCCCAGCGGCTCGCTTCGAGCTGTCGCCAGAAGTCCAGCACGCCGGGCCAGGTCTGGCCTCCCATGCTCGTGAAGATGCCGAAACGCATGTCGTTCTCCTCTCTTGGTGCCACCATACTAGCGCGACCGCGCGCTCTTGCGTGATGCTACCTTGAGCGCCGGGAGGTCCCAATGGCCATCATCCGCATCCACACCGGTTCCGACGGCAAGTCGCACTTCGAGGAGATCGTGCCGAAATTCGAGCCGCGAAGCGACAAGTCGGAGAGCGCCGAGCTGATCCCCGGCAGCGGCATCGTCATTCGCCGCTTCGAGGCGACTCGATCCAATCCCTGGCACCACGCGCCTGGCCGCGCGGCCGTGTTCACGCTCTCGGGCGCCGTGGATATCGAGATCGGCGACGGCACCGTGCGCCGGCTCGGGCCCGGCGACATCCTCATCGCCGAAGACCTCACAGGCCAAGGCCACGTCACGCGCGAGGTCGGCCCCGAAGCCCGCGTCTCCATCTTCGTCCCTTTGCGCTAGCTCGTTCTCAACCCGTGCCGGTGCCCGGCGAGGGTCGGGGGTGGGCTGGGGCGCGGGAGGGGTCGAGACGACCACGCGGCACGCGTGCGCTGCTCCGCGGCGGCTGGGCTCCATCCCGGCGCGCGTCGTCCGCCGCCCCCAGGAGGGAACGGGTCCCTTCGACCCCTCCCGCGCCCCCACTCACCCCCGCCCGCGCCGCCTCTCGCTCCGCCTCAGCTCGCGCGCTTCAAAGCAGCGAAGCCGAAAACGAATAGTCCGGCCGCCCTCGCGATCTCTACGCGAGCTTAAGAGCGAGCCTAGGTTCGAAGCCTGCGGGTTCTCCCGGATCCTGCTCTAAGCCATGATTGGCGGCGTTGGGGGCGACGGCGTTGGCGGGGTGGAGGGGACGTGGGAGGGGTCGAAGGGACCCGTTCCCGTCAAAGCGGCGGCGGACGACGCGCGCCGGGATGGAGCCCAGCCGCCGCGGAGCAGCGCACGCGTGCCGCGTGGTCGTCTCGACCCCTCCCACGTCCCCTCCACCCCGTCGACGCCGCCTCCCACTAGATGACGCCTTCAGAAATCCACTGAGCGAGTTCAGAAGGAGAATGGCCGAGGAGGTCGACGAAGACTTCGTGGTTGTGCTGGCCCGGATTCGGGGCGAGCCACTTGATGCGGCCTGGGGTCTCGGAGAGCTTCAGCGGGGTGCCGGTCGTTTTCACGCGGCCATACGTGGGATGGTCAAGCTCGACGAACATTTCGCGGGCCTTTACTTGAGGATCGGCGACCATCTCGGCGACGTTGTTCACCGGGGCCGCCGGGACGCCGCCGGTGGACAGGGTGCTGACCACTTCCGCTTTGGAACGCGCGCTCGTCCAGCCCTGGATGATCGAGGCGACCTGGTCGCGCCGGTCGCGCCGGGCGGCCGCCGTCGCGAATCCGGCATCGCGTGTGAGATCGCTCCGGCCGATGATCTCGCAGAACCGGCGCCAGACGGCGTCGCTCGCGCCCGCCGCGATCGCCACGTGGCCGTCGGTCGTCGGATAGACCCCCGAGCTGGAGCCGCCGAACGAGACGTTGCCCGCCCGCGTGAGCAGCTCGCCGCCCACCGTGTAGCGCTCGCCCAGGTTGTCGAGTGCGATGATCAGGCTGTCCAGGAGCGCCAGATCGATGTGCTGCCCCATGCCGGTGCGCTGACGGTAGTGCAGAGCGGAC
>Ga0209267_1002169_pt1 | contig 12842 bp, 10 predicted proteins | sample GraSoiAngelo_137_FD_185894 | JGI IMG/M metagenome (GOLD analysis project Ga0209267, IMG submission 185894) | Grasslands soil microbial communities from the Angelo Coastal Reserve, California, USA - 14_0929_09_30cm (SPAdes) (version 2) | ecosystem: Environmental > Terrestrial > Soil > Grasslands ... | reverse complement strand
TCTCCAACCAGATCTCGACCGCCGGCTACGAGGCCAGCGGCACGAGCAACATGAAGTTCATGATGAACGGTGCCTTGACGATCGGCACGCGCGACGGCGCGACGATCGAGATGGCGCAAGAGGCCGGGGAGGAGAACTTCTTCCTCTTCGGTCTGACCGCGGACCAGGTGGCCGGCAGCCGCGGCTGGTACAACCCGCACTGGCACTACGACAATCAGCCGGAAGTCCGCGCGGCGCTGGACCTGGTCTTCTCTGACCACTTCAGCCGCAACGAGCCGGGAATCTTCGCGCCCTTGCGCGACACTCTGCTCACGCGCGGCGACTACTACATGCACCTCGCGGATCTCGCGTCCTATCTCGAGGCCGACGGCAAGCTCTGCGCGCTGTACACCGACCAGAACTCATGGGCGCGCAGGGCGATCCTGAACGTGGCGAGCTCGGGGAAGTTCTCGAGCGACCGCACGATCGCCGAGTACGCGGCCGATATCTGGCACGTCAAGCCGTGCCCGGTGTCGTGATGGAGCCCGCGATGGTCCACGAGCTGCACGATCGGAAGGAGGCTTCCGCGATTTCCCCGCTGGCCGGGAAGCCGGCGCCGTCGTCCATGATCGTCGATCTGGCGCGACTCGAGCGGGAGTACTACGAGCGGAAGCCCGATGTGGGGGATCCGACCCAGCTCGTCAGCTTCGGGACCAGCGGCCACCGGGGCTCGCCGTTCCGCGGGTCGTTCACCGAGGCTCATATCGCGGCGATCACACAGGCGATTTGCGACTACCGCCGTGGTCAGCGCATCGACGGCCCACTCTATATGGGCAAGGATACTCACGCCCTGTCCGAGCCGGCCCAGCGGACCGCTCTCGAAGTGCTCGCGGCGAACGGCGTCGAGACCATCATCCAGCGCGACGGCGGCGTCACGCCGACGCCCGTGATCTCGTGGTGCATTCTCGTGTACAACCGCGGCCGCAAGGAGCACCTCGCGGACGGGATCGTGGTCACGCCGTCGCACAACCCGCCCGAGGACGGCGGCTTCAAATACAACCCCCCCAACGGCGGTCCAGCCGACACCGATGTGACCGGGTGGGTTCAGCGTCGGGCCAACGTGCTGCTGCGCAAAGGCAACGGCGACGTCAAGCGAATCCCCTACGCGAAGGCCATCAAGGCGGCGAGCACGCACGAGGACGATCTGGTCCTGCCCTACGTCGAGGATCTCAAACACGTCGTCGACATGGAGGCGATCCGCGCGGCCAGCCTGACCCTGGGCGTGGACCCACTCGGCGGAGCGGCGCTCCCGTACTGGGAGCCCATCAACGCGATCTACAAGCTCCACATCACGGTCGTGAACCCGACGCTCGACCCGACGTTCTCGTTCATGACGGTGGATCACGACGGCAAGATCCGGATGGACCCCTCGAGCCCGTACGCGATGGCGCGGCTCGTCGGGCTGAAGGATCACTTCGGCGTCGCCTTCGCCAACGATCCCGACTCGGATCGGCACGGCATCGTGACGAGCTCCACCGGACTGATGAACCCCAACCACTACCTCGCGGTGGCCATCCGCTATCTGCTCAGCCATCGGCCCGGCTGGCCGGCGCACGCCGCCATCGGCAAGACGCTGGTCAGCAGCGGCCTCATCGATCGCGTCGTCGCAAAGCTCGGCCGGCGCCTCTACGAGGTGCCCGTGGGCTTCAAGTGGTTCGTGCCAGGTCTGTTCGACGGCTCGTGCTGCTTCGGGGGCGAGGAGAGCGCCGGGGCCAGCTTCCTACGCCACGACGGCACGGTGTGGACGACCGACAAGGACGGCCCGATCATGGATCTGCTCGCGGCCGAGATCACGGCTCGCACCGGCAAGGATCCAGGCGATCGACGCGGCCGCCACGCCCGAGCAAAAGGCTCGATTGCAGAAGCTGTCAGCCGCAGCGGTCAAGGAAGGGACGCTCGCCGGCGAGCCAATCACCGCCAAGCTGACCAGAGCGCCGGGCAACGACGCCCCGATCGACGGCCTGAAAATCGTGACGCCGGGTGGATGGTTCGCGGCACGGCCGTCGGGTACGGAGAACATCTACAAGATCTACGCGGAGAGCTTCAAGAGCGCGGCGCACCTGAACGCGCTCGTGAGCGAGGCACAGACGCTCGTCGACGCCGCGGTGAGTGATCGCGCATGAGGCTGCCTCCGTTCCCGGCGGAGTACCGGGCGTCCGGCCTGCTGCTGCACGTCACGTCTCTGCCTTCGCGCTATGGGATTGGCGATCTGGGTCCCGCGGCGGTGGCGTGGGTGGATCGGCTTCACGAGGCCGGCCAGACCTGGTGGCAGACGTTGCCATTGGGCCCCACCGGCTATGGCGATTCGCCGTACCAGTCCCTGTCGTCGTTCGCCGGCAACCCGCTCCTGATCAGCCCGGACTGGCTGATCGAGGACGAGCTGGTGCAGCCGACTGATTGCGCCGGAGGCTCTTTTTCGGAGACGGCCGTCGACTTCGACGCGGTCAAGCGATTCAAGTACGCCTTGCTCGGGACGGCATGGAAGAGCTTCGGTACCGGCGCGCGCTCGGACTTGCACCCGGACTTCGAACGCTTCGGCCAGGAGAAGGCTCACTGGCTCGACGACTATGCACTGTTCAGCGCGCTCAAGGCCAGGTACGGCGGCGCCTCGTATCTCGAGTGGCCGGAAGAGCTCGTCCGCCGCGCGCCGGCCGCGCTCGAACGGGCGCGGCGTGAGCTCGCGAGCCAGATCGACCTGGTTCGATTCGGTCAGTTCCTGCTATTTCGTCAGGGGGCGCGCCTGAAGAGCCACGCCCGCGCCAAAGGCCTGCGCTTGATCGGCGATCTGCCGTTCTTCGTCTCCCCGGATTCGAGCGATGTGTGGGCACACCCGGAGCTCTTTCTGCTCGACGCGCAGCAGCGGCCGCGCGTGGTCGCCGGTGTGCCGCCGGATTATTTCAGCGCGCAAGGCCAACGATGGGGCAATCCCGTCTATGACTGGAGCGTCCTGGCCGCGGACGGCTACCGCTGGTGCCTCGACCGCCTGCGCGCCTTGCTGGCTCACGTCGACGCGGTCCGCCTCGATCATTTCCGAGGATTCGCGGCGGCGTGGCACGTACCGGCCGCGGCGCCGACCGCGGAGTCCGGTCGGTGGGTGCCGGGGCCGGGCGCCGACTTCTTCAACGCCGTGCGCAAGGGGCTGGGCGGTGTGCCGTTCATCGCGGAGGACCTGGGACTCATCACTCCGGACGTGGGCGCGCTCCGTGATTCGTTCGATCTCCCCGGGACGCGCGTGCTGCAGTTTGCGTTCGACGGCCATTCCGACAACCCGTATCTACCCGACAACTACGTACCCAACGCGGTCGTGTACACGGGCACTCACGACAATCCGACGACGCGTGGATGGTACGAGGACCTGCCCGATGCCGAGCGGCGCAACCTGTGGAGCTATCTGAAACGCGCCGCGGGCACCGGCGAGGAGGCCACGTCCGCCTTGTTGGGTCTGGCGTGGTCGTCGGCCGCCGCGCTCGCGATCGCCCCGCTGCAGGACGTTCTCAACCTGGGCAAGGAGGCGCGAATGAATCAGCCCGGACGGGCGGAGGGTAACTGGCGCTGGCGCTGCACCGACGAGATGCTGTCGGCGCCGGCCTTCCAATCGCTGCGAGACTTGACCCGTGCCGCGTCCCGCGCCGGCGCGTCGGTGGCGGTCGCATCATGACCCCGGCCCCCGTCGTCTTCCTGGTCGATGTGGACAACACGCTGCTGGACAACGATCGCATTCAGGACGACCTCAAGCGCCATCTCGAGCGTGAGTTCGGCGCTCTCTGTCGTGACCGGTACTGGGCGATCCTCGAGGCGCTGTTCGTCGAGCTCGGGTATCGGGACTATCTCGGCGCGCTGCAGCGCTACCGGACCGAGCACCCACACGACGTGCACCTCATGGCGATGTCGTCGTATCTGGTCGATTACCCGTTCGCCAACCGCCTCTACCCCGGGTCGCTCGACGTCCTCGAAAAGCTCCGCGCGTCGGGCCCGACGGTCATCCTCTCGGACGGCGACGTGGTGTTCCAGCCGCGCAAGGTCCAGCGGTCCGGCATCTGGGAGGCCGTGGAGGGCCACGTGCTGATCTACATCCACAAGGAAGAAGAGCTGGATGACGTCGCGCGGCGCTATCCGGCGCAGCACTACGTTCTGGTGGACGACAAACCGCGAATCCTGGCCGCGGTCAAGGAAGCGTGGGGCGAGCGCGTCACCACGATCTTTCCGCGCCAGGGTCAGTACGCTCGCGATGCGAAAGCCTATCGTCCGGCCGACCTGACGATCGAACGCATCGGCGACCTTTTGACTCATGACCTGTCCGAGCTCCTATCGCCGGAGGTGACACGATGAAAGCTACGGAGACGCTCCACGAGCAAGGCCAGAGTCTCTGGCTCGACAACATCACCCGAGACCTGCTGGACAGCGGCACGCTCGCGCGCTACATCGACCAGCTCTCCGTGACCGGGCTCACGTCCAACCCGACGATCTTCGACCACGCCATCAAGAACAGCTCGGCCTACGACGCCGCGATCCGGAAGAAGGTCAAGGAGGGCAAGTCGGGCGAGGACCTGTTCTTCGAGCTGGCGTTGGAAGACCTGACCCGGGCGGCGGACCTGTTTCGCCCGATCTGGGACCGGACGCGCGGCGTGGACGGCTGGGTGTCGCTGGAAGTGTCGCCGCTACTCGCCCACGACACTCCCAGCACGCTCACCGCCGCCAAAGCCTTGCACGCCAGGGCGGGACGACCGAACCTCCTCATCAAGATCCCAGGCACCAAGGAAGGGCTGCCGGCGATCGAGGAGGCGATCTTCGCCGGCATCCCGATCAACGTGACGCTGCTCTTCTCGTCCGCGCAGTACCTGGCGGCGGCCGAGGCGTTCATGCGTGGCATCGAGCGCCGCGTGGCCGCGGGGCTTCAGCCCGAGATCGAATCGGTCGCCTCGGTGTTCATCAGCCGGTGGGACGCGGCGGTCAAGGACAGAGTGCCGGAAGCGCTGCGCAACCAGCTCGGCATCGCGATCGCGAAGCGGACGTACAAGGCGTACCGGGCGCTGCTCGGCTCTCCGCGCTGGCAGCGCGTCTTCAACGCCGGCGCCCGCCCGCAACGGTTGCTGTGGGCCAGCACGGGCACGAAGGATCCCGGCGCGTCCGACGTCCTCTATATCAAGTCGCTCGCGGCGCCGTTCACGGTGAACACGATGCCCGAGGGCACCTTGAAGGCGCTCGCCGATCATGGGGCGATCGGCGAGATGCTGCCCGCCGACGGCGGCGACTGCGAGGAAGTATTGGCCCGGTTCGCCGGCGCCGGCGTCGACGTGGATGCCCTCGCCAGCCAGCTTCAGGACGAAGGCGCGAAGTCGTTCGTCAACTCCTGGCAGGAGCTCATGGGTGTGATCGTCGGGAAGAGCGCCGCTTTGGCCAAGGCGAGCTGAGTCTGATCATGCGCGTGCTGGTCGTCGACATCGGCGGGACTCACGTGAAGGTTCTCGCCACCGGCGAGAAGTCACCTCGCGAGTTTCCCTCCGGGCCGACGCTCACGGCCGCGCAGATGGTCGGCGGAGTCAAGACCGCCGCCCCGGAATGGAAGTACGACGCGGTCTCGATCGGCTATCCAGGCCCGGTGCTCCACGGCCGTCCGGTCGTGGAGCCACGCCACCTCGGCTCCGGCTGGGTTGGATTCGACTATCGAATCGCCTTCGGATGCCCGGTGAGGGTCGTCAACGATGCCGCGATGCAAGCGCTGGGCAGCTACCAGGGCGGCAAGATGCTCTTCCTCGGCCTGGGGACCGGCCTGGGCTCGACCCTCATCGTCGAGGGCATCGTGGAGCCGATGGAGCTGGGCCACCTGCCGTACCGGAACGGGACTTTCGAGGAGTACGTCGGACTGCACGGGCTGCAGGCGCACGGGCTCGCGCAATGGCGGCGCGACGTCGAGGACGTCGTCAGCCGTCTGGTCGCCGCGCTCGAGCCTGAGGACGTCGTTCTCGGTGGGGGCAACGTCCACCAGCTGGATACCTTGCCGGCGGGCTGCCGGGCCGGTGACAACGCGAACGCGTTCCTCGGAGGTTTTCGCCTGTGGGGGGTAACGCACGAGGGGCTGACCGGCTCCAAAGAAATGAAGGGACGAGCGATGACAGGAATGTTGCCATTGACCGCGCGCGAATCGTGGAAGGCCCTCCAGGCACACCACGAGAAGATCCGATCGCTGCACCTGCGCACGCTCTTCGCGGACGACGCGACGCGCGGCGAGCGCCTGACCGCGGAGGCGGTCGGCATCTATCTCGACTACTCCAAGAATCGCGTCACGGACGAGACGCTCACCTTGCTCCGTCGGCTGGCCGAGGAGTCCGGCCTGCGCGAGCGCATCGACGCCATGTTCCGGGGCGACAAGATCAACCGGACGGAAGATCGGGCCGTCCTGCACGTCGCCCTGAGAGCGCCGCGCGACACGTCGATCATGGTGGACGGCAAGAACGTGATGCCCGAGGTCCACGCCGTGCTCGACGCGATGGCCGACTTCTCGAACCGGGTGCGGAGCGGCGCGTGGAAGGGGCATACCGGCAAGCGAATCCGTAACGTCATCAACATCGGCATCGGCGGCTCCGATCTCGGCCCCGTCATGGCCTGCGAGGCGCTCAAGTACTACAGCGATCGCGCGATGACCCTCCGCTTCGTGTCGAACGTCGACGGGACCGATCTCGTGGAGGCGACCCGCGATCTGGACCCGGCGGAAACGCTCTTCGTCGCCTCGTCGAAGACCTTCACGACGCTCGAGACGATGACCAACGCCGAGAGCGCGCGCCAGTGGCTGCTGGCGGGGCTCGGCGGCGACATCAAGGCGGTGGCCAAGCATTTCGTCGCCGTCTCCACCAACGCCCAGAAGGTGTCGGAGTTCGGGATCGACACCGCGAACATGTTCGGATTCTGGGACTGGGTGGGCGGGCGCTATTCCATGGACTCGGCGATCGGGCTGTCGACGATGCTCGCGGTCGGTCCCGACAACTTCCGCGCCATGCTGGACGGCTTCCACCAGATGGACGAGCACTTCCGCACCGCGCCGTTCGAGCGCAACCTGCCGGTCCTGATGGGCTTGCTGACGGTGTGGTACACGGATTTCTTCGGCGCCGAGACGGTGGCCGTCCTGCCCTACGAGCAATACCTCAAGCGCTTCCCGGCTTACCTGCAGCAGCTGACGATGGAGAGCAACGGCAAGCACGTCACGCGCGAGGGGGCCGAGATCAGCTATCCGACCGGACCCATCTATTGGGGAGAACCGGGAACCAACGGCCAGCATTCCTTCTATCAGCTGATCCACCAAGGCACCCGTCTCATCCCCTGTGACTTCATCGCCTTCAGCCACGCGCTGAACCCGCTCGGCCGGCACCACGACTTCCTGCTGGCGAACGTGTTCGCGCAGACCGAGGCGTTGGCCTTCGGCAAGACGCGCGAGCAGGTCAAGGCCGAGGGGACGCCGGACAGCCTGGTCCCTCATCGGATGTTCCAGGGCAATCGTCCCTCGAACACGATCCTGGCCGAGCGGCTCACGCCCGAAACACTCGGCAAGCTCGTCGCGCTCTACGAGCACAGCGTGTTCACCCAGGGCGCTATCTGGGACGTCGACTCGTTCGATCAGTGGGGGGTCGAGCTGGGCAAGGTGCTGGCCCAGCGGATCATCCCGGAGCTCGAGAGCCAGACGGAGCCCAAGCTCGGCCACGACAGCTCGACGAACAACCTCATCCGGCGCTATCGGAAGAGCAGGAGCACAAGGTGACCCAGATGGCCAACAAAGAGCAGCTGCAGAAGATGAAGACACATCCCGGGTTCATCGCGGCGCTGGATCAAAGCGGTGGCAGCACGCCCGGCGCGTTGCGTGCCTACGGAATCAAGGAGAACGCGTGGTCCAGCGAGGCAGAGATGTTCGCGATCGTGCATCAGATGCGGACGCGCATCATGACGAGCCCCGGCTTCACCGGCGAGCGCATCATCGGCGCCATCCTGTTCGAGAACACGATCGACAGGGACGTCGAGGGGCAGCCGACCGCGGACTATCTGTGGAACGTGAAACGAGTCGTGCCGTTTCTGAAAGTGGACAAAGGCTTGGCCGCGGAGAAAGACGGTGTCCAGTTGCTGAAGCCGATGCCCGAGCTTGCCGCGCTGCTCGATAAGGCCAGAGCTAAGCGCATCTTTGGAACCAAGATGCGATCGTTCGTCAAGCTAGCCAACGGAGCGGGCATCAAGGACATCGTGGCCCAGCAGTTCGAGATAGCTCGGCAGATCATCGCCGCGGACCTTGTCCCGATCGTCGAGCCGGAAGTCGATATTCACTGCTCGGAAAAAGCCAAGGCCGAAGAGCTGCTCAAAGCGGCCATTTTCGAGGAGCTTGACGGACTGCCAGCGGGTCAACTGGTCATGCTCAAGCTCACTCTGCCGGAGAAGGACGACCTCTACGCCGAATTCGTCAAACATCCCAAGGTCGTGAGGGTGGTGGCGCTGTCGGGCGGCTATACACGGGAAGAAGGCAACAAGCGCTTGCGGAGGAATCACGGCGTCGTGGCGAGCTTCTCGCGAGCGCTGGTGGAGGGGCTGTCGGCCCAGCAGTCCGATGCGGAGTACAACGCCCTGCTGGATGCATCGATTCAGAGCATCTTCGAGGCGTCCAACACTTGAGCGCGCGATGACCGTGAAACTCGCCCCGTCGATTCTCGCGGCCGACTTCGCCCGTCTGGGCCAGCAGGTGGCCGAGGCCGAACAGGCTGGAGCCGACCGTATCCACGTGGACGTGATGGACGGGCACTTCGTGCCGAATCTCTCCATGGGACCGGCGATCGTCCAGTCCCTTCGGCGGGTGACGCATCTGCCCCTCGAGACGCATCTGATGATCTCGGACCCGGACTTCTTTCTGGACGAGTTCGCCGCGGCCGGCTCCGACTCGTTCCTCGTCCACTGGGAAGGCAACAACAATCTGCATCGCACGGTGCAGCGCATCAGGGCGCTCGGCAAGAGAGCCGCGGTCGCCATCAACCCGGCGACGCCCGGGGCGATGCTCGACGAAATCGTCCAGGACCTGGACCAGGTACTGGTCATGACCGTCAACCCGGGTTTCGGCCACCAGCAATTCATCCGGACGACGCTGTCGAAGATCGAGCGGGTGCGCGAGCTGGTCGAGCGGCGCAAGCCCGGATGCGACGTGGAGGTGGACGGAGGGATCGACGCGACGACGGCGCCCCTGGTCGTTCGGGCCGGCGCCACCGTACTGGTGGCGGGCTCGGCGATCTTCGGCGACCGCGACGGCGTGGCCAGCGCGATGAAGCGCCTGCGTGCGGCCATCGACCACGCAAAGGACGAAACCGAACTCGCCGAACAAGCAGCTCTGCAAAGGAGTCGGTGATGCAACTCGGAATGATCGGACTCGGCCGCATGGGCGCCAACATGGTCCAGCGGCTTCTCGCGGGCAAACACCAGTGCGTGGTCTTCGACAGGTCGCCGAAAGCGGTCGAGGAGCTGACTCGGGCGAAGGCCACCGGGGCCTCGTCGATCGCGGATCTCGTGAAGAAGCTGGAAACGCCGCGGGCCGTCTGGCTGATGGTTCCGGCGGCCGCCGTGGACGCGACCATCAATGACCTGCTGCCGCATCTGACGTCCGGGGACATCCTCATCGACGGCGGCAACTCGTACTACGTCGACGATATCCGCCGCGGGCAGGAGCTCGGCAAGAAGGGCATCCGCTATGTGGACGTCGGAACCAGCGGCGGCGTCTGGGGACGGGAGCGCGGGTACTGCCTGATGATCGGCGGCGAGGCGGCGGCGGTCAAGCACCTCGATCCGATCTTCGCGACCTTGGCTCCCGGCGCCGGCGACATCCCTCGCACGCCTGGGCGGGAAGCCATCGGCGGCACCGCCGAGCGGGGGTATCTCCACTGCGGACCCAGTGGCGGCGGCCACTTCGTCAAGATGGTCCACAACGGTATCGAATACGGCATCATGGCCGCCTACGCCGAGGGGCTCGGCATCCTGCGCTCCGCCAATATCGGCAAGCAGGGCCATGCGGTCGACGCCGAGACGACGCCGCTGCGCGATCCCGAGCACTACCAGTACGACTTCAATCTACCCGACATCACCGAGGTGTGGCGACGCGGGAGCGTCGTCGCCTCCTGGCTGCTCGACCTGTCGGCTTCCGCGCTCATCAAGGATCCGGCGCTCAAGGGCTTCCAGGGGCGCGTGTCCGATTCCGGCGAGGGGCGGTGGACGATCAGGGCGGCCATCGACGAGGCGGTACCGGCCCCCGTCCTCTCCTCCGCGCTGTACGAGCGCTTCACCTCGCGCGGCGAGGCGGACTTCGCCGACAAGCTGCTCTCGGCCATGCGCTATGAGTTCGGCGGCCACCTCGAAAAGCCGTCGCAGTAGCCGGAGCCCACGATGAGTGAACTCCACTCCGACGCCTTCGTGTTCTTCGGCGCGACCGGCGATCTCGCCTACAAGAAGATCTTTCCGGCGCTACAGGCGATGGCGAAGCGCGGCCACCTCGACGTGCCGGTCATCGGCGTGGCGAAGGCCGGCTGGAAGCTCGAACAGTTCGAGGCGCGCGCCAAGGACAGCCTCGAGAAGCACGGGGGGCTCGATCCCGCGGCGTTCGCCGCGCTGCGCGGCCGGCTGCGCTACGTCGATGGCGACTATCAGGACCCGGCGACGTTCCAGGCCATCCGCAAAGAGCTCGGCGCTGCCCGGCAGCCGGCGCACTATCTCGCCATCCCACCCGTGCTGTTCGAGCTGGTCGTGGAGCAGCTCGGCAAGGCGGGCTGCACGAACGGCGCCCGCGTCATCGTCGAGAAGCCGTTCGGCCACGACGTCGCCTCCGCGCGGGAGCTCAACCGGGTCTTGCTCGGAGCCTTCGACGAGACATCGATCTTCCGGATCGACCACTACCTCGGCAAGCGGCCGGTACACCACATGCTCTTCTTCCGGTTCTCGAACGCCTTCCTGGAGCCCTTCTGGAACCGATATCACGTCGAGAGCGTGCAGATCACCATGGCTGAAGATTTCGGAGTCCAGGGCCGGGGCGCGTTCTACGACGGCACGGGCACCGTGCGCGACGTCGTCCAGAATCACCTGTTCCAGATCTTGAGCAATCTGACCATGGATCCTCCGGTCAGGACGGACAGCGAATCCGTCCGGGGCGAGAAGGTGAAGGTCCTCAAGGCCATTCCGGCCCTCACCGCGGACGACGTCGTGCGCGGACAATTTCGCGGGTACCGGTCGGAGAAGGGGGTGGCGGCGGACTCGACGGTGGAGACGTTCGCCGCCTTGCGACTGCGGATCGATTCCTGGCGCTGGCAGGGCGTGCCGTTCTACATCAGGGCCGGGAAGTGCTTGCCGGTGACGTGCACGGAGGTCGTCGTCCGACTCCGCCAGCCGCCCACGATGTTTCGCAGCTTCGAGCTCGGGCCGAACTACTGTCGCCTGCGGATCAGTCCCGACGTCACGATCGCCATCGGCGCGAACGTCATCGCGCCGGGGGAGGAGACACGCAGCCAGATCGCGGAGATGGTGGGCACGCAGCTCCCCCGCGCCGATGAGATGGACGCGTACGAGCGCGTGCTTGGCGACGCCATGCACGGCGACGCTACGCTGTTCGCCCGTGAAGACTACGTCGAAGAGGCCTGGCGAATCGTCGATCCAGTCCTGAAGGCCGGCACGCCCGTCTACGAGTACGAGCCGGGCACGTGGGGACCGAAAGAAGTCGACTCGAGAGTCTCGCCCGCCGGAGGCTGGCAGAACCCGACGGTGAAACACACATGAAGATCGAAGCGCTGGCCGACGCCGATTCGGTCGCGCGGGCGGGCGCCGCGCTCACGGCCGAAGAGGCACGAGGGGCCGTCGCGGCGCGTGGTCGTTTCATCGTGGCCTTCAGCGGGGGTCATACCCCTTGGAAGATGCTGCGTGCACTGGCCGATGAACAAATGCCCTGGCCCGGCGTGCACGTGGTCCAGGTGGACGAGCGTGTGGCTCCGGCGGGGGACCCCGACCGCAACCTCACCCACCTGCGTGACAGCTTGCTCGCGCATTGTCCGCTGCGCCCCGAGCAGGTCCATGCCATGCCGGTGGAATCGGCTGACCTGGACACGGCGAGCTCGCAGTACGCCCTGACGCTCCGGGATATCGCCGGCGCCCCGGCCGTCCTCGATCTCGTCCATCTCGGCCTTGGGCCCGACGGCCACACCGCGTCGCTGGTGCCCGGGGACCCGGTACTCGACGTCACCGGCGCAGACGTCGCGCTCACCGGCGTCTATCAAGGACGGCGCCGGATGACCTTGACCTATCCCGTGCTCAATCGGTCCCGACGCATCGTCTGGCTCGTGACCGGGCGCGACAAGGCGGACATGCTGGCTCGCCTGTCCAAGGGCGACGACTCGATTCCAGCCGGGCGCGTTCGTCGGGATCGAGCACTGGTGCTGGCCGACCGCGAGGCGGCTCGGTCGGAACCTGAGCCACTACGATACTGACGTCACATCGCGGAGAAGACACCATGCGCGTGGGAATCGCCACCGATCACGGGGGCTTTGGCTTGAAAGCGGATCTGGTCGCGCAGCTTCGCGCCGCCGGCCATGACGTCGTCGATTTCGGGGCCGACAAGCTGAACCCGGACGATGACTACCCTGACTTCGTCGTCCCACTCGCCGAAGCGGTGGCGGCGAGCACCGTCGAGCGCGGCGTGGCCGTCTGCGGCAGCGGTGTGGGCGCCTCGATCTGCGCGAACAAGCTTCCGGGTGTCCGTGCCGCGCTGATCCATGACCACTTTTCCGCGGGGCAGGGGGTCGAGGACGATC
>Ga0209267_1002164_pt1 | contig 12852 bp, 16 predicted proteins | sample GraSoiAngelo_137_FD_185894 | JGI IMG/M metagenome (GOLD analysis project Ga0209267, IMG submission 185894) | Grasslands soil microbial communities from the Angelo Coastal Reserve, California, USA - 14_0929_09_30cm (SPAdes) (version 2) | ecosystem: Environmental > Terrestrial > Soil > Grasslands ... | reverse complement strand
CCTCAAGGCGCAGCCGATCCTGGCGGCGGGCCAGTACGTGTCAGACGAGATCATGGTCGGCATGATCCGCAACCGCCTGCGCCGGCCCGATTGCGAGCCAGGCTTCATCATGGACGGCTTCCCGCGGACCGTGCCGCAGGCCAGGGCACTCGACGGCTTGATGGTTGAGCTGGACAAGCGCTTCGACCGCGTGATCTACCTCAAGGTCCCCGTGGAGGAGCTGCTTCGCCGCCTTTCTGGCCGGCTGGTCTGCCCCGTCTGCCAGCGCACCTACCCGCCGGCGACCGCGGCCTGCGAGGCGGACGGCGGACCCCTGGTCCAGCGGGAGGACGACCGGCCAGAAGCCGTACGGCCGCGGATCGAGATCTACCTCGAGAAGACAGTGCCGGTGCTCGACCACTACCGGGTCGGGGCTCTGGTTTCCGAGATCGACGGCCGGGGGACAATTGATGTGATAAGCCGCCAGGTTCTTGCTGCCGTGAACGGCAAGCTCACCTCCCCGACCCCAACCAGGACCCGAAAGGCATGATCAATCTGAAGACCGCCCACGAGATCGACCTCATGGCCCGAGCGGGCAGCTTGCTCGCGTCTGTTCTGCCGCCCCTGAAGGAGGCCTGCCGGCCGGGGGTCAAGACAATCGAGCTCGACCGCATCGCCGACCGCCTGATCCGGGACGGAGGCGCGACCCCGGGATTCCTGGGCTACCATGGCTTCCCGAAGTCGATCTGCGTCTCGATCAACGACGAGGCAGTCCACGGGATCCCGGGGAACCGCAAGATCGCCGATGGCGACCTGGTCAGCCTGGACCTGGGCCTCGTCCTCGAGGGCTTCTGGGCCGACGTGGGCATCACCGTCGGGGTGGGCAAGATCACGCCCGAGGCCGCGCGCCTGCTCAAGGTCACCGAGCAGGCCCTGTACGTGGGCATCGACAAGGCCAGGCCCGGAGGCTACCTGGGCGACATCTCGTCCGCGATCCAGAAGCACGTCGAGGCCGCGGGCTTCTCGGTCATCCGCCAGTTCGTCGGCCACGGGATCGGGCGGCAGATGCACGAAGACCCCCAGGTCCCGAATTTCGGCACCCCCGGCACCCCGCCCCGGCTGAAGCATGGCATGACCCTGGCGATCGAGCCCATGGTCAACGCCGGCACCCATGAGGTGTACATGAAGCCCGACGGCTGGACGATCTGCACGGCCGACGGCGCCCTGTCGGCTTACTTTGAGCACACCGTCGCTATCACAGAAAAGGGCCCAGTCGTACTCACTACCAGTCCCCTCTCCCTGCAGGAGCCGGGCGCGCGCAGGGCGCTCTGAGCAGACGGTCAGGGTGAGGTTCTCAGCAGTTTGGTACAATCGCGGTTCGTGCCCCAGCGCCCCCCACTCGTGAAGGGGGTCGTCGTAGAGCCCCTTCCCAACGGTGTCTATCGGGTTGAGCTCGAGAACGGGGCGAAGGTCCTCGCTCACGTCGCCGATCGCGCAGGCACCCATTTCACCCGGCTTCTCGCCGGGGACAAGGTAGGGGTCGAGCTCGCGGCCAGCGACCGGTCGCGGGGAAGAATTCGAGAGATTTGGAGATGAAGGTACGACCGTCCGTCAGGAAGATGTGTCCCAGCTGCAAGGTGATCAAGCGCAACGGGGTGGTCCGTGTGATCTGCTCCAAGACGCCGAAACACAAGCAGCGCCAAGGATGAGAGGGCAAGACTAGATGGCGAGAATCGCCGGCGTCGACATACCCCCGCAGAAGCGCGTGGTCATCGCCCTGACGTACATCCACGGGATCGGCAACACCACGGCCGGGAAGATCGTGAAGAACGCGAACATCGACGCGAGCAAGCGCACCAAAGACCTCAGCGAGGAAGAGGTGGGCCGCCTGCGCCAGATCATCGACCGCCTCGCGAGCGCGAAGGACATCCTCATCGAAGGTGACCTGCGCCGCGAGGTCGCGCTGAACATCAAGCGCCTGACGGAGATCGGCTCCTACCGCGGCATGCGCCACCGCCGCGGCCTGCCAGTGCGCGGCCAGCGCACACGCACCAACGCGCGCGGCCGGCGCGGTCCGAAGCGCGCGGTCGCAGGCAAGAAGAAGGTCAAGGCAGGCAAGTAATGGCCAAGAAGATAAATGGGTAAGACGAAAAAGGTCGTACGGACGCGGCGCCGCGAGCGCAAGAACGTGGTCGCGGGGCAGGCCCACATCCAGAGCACCTTCAACAACACGATCATCTCGATCAGCGACATCGACGGCAACGTCATCGCGTGGGGCTCGGCCGGCGCGCAGGGCTTCAAGGGGAGCCGCAAATCGACGCCGTTCGCCGCGCAGCAGACCGGCGAGACCACGGCGAAGAAAGCGCTCGAGCACGGCATGCGCTCGATCGAGGTTTTCGTGCGCGGGCCGGGCGCGGGCCGTGAGGCGGCCATCCGCTCCCTGCAGGCGGCCGGGCTCGAGGTCAGCGCGATCACGGACGTGACCCCGATCCCGCACAACGGCTGCCGTCCGCCGAAGCGGAGGCGCGTGTAATGGCCAACTACAGCGGCCCCGTCTGCCGCTTCTGCCGCCGGGAGGGCGCCAAGCTCTACCTCAAGGGCGAGCGCTGCTACACGCCGAAGTGCGCCATCGAGCGCCGCGCCTTCGCGCCCGGCATGCACGGCCAGGCGCGCAAGCGCAAGACGTCCGACTACGGCATCCAGCTGCGCGCCAAGCAGAAGGCGCGCCGCATCTACGGCCTGCTCGAGAAGCAGTTCCGCAACTACTTCGACAAGGCCACGAACGAACCGGGAGTGACGGGGCTGAACCTGCTCCGGCACCTCGAGACGCGCCTGGACAACGTCGTCTACAGGCTCGGTCTCGGTGCCTCACGCAAGCAGGCCCGGCAACTCGTCACCCACAGGCACTTCGAGGTCAACGGCAAGCTGGTCAACGTTCCGTCGTACCAGGTCAAGCCGGGCGACGAGCTCAAGGTCCGGCCGTCGAATGGCGTTTTCGACGTCGCGCTCGACGCGTCGAAGGTGCGCCCGGTGCCGTCATGGCTTGCCTTCAACACGGACGAGAAGTCCGCCAAGGTCCTCGCCCGACCAGACCGCCACGAGATGGAGTCCGGGGTCGAGGAACAGCTGATCGTCGAGTTCTATTCTCGGTAAAGACACGGAGGTATGTAGTCCAAGTTGGCGATTGACACACAGATGACAGTGACCCCGCAGGTCCGCAAGCTCGAGACGAGCGCGAACTATGGCAAGTTCGACATCGAGCCCCTGGACCCGGGCTTTGGTACGACCCTGGGCAACACGCTGCGCCGTGTGCTGCTCTCTTCGCTGTGGGGCGCGGCGGTGACCTCGATCCAGATCGACGGCGTCGCGCATGAGTTCAGCGCGATCCCGCACGTCAAGGAAGATGTGACCGAGGTCATCCTCAACCTGAAGAAGCTCTGTTTGAAGAGCTTCACGGAGGACCCCGTCACCCTGCTCCTCGACGTCAAGGGCCCGGCCGAGGTTCATGCCTCGCACATCCAGGCCAACTCGGACGTCGAGATCGTCAACCCTGACCTTTACATCTGCACGCTGGCCGCCAAGGGCCACCTGCGGATGGAGCTGAACGTCGAGCGTGGCAAGGGCTACGTGCCCGCCGAGCGCAACAAGCGTGAGGGCCAGCCGATCGGCGTGATCCCGATCGACGCCATCTTCTCCCCGGTCGAGAAGGCGAACTTCACCGTCGAGAAGACCCGTGTAGGCCAGTCGACCGACTACGACCGGTTGCTGATCGAGGTTTGGACCGACGGGACGATGTCGCCCGAAGAGGCCGTCAGCCACGCGGCCGAGCTGTTCACGCAGCACCTGAACCTGTTCGTCCGCTTCCGCGACTCGATCGAGAAGCACGAGCTGGAGCTGCGTGGCGAGAAGACCGGCCAGAACCGCTTGATGGATACGCCGATCGAGGAGCTCGATCTCTCGGTGCGAGCGTTCAACTGCCTTAAGGCGAACGAGATCCAGACGGTCGGCCAGCTGCTCCAGAAGCGAGAGGAAGAGCTCCTCGCGCTGCGCAACTTTGGCCGCAAGTCGCTCGACGAGATCAAGGAAAAGCTCGTAGAGAAGGGATTCATCAAGCCCGAAGAGATGGGCACGGTCCTGCGCGGCTAACGGAGCTTCATGCGACACCAGAAGAGCGGCCGCCACTTCAACCGGGACACCGACGCCCGCAAGGCGCTGATGCGCAACCTGTGCACGTCCCTGCTGGAGCACAACCGCATCACAACCACGGAGCCGCGCGCGAAAGAGCTGCGCCGATGGGTCGAGCGGCTGATCACGGTGGCCAAGGCACAGGACGTCAACGCACGGCGGCGGGTGAGCGAGGAGGTCTCCAAACCCGAGGTGGTGGAGAGGCTGTTTTCGAACCTCATCCCGCGACTCGCGGAGCGGCCGGGCGGTTACACGCGAATCATTCACAAAGGCCCGCGATTGGGCGACGCCGCGCCGATGGTGATCATCGAGTTAGTGGATTAGCGGTCGCGCCCCATCCCCGCCTGCGGCGGGACTTCCCCATGAATGGGGAAGATGAAGTTAAAAAGTGAATATCAAAGTCGTGCTTGAGTACGACGGCTCGGGCTTCGCTGGCTGGCAGCAGCAGGCACACGGTCGCACCGTGGAGGCCGAGCTGAAGCGGGCCCTGCGGACGATCACCGGCGAGGCGATCACCGTTTACGCGGCGGGACGCACCGACGCGGGCGCCCACGCCGAAGGGCAGGTGGCGAACTTCCAAACCGACGGCCGGCTGAGCCCGGCGCGGTTGGTCGCGGCGCTCAACGCCCGTCTGCCGGAGGACGTGGCAGTGCTGTCGGCGGAGCTTGTCCCCGACGATTTCCACGCCCGCTACTCCGCCCGCTGGCGCCGCTACAGGTATCGATACCTTGATCGGCCTGCGCGAACAGCGCTGGAGCGGGGGCGCTGCTGGCACGTCCGGGAGCACCTCGACGTCGCGGCGATGTCTGAGGCCGCCCGGGCCTTGATCGGCAAGCACGACTGGACCAGCTACTGCTCGGCCTCCGAGCCGCCAGACGCCAGGGTGCGCGAGATGCGCTCCGCAAGCGTCGTGCGGCGAGGTGGGTTCGTCGAGCTGGAGCTGGTCGCGGAGGGCTTCCTGCGAGGCCTGGCGCGCAGCATCGCGGGCGCGCTGGCCGAGGTGGGTCGCGGCAAGCGGCCGCCGGAGTGGGTGGGCGAGGTCCTCCAGGCGCGCGACCGCCGCCAGGCGCCGCGCACCGCCCCCGCCGGGGGTCTGACATTGATGGAAGTGATTTACTGAGCGCCGGGCGCACAGGGCGCGCATTGAAACGGAGACGATGAGCAAACAGAAGACGTGGACGGCGAAAGCCGCGGATCTGAAGAGCGACTGGTATGTCGTCGATGCGACAGACCAGGTACTCGGCCGCCTGGCGTCAGGTGTGGCCGCGATCCTGCGCGGCAAGCACAAACCCACGTTCACGCCTCACCTCAACAGCGGCGACCACGTCGTCGTGATCAACGCCGCCAAGGTGAAGGTCACCGGGAGCAAGCTGAAGACCAAGGAGTACACGCGGTATACCGGGTACCCGGGCGGCCTCCGCAAGCGGACGATGGAGCAGGCGCAGGTGGTCGATCCGACCTTCCCGGTGACGACCGCCGTCCGGGGCATGCTCCAGCGCAACACGCTTGGAGCCGATATGCTCAAGCGCCTTCGGGTCTACGCCGGAGCGGAGCACGGTCATCAGGCGCAAAGGCCGAAGGCCGTGACCTTCGATGCAAAGGGGAACTTGAAGCTTGGCTGACATGTTGAATCGAGGCACCGGACGCCGCAAGAACGCCATCGCCAGGGTGCGCCTGCAGCCTGGTGAGGGTCGGGTCACTGTCAACGAGAAGGACCCGCTGGCCTACCTGGGTCGGCGCGTGCTCGAGATGGCGGCCCTCGCACCGCTTCGCGTGACCGGGACGCAACGCAAGTTCGACATCTCGATCAAGGTGATCGGCGGCGGCACGAGCGGCCAGGCGGGAGCCATCGCACACGGTATCGCCCGTGCCCTTATCCGCTACGACGCGGACCTTCGCGCGGTGCTCAAGAAGGCGGGCCTCCTGACGCGGGACGCGCGGATGAAGGAGCGCAAGAAGTACGGACTGAAGCGGGCTCGGAAGGCTCCCCAGTACACGAAGCGCTAGTCACTCGCCACCTCAACTGGCCGGACTGCCAGAACGCTCGCGACCTGGGCGGCCTCCCACGTCCGGGCGGTTTGACGCGCTCTCACGTTCTGGTGCGGTCCGACTACCTGGGACACCTCACCGCACCGGGACGCGAGGCGCTGATCGCGTACGGCGTGACCACGGTGATCGACCTGCGCAGTGCTTCGGAGGTCGCCAACAAGCCGAACCCGTTTGCGGACGGCTCAGGTCCTGCGTACGTGCACCGCGAGCTGATCGACGACGCGAACATGCGGCAGATCGGCGATTCGCCCGACATGTTTGAGCGCTACCTGACGATCCTGGACAACCGTCCGCAGGCCTTCAGAGCCATCTTCGAGTCGGTGGCCGCGGTCGACGGAGGCGTGCTGTTCCACTGCTATGCCGGCAAGGACCGAACCGGTCTCATCGCCGCGATGCTTCTCCACCTCGCCGGCGTCTCGCCAGGGGATATTGCCGTTGATTACGGCGAGACCGACCTCTGTCTCGCGCCGCAGTACGAGAAGTGGATCACCGAAGCGGCGCCTGAGAGGCGGGAAGCCTTCCGCCAGGAGCTCCGCTGTCCGCCCGAGCGCATCCTCGGCGTCCTCGAACACCTGCAGAGGAAGTGGGGAGGAGTCGACGGCTACCTCGAATCCTCAGGCATGACACCCGCAAACGTCGATCGCCTCAGCGCCAAGCTCGAATAGGGGCAGAAAGTCTCCTTGAATGCCACCGGCCTCAGGCGACCGAATCCACGCCCGGCCCTCGCGCCGGCCTACTGAACCAATCGGCCTGTGGCGGGATAACCAGATACTCGCCGTCCTCGCCGCGCGCGATCTGCCATTTGCCTTCATGCACCAACCAGTGGTGGCGGTGACACAGGAGCACCAGGTTTCCCAATTCAGTCGGCCCGCCCTTGACCCAATGCGTCAGGTGATGGCCCGACGTCCACGCCGTGGACCGGTCACATCCCGGCCACCTGCAGCCCCTATCGCGAACACCTAGCGCACGCCGTGTGGCGGTCGGGATCTTTCGCGTCGTTCGTCCCACGTCGATCACCTGCGAATCGGCGCTCAGCAGGACCCGCGTCAGGCTGCAATCGCACGCCAACCGCTCGACGGCTTTGGCGGAAATTGGCAATGAAAATTCCAGGTCGCCCGCAGGCGTACCGCATCGCTGCAGCAATGTCTCGAGCGTCGTCGTGATCTGCAGATGCGGGCGCTGCACGCCATGACGCGGCAGCGAACCGCCGTCAAGAACGTGTTGCGCCATCTCCACAATTCCGTCAGCCAACCGGCGGTCGAGACGCCGCTCATCGCCCCTGCCGCTGCGTCTGGCCAGCGGCTCGAGGGCGGTTCGAAGCACAGCACCACCCTCAGGATCCAGCACACCGCGGATCCAGAGCATTCCACCCTCGCCCGTGCTGAGTGTCAACGTACGAGCTTCGCTGGCCGCGGCCTGATCAGCTGCGTATGCAGCCGGATCGACCGAATGCCGGTGGTGGTGGCAGAAATTGCGGAAGCGACCAACGGTGAAGTCACGTGCCTTGTCCAGGAGCGTCGTCTCGTCGAACGGCCTGGCGTCGGGTAGTTCGGCGACCGCCTCGGCCTCCCGCGCGATCAGCGCGACGTGGGGAAATCCAACCTCGCCGCCGACCATTGCCTTGATGCTCTCGGGGACGCTGGAAGCGCGCTCTCCGACGATCACCCTGTCCGCGGCTGCTCCACTCGTCATGTGACAGTTCAGGCGAAGCCAGTGAATGGGTGAGAGACATCCCACGGTGTCGTAGTGGTCGGTCCGCGCAAATGCCGCGGCAACCTCGGAGAACTTGAGGTCGAGCAGGTTCCGGCCGCGGGCCAGCTCGCGTAGATCGGCAGCGAGCTCGTCCCCCGCCACCGGCGACGGCCGAGCGCAAAAGCGTTCGATCTCGGCAATCAGCGACCCAACAGGGGCAGAAACCATGCCCGAAGGCTACGAAAGAACGTTCGAAACGAGAACGCTCTTAACAGGTCAATCAAGCAAGCAGGAGAACCGTGGAGCCGAGGGCCACCTCGAGCACCATCCACTTACCCTCCACCCGGGCGATCCCGGCGACGTCGCCGCTTGGGATGAAGAGGAAGTCCTGCGCAATTCGCCCAGCTCCCGCTCCCAGCTCAAGACACATATAAAGGTCCTGGGCGCAGCCCGAAAGCTGGACCGCCGGAAGTAAACCCCGCGGCAATCGTCGGCCCACCCTTAACAAGGTGGGTTGGCCCCACGGCGAACGCTCACCACAATCGACGCCATGAAAGAAACAACCGTCGCCAAGCAGCTCTACCGCCTGAACATCGAACCTCGGGTCATCGACCAGCTCACCAGGCTCGCGGCTAAAACCGGCGAACCAAAGACCAGGCTCGCCACGCGACTCTTCACCGAGGCTGTGATGGGATTCAAACCGACCAAAGGGGCGAAGAACGGCCGCTGAAGCCGCTACGCCCTCCGTGCCTCCGACGCGCCCGCGGGCGAGCGCTCCTCGCGTGAGTACATGCCTTCGATCTCGCCGGCATATTTTTGCGCGACCACGCGCCGCTTCAACTTGAGGGTGGGTGTGAGCTCCTCCGACTCCGGCGTCCACTCCACCGGCAGGATGGTGAACCGCTTCACGCCTTCGACATTCGACACGTGGCGGTTGCACTCGCCCACGGCCTTCTGGATCTCGGCCTGAACCGCCGGATGCTGCGCCAGGTCGGCGAGGGAGGTAAACGAGATCCCCGCCTTGCGCGCCCATACAGGGGCGGCCTCCGCGTCGAGCACGATCAGCGCGCTGACATACGGCCGCCGGTCGCCGATCACGCACGCCTGCCCGACAAGCGGGTGCTGCTTCAGCAGCGCCTCGAGGTTCGCGGGCGAGATGTTCTTGCCGCCGGCGGTGATGATGAGCTCCTTCTTGCGGTCGATGATCCGCAGGTACCCCTCGGAGTCGAGCGCGCCGACATCCCCGGTGTGCAGCCACCCGTCGGCATCGATCGTCTCGGCCGTCTTCTCGGGATCCTTGTAGTAGCCCTTCATCACGTTGCCACCGCGCACCAGCACCTCACCGTCCTCGGCGATACGAACCTCGACGCCCGGATCGGCGATGCCGACGGTTCCGTTCTTGATCCGCGTGAGAGGGTTGTACGTCGCGCCGACGCTCGTCTCGGTCATGCCCCAGCCTTCCCACAGCTTGATGCCCAGGGCCTGGAAGAACTCGATGACCTCGGGGTTGATCGGCGCCGCGCCCGTGACGGCCCAGCCCAGCTCCTCGAGCCCCACCTTGGCCCGGATCGCCATCCACACCGGGCGTGCCCGCTCGGCCGCCGCGAGCAGCTCCGGCGGAGGCTCCTGGCCGGCCTGGCCGAGCTTGACCAGCTTCCGGCCGATCTCTATAGCCTCCAATACAGCGTTGCGGCGCTGCTCCTCTGGGTCGGCCTGGATACCCGCCATAAGCCCGGCCTGCAGCTTCTCCCACACCCGAGGCACTCCTATTAGCTGTGTCGGTTTCACCTCGACGGCGTAGGCGAACAGCTGCGTGGTGTCGGGGCAGAAATAGGTGATGTTGTGGCCCCGGATCGCGCCGTAGTGCCCGACAAATCTCTCGAAGACGTGGGCGAACGGCAGATACGAGATGTGTCGCTGACCAGTCTGGTGGTCGAGGTAGGCATCGATGGATTCCCCCATCCAGCAGAGATTGCTGTGAGCCTCCATCACGCCCTTGGGCGGGCCCGTGGTGCCCGAGGTATAGACCAGAGTGGCAAGGTCGTCCGGAGTCACGCGCCTCCACTCTTCGAAGGCACCAGGGTCCCGGCGATCTTCAGACGCGCCGCGCTCGATCAACGAGTCCCAGCTGATCACCCTATCGTCCAACGCCACACCCTCGGGGTTCATGACCACGATCGAGCGCAGCTTCGGCAGCTGATCGCGAACAGCGGCGAACTTGGCGAAGAACCCGGCGTCCTCGACAAACGCCAGCACGGCCTCGCAGTGCGCCGCGATGTATTGCACCTGTTCCGGTGCCAGCGTGTTGTAGAGACTCACGGGCGTCCCGCGCGCGTGCAGCACGCCGAGGTCGGCGATCAGGTGCTCGGGCCGGTTGCGCGCCATGATCGCGGCGAACTCGCCAGGCCGAAACCCAAGCGCCTTGAGGCCGGCGGTCACTTTGCGCACCTCGTCGCGGTACTGGCTCCAGGTCAGCCCGCGCCAGGTCCCTGAGGCGTCCTTCCATTTGAGTGCGTCGGCGTCGGGAAACTCGCTGCAGGTTTGCTCGAAATTCGTGAGCACGGTCTTCCCGCGCGCCGCCCGGTCCATTTCGGCTCTTTCGGCCTTGATGTCCCGATTCATCCTCGGGAATACACTACTCGGTGGTGGTGGGGCGAGCCTGATCTACGTTCGATCACACCGATCGACCGTCACCTTCTGCATCGCCGGGGTCGCCTGGGCGGTCTTCTTCGGGGGCCTTGCGGTCGGTGCGTTCAACCTGCCGGAAGGCGCCATCGCAGGGGTCGCTCTGGGCGTCGGGGCGGTGGGCGGGATGATGCTGGCGATCAGGGCGGCCCTCAAGCTCAAGAGCTGGCCCCCGGCCAAGCTCGGCTTCTTCCGCGACCGCATGTTGGTGATCCAGGGCCGCCACGAGATGCGGGCGGTGTGGACCGCGATGGGCGCAGTGACGCTGTCCGAGCCTAGCGCGTGGCCCCATGTGAGGCTTACCGACCGCCTCACCATCCAGTTCAAGAACGAACCGCCGCTCAGCTTCAAGCCGGCCGTCTTCGGGCTCGAACCTATAGCCTGCCGGGACCTGATCCTCAAGCTGCGCGACGACCCGAAGCTCCGCGTCCGTCTACCGGAATTCGATTCCCTGCGCGACCTGGCGATCTCGCCGGTCGTGGCCGGAGAACTTATCGAGCCGCGACTTTAGACCCGGACAGGCGATCATGATCGCTCCAGTGAGATCGCTCAAGGGACGCGACTTCATCGACCTGGCCGATCTCGATCGAGCCCAGCTCCGCGAGGTCCTCGACCTCGCCCACGCGATCAAGGCCGGCCGATGGTCCGAGCGGCCGCTCGACGGGCGCCACGTCGCCATGCTCTTCCAGAAGCCGTCCCACCGCACGCGCGTCTCGTTCGAGGTCGGGATCGCCAGGCTGGGCGGCTCGACGACCACCCTGACCGAGAACGACGTCCAGCTCGGCGTCCGGGAGACGATCCCTGACGCCGCCCGCGTCCTCGATTGTTACGTCGACGGCATAGTCGCGCGTTTGCGCTCCCATGAAGACCTGCTCCAGCTCTCCGGGGCCTCGGCGAAGCCCGTGATCAACGGCCTGACCGACCGCTCGCACCCCTGCCAGGTGCTCGCCGACCTGATGACGGTCGAAGAGGTCGGCGGCAAGCTGACCGAGCAGCACCTCGTCTACATCGGCGACGGGAACAACGTGGCCAACTCGCTCATCGAAGCCGCGGCTCTCACCGGCCTCGCGCTCACGCTGATCAGCCCCGCCGGGTACGAACCAGCCGCCGGCGTCCTCGAGCGGGCTCGTAGGATCGACTCCGGAACCCCGAGGATCACGGTCACGAACGACATCAACGCAATTGACGGTGCAACGGCGATCTACACAGACGTGTGGGCATCGATGGGCCAGGAGGCCGAGCGCGAGGCGCGGCGTCGCGCCTTCGTGGAGTACCAGGTCAACCAGGACGTGATGAACGCGGCGTCAGGCGCGGTCTTCATGCACTGCCTACCCGCGCACCGCGGGGAAGAGGTCACCGATGAGGTGATCGACGGGCCGCGGTCGGTGGTCTTTCAGCAGGCGGGCAATCGCCTCTACGCCCAGATGGCGCTGCTCGCGGAGCTGTTCGCCTGATGAGCCAGTTCATCAACCAGTTCGGGACGCAGCTGGTGGAGGTCGCTCGCCACCTCGGTCCCGTCGAGATCATCGACGTCGCCGTCGTCACCTTTGTCCTCTATCAGCTGCTGCGCCTGCTGCGCGGGACGCAGGGCACCCAGATCCTCGTCGGCCTGATCCTGCTCGCGGTCGTCGGAGTGCTCTCGACGACCTTCAACCTGATCCTTCTCTCCTGGCTGTTCCGCAACGCGACCTTCTTCATCATCATCGCGGTCATCGTCATGTTCCAGCCGGAGCTGCGCCGAGCGTTCGACCAGCTCGGCCGCATCGGCAACATCGGACGGCCCCTCTCGCGCTTCAGCCCGCGCCAGTACAACCAGGCGATCTCGGAGGCGATCCGCGCCACGGAGCGCCTGAGCATGAAGCGGACAGGCGCTCTCATCGCGTTCGAGCGCGACGTCGGACTCGAGGACTACGCGGCGACCGGAGTGCGCATCAACGGCGAGATCTCGGCCGAGATGCTGCAGTCGATCTTCTATCCGAACTCACCCCTTCACGATGGCGCGGTGATCGTCCGGGGCAACCGGATCATCGCCGCCGGCTGCCTGCTCCCGCTCCCTGAGGAGGGGACGGTGAAGGAACGCATCGGCACCCGCCACCGCGCGGCCCTCGGCCTCTCGCTGGCATCCGACGCGCTCGTCCTCGTAGTCTCCGAGGAGACGGGGAACATCTCGGTGATCGAAGAAGGCCAGATCAGTCGCAACCTCGACGCGGACAGCCTGCGCCGCCGGGTCGCGCTCAAAGTGCCGTCGCAGAACGGCAACGG
>Ga0209267_1002157_pt1 | contig 12870 bp, 9 predicted proteins | sample GraSoiAngelo_137_FD_185894 | JGI IMG/M metagenome (GOLD analysis project Ga0209267, IMG submission 185894) | Grasslands soil microbial communities from the Angelo Coastal Reserve, California, USA - 14_0929_09_30cm (SPAdes) (version 2) | ecosystem: Environmental > Terrestrial > Soil > Grasslands ... | reverse complement strand
CAACATCAAGGGCATCGTTGTGGCGCAGGATGTTCTGCAGGTGGCTGACACGGAGGCACGCACGCGCACCGTAGACACGCTAATGCGCCGCGACGTCTACTTCGTACCCGAGAGCAAGCTGGGCAGCGAATTACTCCGGGAGATGCAGAAGCGCAATATCAAGATGGCTATCGTTGTCGATGAATATGGCGGCACGGCAGGTCTCGTCACGATTGAAGACTTGGTGGAGGAAATCGTTGGTGAAATCCGTGACGAACACGAAAAGGTGGATATCGTCCGCGAGGGTGAGCACGTATATATCGTAACCGGCAACACGGACGTGGATCGCCTCGACGAATTGTTTGGAGTCCGTGTGGAAGGGAAAGAGGCCGCGACAGTAGCGGGACTGGTCAGCGAGTTGGCGGGGCGCATACCGCAAGCAGGTGAAGTCGTCGAGGAGGATGGCCTGCGTTTTGAGGTGTTAGATTCGACCGAGCGCCGGGTCGAGCGGGTGCGCATCACGATGACACAACCGAAACAGATGAAGTTGATCTAATGGCAGGTCTCGGATATCAGGCGTCAGGTATCAGGTCGCGGGGGCGGGCAGCCGGGTGCAGGTAGCAGGTCAACAGGTCTCAGATCACGTTCAGGGCTGGATGGCTACACGCCTGAGGCCTGAGATCTGACACCTGAGACCTGACACCTTACAGCGCAATTACGTGACCTGCTGCTTCCTGCCACTCTGCGCCCTGCAACTTAAACCGTGCCCTGCGTCCTGAAAGCTAGACTATGTCCATCCATTCCGGCTTCGTTTGCATTCTCGGTCGCCCCAACGCGGGGAAGTCCACGCTGCTGAATGCGCTGGTAGGCGAGAAGCTAGCCATCATCAGTCCCAAGCCTCAAACCACTAGGAACCGCATAAAAGGCGTCATCCACATCCCGGAAAGAGAGGGAATCGCCGGCGGGCAGGTGATCCTCATTGATACCCCAGGCGTGCATAAGCCGGACAGCTCTCTCGGCCGGAAAATGATGGCTGAGGTGCGCGAAGCTCTGGAAGGCAGCGACCTGATCCTGCTCATTGCCGATGTCACCCGAAAATCCAATCCTGCCGACCGATTCGTGCTCGATATGGCCAGGCAGTCGGGCACGCCGATCTTTTTCTTGCTGAACAAAATTGATCGCATCGAAAAAGGCAAGCTGTTGCCGATCATCGATGAATGGAGAAAGCTACACGATTTTCGCGAAATTATTCCGATCTCTGCGCTGAAACGAAAGGGATTAGATGTACTCCTGGAACGAGTGCTGCAAGCTCTTCCGCAAGGCCCAAAATACTTCTCAGAAGACGAAATAACCGATCAGCCGGTGCGCTTCATGGCGGCAGAGATCATTCGCGAGCAGGTCCTGCTGGGTACCAGGGAAGAACTCCCTTACTCCACGACGGTGGTGGTCGACCAGTTCGAGGAAGGGGAGAGGTTGACCCGAATTGCCGCCACCATTTACTGCGAGCGCGAAGGGCAGAAGGGAATCCTGGTGGGGAAACGCGGCCAAATGCTCAAGAAAATCGGGACAGCCGCGCGATTGCAGATCGAAAAAATGGTGGGTACCAGGGTATTCCTTGAACTGTTCGTAAAAGTACGGCCTGGCTGGCGGGATTCGCGCGAATTTGTTGACGAACTGGACTGGCGCCGGCAACTGGAAAAACTGGTTACGCCCGGGAACCCGTAATCATTGCGGGCACTGAAGTAATGTAAGGAATTTGCCGTCAATCCTTTCGGGCCGATAGAATCGAGTTGCAGACAATGGCATCTAATCCTCGGAACGAGAACAGCAGCATGTCAAACAAGCTTCCCGCAGTCTGCAATTTCGAATCCGACAAATTGGTCATGAAGTTGAAGGTTACGCTGGCAGCCGAGCGCAAGTCAGTCGATCCGGTGGTGCGCAGCGTAATGGATATCGTGCGCAACATGCAGTGTGCCACGGGCAAGGAAGATGACATCGAAGTAGCCCTCACGGAGGCTCTTGCCAACGCGGTGGTGCACGGGGCCAAAGAAGATCCCAAAAAGATTGTCGAGTGCCTGGTTGCCTGCGACGAAGAGCGCGGAATGCTAATTATGGTGCGTGATCCGGGTTCCGGCTTCGATCCCACCTCATTGCCCGATCCTTGCCACAGCGAAAATGTTTTCTCCAACCATGGGCGAGGAATTTTTCTGATCAACCAGCTTATGGATGAAGTTGGATTCCACAAGAATGGGACGGAAATCCATATGGTGAAGAAATAGCCGGGCAGTGGCTAGTGGACAATGGCCAGCAAGAGCGGATTCCGACTGACCACTGACCTACTCTTTGGCCGCAATTCCCAGGCTTTTCATCTTGCGATACAAATGGCTGCGCTCCAGGCCCAGCACTTCGGCCGTGCGGCTGACATTGCCGTGATTCTCGTCCAACTTTTTGAGGATGTAGTCACGTTCATAGGCTGCCCGGGCCTGGTGAAGCGTAGAAAATTCAGTTCCGGCAGCGCCCCGGCTCCCGTCGCGGTATACCAAGGGTGGCAAGTGTTTGCGGTCGAACCGAGAAGTGGTCGGGTTCATGATCACGATACGTTCGATGACATTCCGCAATTCGCGCACGTTGCCCGGCCACGAGTAACGCATGAGAGTATCAATGGCGTCGTCGACAATTTCGCGCGGACGCCGCCCGTAGGTTAAGGAAAACTCCTTCAGAAAATATCGTGCCAGAAGCGGGGTGTCTTCCTTCCGCTCTCGCAGGGGGGGAACGTAGAAGGGGATTACGTTCAGCCTGTAGAAGAGATCCTCGCGAAAGTTCCCCTTCGAAATTTCTTCTTCCAAGTCCTTGTTAGTCGATGCGATGACGCGCGCGTCAACGGTAACGGCCTCATCGCTACCTACAGGCGTGAAGCGCTGTTCATCCAAGGTACGCAGGACTTTGGACTGCGTTTTCAGGCTCATGTCGCCCACTTCGTCGAGGAACAGCGTGCCGCCGTGGGCTTTCTGGAACTTACCTTCCTTGTCTCCGGTCGCGCCGGGAAAGGAGGCTTTGACGTGGCCGAAAAGCTCGCTTTCAATCAGATCCTCGGGGATGGCGGCGCAGTTCAGTTCGACGAAGAGAGCATCTTTGCGGAGGCTCTGGGCGTGAATAGCATGCGCGACCAGTTCCTTGCCAACGCCGGACTCGCCATAAATCAGGACGCGGCCGTTGGTAGGCGCCATCAGCATGATCTGTTGCCGCAGGGCCTTCATCGGAATGCTGTCACCCACGATGACGCTCTTGGATTGCAACTGCCGCTTGAGATCTACGTTTTCCTGGCGCAGGCGCCGGGTATCAATGGCGTTTTTTATGAGGATGAGAGTTTTTGCCAGGGACAGAGGCTTCTCGAGAAAATCGAAGGCGCCAGATTTGGTGGCGCGTACGGCAGTCTCGATGGTGCCGTGCCCGGAGATCATAATGACCTCCGCCCCACTATCCATTTCCTTGATTTTTTGGAGAGTCTCCAGCCCGTCGATGCCGGTCAGCCATATATCGAGGAGGATCACGTCGAAGCTGCGCTTGCGCAGCATTTCCAGACACTCTTCTCCGCTTTGGGCCACAGCCGCTTTGTAGCCTTCATCCTCCAGCGCGCCTTGCAGGGACTGCCGGATTCCCGATTCATCGTCCACGATGAGGATGCTATGCATGTTCGCTGGGGGCCGGGGTAGTGTCCGGGATGGACTGGGGGACGATCGGCAGTTCCACAATAAACTTCGCGCCGACCGGTTTGTTCTCCTCCACCCGAATGGAGCCGTGATGGTCTTCGACAATGCGGCTGACGATGGCGAGGCCAAGTCCGGTGCCACGCTGCTTGGTGGAGAAATAGGGAAGGAACAGCTTCTCCTTCAATTCCTGGGTGACACCATGACCGCTGTCGGCCACGGCAATTTCTACCATTTCGCGGTTATCCACCAAGGACGTCGAGATTTGAATCTCGCGCACGAGTGAGTTCTGCACCGCCTCAGCAGCATTGTCCACCAGATTGGCGAGAGCACGTTTAATGGCTTCGGGATCGGCCATGACATTGGGCAAATCCGGCGCCAATTGTGTGCGCACCTGGATACTGTCCAGGCGACCATTGAACATCGCCAGCGTGCTATCGACGATGGCATTGATGTTGGCTGGCTGCGGCTGGGCAGTAGGAAAGCGAGCCAGAGTGGAAAATTCGTCGACCAACGCGCGTACCGTTTCGACCGCACCACCGATTGTCTCCGCACACCCCTGGATAACCTCCAGTGATGCTGCGTCAGGACGGGTGCCACGTTCCAGGTGGCGGCGAATGCGCTCTGCCGACAGGGCGATGGGCGTCAGCGGGTTTTTGATTTCATGTGCCACACGGCGCGCCACCTCCCGCCAGGCAGCTTGCTTTTGTGCCCGCAACAAATCCGACAGATCTTCGAAAACCAAAACATACCCCAGCCGCTGCCCTTCATGTTGCAGGGTGGCTACGGTGATGGCGAAGTTGAGTTTGGCCCGGTCGAGCGGCATTTCGAGCTGACTACCGGTAGTTCCCATCCGGTCCGCGCGACGCAGCAGCAATTCCAGATCTTCCAGAAGGTCTGCCGGAAACAGGTCGCGCAGGCCGGCGCCGATCAACGTCGTTCTGGGCTCGATCCCGTGGGGAAAAAACATGCGCATAAACGCGCTGTTTACATGCGTGACACGCCGCAGAGCGTCAAGCGAAAGTACGCCAGTCGGAATGCTCTCCAGAATGGTTTCGATGTGACGGCGGCGCTGCTCAAGGGCGTCGTTCGCATCGGCGAGTTCGCGGGCCGACATGTCTACTTGCCGGCGGCTTGACTCCAACTCCTCGGCCATTCGGTTGAACGAGTGCACTAAATCGCCTATCTCGTCCGCAGCACGGACTTCCACGCGATAGTCCAGGCGCCCGCGCGAGATTTCCTGGGTGGCTTCGGCCAGTGCGGCCAGAGGACGTGTGACCAGCTTGGAGAGGAATAGGGCTAGCCAGGTAGCGGCAAAAAGCACCAGCACCGTCAGCAGCATGAGCAACCCCATGTACGTGCGGCGCACCAGGCGTCGCTGCTTGGCCAGTTCCCAGTAGCGCTTCTGGCTTGCTTCGACCAGCTTCACGGTCTCAGAGAACTTCTGTGGCAGAGGCATCGCGATCAGGATCTGCCCGTGCGGACCCACCGGAGCGCTAGCCAGAATGTATTCTGTTCCTCCCCAAGCGAATTGCGCAGGTCTGTTGTTTGCCGCCTGAGTCAAAGGCAGAATCGGTTTCAACACGGGCCAGGGCGCGGGCACAGCCAAGCTGGCTTCGACATTGCCATCCAGCACCGCGACGGCGAAGCCAGCTTGCAGGGTGTGCTCGTGCTGGCGAAACTCGCTGACCACGGGCGTGAAGCCGTGACCCGCGAAGGCACGCTGGGTCTCCGGTGACGCCGCAATGGCCTCCGCTTCCGAGCGGGCATTGTGGGTTGCATAGTCGGCCAGGAGCTCAGCCATCGCATGGGTATCCGCCCTGACTTCCTCTACAGGACTGGAAAACCACTTATCGATCGAGCGATTCATCAAGCCGTAAGCGAACCAGAACATGACGATGACCGGCAGAATGGATAACAGCAGTCCGACTACGACCATGCGGGTGCGGAATTTCGATCCCAGTACGCCCAGGCGGCGCTCGGCAAATAACTTCAGCAGATTGCGTGCTAATACGAACGTCAGCGCCACAAACAGCAGAAAGACTACCGCGGAGAGGGTCGCGAAGAAGAGGAGCTGCTGGTTGGTATCGGGATTGAGAAACGGCAGATCGAATGAAGTTTGCGACAGAACAATTCCGAAGACCAGCAAAAGAGCTACGGCCAACAGGATGATTGTGCTCCTGCGCCGCGACCGTTCCCTGGAAACTCGAGTTGGCGTAAGAGGCGACACGCAGTTCTGCGCCCGCACGAATGAGCCTGAGAACCTGGATTGTGCGAGCTTGCGACCTAATTATAGCCAACGTTCACGCGGCAAGTACCTGGCAGTCAGGAGTTACGAGTTAGGAGAGTGGTGGCGGCTGACTCCCGACTGCTCAATCCGGCTCGGTAAAAACTTGCCCAGCGGGCATTCCGCACATAGGGGGTTTGATTTTAGGCAGTAATTCTTGCCCACACCCACAATCAGACCATGCATCTCGTTGTAAACCTGGGCCAGACCGCTGCGTTTTGCGATGCTCATCGGCGAGGGCCGGTGGGAAGGGAAGAGAGTTTCTCGTTTCTGGTTTCTAGTGGCCGCTTGCTTCCAATGTCTGCTATCGGTCGCCAAGGATGACAAGGCCTGCTCCCACAAGTGGCGGATTTCCTCGTAAGGAGCTTTTTCCGCCACGATGTTGTGACGCGCCAAAATGCGGCGGGTGTAGGCGTCCACGACGAAAATCGGATGATTGCCGGCGTAGAGCAGGATCGAGTCCGCGGTCTCCGGCCCAATACCATTCAGACCAAGGAACTCCTGCCGCAATTTTTCAGTTGGTTGCGCGAACATGCGGCCGAGCGATCCGCCATAGTTTTTATCGACAAATTCCACGAACATTTTCAAGCGTCTTGCCTTCTGGCGAAAATAACCTGCGGAACGGATGAGGGTCTCCAGCCGCGCCACCGGCGTCTCACGAATACCGTTGATCGTCAGCAACCCCGACGTGCGTAGCCGCCTCAAGGCGCGTTCCACATTTGTCCAGGCAGTACTTTGCGTAAGAAAAGCCCCGACGATGACTTCAAAGCGCGTACGCGCCGGCCACCAGTGTTGTCGTCCGCAAGCCTCGAAGAGCGTGCGATGGTAGCTCCGCAATTCGGGGTGCACCGCATTCTCAGCCTTTGCGCCCAAGCTAACAGTTTATGACATCAAAAGCGGGCGAGTGCGGCAAAGAGAGGTAGGGGGTTGCGTGGGCCCCTCTAGCGGACCAGGGTTTTGCCGGCTAGCGGACACATTGCGTCTTACCGAAGGCCATGTCCTTCGAGCAAAAACGACGGCGTGAGGATACGAAATTCCGGCCAATCTCCAGCAATTTCGCCTTTGCTATCAAGCATTCAACGATATCGGTCCGCGGACAAGTACCAAAGTTACTTTTAACCTCGGCCACTTACGTTGACAATTTGTGTCAACGCGGTGCGCTGCTCGTCTCCCCCGAACAATAAGTAGCGTCCCCGCGCCAAGTAGAAGTTTATCTCTCTGCCTCTCAGACAGGAGTTCGAGGTATGTCTCAACGGCTGGGTGACCTGCTCGTAAAAGAGAAGGTCATTACCCCGGAGCAGCTGGAACACGCGATCAAGACGCAGAAGCAAAACAACTGCCGTCTTGGCTCAGCTTTGGTGAAGCTGGCCTACCTCACCGACGAAGACGTCACCAACTTTCTGTCGCGCCAGTACGGCGTGCCCGCCATTAATCTTTCTTACTTCGAAATTGACCCCGGGGTCGTAAAGCTCATTCCTTTCGAGACGGCCAAGCGTTATCAGATTCTGCCCTTGAGCCGAGTAGGTGCTTCGCTGACCATTGCCATGGTCGATCCCACCAACGTGTTCGCCATGGACGATATCAAGTTCATGACCGGTTTCAATATCGAGCCGGTGGTGGCTTCCGAAAGCTCTATTAACGCGGGAATCGAAAAGGCCTACGGGACCAGCGATCAGGAAGACCTCGAAACTGTAATGCAGTCGATGACCGACCTGGGGGATGCGGATGTCGAACTGCAAGCTGAGGAACAGGAGATGGAGTTGGCCGACCTGGAAAAGGCGGCCGATGAAGCTCCTATCGTCAAGTTGGTCAACCTGGTCTTGACCGACGCAGTCAAGCGTGGCGCCAGCGACATTCACATGGAACCGTACGAGAAGGAATTTCGGGTGCGCTTCCGTATTGACGGTGTACTGCAAAGCATCATGTCGCCTCCTCTGAAGCTGAAGGATGCGATTACCTCGCGCGTCAAAATCATGTCCAAGCTCGACATCAGCGAGAAACGCCTGCCGCAAGACGGCCGCATCATGTTGAAGATGAACATCGGCGGGCGCAAGAAGCAGCTCGATTTTCGAGTCAGCACCCTTCCCACGTTATGGGGAGAGAAGATCGTGCTCCGATTGCTAGACAAGGAAAACCTGCGGCTGGACATGACCAAGCTGGGTTTCGAAGCCGAGTCGCTGGTTAAGTTCGAGAAGGCTATCCTGAAGCCCTACGGCATGGTGCTGGTGACCGGACCAACTGGTTCGGGAAAAACCAACACGCTGTACTCCTCGATTTCTCGCTTGAATCAGCCCGACACTAACATCATGACCGCCGAGGACCCGGTCGAATTCCAGTTGCAGGGCGTCAATCAGGTGCAGATGAAAGAGCAGATCGGCCTGAACTTTGCCGCTGCCCTGCGTGCTTTCCTGCGGCAGGATCCGAACATCATCCTGGTGGGTGAGATTCGCGACTTTGAAACGGCTGAGATCGCCATCAAAGCTGCACTCACCGGACACCTGGTACTCTCCACGCTGCATACCAACGGTGCACCGGAAACCATTACTCGCCTCATGAACATGGGCATTGAACCGTTCCTGGTGGCAACATCGGTGCACCTGATCTGCGCGCAACGTCTGGTACGCCGCATCTGCAAGGAATGCGCCGAAGTTGTCGAAGTCCCTTACCAGACGCTGCTCGAGGAAGGCTATACGCCCGAGGAAGCCAAGACGGTGAAGATCCAGAAAGGGCGCGGCTGCGGCGTTTGCAATAACACAGGATACAAAGGCCGTACCGGCCTTTACGAAGTGATGGAGGTGGACGAGGAGATCAAAGAACTTGTGCTCGTCGGCGCGTCCGCTGTCGAGCTGAAAAAGAAGGCAATTGAACGCGGCATGTTTACTCTGCGGCGCAGCGGTTTGATCAAGGTTGCACAAGGGCACACTACGTTGGAAGAAGTAGCCCGCGAGACCATTCACTAACAAGGGAAAGGGAAAAGGAACTATGTCGCTCTCGTTAAGCGATCTGCTGAAACGAATGCTGGAGATGGGAGGCAGCGACCTTCACATCACCACCAACTCGCCTCCGCAGGTGCGCGTACATGGCCATCTTCATCCGCTGGATCTGCCGCAGTTAACCCCGGCTGAGACCAAGCAGTTGGCTTATAGCGTGATGACCGACTCGCAGAAGCACCGTTTGAGGAAAACCTCGAACTGGACTTTTCGTTTGGTTTAAAGGGCCTGGCTCGCTTTCGTGCCAACCTGTTCAACCAGCGTGGCGCCACGGCGGCTGTGTTTCGTCTCATTCCATTCGAAATCAAGTCATTCAATCAGCTCGGTCTGCCCGCCGTCGTAACCAAGCTATGCGAAAAACCGCGTGGTCTGGTGTTGGTGACCGGACCAACAGGGTCAGGCAAATCCACAACCCTGGCGGCGATGATCGACAAGATCAATACCGAGCGGCACGATCACATCCTTACCATCGAGGACCCAATCGAATTCGTGCACATGAACAAGAACTGCCTGGTCAACCAGCGCGAACTGCATGCTGACACCAAGAGTTTTGCCGACGCCCTGCGCGCTGCCCTTCGCGAAGACCCCGACGTGGTGCTGATCGGCGAAATGCGCGACCTGGAGACGATCGAGTCGGCTTTGCGAATCGCTGAAACCGGGCACTTGACCTTCGGCACCCTGCACACCAACTCCGCGTCCTCCACCATTAACCGAATCATCGACGTGTTTCCAGCGCACCAACAACCGCAGATTCGTGCCCAGCTTTCCATGGTGCTGGAAGGAATCATGTGCCAAAGCTTGCTTACCACCGCCGACGGCAAGGGTCGTGCGATGGTCATGGAAATCATGGTGCCAAACTCGGCCATCCGCAACCTGATCCGGGAAGACAAGATCCACCAGATCTATTCGGCTATGCAATCCGGACAGGATAAGTTCGGCATGCAAACGTTGAATCAGGCCTTGGCGACCGCCTACTTCCAGAAACAGATCTCTCTGGACATGGCGCTTTCCCGCTCGAGTTCAGCGGATGAGCTGCAGGAGATGATCAATCGCGGCGCCGGTCTGCTGAATCGCCAGACAGCGCCGATGGCAAAGGGCGCTGCGCCCACGCGTAGGTAGCAGAAAAGATCGTGATACCCGTTCAGGCCGCAAGCTGACGGGAACGGAAATCAGGGATCGCTCGGGGACGCGCAAGGAAGCGGCTCCGGAAGCAAGTCGCAACGAGGAGAGGCACACCATGCCAGTTTTCACATTTTCGGGTAAGGACGGGTCAGGACAAAAGATATCGGGAGAGCGCACCGCGGCAAACAAGCAGATGCTGGCGTCGCAATTGAGGCGTGAACGCATCACGCCCGGCGCGATCCGGGAAAAAGGCAAAGAATTTTCCCTGCCGACCTTCGGATCGAGCAAGGTCAAGACCAAAGACATCGCCATCTTCTTCCGGCAATTCTCGGTCATGATAGACGCCGGACTTCCACTGGTGCAGTGTCTGGAGATCCTGGGTGCTAACCAGGAGAACCCGACCTTCCAAAAGACGCTCACCGGCGTGCGCACCACGGTGGAAGGTGGCGCTACGCTGGCCAACGCAATGCGCCAATACCCCAACGTGTTCGACGACCTGAGCACGAACATGATCGAGGCCGGCGAAACCGGCGGTATTCTCGACATCATCCTGCAGCGCCTCGCGACCTACGTGGAAAAGGCAGTCCGCTTGCGTGGCGCGGTGAAGTCGGCGTTAATTTACCCCGTGTCCGTCATCAGCATCGCAATCCTGATTGTGGGCGCACTGCTGAAGTGGGTGGTGCCGATTTTCGCCAACCTGTTTGCCGGGCTGGGTGTGACATTGCCTTTGCCCACTCGCGTCGTCATGGGGCTGAGCGCATTCGTGGGACACTTCTGGTGGTTCTTCATCATCGGGTGCGTGGGCATGGTCTTCGGAACCAAGCAGATCCGCAAACACCCCAAGGGCAAGTACGCCTTTGACAAGCTTTTGCTCAATCTGCCGATTCTTGGCATGCTGCTGCGCAAAATCGCCGTTGCCCGTTTCACCCGTACCTTGGGTACCCTGATTACGTCAGGCGTTCCCATTCTGGAAGGCTTGGCTATTACGGCACGAACGTCGGGCAATGCCGTTCTGGAAGAAGCTTTGATGAAGGTGCGAAAGGCGATCGAGGAAGGCCGCACTATCGTAGATCCGTTGAGAGAATCGGGCGTTTTTCCCAACATGGTGACCCAAATGATCGGCGTCGGCGAAGCGACGGGCGCAATGGACTCCATGCTGCAGAAGATTGCCGACTTCTACGAAGAGGAAGTTGACGCGGCCACCAAAGACCTGTTGGCCATGCTGGAACCGGCCATCATCGGCATGCTGGGCGTTTGCGTCGGCGGCATCGTGATTTCTCTGTACTTGCCGCTGTTCTCGATGATCGCCAAGCTGGCCGGCTAGAACTAGCTGTTGGTCGTCGGTCTTTGGTCGTTGGCATCTACGTGCCTGGCCAAAGGCCAACGACTGACGACCAAAGACCATCATGCAAGCAATGTTTGATGAGCGGTTATGGCTCCAGTGGCTGGTCAAAGTCCGCATCATCGTTCTGACCTTCCTGCTGGGCATCGAGCTGGCTATCACCCAGTTCACGCCGACGCCGCTGCCTATGCGGGCGTTCGTGAGCTCGATCCTGCTGTGGTATACGATCTCCGTTTTTTACATTCTGCTGCTCCCCTTCTGGCGTGAAAACCGGGTTCAGGCTGCATTGCAGGTTTCAACGGACCTGGCGCTGGCTACCCTGCTCATTCAGGTAACCGGGGGCGTAGAGAGTTCTCTGAACTTCCTCTATCCGCTGATCATCATCGTGGCCTGCATCTTGGTGCCCCGCGTCTGGGCGTACCTGACGGCGGCACTTGCTTTCCTGCTCTACGGCTCGATCCTTGAGCTGAACTACTTCGGCGTGATTCCCTCCTACACTGTCGGGCGCCCGGAGTGGAAGTCGCTCCAGGCAATCATTTTTATTAATCTTTTCGCTTACCTGATGGTTTCCTACCTGGCGGGCCAGCTTGCCAGCAAACTGCGTCAGGTCGGCGTGCAATTGCAGGATACCAGCGGCGCTTTGAAGGACCTCAGGGCCCTGCACGAAAACATCATTCAATCGATCAGCGGCGGGATCCTCACCACCGGACTCGACGGACACGTCACCCTGGTTAACGAGGCGGGAGAAAAGCTGCTGGAGCACAGCGAGAGCGAGTTACTGGGCAAGCCTATCGGTGAATTGTTCATCGACCCGCTCCCCTACGTGAGTGCAGAACGGACGCATGGTGAAGTACGTAAAATAGCGGCCAATGGCTTCCGAAAAACTTTTCGAGTGATTGTTTCGACGCTGCGCGTTGCGGATCGGGGAGTGCTGGGGCACGTTTATAGTTTCGACGACCTCACCGAAATCCGGCGGCTGGAGCGTGAAGTCCGTATGCAGGACCGGTTGGCAGCGGTAGGGCGCCTGGCTGCCGCCATAGCCCACGAAATTCGCAATCCTCTGACTTCCATTGCCGGATCGGTGCAGATGCTGGAGGGAGTTTCCCGATTGAGCGACGAGCAACGCACGCTGGTAGAGATCGTCACCCGGGAGTCGGAGCGGCTGAACAACATCATCACCGATTTCCTGGCTTATTCGCGAGGTAAGCAATACAAATTCGAAAGGGTCGAACTCCTCCTATTGCTCGAGGACACGCTCACTCTGCTGGAAAACCGCCTGGTGATGGAAGAGCGGGGAATTCGCATACACAGAAAGTTCTCCACCGATAAAGCCTACGTTCTGGCCGATGGCGACAAGATCAAACAGGTGTTCTGGAATTTTTGTGAGAACGCCGTGCGCGCCATGCCTAAGGGAGGCACGCTGACCGTGTCGATAGAGGCAAC
>Ga0209267_1002156_pt1 | contig 12872 bp, 13 predicted proteins | sample GraSoiAngelo_137_FD_185894 | JGI IMG/M metagenome (GOLD analysis project Ga0209267, IMG submission 185894) | Grasslands soil microbial communities from the Angelo Coastal Reserve, California, USA - 14_0929_09_30cm (SPAdes) (version 2) | ecosystem: Environmental > Terrestrial > Soil > Grasslands ... | reverse complement strand
TGTTGCCTTGATGCTGATTGCGTTCGCTTTCATCCCGAGCGCGTCGGCGATCTTCTCCTGCATCGCGGTAATGTGTGGCGAAATTTTTGGCGCTTCCGCCAAAACGGTGGCGTCAACATTTACCATTCTTGCATTTTTTTGTGCGGCGATGGTCGCAACGTGACGCAAAATTTCAATGCTGCTGATTCCGCGAATCGATTCTTCCGTGTTCGGAAAATGTTTTCCGATGTCGCCGGCACCGAGGGCGCCGAGGATGGCGTCGGCGATGGCGTGGGAAAGAACGTCGGCATCGGAATGCCCTTCGAGCCCGCGTTGGTGTGCAATTTCGACGCCGCCGAGAATTAATTTCCGGCCGCTCACCAGGCGATGCGCGTCGTAACCGATGCCGCAGCGAAACGCACTCACAGTTTCAAATCGATGATGCCGTTGGATGCGATGATGCGGTAACGATCGGGCATATCGATGCGCGGTTTCATTTCCACGGCACCGCCTGCCGTTTCCACCAGAATCCAACCGGCAGCCACATCCCACAGACTAATACCCTGCTCGATGTAGGCGTCGAATCGGCCGCACGCGACATAAGCCATGTCGAGCGCGGCGCTGCCGAGCAGCCGGCATTTGCGCGCACGATGCACCATCGTTTGCAGCAAGGGAATCCCGGCTTCGATCGTGACCCCTGTTTTGGAAAGACCGACCGAAACGATCGCCTCCGCCAAATCCGCCCGCTCGCTCACGCGAAATTCACGGTCGTTTAATTTCGGGGTCGCTCCTTTTTGCGCGGTCCAAAGTTCGTCGCGGATCGGATCAAAAATGACGCCGACGATGATTTCGGCCTGGCAGCGCAACGCGATGGAAACGCAAAAATGCGGAATGCCGTAGTAATAATTTACCGTTCCGTCGAGCGGATCGACCACCCATTGAAATTCGCTCGATTGATCGCCGACGATTCCCTCTTCGCCATAGAGTGCGTGTTGCGGAAATTCTTTGAGCAACGATTGCGTGATCAATTCTTGGGCGCGGACATCGATTTCAAGTTTAATATCGTGCTTGGTGGATTGATTCACCTGCATCGGTTTCTCGAAATTGTGCCGGAGCATTTTCCCGGCGGCGCAGGCCGCTTTGACGGCGGCGTCGAGATAATGCTTCATGAGAGATTAGCTCGCACAAAGAGGACGAAGTGCACCAGGAAAACAGCGTTGTAACTGTCGCCGTCTCTGGCGGCAGAGGTGTGGATCAATAAAAAACCGGGAGGAGAAATTAAATTCTCCTCCCGGGTTAACGTTTGGGTTTTGGCTCCGAAAAGTTTCGAAGCCGTGAAGCGCACTAATGCGTTAGTGCTTCTTTTTCTTCGCTGATTTTTTCTTGGCCGCTTTCTTTCTTTTTGCTGGCATCGACTATTCCCCCCTTTCAATCCGCAATCGCGGTGGGTCTGTGAAGGGTTTGAGAAACTTCACTTACGAGTTCATTCATCCTCAGAATTTTTTTGTCAAAACTTTTTTCGCGTTTGCACAAAATATTTTCACGAGTTGGCGCGCGATCATTTTCTTGGAAGCGCGCGAAATTTTTTCGCTTTCGCCGCCCCGCGAAAAAATCGTGACCGCATTTTCATCACTTTCCATCCCGATGTTGGGATCACTTACATCGTTTGCCACCATCATGTCGCAATTCTTCGTAGCAAGTTTCGCGCGAGCATGTTCTTCCATGTCATTTGTTTCCGCGGCGAAACCAACCACGAAAAAATTTCGGGATCGCGGAAGCGATTTCAAAATGTCGCGCGCCGGAATGAGCTCGAGCGAAAATTTCTTATCGCGTTTTTTGATTTTCTGTTCCGTCACGCGCGCCGGTTTGTAATCCGAGACCGCGGCGCACATCACCAGCACATCGCAATCACGCACCGCGGCCTGCACTGCATCATGCATTTCATCGCTCGTGATCGCCCTCACCAATTTCGCACCGGCCGGTGGCGATGGATTTACCGGCCCGGAAATGAGAACGACTTCGTGATTCGCTTCGATCGCGGCCGCCGCGATGGCATATCCCATTTTTCCCGAAGAACGATTGCTCAGGAAACGAACCGGATCGATCGGCTCGCGCGTCGGTCCGGCCGTGATGACAAACTTCACGCGATCAATCGATCGTGCCGACGCACGAGAAATTCGGCGCGAAAGGCGATGTCCTCCACTTTCCAAAGACGGCCAAGGCCTTCGTAACCGCAGGCGAGCATGCCTGCTTCCGGACCGATGAATTCCAGTCCGCGCGATTTTAATTTCTCCACGTTCTCCTGGGTCACGGCGTTCTCCCACATTTTTCCGTTCATCGCCGGCGCGATCAGAATGGGGGCGCGCGTGGTCAGCGCGATGGCGGTCAGCGGATGATTCGCCAGACCGTGAGCGAGTTCGGCGATGACGTTTGCGGTTGCGGGTGCAATTAAAAGCAAATCAGCGTTATCCGCGAGCTCGATATGACCAGGCCGCCAATTTTCTTTCTCGTCGAAGAAACTCGTCATCACCGGATTTTTCGAAAGCGTTTGTAACGTCAACGGGGTGATGAATTCGGTTGCGTCATTTGTCATCACCACAAAGACATTGTGGTTTTGTTTCACCAGCAAACTTGCCAGCTCGGCTGATTTGTAGGCGGCGATCGAACCGGTCACGCCAAGTATGATCGATTTTTGATCCCTGGTTTTCGATTTTGGATTGGCTGCCATGTCGCGTTACGCGGCAAATATCGCGCGTATATTTACTCTGTCATCCCGAGCGAAGTCGAGGGATCCCGTCGCGAACCAAAAACCTTCATTTGCTCTTCAATGCGTACATTTCCTCAAACAAGTCGCGCCATTCAGGATTGACCTGTGCAATTAAGGCTTCCTTTTTCTCTCGGCTCCATCTTTTCTCGCGCGAGATTGCGGACCCGGGATCGGGGAATGGCTCGTAGTAAATTAGCCTGTGCACATTATACCGCTTCACAAAGGCACTGCCGCGCCCGAGTGAATGCTCGCTTCCGCGACGCGCCAAATCATTCGTTACACCGATGTATAGGACGGTGTGACGATCCGGATTCGTGAGAATGTAAACGAAATAGTTTTGTGCTTTCACTACCTTCTTGGTTGCGCCCCGGGGATCCCTCGACTTCCCTCGGGATGACAACCGTTTTATTGCAAAATCAACCGCCGGCTCAGAATGCGTTCCGCTCCCATGATCTGGCGGAATTTCTGCAAATCTTCCTCCATCGATTTGCTGATAATGGTGTAGCGGTAATCGCGCCAAAGCTTCATTTCGCGCGCGGCCGTCTTCAAACGTGCCTCGATTTGTTGCACCGTTTCGGTGCCGCGTTTCGTTAGACGCCGCCGCAATTCTTCAAGATTTGGCGGCATGATGAAAACGTCAGTCAATGCGTCTCGCACAAAAGGATCGCCGCAGTTGCGAATGGCGGCCGCGCCCTGAGTATCGATGTCGATCAAAACATCGACGCCCTTTTTCAAATTATCGATCAAAGGTTGTCGCAGTGTCCCATAGTAATGCTCGTGCACCTTGGCGTGCTCGAGAAACTCGCCCGCCTTCATTCGCGCAAGAAAATCATCTGTGGAAAGAAAGCGGTAATCTTCGCCGTCGATCTCCCCCGAGCGTGGCGGACGGGTGGTGCAGGAAACGGAATAAACGAAATCGGGCGTTTGGCGAAGGGCGTCGCACAACGTCGTCTTACCGGCGCCCGATGGCGCGGAGACAACAAATAAAATTCCGTAACGCGAAAATTTGTTACTCAAGGTTTTGCACCTGCTCGCGAATTTTCTCCAGCTCGGTCTTGCACGCCACTACTCGCTGCGCGATGTCGGCGTCATTCGCCTTTGCCCCGAGAGTGTTGAACTCGCGAAAAATTTCCTGAACGATGAATTCGAGCGCGCGCCCGACTGGCTCGTCTTTGCGCAAATGATGAGCAAATTGCGCGAGGTGACTTTCCAGTCGCGTCAGTTCTTCCGAGATGTCGGAGCGGTCGGCGAAAAAGAAAATTTCCTTAGCCAGCCGCTCGTCATCCTTGTTGATCGGCAAACCGGTCTTTTCAATTCGTTCAGTCAGTGCCGCCCGGAATTTTTTAACAACGGCGGGATGAAGCGCGCGAATTTCTTTCAGCAATTGTCGAATGGCCTTTAAGCGACGGATCAAATCTTTCGCCAGATGCCTGCCTTCGCGCTCGCGCATTTTAATCAGATGATTGAGAGCGGATCCGAGGGCGCGTTCGACCGCGGGCCAGGCGCGTTCGGCCTCAATTGCTTCCTCCGGGGGGCGCATCACGCCGGGCGCCTGCAAAATCGTATCGATGGTGATTTGACCGGGTGCGCCCAGTTTTTTTTGCAATGCGCGCATGGCATCATGATAAGAACGCGCAAGCTCAACATCGAGAGCGAGACGCCGCGTTCCGTCCGCGCTGGCATGGTGCGCAACCAGCACGTTGGTGCGGCCGCGGGAGATGCGCGCGTTAATCGCCTGACGAATTCGCGCTTCGAGCTCGGTGAGATCGCGCGGAAGGTTAATCGCAATCTCACTTTGTTTACGATTTACCGTGCTCAGTTCCACGCTCAGTTTTATGCCCTCGCAATCGGCTTCTCCGCGGCCGTAGCCAGTCATGCTGCGCATGATTTATTTTCTCGTCATTCCGGGCGAAGTCGAGCCACAACACACGCTCACCCTCTTCCTGTCATCCCGAACGTGAGTCGAGGGATCCCGTTGAAGTTATCTTTCAGGTTTCGCGACGGGATTCCTCGACTGCGCTTGGGATGACGACAAAAGATGCTTCGCCGCGGTCGCGACATCCTTATCGCCGCGACCGGAACAATTCATCACGATGATTTTGTCGGCGGACATTTTGGGTGCGACTTTCGCAATGTGTGCGACGGCGTGCGCGGTTTCGAGCGCGGGAATGACGCCTTCTGTTTCCGATAACAATTTGAAACCAGCGAGTGCTTCATCGTCGGTCGCAAAATCATATTCCACGCGACCGATCTCGCGCAGATAACTGTGCTCGGGACCGACTGCGGCGTAATCGAGCCCCGCGGAAACCGAATGGGTCAGCTCAATCTGGCCATCCTCATTCGTGAGCAAAAATGTTTTTGTTCCTTGAAGAACACCCAGCCTTCCTCCTTGAAATCGCGCCGCGTGTTTGCCGGATCGAATTCCTTCGCCACCGGCTTCGACTCCAATCATGCGCACGCTCGTATCGCTCAGGAACGGATGAAACAAACCAATGGCGTTGCTGCCGCCACCGACACAGGCGACGAGCAGATCAGGTAGGCGTTGTTCGCGGTCGAAAATTTGCTTCCGCGTTTCCTCGCCGATGACGCGTTGAAAATCGCGCACCATCATCGGATAAGGATGGGAACCGAGGGCGCTGCCTAATATATAATGAGTGCTGCGCACATTCGTTACCCAATCGCGCATCGCTTCGCTGATCGCTTCCTTGAGGGTGGCTTGCCCCGCGGTGACAGTCACAACTTTCGCACCCAGAAACTTCATGCGCGCGACGTTGAGCGCCTGGCGTTCCATGTCCACCGCGCCCATGTAAACTACGCATTCGCAACCGAATCGCGCCGCCACCGTAGCGGTGGCAACGCCATGCTGACCCGCGCCGGTCTCAGCGATGATGCGGTTTTTACCCATTCGTTGCGCGAGCAGGATCTGACCGAGCGCGTTGTTGATTTTGTGCGCTCCGGTGTGAAGCAGGTCCTCGCGCTTTAAATAAATTTTCGCTCCGCCCAGTTTTTTCGTGAGTCGCTCGGCGAAATAAAGAGGCGTGGGCCGGCCAGCGAAATCGCGCAGCAATCGCGCGAGCTGACTTTGAAACTGCGCATCGTTTTTCGCCCGCTCGTACTCGGCAGCGAGTTCGTGCAATGCTGTCATTAGCGTTTCCGGCACAAACATGCCGCCGTAAACGCCGAAGTGGCCGTGCGCATCGGGCAGCGTTTCAATCGCTGGCATGAGAATGGTTTGGCAGAAAAAACGGCAATCGTCCAATCAAGCAAGGAGTGCGTGAATGGCACGACGATGGGGCGAGGGCATCGGAATCTTGTTCAAGCGGAGAATGGGAAACCAGCGTTGGCGGGATGCGGACCGGGCTGCTTTGCTGGGAAAAACCTGAAGCGTCACCCGATGGTGCGTGAACGGAAAAGCCGAGACATAAACCGGATGCCGCAAACTTGACGGCTTTAAGCCGTCAAGTTTGAGCGGCGGTAAAATCCACATCCCGAGCCACCGCTGGCGACATTGTTCGAGCAGGACCGCGCCGGACTTCATAGACAAGCCATGTGATTCGGTCAGCGGAACAATTGCGGCGCGTCTTCGTTTTCGCGGAAGCGACGCTGGATCGGGGGCGCGACAAAATTTTTTCACCGGGCAAATCCGACAACGCGGATTGTGCGCGGTGCAAATGAGGGCGCCGAGATCCATCATTGCGTTTTGGAAATCGCGCGCGCCTTTTTGGGGAATGAGCTTTGCCGAAGCATTCCATAATTTTTGCCGGCCAGAGGTGGAATCGATTGGCGCGCGAATATTGAAAAGGCGGGAGAGAACGCGAGCGGTGTTGGCTTCGACGATGGGCAAGGATTGGTCGAAAGCGAAAATTGCGATGGCATTCGCGGTGTAAAGGCCGATACCCGGTAGCGATTTCAACTCATTGGGATCGTTCGGAAGTCTTCCGCCAAATTTTTCGACGATCATTTTGGCGCAGCGGTGGAGATTGCGAGCTCGCGTATAATAGCCTAAGCCCTGCCAAGCGTGCAGAACATCCGATTCAGTCGTAGCGGCAAGCGAGCGGATAGTGGGGAAGCGGCGCAGCCACCTATTATAGTAAGGGACAACAGTGGCGGCCTGGGTTTGCTGGAGCATGATTTCGGAAACCAGGATGGCATAGGGATCGCAGCTCTGGCGCCAGGGGAGATCGCGTTTGTGGAGCAAAAACCAGCGATTTAGTGTGTGGCGAAACGCTCGGGGTGACAGTGTATTCAAACCCAAAATTCTTTGTGAACTCTTACACCCATCCGCTCAGTTCTGAACAGGGGGAAAAGCTTCGCGCGCTTTTGCGCGAGCGTGGATTCACCTTCGCGCCGAAGCCCTACACGATTTTTTTTGCGCAGAAGGAAAAGCTAAGCGTAGCGGTTTATGAGAAAGGTCCAAAGATTTTAGTGCAAGGGCGCGGGGTCGAGGACTTCGTAAAGTTTGTGCTCGAACCGGAAATTTTCGGCGAGGCCCGCCTCGGCTACGAAGAAGTGCATTCGCCGGAAATGTTTGAGCCGCACTTTGGCGTGGACGAAAGCGGGAAAGGCGATTTTTTCGGACCGCTGGTAATCGCGGGTGTCTTTGTTGATCGCAAAACTGCGCGCCAACTGCTCGATCTTGGGGTGCAGGACAGTAAACGCATCGGATCGGACGCGAGGATTCATGTGTTGGCAAAAGAAATCCGGCGGATCGCGCGCGAGGTAACCGACGTGGTTGCAATCGGGCCCGCGCGTTACAACGAGCTCTATAAGAAATTCGGCAATCTCAATAGCTTGCTCGGCTGGGGACACGCCCGCGTCATCGAGAATCTGCTGGCGCGGACGCCGGACTGCCCGAGATCGCTCTCCGATAAATTTGCCGATGCGCAGGTAATCGAAAATGCACTCTTGCGCCACGGCCGGAAAATTCGGATCGAGCAGCGGCCGCGCGCGGAATCTGACATCGCGGTGGCGGCAGCATCGATCTTGGCGCGGGAAACGTTTATCGATTGGCTGGAGCGAAAGGGGAAGGAGTTGGGGGCGAAGCTTGGCCGTGGTGTTTCAGGCGAAATCAAGAGCACCGCGGCCGCGATCGTCGAAAAGCATGGGCCGGAAATGCTTTCGCAAATCGGAAAAGTTCATTTTCGCACTGCGCATGAAGTAGCGCCGGACGCCTTTCCTGCGCCGCCGCCGAAACGGGCCTGGGTGCGTTAACCACCACGGCCAATGCTGGAAAGGCAGGGTTCCTGCTCTGCAACGAGCAATTTCGTCTGCTTTTTGTGGAAACTCGCGTCCTGATTCTGAATCCAGATCCAGTCTTCGAAGACCGGTTACTGTCGATTTTTGACACGACGGATGAGAGCGAGACGCGCATTGTCCGAACGGTTTCCGAAGCGGTCGCAATATTGATCGCAGAGAGTTTCGATGGCTTCATTATCGAGGGAGAACCGGAGTCTGCGGTCGAGAGTGCCACCGTGGCCCGACAACATTTTCCATCGTTGAAGCTCTTATGCGCGCCATGGCAGCGCCCGTCGGCAGATTCAATCCGGACTGCTCAACAACAGCAGATTCCGCTGACGAAGGGCGCCGCGTCCACCAAAAAGTTGCATCGCGAGGTGCGGCGTTTTCTGAATGGTCTCGATAGTCTTTCGGGCGCCTCGGCGGAAGGGATCGACCCGTGTCACTCTTTGATTGGCGATTTGAGCCAATTTTCGGCGGCCGAAATTCTGCAAATGACGTGCATGGGGCAACGCAGCGGACGCTTTACCTTTAAGTCGGGGCGCGGCAACAGCGAAATCTATCTGCACCAAGGGGAGGTTCGGCATGCCGCCTATGGAACGCTGGAAGGCGAAGGGGCCCTGGCGGAGATTTTCCGCTGGCGGCAGGGCCGTTTTTATTTTGAAGAGGGGATCATCAGCCAGGAGCAATCGGTCGACCGGCCATTGGCCCATCTGCTGCTCGATAATCTGCAAAAATTCGATGAAACCCTCCAGGTAGCCAGCGTCACGCCCATGCAATGAAAGATAAACAAACCGAAACCAAACTGCGTCTGATTTCGCTTCAGCTTGAGAGCTGGAAGAAATTGCACGATCTCATCACCTATGGTCTGGACAAGGCCAAGCCGATCATTTCGGTGGAACAGGAACGGCAATTTACCGAAGTGCGAGCGAATTTGTTGCAGGAAACCGAGCACGTTCTTCGCGAATTGAATTTATTAAGCGACTTATCAGGCCGGGCCATGAACGTGTTGAACCGCGGTTCTTCTCTGCGCGCCGTGCGTGAACTTTCAAATGACGAGGCCCGCCGCCTGGAAGTGGAATGGAACGGAGTTTTCACCAAGCTGGGTGTGGCGCAGGGACAGCTGAAATCGCGCCGGAAAGCCTTGGCCGAAGAGACTCCATTCGCCCATTTCATGAGTCGTCTGCGCGGCGACCGGTGGTGGCATAGCCTTTCCAAAGCCGAATATGCCCCTTAATTTCCCGGCGATCTTGGCGAGGGGAATAAAAGCCGCAAATTTTCGGCTTTGCCCACGCAAATTCAAGCGCCAGCGCGATTTATTTGTGGTATACTAACATTAACGTATGGCGAAGTTAACCAAAAGGGACATTGTGGTGGCGATCAGCAACCAGACCGGCATGGTCCAGCACCAGGTTTTCGATGTCGTCCAGCGCACGCTGGATCACATTACGGATAGCCTTGCTAATAATGTGGCGGTGGAGTTGCGAAATTTCGGAGTCTTTCAACCACGCTTGACCAAACCGCGCGTTGGCCGAAACCCGAACGAGCCGGGGAGCAGCTTCGTTATTCCGGCGCGGGCGACGGTGAAATTCAAGCCGGGGAAAATCATGCGCCAGCGGGTGGAGAAGTTATCGCGCGAATTAAAGGACGCCTCGGAGCGTAAAGCCGCGACCAACGCTCCGTCCACTCCTACTTGATCGGCCTATCGTTTTTCGACGCTGTTGCCGAGCAGTTGTTGGATCACTTCCTCCAGCCGCTCGAAGTTGATCGGCTTGGTTAAGTGTTCGGAGAATCCGGCCGCATAGGCGCGGTTGACGTCGTGTTCCATCCCAAAGCCGCTTAGAGCAATGCCGGGCACGCCTCGGCCACGCATTTCCTGCATTAATTCGTAGCCGCTGCGATCGGGCAAACCGATGTCGCTGATCAAGAGATCGAAATTTTCCTGGCGCGCTTTTTCAGCCGCCTGATCGGCGGTGTAGGCGATGGTGATATCGTAACCGCGCCGTTCCAGAATCATTTTCAGACCGGTGCAGGTATCTTCATGGTCATCCACCACGAGCAAGCGCGGCGGGCGGGTGGCCGAAACTGGCCTCGACACCGGTTCGGCGCCATTTGGGGGCGACTCGCCATCGTGCACCACAGGCTCGGCAATTGTGCCGAGACGAACACTGAAGGTAGCACCGCGGTTCGGGCCGGGACTGGAGGCAGAAATGATTCCGCCATGGGCCAGGACCATGGCCTTCGAAATGGCGAGGCCCAGCCCCAAACCGCCGAATTTCCGTGTGATTGAACTTTGGCCTTGCTCAAAGGCGGCGAAAATTTTCGAAACCTTGTCTGCCTCAATGCCAATGCCGGTGTCGCTAATATCGATTTCGATTTGTCCAGGCTGCCGGTTTGAGGTGGCAAGGGATATTCGTCCACCCTCGTCCGTAAACTTGACGCTGTTCTTGATAAGGTTCCAAAAAACCTGTTGCAAGCGCGCCGGATCGCCCTGCACGAAATGGTCATGAGCGTTTAGATTCAACTCGATCTCGAGCGCTTTTTGCAAAATTTCCTCGCGGCAAATTTCAAGCGCGCGCTGCAAAACGTTGTGCACGCTTACCGGTTCGAGACTGAGCTTGAGTTTTCCTTTGGCGATGCGCGTGATGTCGAGCAGGTCGTCGATCAGGCGCGCTTCGAGTTCCACATTTCGCCGAATGACGTCGAGTGCCTGACGCACTTCGGCTGAATCAGCCACGTGTGTTTCCAATGCCGCAACCATCGCGATGACGGGCGAAAGGGGATTGCGTAATTCGTGAGAAAGGAGCGCGAGAAATTGATCTTTGGCAGCGTTCGCGCTCAGCAGTTCGTTGCGCAGCGTCATATCGCGCGTTTTTTCTTCCACGAAATAGAGCACGCCCTGAATGTGCTGGCGCGAATCGAGCAGGCGCAGAAGGTTGACATTGCAAAAACGTGTCGCGCCGGTGCGATCGCGGAACGGTTCTTCGATCAGTTGATAGGGCCTGCCGGTCGCGAGCACATTCTCGATTATTGTTGGCGATACGATCTTGATCTGGTCGTAGGTCGCGGCTCCAATGTCGGTTCCCGCTGGAAGCTGGCCAATCTGCAACGCCATTTGCGCAAAGGCGTCGTTTACATGCAGAAAGCGGCGTGTTTCAGGGTCAACTAATGCAATGCCGATCGGCATGTTGGCCAAAATCTTTTGGTTGAAGCTGACTTCGCGCTCGATCCGACGCGCGGATTCCGCCTGTCGCCGATAAAATCTTCCTGCGAGGATGGCGGCGACCAGCGTGCCGGCAATTAACCAGCCGGCTGGTACCGTGATTTTACGTAACAAATCATGCACCGGCGCGTAAGCGATTTCTTCCGGTTGGCGAATGATTGCCAGCCATTGCGCCGACTCCAGGGGCTCAAAGGAGTAAATGTTCCCGTCTCGACTGAGATGGCCGCTTTGCTCCTTTTGAATGTGGGAGATCAGTTTCGCTTCCGCAGGGGGGCTTGGTTTGGTCTCCGATTTGAAGTCGGCCGTAAAAAGCGGGAAACCTTGCTGATCGACAATTTGGCAGACTGTGCGGTCTGTGAACGAAATCGAGGAGAGACGTCGCCCAATCCGTTCGATCAAAATAGAAGCGCCGATGTAGCCGATGGTTTTGCCGTCGCGCGTTCGCACTGCGCCCACAACATCAGTCACCATCCGCCCGTCGACTGGCCTCTGGTGAACCGGCGAAACGTAGGTGCTGGGGCCCCGGTCGGCACCGTCTTTCCAAATATGGGGATGGAATGGTTGGCCCCGTAGATTTGGCGCGGCCGGTAGAGTGCCGAGAAGTTTACCGTCGGCCGAAGCGATGAACATTCCGTCAATCCGCGGATAAGAGAAAAACTTCTCTGCGATCCATTGCTGGGCAGCGTCCTGAGGAATAGGCGCGGCAAAAAGACGCTCCATATCAGGAAGAGTCTGATAATAGGAGACGATGCTGGCGGTGCTGGCCAGGTCGTCATCGACCAAATGACCGATGAGCTGGACAAAGGTCTGGCGGTCACGCAAAATTTTTGATTCCAAGGTCTTTTTGAGGGTGGTGTAAGAAACCAGCAACATCAGAATCGATGGCACCCATCCGGCGAGCAGCACCGTCAAAACGATATCGAAGCGTTCGAGATTTCTTCCCCTTTTTTTGGTCGTAACTGGTCCGATTGCCATCGTCGGTAGCGACTACATTAACACAAAATCGCTCCCTCTCCGAGAAGCGAACCCCATGCCGCCGGCCTCCGAAAGGAACGAGCCATTTCGCTTTCGCGACACGATAAATGGTTGTGTGGTTTTAACTTCAAGCCCGGTCGGCGCGAGAGAACCCGCCTTTTTTTGATTTGACGACACCCCCAGAAGCGGCATCATGTCGCCCTTGCAGAGTAATCGGCAAGGCAGTCTGGATTCCTAAGGCAAGGAGGCATGTTTTCATTCATCTGGACAATCTGTTACCTCAGCGTGCTCGTCGGCCTTTCGGCTTACGGCATCCACCGCTATTTTATTATCTACCTCTTTCTCAAGAATCGGAAACACGCGCCGGTGCCGGCGGGCCGATTCGAACAATTGCCGGTCGTGACCGTGCAGTTGCCTATCTTCAACGAAGTTTATGTAATCGAGAGATTGCTGCGATCGGTCAGCAAATTGGATTACCCTCGCGATCGGTTGCAAATCCAGGTGCTCGACGATTCGACCGACGACACGCGGGAGATTACGACGGATTGTGCGGCGGAATTGCGTGAGCGCGGTTTCGATGTCGAACTGATTCATCGAGTCGATCGCACCGGCTTCAAAGCGGGCGCGCTGGAACGAGGGTTGGCTACCGCGCGCGGAGAATTCGTTTGTATCCTGGATGCCGATTTTGTTCCG
>Ga0209267_1002154_pt1 | contig 12876 bp, 12 predicted proteins | sample GraSoiAngelo_137_FD_185894 | JGI IMG/M metagenome (GOLD analysis project Ga0209267, IMG submission 185894) | Grasslands soil microbial communities from the Angelo Coastal Reserve, California, USA - 14_0929_09_30cm (SPAdes) (version 2) | ecosystem: Environmental > Terrestrial > Soil > Grasslands ... | reverse complement strand
ACCGCCGAGCAGGTGTCGCGCGAGATAGCTTGAACGAACGGAGCGCGCGCTTGCAAGCAGGCTTTCGTGGTCTCGCCATCAGTTCACTGGCGCCGCGGCCGGCTCTTTACATCTGCATGATGCTGGAGTACCGCGCTGCCGACTCGAGGCGTGAGCGTGATCCCCGTCCGCGATACCATCCCGCACCGTCACACGCCAGTCGTTACCTGGGCGCTCATCGCTGTCAACGTCATCGTCTTCTTCTACGAGCTGACCCTCGAGCCCGAGGACCTCGAGCGGCTCTTCTACCTCTTCGGGATCGTGCCGGCCCGCTACTCCCATCCCGAATGGGCGCTTCAGATCGGCCTGCCGGTGGACGATTACTGGCCGTTCCTCACCTGCATGTTCCTGCATGGCGGCTGGGGCCACCTCATCGGCAACATGTGGACGCTCTGGATCTTCGGCGACAACGTCGAGGATCGCATGGGCACGGGCCGCTTCCTGATCTTCTACCTCCTCACGGGCGTGCTCTCCGGTCTCACGCACTGGCTCACCAACGCCCAGTCGACCGTGCCCACCGTGGGAGCGTCGGGAGCGATCGCGGGAGTGCTGGGCGCTTACTTCGTCCTCTTCCCGCGCTCGCAGATCGTCGTGCTGCTGCCGATCTTCTTCTTTCCCTTCTTCTTCCAGTTGCCCGCGGTCCTCTATCTCCTCTTCTGGTTCCTCAGCCAGGTGCTGAGCGGGACGCTCGCCGGCTTGACGGCTTCGCAGGTGGGAGGAATCGCGTTCTGGGCGCACGTCGGCGGCTTCGCCGCAGGCGTCGTGCTTCACCGGCTGTTCATCTTGCCTAAGCGGGAGCGGCCCCGGCGCTTCGAGCGAGACGAGTACGGCATCGAGGGGGCATGGGCGAGCCGGCGGTGAATCGGGCCGGTCCGCCGAGGGGAGATGCATGGACTTCGGGCAGATCTTCTGGCTCTTCTTCGTTCTCTCGGCCCTGCAACCGGTGCTCAAGCAGAGACTCCTGGAAAACTCGCGCCAGCGCCTGCTGGCGCGCCTCGAGCGGCAACGCAAGACGCGCGTCATCTTGCTCGTCCACCGGCAGGAGACGATGAGCCTGCTCGGGTTTCCGCTCATGCGGTACATCGACATCAATGATTCCGAGGACGTCATCCGTGCGTGCGTGATGACGGATCCCGAGGTGCCGGTGGACCTCGTGCTCCACACTCCGGGCGGGCTGGTCCTGGCGGCGACGCAGATCGCGCGCGCCATCCGCGACCGCAAAGGCAAGGTGACGGTCTTCGTCCCGCACTACGCGATGTCCGGCGGGACGCTCATCGCCCTCGCGGCCGACGAGATCGTCATGTCGCCTCATGCGGTGCTGGGCCCGGTCGATCCCCAGCTCGGGCAGTACCCGGCCGCCTCGCTCCTCAGGGCCGTGTCGAGAAAGCCGGTCGCCGAAGTGGACGACCAGACCCTCATCCTCGCCGACGTGGCCGAGAAGGCCATGGTCCAGCTGCGGGAGAGCGCCCGCGAGCTGCTCACCCGGAGCCAACCCTCCGAGAAGGCCAACGAGCTCGCCGACCTGCTCTCGACGGGGACCTGGACCCACGACTTCCCGATCACGGTGGACGTGGCCAGGCGGCTGGGCTTGAAGGTGAGCTCGGACATGCCTGCCGAGATCCTGCAGCTGATGAGCTTGTACCCGCAGCCCGTGCGCCGGCAACCTTCCGTCGAGTACATCCCGGCCCCGCGCCATGCGGACCGGAGCAGGCCCCCCCAAAGCGGGGGTTGATGGCGGTTGCAATCTGCGCAATCAAGCCATAACAGAAGGGCGGATTCACCAGGAGGGCACGTGGAAACTCGGACGTGGATCGTGCTCGCGGACGCCACGAGCGCCCGCCTGTACGCGCCGGGCAGACCTCACCGCGACTGGGCCTTGGTCGCCGAGCTGCAGCACCCGGAGGGCCGTGCCCGGGACTCCGACCTGGTCACCGACAAGCCGGGCCGCGTGAAGCAGAGCAAAGGCTACCGCTCGGCCATGGAGCCGCCGACTCCGCCCAAGAAGGTGGAGGTCAAGAAATTCGCGCGCCGGTTGGCGGCAGCGCTCGAGGGGCTATTGAAGGACGCATACGAGCGACTCATCCTCGTCGCGCCCCCAGGTTTCCTCGGCGTGCTTCGCGGCGAGCTGGGCGATCGCGTGCGCGGCCGCATCGCGGCGCTGGTCGACAAGGACTACTTGCACCTCGACCAGCGCCAGGCGCGGGAGCGCCTCGAAGCGCAGCTCCACGCGACGTAGCCGTCCGCTCGACGTGCGCTCAGTGCGCCGGCGGGCGCGGACCCTCGCGCTCGCCGCTCTGCGGCGCCCGCTCCTCCTCCTCTTCGGCGCGGCCCCTTGCGCGTTCCGCGGCCGCTTGCTTCTCCCAGCGGACGGCGTCGCCAGCGCGGTCGTAGAGGAACTTGACCGTGTCCCCTTCGCCGATCTCTCCGCGCAACATCGCGCCGGCGAGCTTCGTCTCGAGCTGCGAGCGGATCTGCCGGCGCAGCTCGCGCGCGCCGAATTCCGGCTGGTAGCCGACCTCCGCGAAGTAGTCGACCAGGGACTCGTCGAACTCCAGCGTCAGCCCTTGGCCCCTCGCCAGCCGCTTCACCCGCTCCAGCTGCAGGCCGACGATCTGGCAGATCTACTCCCGGTCCAGCGCGTGGAAGACGATGATCTCGTCGATGCGGTTGAGGAATTCCGGCCGCAGGTACTTGCGGAGCAGGACCATCAACTCGTCCTTGAGCGCGTTGTAGTCCTTGCGGTCGCGCTCGGCGGCTTCGAGATTGCGCTGGATCACCTCGGCACCGACGTTGCTGGTCGAGATGATGATGGTTTTGGTGAAGTCCACCACCCGCCCCTTGCCGTCCGTCAGGCGGCCGTCATCGAACACCTGCGAGGCTTCGAACCATCTCCCGATCCTCGAACGGATCGGGCACAGCCAGCCCGCCGGGCCGGCCGCATCTGCTGGATTGGCCACGATTGCTCCCTGCAGGAGCTTAGTGGACTCCGGAGTCCGCAGATCCGCGCTGCTTCGAGCTGCCCTGGATCTCGATGCGGCGGCGTTGCGCGTCCTGGCGCAGAGGAATCTCGATCTCGAGGACGCCGTTCTCGAACCGCGCCGCCGCCTTGTCCAGGTCAGCCGCCTCAGGAAGCGGAATCACCCGCGAGAAGCGGCCGTACATGCGCTCCGACCGGTAGACGCCTTCCTTGCCCTCGACCTCGATCTCCTGCCTGCGCTCGCCCTCCAGGACCAGCGTGCCATCCCGTATCTCGAGCCGGATGTCATCGGGCGAGAGTCCCGGGACGTCCGCCCGCACCACGAAGCGACCCTCGCGCTCGACCACATCGATCGCCGGCGACCAGATCGGCGGGAAACCTCCCGTCGTGCTCCCCTCGAGGCCAGGCCGAGCGCTCCCAAGCCCCTCGAACATGCGGTCCATGTCCTCCAGCACGCGACGCATGAGGGAGAAGGGGCTCAGTCCCCCGAAACCGAGCGGCCCGAACGGCAGGCCCGGCGAGCGCCTCTGCAAGCTGCGAGCAGACTGTTGCTCTCCACCCTGGCGCGTCCGTTGGTCGGACTGCGCTTCCGAGCCGCTCTTGGCCTGCTGCTGCCGGGAAGCCTGCGTTCCTTCGATGTTCCCTTGAGCCATGACTGCCTCCGCCAGACGGCGCCGGCCACCTGCGGCGGCCCCGCGAGGCCGGCGAAAGCTAACAACGCCGGAAACGAGGTGCCTGTCCCGCCATGCGGAAATTGCGACCCTGCCGCCGAGGCGTCGTCGCGCGGGCGGCACGCGCAAGGGTCGCCAGGATCAGAGAGCGCCTGATCGGTCAGAGGCACTGCTCCAGCTGCTCGAGACCTTTGCGGAGAGAGTCGCCCTCGAGTTCAACCACACGCTGCGGTATGTGGCGGCAGGCGCGAGATGGAAGGCGCTGAGCCCTGTCGACCGACTTCGATGGTCTGGGCGACTTTTCCGAGACGCCAGTCGCTCGTGCGCTGATCCCGAAGAGAATCTGAGACTCTTTGAGAATCACCCGCTGGTGAAGGTTTGGTCGTGAGGCGGAGCTCCCTGGGGCGGAAGGAACTTTGCCGGCAGTTCCAGCTCGAAGACCGCCCCGCTCGCCGAAGGTCGAAAATCCAGGCTGCCGTGATGCGCCTCGGCAATCGCGCGCGAGATGGCCAGCCCGAGGCCGAAACCCTCCCCGGTCCGCGCCGCATCGCCCCGGACGAAACGCTGGAACAGCTCGGGGATCAGCTCCGGCGGGACGCCCGGCCCGTCGTCAGCCACGCGCAGCCGCGCAACCTGCCCGTCCCCGCCCAGGGTAACCGTCACGCGACCACGGGCGTGGCGGATGGCGTTGTCGAGCAAATTCTCGACCGCGCGGGAAAGCAGCACTGGATTTCCCTCGACGAGGGCATTCGAGCCGACGCATTCGAGCTGGAGCGACGCCCGACCGCTTTCGAACGCACGGCGCCTGGCGCGTTCCACGCTCCGCGCGACGATCTCATCGAGGCTGGCCACCGTCTTGCTTGCCAGGAGCGTACCCGCATCCGCGCGCGCCAACGCGAGCAGGGCCTCCAGAAGCGTCGCCAGCCGCTCGCCCTCGGTTTTGACGGTCGCGAGCGCCGAGCGCAGCTCCTCCACGCCCCGGTCCCGTCGGAGCGCAACTTCGGCCTCGCCGATGATGGTGGTGACGGGCGTGCGGAGCTCATGCGCCGCGTCTGCGGTGAAGCGCCGCATGCGCAATAACGAACCGCGGGCGTCCTCGAGGAGCGAATTCAGCGTGCCGGCGAGCTCGTCCCATTCATCAGCCGCCCCGGTCTTGGGTAGCGTCAGGTTCAAGTCGGAAGCGCGCGCCGCAGCGGCCCGGCGGCCGGCCTCTCGCATCGGTGCAAGAGCGCGCCGGGCGAGAGCGAGCCCGAGAAGCGCCGCGCCGGCGATCGCGAGCGGCGCGACGATGGCCATCGCCGCAGCCGCCTTGCGCACGGCGCCGAATTCGTCCTCCTCCGGCTGGCGGTCCTGGCTCAGATCGCTTGCTCGCTCGGCTCTCGCCTGCAGCACCAGCACTCCGATGACCGCGCCCCCGGTCACCATGAGGGCAATGGCGACCGCGGCCGCGAACATGATGGCGAGGTGGGCGCGGAGGCTTCTCTTCACGGCTCATCCCGCAGGGAGTAGCCCACTCCGCGCACGGTCTGGATCAGCTTGCGCGGGAACGGCTCGTCGATCTTCGCCCGGAGATAACGGATGTAGACCTCCACCACGTTCGAGAACGTCTCGAAATCGTGCTCCCAGACCGCCTCGACGATGCGCGAGCGCGAGACGACTTCACCGGCGTGCTCGAGCAGGAACTGCAGAAGCGCGAACTCCCGCGCGGTCAACCGGATCTCCTTCCCCTGCCGGACCACCTTGCGGGTTGCCGGGTCGAGCGTGAGATCCGCGCAGGAGAGAATGCCGGATGCTCGTCCCGATGCGCGCCGCAGCACTGCACGGACGCGCGCCAGCAGTTCCTCGAACGCGAAGGGCTTCACCAGGTAGTCGTCGGCCCCTTCGTTCAGCGCGAGCGTCCGGTCCGACACCGCATCGCGCGCCGTCAGCATGATGATCGGGGTGACGTCGCTGCGGGCGCGGAGCGTGCGCAGCACCTCCAGACCGGAACTGCGCGGCAGCATCCAGTCCAGGAGGAGCAGATCGAACTGCTCGGCCTCGAGCAGGCCGAGCGCCTCGGCGCCGTCGCCCGCTTCGCGCACCTGGAAGCCTTCTTCCGACAGTCCGCGCGCGACGAAGGCGCGGACCCGGCGCTCGTCCTCTGCCAGCAAGAGGCGCATGGAGGTTCGATAACATGTCTGCGGCGGCATGGCGGCGGATGAGACAATTCTAATCCGGCGCTCAGGCGGCGCTCATCTCCTGCTGCGTATACCTCTTCACCCAAGGAGGAACGACCCGTGAAGCACATCCTTTCCCTTTCGCTCGCTTTGCTTCTCGGCGCTGCCGCAGCGCATGCAGCCGATCCGACCTGCAAGGAATCCCGGAAGGGCCTCGCCACGCGAGCGAAGGTGTCCTGCGCCGAGGCTCGCAAAGCGGCTCTCGCCGCGCTCGGAAAGCCTAACCTACGGATCCGGTCTGCGGAGCTGGAAGAGGAGAAGGGGAAGCTCCTGTACTCGTTCGACGTCGAGCGGACCGGGCATCAAGGAGTCGAGGAGGTCCAGATCGACGCCGTTTCCGGCCAGGTGATCTCGGTCGCGCACGAAACGCCGGCGACCGAGGCGGCAGAGCGCGACTGATGCACCGGTTCTCGCGCCTGGTGCGGACCACCGCGCCAGCGGGTCTCGCGCTGCTCGCCATCCTCTCTCGCGGCGCCCGTGCCGAGCCTCCGCTCACGCTCGAACAGGCTCTCGCGGAGGCGGTGGCGCGCAACGCCCGCCTTCCCGTTGCGGAAATGGACGTCGCCGCCTCGCAGCAGGGGGTTCTCGCGGCGCGCGGCGCGCTGCTCCCGCGGCTCTCGGTCGAGAGCACGGTGCAGGTCGCCCCGCCGGACTTCAGCTACGGCGCGGGCGGCGCTTCCTCCGTCGCCGGCGAGGAGCGGTTGCAGATCGTCGGCCGGGAGACGCTCTATGACGGAGGAGCGCTTCGCGCTGGGGTCGCCGGGGCGGAGTCACAAGTCCGCTCCTCCCGTGCGGCATTTCGCGTCGCCCAGAAGGATCTCGAGCTCGAAGTGCGCACGCGATTCAGCGAGTTGCTCAAGACGCAGGACGACGTCGCGTCCCGCGAGCAGGGCCTCGATCGGCTGCGCTCATACCTGGCGACCGTCCGCGAGAGGCAAGCGGCGGGAGAAGGCCTGCAGGCGGACCTTCTGAAGACCCAGGCCCGGCTCGCCAGCGATCAGGCGGACGCCGAGGAAGCGCGCCGGAAGCAGCGCGCGGCGCAGTTGCAGCTGAACGATCTTCTCGGCCGCGATCCGGAGGCCCCGCTGGTCGCCGCTTCTCTTCCGACGCCGCAAGCGCCGCCGCGAGTGCGGGCGGACTCCTGGCAACAGCCGCCCGACCTCGCGCAGGTGCAGGCCGATCAGGCGGTGGCGGAGGCGAACGTCGGCGTGGCGCGCGCCGGTCGCCGGCCGCATGTCGACGTCCTCGCCGATGCAGGGCTGTTCGGCGGTGGCTTCGCCAATGACGTTCCGTCGAGCAGCCTGGGTGGGCGGCTGCGGAACGATCTGGGCGCTTCGCTGACGTTGTCGATCTCCTGGCCCTTCCTGGATTTCGGCATCTACCAGGGGCAGCTCGGCCAGGCGCAGGCCCGCGCAGAGCAGGCACGCAGACGCGTGGTCATGCAGAGCCGCGAGACGCGGTTGCGCTGGGAGGCGGCGCGCGAGGACATGGCGCGATGGTACCAACAAGTGCAACTTCGCCAGCAAGCGCTGCCGCTCGCCCGCGATGCCTACGTGCTCGCGGAGAGCCTCTATCGCGGAGGCAGCGGCACGGCGCTCGAGGTGCTGGATGCATTCTCGAACCTCGTTACCGCCTCCCAGTCGTATACGGATGCGGTGCTTTCCTACCGAGTGGCCGAAGCGATGTTGCTGCGGTGGGGGACGCCATGAGCCGCGCGCACGTTCTCGCAGCGATCGCCTTGTCGTCAGGGATACCCGCGTTGACTTGCGCGCGTCCGGCAGATCCAGCGAACGGAGCGAACGCCAGTCCACATCCGCCCGACCCGGCGACGGCGGATCCCGGCACGCCCGTGAAGGTCGCTGCCGTCGAGCGCGCGACTCTCGCGCTGACCGTCAGCGGGCAAGGGCGAACCGACGCGCTCGCGCAGCAGAAGATCCGCGCGCCGTTCAAGGGCATCCTGCGCGAGCTTCGCGTGGCGGACGGCGATCGCGTGCGCAAGGGGCAGGTCCTCGTAGTCCTCGTCGCGCAGGAGAGCCAGGCAGCGCTCACCGGGGCGCAGGCTTTGCTCCGCGCGGCGCAGACTCCAGAGGAACAGGGCGATGCCCGCCGTGCGCTGCAGTTGGCGCGGCGTGGGCTCGTGCCTGCCTACCTTCGCGCGCCGGAAGCGGGGGTCATCGTCTCCCACGGAGCCGATGAAGGTTCGCTCGTTGCCGAGGCCCAGGATCTGGTGAGCATGGCCGCCGGCGATTCGTTCGTGTTCCGCGCCGACGTCGTCCAGACGGATCTCGGCCGCATCCGTGCCGGCCAACCGGCCGAGGTACACCTCGCCACGGGCTCTTCGACGTACTCTGGAACCGTCCATGGCGTCCTCCCTGCCGCCTCTGCAAATGACCTCACCGCGCCGGTTCGCATCGACTTCAGCTCCTCCACGCTCCCCGAGCGTCTGGGACTGTTCGGCACGGCGATCATCACCGTAGGAGTGCGGCAAGAGGTGCCGATCGTTCCGGCCCCAGCCGTGCTGCGGGATGACATCACCGGACTCTCGCAGCTCGCTGTCGTGTCGCAAGGCAAGGCCCACTGGCAGCGCGTCAGCACAGGCCTGGCGCAGGGAGGCCGGGTAGAGATTACCGAGCCTCCCTTGCAGCCCGGCACGCAAGTCATCGTGCAGGGGCAGGTGGGCCTTCCCGACGGTGCGCCCGTCCAGGTCGAGCCTTGACGCTGGTTGCAAGCTCGCGGCGGCGCGCCGTCGCCATCTACCTGCTTCTCGCCTTGCTCGCGGCGGTCGGCATCTTCGAGGGCCTCCGCATGCCCGCGTCGATCTTTCCATCGGTCACCTTCCCGCTCGTCAAGGTGATTGCCGACGTGGGGGAGGAGCCGGCGGCTCACGTGATGCCGACGGTGACGCGTCCGCTGGAGGAAGCCATCTTGCGGGTGCCGGGCGTCCAACTGGTGCGCTCGATCACCTCGCGCGGCTCGGCGGAGCTGACTGCGCAGTTCGGCTGGGGCACGGACATGCAGGCGGCGCTCCAGCGGGTCGAAGCGGAGACGCAACGAGTGCGTCCGGACCTGCCGCCCCAGACGAAGATCGACGTCCAATGGATGAACCCGGCGGTGTTCCCCATCCAGGGCTACGCGCTGACCTCGGACACGCGAACGCAAGCCGAGTTGCGCGAGCTGGCGGACTTCAAACTCAAGCCCGCCCTGTTCCGCATTCCAGGAGTCTCGCAGGTCTTCGTGATCGGAGGCCGCAACCGCGAGTTCGAAGTGCAACTCGACCGGGCCGCGCTGGACGCACGACATCTCACTGCGGCGGATGTCGTCTCTGCCTTGCAGAAGGACAACCAGGTGCTCTCCGCCGGCTTCACCGAGAGCAACCACGAGCTGTACCTCACCCTGGTGAACGGTCGGGTCGATGGCCTGGACGCCCTCGAGCGCGTCTCGGTGCCGGTGCCTGGGGGAATCCCGGCGACCCTGGGCGAGCTGGGCAAGGTGAAGGTCGCGGACGAGGTCTCCTACATCCGCACCACCGCCGACGCGCATCCAGCCGTCCTGGTGAACATCATCCGTCAGCCCTCCGCGAACACCGTCCAGATCGCACGCGCAATCGACGAGCTGTTCCAGTCCCAGCCGGATCTGCTGCCCAAAGGCGTGCGGTGGACCACGTTCTATGACCAGGCAAGATACGTATCCGACTCGGTCAGCGGCGTGCGCGACGCAATCCTGATCGGCGTCGCTCTCGCCGCGCTCGTGCTGCTCATCTTCCTGCGCAGCTTCCGGCTCACGCTGGTCGCGGTCGTCGCGGTCCCGGCGTGCGTGAGCATCGTCGCGCTCGGGCTCGGCGTCTTCGGCCAGACCATCAACCTCATGACTCTCGCCGGGATCGCGGCGGCGCTGGGGCTCATCGCCGACGACGCCATCGTGGTGATCGAGAACATCCACCGCCATCGCGAGGGGCGCCTCTCACCGGACCCGGCCGAGAGCGGACTGCGCGAGATCCTCCCGGCACTCGCCGGTTCGAGCCTTTCGACCATCGTCATCTTCCTCCCCTTCGCCTTGCTCACCGGGGTCGTCGGCGCGTTCTTCAAGCCGCTCGCTCTGACCATGGCCATCACCCTCGCGGTCTCGTTCTGCCTCGCTCTCTTCGCCGTGCCCGTTTCGGTCTCGCTCCTCGGCGAAGGTCATGCGCACGGGCGGGCGCACAATCGGTTCGCTGCCTCTGGACCCGGCCGCATCGTCGCCGCCCTGGCCCGACTTTGGCGCTGGGTCTCCAGTCGCACCGGTCGCGCATATGCGGCCACGGTCCGCTTCTTCGTGCGCCACGGGCTGGCCGCGGTGGTCGTCGTCGTGCTGCTTTTCGCTGGCTCCTTTCTCCTCTACCGCTCCATCGGTACGGACTTCCTTCCCAGCATGGACGAAGGCTCCATCATCCTGGATTACTGGACGCCGCCGGGGACTTCGCTCACCGACACCGATCAGATGCTCGTCGAGGCCGAGAAGGTGATCGCGTCCCTCCCCGACGTGGCCGCCTATTCGCGCCGGACCGGCGCGCAGCTCGGCTTCTCCTTGACCGAGCCGAATCGCGGCGACTACGTCATCCGCCTGAAGCCCCTCGGTCAGCGTCGGCCGGTCGACGACGTGATCTCCGATCTGCGGACCAGGATTGCCGCACGCGAGCCTGCCATCCATACCGACTTCGGCCAGCTCCTCGAGGACAACATCGGCGACCTCACGGGAGGCGCACCTCAGCCCATCGATGTGAAGCTGTTCGGAGAGGATCAGGCTCTCCTGGAGCAGAAAGCGCGCGCCATTGCCCAGAGCATCGCGCAGGTGCCCGGTGTGGAGGACGTGTTCAATGGAATCGTGATCGCTGGCCCCGCGCTGCAGGTTCGTCTCGATCCGGTTGCGGCCGCGCGCTTCGGAATCACCACCGACGCGCTGCATGCCGCGATCGAGCCGGCTGTGACGGGCAGCGTCGCCGGCCAGGTCCGTGTTGGAGAACGCATGTACGATCTACGGGTACTGGCCAGAAGCGATCAGCCTCTCGCCGGACTACCTGTGCGCACGCCTTCCGGGGCGCTGATCCCCGTGGGCGATCTCGCGCGCGTCCAGACCGGCCAGCCGGAGACGGAGATCGATCGCGAAAATCTGAAGACGTTCGTAGGCGTAACGGCGCGGCTCGGAGGCCGCAGCCTGGGCGAGGCCATGGCCGACATCCGTGCGCGCGTCGAGCCCATCGTGGCCGGCGCTCCGGGGATCTCGGTGAGCTACGGTGGGCTTTACGAGCAGCAGCAGCAGTCATTCCGCGGGCTCCTCCTGGTGCTTCTCGCGGGCCTTGCGCTGGTCGCGACCGTCGTCCTCTTCGAGTTCGGCGACTGGCGGGCGCCGTTGGTCACGTCGACCGTGTCGCTCTCCGTGCTTGCGGGTGTCTTCGTTGCGCTCAGGCTGACGGGCATGACCTTGAACATCTCGAGCTACGTGGGCGCCATCATGATGGTGGGGATCGTGGGTGAGAATGCGATCTTCGTCTTGCAGGAGGCGCGTCTGCAGCTACGCAACGGGACGTCGGTGGCCGAGGCTTGGGAGGCCGCCGCCGGGCGTCGCCTGCGTCCCGTCGCGATGACGATCCTCGCCACCGTGCTTGCGCTGATGCCGCTCGCGCTCGCCTTGGGCGCGGGGGCGCAACTGATGCAACCGCTCGCCATCGCGGTCATCGGAGGATTCCTGCTCTCCGGGCCCGCCGTTCTCTTGCTCGTCCCCGGGCTCTACCGGCTGCTCGATCCGCGCGGCGGCCTGGCCGGATCTTCTCGGAAGCCCATGCCGATCAAATCGCTCGAGAAGTAGCCGGAGGATCCCGAAACGCCTCGCAGCTCTGACGAAATCGGAGCATCGGCTGCTCGACGAGCCGGTACGACAACTCCGCGCAGATCAAGGCGCCGCAGACGAGCAGCGGCACCATCCACGCAGCCGTCATCGTGTCATGCGAAAGCCAGAGCTGCTGCCAGAGATAAAGGCTGTAAGAGGCGAGTCCCAGGTGCACCAGCGGCGCCGAGTTGAGCACCCTGCCTACGCGGGTGCGGGGATTTCCGATCGCCCAGAGGAGCACCGAGCAGGCGGCGCACGCCTCGATGGTGTATCCGAAGGTCACGTTGACGATGTCGAGACGCCGCACCACCGCCGCCGCGAAGAGGCAATAGAAGGCGCCACCCAGCGCGACGGCAGGGCGCCGCAAGAACGCCAGCACTCGCGAGTGCCCGTGCAGCTCGAGCTCGAGCGCCGCCCAGCTTCCGATCATCAACGCATCGGCGCGTAGATGAAACATGGAGGTGATGTTCGGGCGCAGCCCTGGCGTTGCGTAGAAGGTGAGGATTCGCAGGATGGGCGTGGCGACGATGAGCCACTGCGCCGCGCGGCGAGCGTGTTTCTCGCTGGCGATCATCAGCAGGGCCGGCCAGAGCAGGTAGAATTGCTCCTCGATGCTAAGCGACCACGAGTGGTTCAGCACCCAAGAATGCGGGTTCAGATAGTTCGTCGTGAAGGAGAGGGACCGCGCGAAGCTCGACGGCGACGCGAGCACGAGGTGCATGCGCGCCAGGATCGCGATCACGGCGATGTAGACCCAGTACGCGGGCAGGATGCGCAAGGCGCGTCGCAAATAGAAGGCGCGGACATCCATCGTCCCGGTCGTCCGGCGCTCCCGCACGATCAGGCGCGTGATGAGAAATCCGCTCAAGACGAAAAACACCGTGACGCCCACCGGACCCCAAACGTCGACGACGCCGGAGCCGAACGGCAAGTGACGTCCGACCTGCAAGACCTTTCCGGCGTGGCCGACCACGACCATCAGGGCCGAGATCGCGCGCAGCCCATCGAGACTCGGCAACCTCTTCCCGCGAAGCGGCTGCGGACGGGTAGCGGCAAGCACGTGAAATCCCCCCTCCACAGCGAACGTGCGGAGGAGGAGGCAGGGCGCCAA
>Ga0209267_1002147_pt1 | contig 12912 bp, 9 predicted proteins | sample GraSoiAngelo_137_FD_185894 | JGI IMG/M metagenome (GOLD analysis project Ga0209267, IMG submission 185894) | Grasslands soil microbial communities from the Angelo Coastal Reserve, California, USA - 14_0929_09_30cm (SPAdes) (version 2) | ecosystem: Environmental > Terrestrial > Soil > Grasslands ... | reverse complement strand
GCGCTGTCGGTCATCGTGTCGATCTCACTGCTGTGTACAGCATCGACGGCATCGGTTATGCGGGCCTCGATGGCCAAATACCGGGCGTCAATCCATTCTACCAGGAGGTACAAGGACAATTCGATGCCGATACTACGGTCTACGTGCAAGGTCCGCCTGGCGTCTCCTTCACGGCGGATACCGGACACGCTTACGCGCCTGATACCACTGTGCCACGTTTGCTGGGCAATATCTCCACGCGCGGCTTTGTCGGCACGGGCGCTAACGTCATGATCGGCGGATTTATCATCAAAGGCACCAAACCAAAACAGGTGTTGCTGCGCGCGCTTGGGCCTACCCTTGGACAGGCACCCTTCAATCTGCCTGGCGCTCTGCCGGATCCAGTCCTTGAATTGCATGCGGGCAATGGCAGTCTCATTGCTTCTAACGACAATTGGGCAACTGCTTCCAATGCGGCCCAGATCACCGCATCTGGTTTTGCCCCGCCGAATTCGGCAGAGTGTGCGATTCTCGCCACGCTCGCTCCCGGCAATTACACCGTCATTGTGCGCGGAGTGAATAACTCGACTGGAGTTGCTCTGGTAGAGTGCTACGATTTCGACGGAGGCAGCGCCAGTGAGCTCGGCAACATCTCGACTCGTGGTTTCGTTCAAACAGGGGACAAGGTTTTGATTGCCGGCATTATTGTAAAAGGGCCAGCCAACAAAGATGTGATCATCCGCGGACTCGGCCCAACGCTAGGCCAGGCTCCTTTCAACGTTCCAAACGTGCTGGGGAACCCGGTACTGGATCTTCGTGATGCCAACGGCGTTCTTTTGGTTAGCAACGATAACTGGGGTAGCGCTGCAAATAAGCAGGCCATAATCACAAGTGGGCTCGCACCACCCAATGCAGCTGAGTCAGCTATTCTTGTTACTCTGGCACCGGGCAACTACACCGCCATTCTCGGCGGAGTAAACAACACCATTGGTAACGCGTTGGTGGAAGCGTACGGAGTGAACTAGCACCACGGTTCCATCCAGATATCGTTAGCTGCCGTAATCCCGCGATCGAGCAAAGCACGCGCAACGTGCTCATAAGTTCATCGGTCGCCCCTGAGCGATCAGTTGATGCCGCTGATGCTTCGCCGCCGACGGCTAAAAGTTGATGGCCTGATCACGATCACCAACCACCCCCTTGTTAGTACCGCCCCGCGCGCTCAAGCAACGGCTGCCACCACGATTGATTGTCGATGTACCACTGGATCGTTTCGGCCAGGCCTTCTTCGAAATTGTGGCGCGGTTTCCAGTTCAGACCCCGCTCACTGAAGGAGGAGTCGATGGCGTAACGACGGTCGTGCCCTAACCTGTCGGTCACGAACGAGATCAGAGTCTCCGGCTTATCAAGTTTCTTGAGGATGAGCTTCACCACCTCGAGGTTCACCATTTCCTTGCCACCGCCGAAGTTATAGATCGTGCCCGGCTTTCCTTCGAACAAAGCGGCCACGATCCCGGCGCAATGATCTTCAACATGAATCCAATCGCGCACATTCATGCCGTCGCCGTAAACCGGCAGGGCTTCGTCGCGCAGAGCCTTGATAATCATGAGCGGAATCAGTTTCTCTGGAAATTGATAGCGTCCGTAGTTGTTTGAGCAGCGGGTGACAATCACTTCCTGGCCGTAGGTCTTGTAAGAAGCGAGCGCGAGCAGATCGGCTCCGGCTTTGCTCGAGGAGTAAGGGGAGCTCGGATCGAGCGGCGATTGTTCGGTAAACTTTCCGGTCTCGCTCAACGAACCGTAAACTTCGTCGGTCGAAATTTGAACAAAGCGTTGCACCCCATGCCGGCGGGCGCAATCGAGCAGGACACTGGTGCCGATCACATTAGTATGAATAAAGTTCAGCGGCGAATTAATGCTGCGATCGACATGCGATTCAGCTGCGAAATTAATCACAGTGTAGAACTGATGTTCGGTCATGAGCTCATCCATCTGGTCGGCATTGGCAATATCAGCCTTGAAGAATTCGTAGCGATCGCCATGTGCCTCGGTCACGCCCTCGAGGTTGGCGAGGTTGCCGGCGTAGGTCAGGACATCGACATTAGTGACGTAGGCCGGCTTGTAATGTTTCAGAATGTAGCGAATAAAGTTGCTGCCAATGAAACCGCAGCCGCCCGTTACCAAAATGCGCATCGCTTCGCGTACTAGCAGCGGTCGCAAAGCGGCGCGAGCGGATTTTTCCTCGTGCCCGCCGGATGCCGCTCAAATCATCTTCAATGCGCTGGAAAGCGACTGGATGTTCTGGGGCATTCTCGGCCTGGCCGCGGTCTTACGTATCCTTTTCCTCGGAATAAAACCGCCACATTTCGACGAAGGAATCAACGGCTGGTTCGTCGATCAAATGGTCAAGGACGGATTCTATCGGTATGACCCGACCAACTATCACGGCCCGCTTCACTTCTACATCCTCTTTTTATCTCAAACCTTGTTTGGCCGGAATCTTTATGCCCTCCGGCTCCCCGTAGTTCTTGCCAGCATCGGGTCGGTCTGGCTGGCGTTGAAATACGATCGCCTTATCTCGCGACCGGTTGCACGCCTGGCCGCGCTGGCCATGGCCATCTCGCCCGGTTTCATTTTTTATGGCCGTTATTCCATCCACGAGGCATGGCTACTTCTCTTTTCCATGATGTTCATCTTCGGACTACTCGGTCTCTGGCGAGAAGGAACACTGACTTATCTTTGGTTTACCGGAATTGGTATTACCGGAATGATTCTGACCAAGGAAACTTATATTATTCATCTTGGTTGCGCCCTAATCGCGCTGGCAATGGCTTACGTATCTGCATTAGTCATTCCGGCGGAAGGTTCCGCGCCCGCGCCGCAGAAATGGAATTCAGTCGATTTCGCTGTTGTCTGCCTAACGGGAATTGGGGTGATCGTTTTCTTCTACTCCGGCACATTTTTTCACTGGAATGGGCTCAAAGATCTGTTTCGGACGTTTCACGCCTGGTTTGAAACGGGTAGTAGTGGCCATGGCCATGAAAAACCCTGGTATTACTGGCTTAACTTAATTGCGCGCTATGAGTGGCCCGTCTGCGCGGGATTGATTCTGTGCGCGTTTTCCTTCCTTTTCCAAAGTCTTTCTCTGCGCTTCCTCGCAATCCTCGGCGTTGGCACATTCGCGGCTTATAGTATCATCGCCTATAAAACGCCCTGGTGCGTTATCAGCATCATCTGGCCCTTATTCTTCGTTTTCGGGGCTTTTATAGTCATCGTGCCCAGAACACGCTTCATCCCTTCATCGATAATTGCCTCTATCCTGCTTCTGGTATCGTTGGGCTACGCCATCTCGCTCAATTATTTTCGCTGCAGCAGCTACATCGAAGCAAATTGGGACTCGAAAAGGCCGCTCACAACCAATCTTCGGGAATTTTTTAACTCGGAGCCTTACGTTTACGTCCAGACCTATAACGATATTTATAAGTTAACTACGCCGCTGTTGAAGAAAGCCCACACCGATCCAATATTCTACCATCTCATCGGTCATATCCTGCGCCCAAGTCCATACCCGTTGCCCTGGATTTTGGGCGATTTCCCGCGGGTCGGCTACTACGAGCACGACAATAATCCGTCGGATTTGGACGCCGACTTCCTTCTCGTGGAAGAGAGCAAGATTCCTGAGGTCGAAGCCAAACTGCGGGACAGTTACTTTACCGATCCATTGACCGTCCGGCCGTACCAGGACACTTCGAAATTATATCTGCGGGCCAGCGTTTTTCAGGATTTCTTCCCCGGGAGATTACCAGATTTTATCGGCGCCGGAAAACAATAACGCTTTTGCCATGCGCCTGTTGTCGGCTGGTCTCATCTATGTCGCAGTTTCCGCCGTGACAGCACTGTTGCTTGGCGAGAATGCAGGCGGGCTGAATTGGAGTATTTCATTTGTTTCGCTCATCGTCGGCGCAACCGTCGCAATTGCCCTTTTTTTCCTAATGCCCCCAACGCCCGTCCGGCTCGGACCTTCAGCACAATCTCCTGTTGCGGCTGAAGGTGATGATCCCCTGGCAAAGTATCGGCCGATCTGGCTTTGCCTGGTTGGATTTGTTTTCGCGATTTTCGCGTTTCGCTCCTTTTGCTGGCTCGTTTACTTCGAAGGGGAAAATATTGACATTCAATCCCCTTTCAATCTCGGCGACCTCGGACTGCATCTTACCTATATCAAGACTTTCGCCAATGGCGTTTCGCTCTGGCCGGACAGCCCTATCTACGTTTATAGCAAGCTCCGTTATCCCGTTGGCATTGATTTATTCAATGGCATTCTAACGAATCTTGGATTTGATCTTCGACCTCAACTTGCAGCCACCGGACTTCTGGCGTCGCTTGCCACCTTTTACGCTTTGTATCGCTGGGGCGGCACCTTCACCGTTGCCGGATTCCTCTTCAACGGCGGGATTGCCGGCTACGCATTCCTCCAGACACATCAGTTTCTCGACTATCAAGGAACGTCGCATGTCTCGTGGAAAAGCATCCCGCTAACGATGTTTGTTACTCAGCGCGGGCTTCTTTACGCCATTCCCGCCGGTCTTCTTCTTCTTCGGCAATGGCGAATCAAGTACGGATCCGATTCGGACCAGGAGAAACAGCTGCTGCCTGTATGGGCGGAATACATTTTCTACGCGACCACGCCCCTGTTTCATATTCACACCTTTATCGCCTTGAGCATTGTCCTTCTGGTTCTGTTTTTGACCAGGCCCCCTTCCAGATCGCCGCTCTTCAAACTCGTTGCCGCTTCCGTTCTCCCAGCCGTGATTTTCGTTTGGCTTACCACCGATAAGATGCACGCCGGATCGATTCTCGATTGGCACCTCGGTTGGACCCAAAATAATGGCGACTTCAAAATGCCATTTTTCCAGTTCTGGTTTTTTAACTTCGGCGTCTTTCTCCCGCTGGCGATCGCCCTGATTGGGATTGTTGCACGGCAGGAATCGAACGAACGCCTCGCTCGACCATCTTCCGCGCCGCCACCGGGCCAACACTCTTCCGGCCTGATAGGCTCGATCATCGGGCGTGCCCGCAACTTTGAGCTATCAATTGACGCCGCCTATCTCGCTGCCGCGGTCTTGATCTGTCTACTGGCGCTATGCGTAAAGACTGCGCCTTGGGAATGGGATAACATTAAGCTACTGATCTGGGCTTACTTTATTACGCTGCCTATTCTTTGGAATCGTATGTTAATTCGTTGGCCGTTTTCGGCGCGAGTTGGAGCTTGCCTCATCCTGTTCTTCTCTGGTTTCGTGAGTCTAATCGGGGGCCTGGCTGCAGGCAGACCGGGCTACCAATTCGCAAACCGATCCGAAATCGATTTCGTTGCCGCCGCCGTTCGTAAGTTGCCGGTGGAAGCGCGCTTCGCTGGTTTTCACACCTACAATCATCCACTCCTCCTAAATGGCCGGAAAATGGTGTGTGGATATGCCGGCCATCTTTGGACGCAGGGAATCAAGTCCAGTGAAGTGGAAAGCAAGCTTGACAATTTGATGCTGGGCCAGGGTGACTGGAAAAAAACCGCGCGCGAACTACAGGTGCGCTATCTATTTTGGGGAAACCTGGAGAAGACGAATTATGGCAACAGTACTCGCCCGTGGGAGAAACAATTGCCGCTCGTTGCCCAGGGTGCCTGGGGAAGTATCTATGATTTCGGTTCGGGCGCGAAACGCTACTAACTAAAGAGAAAACCACAGGACCACGGACTACCGACCACAGCTAACGGATAACTGACGACACATAACAATCAGCGGGACGCTGATCACCCGTTTACGAAGTAAGCAAACTTCCAACTGCCATTCACGCGCCGGATACCGGCACGATAGCCGTCGTAGTTTAACGATGGATCGGCGAACTGCGGTGGAGCTACCATGTAGTCCTGCTTCTTCACGAAAGTTTCCGAAAGGATACCTTCGAGCTCCGGCCAAAGGTTATTCTCATCCCAATATTGGAAGACGCCTTCTCCCGATCTTTCCGGCTTCAAACTATAGCCGAAGTCTGCCGTCATCATTGAGGCAATGGTATTCATATCGTGCGCCGTAACCGCTTTGCGCAGGCGTGAGATGAAAGCATCAAAGTCAACATCACTCGCCTCCTGGCCCGGCTTCACTTTTGCTGGTTTCGTTTCGTGGGCGGCCGTCTTCTTCTTGGGCGGGGTTGTACAACCGCCTGCCGCGAGGCCAAACGCTAGCAAGACGAAGGCGAGAAATCTGACTCCGGCTTTCATTGCCGTACCTTTGTCAGTTTTTCGTGGGGATGGCAAGTGCCGCCAAGATAACATTTTTTACCGCGAAACACGCCAAAAGACGCTAAACCAAATTTTTCAAACACGGTTTGCCGCGCTTGGCGAGCTGAACTTTTTGCTTCTTTCCTCTCGTTCCCCTAGTCTTGAAATTTCATTTCCCTATCAGCTTGGAGCGGTGGCCACCTGCGAGCGCGCGATTATCGTAAAACAGAGTTCAGGAGGCAGAAGCGTACCCAAACAGAGTTTGAGAACCAAGAGTCAAAGAGTCCCCTTCTGCAAGTTCCAGGCGATCTCCAAAACGACGGCTCTATTAATTTAGCCAATATCAGACTGTTTTCGTCATTTGGACTTCGTCATTCTTTCGTCATTCAACGCCAGCCCGGCTCGGACCATTCGTGCTTCGTGATTCATCGACGACACACACAATTTCGCTGGCCCCCAAGCAGACGCGACAACGGCATCCCTATCAGTCAATGCTCATGATGATGAAAACGACTGCGCAAGGGGTGTTCGATAAAAACAAAATAAAAGGTGCTGAAAATTTCCTGAAAGGTCGCGGCCGGGCTGTTGATCCGCAACACGCCGGCCCTGAGGTGGGCGAGAACAGTTTCCGCCGTGAGCGGCGACGGCCGTGGCATGCTCGTGTAGTGCCGACCAAAAGCGCTGAGCTGATGTGCATCGGAAGTCGCAATCAGCGGTTTGCCAAACTTTTCTGCAACCTTCGTGGCGCGGCGATTCGGATTAAAAAGGCCTTTGTGAAAATGACAGAGTTCAATCGCGTCGAAGCAATCGATTTCATTCAGTAAACGTTTCCCGATTGAACCACCCAGCAGATAAAAGGGATGCGGAGCGATGGTGAAGAGCGATTGACCACGGCGCGCCCGCAATTGCCTGACGTCATCGAAACTTCGCAGTCCCTCAACGTCCTTTGCGGTTACATTTAGAAGAATAATATCCGCGCCTTCGATCCGCATTTCGGCGGCGGGAACAAGTAAAATTCCGAGCCGTTGGGCAGCGGCAAAAACCTCGGATCGATCAAAGACTGCGTCGTGCAGCGTGATCGCGAGGACGGAGAAATCGAGACGTCGCGCCCGAGCCAAGAGTTCGTGCGCCGAATAATCGAGTTTGTCCTTGGGATCGTCGAAGGTGTGAATGTGGAGATCGAGCTTGATCCAGTCGCATTCCTCTTCCCTTCTCGTGCTCGTGCTCATCCTCGTGGTCGTTTCGATTACGACATCGCAAACTTCAAGCAAGGCTCAATATTCCCAGGACGGAAAAGAACTGCGACAGGACGATCATGGGCATGCGTATGAGTATGAGGGAATGAACCGAACGTCGAACGCCAAGCTCTTAAAGCTTAAAGCTTGGCCGCCAAAAGCTGGCCGCCAAAAGCGCTTGCGGCCCCCCATCTCCCATCTACCATCTTCTATCTCCAAAACGCTCGCTCGGGTGGTGAAATGGCAGACACGTACGTTTGAGGGGCGTATGCCGAAAGGCATGCGGGTTCAAGTCCCGCCCCGAGCACAGCTTCCGCCTGCCTCGGCGCGCCCGTTCCAGCGTTAGCCGTTCGTCATTCGGATTTCCTTTGTCATGCCGATTTCGTCATTTCTAATGCGACTTCTTTTTTAACGGCGTCCTGTCGCATCGACGCACGCTGCACGGTCGGCAAGCGGCTCACGAGTCATAACCAGCAAGGCGACAGACTCTTGCATAATGCCCCCTGTTGGAGCAAAATTTTCGCAAATTTTGCGTCTTTTTCATAGGTTTTGGGTTGTCAGGCAGCACCTGTATTTGGTATAAAAATCGGACTCGCATTCCGTCCGGTATGAATACCCCCAACCTGGGCCCTATCATCGAGGTCACCAGTGAGCCGTCAGACACCGGAGGTCAGAATGAAGCGAGGGTTCTGCCCGAAACAAAGACTGCGATTCACCCATTCGGGTCCGTGTTACTTCGCTTAGAGCTAGCTCTCTCACTGATTTGCGTCAGGCGAACGCGAGCCTGCCCCACCGAAGCCAGAACAAGGATCAGGCGAATGGGCTGAATCGCCCTTCCAGCGTTGGAATTCCGTATCAAACAAATCTCTGGGGGAGCTGGCCCAGGCAAAATGATACTGTACCAGCCGCGCTAGCCGTTTTATGGGTCAAGACTTGGACAAATTTGCCGACTTTTGGGAGTCGAGCCTGACGAAACACACGGAATACATCAAGCTGTTTGAAGAGAGATGGGAATTGTTGGGTGGACTCTAGCGTCTTTCGGCGCACAAGCGGAGTAAGAAACCTTATCTTGCGGTGCTCGAAACACAGAACGTCTTCGTCATTCGGACTTCGTCATTCGTTCGTCATTTAACGTCAGTCCGGCTGGGACCTTCAGCGCAACTCCAACAGCAGTTCTGGTGGCGGCGGATTCTAAGGCTGCTTCGATTTAATCCAGCGGTTAACTAAATCCTCGAGCACGTCGAGCGGCAGCGCGCCGTTCGTCAGCAGCACGTCGTGGAACTGGCGAATGTCGAATTTCGCTCCGAGAGCGCGCTTCGCCTTCTCGCGCAGCTCGAGGATTTTTAGCATCCCGATCTTGTAAGCCGTGGCCTGGCTCGGCATCACGACGTAGCGATTGATGGCATCGACACAATCGCCCTCACTATTGGGCGTATTCTGCTTCAAGTAATCAATCGCCTGGTCGCGTGTCCATTTCTTCGCGTGCATACCTGTGTCCACCACCAGCCGCGCCGCGCGCAAAAGCTCCAGCGATAATCTCCCGAAATCAGAATACGGATCCCGATACATTCCAATTTCTTTCGGAGTCAGTTCGCTATAAAGCCCCCAGCCTTCAGTGTAAGCGGTGAAATGCGCGCCCAATTTCCGGAATTTCGGAATGCCGGTCAGCTCCTGCGCAATCGCGATCTGCATATGATGGCCCGGAATTCCTTCGTGATGCGCCAGCGCTTCGAGCTGGTAGACCGGCTGATCATGCATGTTGCGCAGATTGACGTAAAACATCCCCGGTCGGGTTCCATCCGGCGCCGGTTGCTGATAAAACGCCGCGCCGGCCGAGCTCTCGCGGAATTTCTCTACCGCTTTCACCACGATGTCAGCCTTCGGTTTGGTGAGGAATAATTCATCGAGCCGCTTTTTCATCTCGTCCACAATCTGCACTGCCTTAGCCAAATATTTCGCGCGGCCTTCGTCGGTATCTGGCAAATAAAACTGCGGGTCTTCCCGCATGAACTTGAAGAACGCGGAGAGGTCGCCTTTGAATCCAACTTTCTCGCGGATTTTCTCCATCTCACCGTGAATGCGCGCGACCTCCTTCAGTCCGAGCTGATGAATTTCATCCGCGCTCAGGTTCGTCGTCGTGGTATGGCGCAAGGCCGTCTTGTAAAACTCGGCGCCATCGAGAAATTTCCAGACGCCGGCATCGTCATTCGCCCGCTTCGATTGGTCCTCCAGAAAAGCGATCAGCTTTTCATAAGCTGGCTTGACCGAATTGGACAGCGCGGCCTTTGCCTCATCGGTCAGCTTCGATCGCGCTGCTCCATCAAGTTCCTTCAGTGCGCCAACTTTCTTTTTGAAATCAGCCAACAGCGGACTGTCCGTTCCGGAATCGTTGAATGGCGCCCCGCCGATCACTTTATGACAGGCCTCGAGCATCAACGGAAAAACAAACTTGGGCGCGACGACGCCTTTGCCTTCGCACGTCCGCAAATTCACGATCACCTGATCGAATAATTTCGGAATCGCATTCAGCCGTGCGATGTAAGCCCGCGCATCCTTTTCATTATCGACCTTGTGAATGTTAATTAGAAAGGTCGGGATCTGGGCGTGCACACCACGCATTTGGCTGATCGGATAAACGTCGTTGCGGAAACGAAATTCTTCAGCCGCACGCTCGACTTCGAGCTCGAAAAGTTTATAGCTCACCTGCGTCGGGGCATCGAGTGATTCCAGCTTGAACTCGCGGTGCAAGGTCGCGAGTTGATCCTGCAATGCCTTGAGGTCCGCCGCCGCCTTTTCATCCGACAAATCCTCCAATTGGTCGTAGTGCGTTTTGATTCCATAAAACGATTCATCGACCGGATGACGCGCCACGGTTTCATCCCAGCACTTGTCGAAAAATTCGTTCGCCCGCTTCGATTCCGCCGCGATGTCTACGGCACCGGCGACGAAACTGCAGAGCGGGATGGCTAATGTGAGAAACAAAAGGGGGATTTTCATAGACTTTCTCGCAACACGGAATACGAAGCTCACGGTACTGTCATCCCGAGCGTAGTCGAGGGATCCCGCCGCAAACTTTTAAGGTAACTTCAACGGGATCCCTCGACTTCGCTCGGGATGACCAGTTGCTCGTGCTCGTAATCGAACTCACCCGGAAACAATATAACCCTCTTCGCCATGCAGGTTAATGTCGAGCCCCTGACGCTCGGTTTCCGGTGCGATCCGCAATCCGATTGTCGCACGCACGATCAGCGCGATCACCGACGTTCCGAGCACTGCCAGTACGATCGTGATTCCCATCGCCTTCAGCTGCTCCAGCCAAAGCATGTGCCCGACAATTTTTGCGAGTCCATTTTGACTGGCAGCAGTTGCGGAAAGATTTGAATTCACGGTCGCAGTCGCCAGCAGCCCGGTGAGAAATGCGCCCAGGGTTCCGCCAACCGCGTGCACGCCAAACGTATCGAGGGCATCGTCATAGTGGAACCACGACTTCAATTTGGTACAGGCAAAAAACGGAACCGCACCCGCCAGCACGCCGATAATAACGGCACCGTTGGCATCGACAAATCCGCAGGCCGGAGTGATAACAACAAGGCCGCCGACCGCGCCCGAACAAAAGCCGAGCACGCTCGGTTTGCCGCGCAACAACCATTCGAGCGCCGCCCAGGTGAAAGATGCAACCGCTGTCGCCAAGGTGGTGGCCGTGAACGCGTTGGCGGCGATTCCATCGGCACCCAGCGCGCTGCCGGCATTGAATCCGTACCAACCGACCCAAAGCATTCCGGTTCCGACCATGCAAAGAACCATCGAGTGCGGCGCCATGATTTCCTTGCGGAAGCCGAGGCGGGGACCGAGAAAGAGGCAGAGGAGCAAGGCCGACCATCCGCTCGACATGTGGACAACGGTTCCGCCGGCGAAATCGATCGCACGAATCCTGGCGTTGGGATTCCAGACGCCATTCATCAGGCCGTCAATGCCCCAGACCATATGAGCTAACGGGAAATAAACGAGAAACATCCAGAGCCCGACAATTGTCATGACCGCCGAGAATTTCATCCGTTCGGCCACCGAGCCGATGATGAGGGCGGGAGTGATGATGGCGAACATGAGCTGATACATGGCAAAGACGTTGTGCGAAACCCAGTATGAGTAGTCGGTATTCGGCGCGGCGGTGACGCCGCGTAGAAATGCAAACTGGGTTCCGCCGAAAAAGGCACAGCCGTGGGAGAAGACGAGCGAGTAACCAATCGCCCACCACAAAATCGTGACTAAACCGGCAATGCCAAGGCACTGCGCCAGAATCGAGAGCACATTTTTCTGGCGAACGAGTCCGCCGTAAAAGAGGGCGAGGCCCGGCAGCGTCATGAACAAAACGAGAAGCGCGGAAGTCATGAGCCAGGCGTTGTGGCCAGGTCCGGGGCCGGAGATGTTCGAGGCCGTTCTAGCGTTGGCCTCGTCCGCGCCGCGCGCGGAATTGTTCATGTAAGCCTCCAGATCGGAAACGCGTTGCTCGAGAGATGGAGAAGGCGTGGGCGACGAGGAAGGCGGAGTGGCACCTGTTTGGGCGCGGAGCGGAGAGCAAATCACGACGGCGGCGACGAAAAAAAGGATTCGAATCATCTTGGAATGATTTCGCTGATCATCGGGGCGGAAGCGAAAGGATTTATCCAACAAGGCTTACTATTGACAGTCCATTTCGTATCTGGTCAACGTGATAGAGTATTTAGGCTGCCGCGTTATTGACATTACATTAACCTTTAAACTGTCCGCCAATAGCTTATGAACGAACCGAACGAACCGATTACTCAAATCAAGGACACGACAGGCAATCCGGCCCCTCTCGGGCTACTCGGCTTCGGCATGACCACGGTATTGCTTAACTTGCACAACGCCGGTTTCTACGAACTCAACAGCATGATTTTAGCGATGGGTATCTGTTATGGCGGCGCCGCGCAAATTCTCGCCGGCATCATGGAATGGAAGAAAGGGAACACGTTCGCCACTACCGCTTTCATTTCCTACGGCTTGTTCTGGTTGTCACTCGTGGCATTGATCCTCCTGCCGAAACTGGGATGGGCCGGCCCGTCTAACGATACCGCCATGGCTGCCTATCTGGCGATGTGGGGATTGTTCACCGCCGTCATGTTTATCGGCACGCTGCGGTTAAACCGCGCGCTGCAAATTGTTTTCGCCTCTCTCACGATCCTGTTCTTCCTCCTCGCGATTGCCGATTTCACCGGGGCAAGTCCCGGATTCAAACACGCCACCGGCTATGAGGGGATCTTCTGCGGATTCTCCGCGATTTATGCGGGTCTCGCACAAGTGCTCAACGAACTGTCTCACAAAATTGTGCTGCCGCTCGGGCCAATGACAAAATAGTCGATCGCGCCAATCAACGGCGTACGCGCGAAAATTTCACCGGTAGGGCGACGCAAC
>Ga0209267_1002145_pt1 | contig 12923 bp, 9 predicted proteins | sample GraSoiAngelo_137_FD_185894 | JGI IMG/M metagenome (GOLD analysis project Ga0209267, IMG submission 185894) | Grasslands soil microbial communities from the Angelo Coastal Reserve, California, USA - 14_0929_09_30cm (SPAdes) (version 2) | ecosystem: Environmental > Terrestrial > Soil > Grasslands ... | reverse complement strand
ACATGTAGAGGATCATGTCCCGGTTCTCCAGGCGCCGCTCGATTGCCAGGGCTTCCTCGAACAGCGGCCGGGCCGTCTCGGGTTGCCCATTCTGGAGAAGCGAGAAGCCGTACATCGAAATCAGGTAGCTCAGGGTTTGGATGTCGCCGCGATCGCGGGCTCGGCCGGCCCATTCGGAGTAAACCCGTCCTACTGCTTGTAGGTCCCTGTCGCCGAGGGCGATAAACGCTTCAGTCAGGGCCAGCATTGCGTCGGCGGCTGCATCATCAAGCGCGCCGGCCAGGACCTTGGCCTCACGCAGCTGGGACCGAGCACCTTCGAGGTCGCCGCTCATCACACGGACTCCCGCGGACACGGCAAGTATCCGAGCGAGCAGCGGCTCATCATGCAGCGCGCGCGCCTTCTCCTCAGACTCGACAAGGAGCGGCTGGGCAGTGGTCGCATCCCCCTGCGTCATGGCCATGAAACCTCGCGCGTAGAGCGCACGTGCCAGGGCCGAATCGTCGGCCTCTCGGCGCCCGAGGAACCGGCCCAGCCAATAGGCGCCCTCACTTGTGGCGCGCGCGGTCCAGTACCAAAGAAGCGAGCCGACCATCGACATGCCGACCGCGTGGTCAGGACCGTTGAGGCAATGCGCGAGAGCGGCACGCACATTGTCGGCCTCGCCATCCATTCGTTTGAGCCACTCGACGACGTTGACTGATTGCGCGGCCTCCTCTCCCACCTTGCACATGGCTGAGTAGAAACGGATGAAGGCTTTCATCGTCGTGGCCTGCTCACTTGAATCGCGCAGTTTTAGCAGCGCGTACTCGCGCATCGTTTCGTGAAGCCTGTAGCGGGCAATTGCAGTCGCAGGCATTCGAACCACAAATGACTTTTCAATCAGGCTGGACAAGAGCTCGAGCACTGACGATTGGCCGATGGTTGTTCCGGCCGCAACCGCTTCAGCGGCATCGAGCCCAAAGTCCGAAGGGAACACGGCAAGCCGGCGCAGAACAGCCGCCTCCTGGCCGCTCAACAGATCGTGACTCCAGTCGATGGTGGCCATCAGGGTCTGCTGCCTCTGTAGAGCGGCTCGGTTGCCTCCAATGAGCAACGCGAAACGATAGCTCAACCTTTCGATCAGCTCCTTCAGTCCGATCGTCCGCAAGCGGACCGCTGCGAGCTCTAGCGCCAGAGGCATGCCGTCGAGGTGGCGACACAGATCGGAAACAAGCTGGCGGGTGGCATCGGTCTCCTCGAGCTGGATGCCGGCGTCCGCGGATCGGGCTAGGAAGAGAGCCACAGCCTCCGACTCCGCGGAGCCAGAGCATTCTCCCGGCAGAGTCAGCGGCGGAACCTGAAGCACGCGCTCGCCTGAGATTCCCAATGGTTGGCGGCTGGTCGCCAGGAGGCGAACTCCGGCGGCTTCCTTCAGGACCACATCCGCGAGGACGGCGACGGCGTCCAGAAGGTGCTCGCAGTTGTCGAGGACGAGGAGTGCTTCACGAGAGGCGAGATGGGTGACCAGGAGCGAGGTCGGCCACTGTCCAGACTTGTCCGCCAAGCCCATGCCGGTAATTACCGCCTTCGGAACCAGATGAGGATCTTCCTGACCGGCGAGGTCGATGAACCAAGCGCCGTCGTGCACTGTCCTTCTGAGATCCGCGGCGGCACGCAGGGCGAGCCGGGTTTTACCAACGCCGCCAGGTCCGACCAAAGTGAGGAGGCGGGTATTGGCGAATGCGGCCTTCACCTCGGCCAGCAACCGACGCCGACCGACGAAACTGGTCGACTCGGCCGGAAGTTTGCCAATGCCGGATCGATTGGCGGGGGACATGCCGTCAGTTTAGTTTGGGTTTTGGAAGCCCCGCGAAGACCGTAATGGGAGAGTTACTGCTTTGAGGACGCTATCCAGCTCGCGATCTGAGCGCGCGAGTTGAAGCCGAGCTTGTTCATGATGCCGCGAACGTGGGTCGCGACGGTGGCCTCGGAGATGAACAGGCGCCCGCCGATCTGCCTGTTGCTCAGACCCTCGGCGATCAACTGCGCGACCTCTGCTTGCCGCTTCGGAAGTAGCCCCGGAACAACGGGGTCTGGGGCCCCGAGTTCGTCTGGAGTGGATTCGCCGAGAGCGAGACGCACCGCCATATCGCGGCTCATGTGTTTGCCTGACTCGAATTCGGACTCGAACTTCGCTGTACCAAGCGCTCCAATCGCCGACTCTCTGGCCTCGGCCAGCAGTGGAACTGCGGGTCCCATGATGTCCGCGCCAGCACCCGTGGCCACAGCTTCTGCTGCTCCGAGCAGCCGGGCTGCCACTCGCAATTGCCCAGAGTTGGCGGCGTGCCAGCCCAAACCGGCGAGCCTCCAATACTGGCCGAGCCGATTGTCGATCTGTCGAGCGACCTGCAAGGATTCCACGAACCGCGACTTTGCCGTGCGAAGATCGCCGGCCAAGACTCCAACCATGCCCAGGTTGCCAAGCATGGCTTCAACTTGATACAGGTCGCCCGCTTCTCGGCTGAGGCGCAAGCCCTCTAAAGACACAGCTCTCGCCGTATCCAGGTCCCCCTCGACTAGAGCGAGAACGGCTCCAGACAACAGCAACTCGATCGTCGCCGGAAAGTCACCAAGGCCATGGGTGATCTCTTCGGCCTGCTCGATGTACCGTCTGGCCGCCTCGAGATCGCCGGCCACGCTCTCAACGGTCGCGGCCAGTGACAGTGACTCCGACAATTTCGTCAGCTGTCGTGTCGCTCGAGCCGTCGTTACCGCTCGAGCGATCCATGGCCTGGCGGTTGCGGCGTCTGCCTGCAGCAGGCTCAACCACCCGCGAAGGTAGTAAGCGCGCACTTTGGTCGCCGGACCCGCGTCCTCAGCCCCGAGCAGCTGGTCAAGCCACCACGTGCTTTCCGTCGTCCCGTGCGTGATCCAGTAGTAACCCATCGAAGCGGCGATATCCAGACCGCGGGCAAGGTCTCCGCGCGCCACACACTGATGGAGAACGGCTCGGATGTTGTCGATTTCCAGTTCCGCCCACGCGAGCCAATCGACGAGCCGGTACCGAGCCTGGTCCACAGATTGGAGACACGTCGCCCGGTAGTACTCGAGGCAACGCTCCTCTAGAACCATCTCCTCACGTGCATCGCGCAACTTGAGGGTGGCGTAGTCGCGCATCGTCTCGTGCAGTCGATAGCAAGCAAGGCCCCCGACGTCTTGTTTGGTCACGAGCGATTTGTCGACCAGCGAGGTCATCGTGTCGGCTGCCGGCAGGTCATCGGAAGTGCAGACCGCCTCGACCTCTGCGAGGGTGAACCGACCGGCGAACACGCATAGGCGTCGAAGCAAGGCTTGTTCGCCCTCGCCCAGGAGCTCGTAACTCCAGTCGATGGTCGTTTCGAGGGTCTGATGGCGCGGAAGCGCGACGCGGCTTCCTCCGGTGAGGAGGGCGAACCGATCACTCAGTCGCTCGAGGATCTGCTCGACGGCAAGCGCTCGAGTTCGCACCGCGGCCAGCTCGATCGCGAGCGGTAGTCCGTCGAGCCGCCGACACAGGCCCACAATGGCCGCTCGATTTTCGGTGGTCAACTCAAACGCACCTGACGCCGCAGCCGCGCGCTCGGTAAAGAGCATGACGGCCTCGTTTTGTCGAAGCCGGGCCAGGGACTCTGTTCCATCTCCGGCTGGTAGTTCGAGAGGCGGTACCGCTACTACCTGCTCGCCCGGCACCTGGAGAGGCTCCCGGCTGGTGGTGATCACCCGCACGTTCGGCGCAGCGCGAAGGACGTCGGCCACGAGCTGAGCGGCTTCGCCGAGAAGGTGTTCGCAGTTATCGACAACGAGAAGCAGCCGCTTCTCCCGTAGGTACGAGGCGAGGATCTGCGCCGGTCGGGTCCCAGCCTGGTCTCGGAGGTCGAGAGCCGCGACCACGGAGTTCGCCACGAGGGCGCCATCCCGAACCTCGGCGAGCTCGACCCACCAGGCGCCGTCGGCGAATCCCCGAGCAAGGTCGGCTGCTGTTCGAAGGGCGAGCCGGCTCTTCCCGGCTCCCCCCGGCCCAACGAGGCTGACAAGGCGGGCGGCCGTGAGCTTCTTCCTGATCTCGCCAAGCTCCCGGCGGCGGCCGACGAAGCTTGTGAGTTCGGCCGGAAGATTGCCCGACGGGCGCCGAGTTCTGGCCATCGTGAATACGAACTTACCGGGCTCTTGCGGTCGTAGCCCAGTCGACTACCCATCGAATCATCAATTCAGACGATTCGGGCGGTGGGGTCGCAGCCGCAGGCTGACAGGCGTGAAGGAGCTATCCAACCACCGAGTCGACGTGACCTTTGTCGGCCCGGCTCCCGCGCGAAAAGTAGCGCTGGCGTCTGGGGTCACCGATGTCGAGGTCGACGGCTGCCGGCTGCATTGCCAGGTTTGGGGCAGCTTTCAGCCATTTCTCGAGGCTCTGCACGGTTCCGAGGTCATCAACCTCACGTCAATTCCGACCTCGAAGGCAGGTGATTGATGGCTGCCGAGTGAGTCTGTTCGGTTGACCCAACCAGCTCGATGAATCGCACCTTGACGGTGCCCACCAATCCAAAAGGAGAACGACATGACCATCACCTCGACCACCCTCTTCCGAGCGGCCGGCGCTGCCGCCGCCTTGGCAGGATTGATCTTCATCGCCGTCCAGATCAATCATCCCTACCTGGACGCCACCTCGATTACCAGCACCGACGCGATGACCCGTGATTCCTTGAAGATGCTCATGGCCGTCCTGGCGCTCGCCGGCATCACCGGTGTTTACCTGAACCAGGTGACGAAGATCGGCGTGCTCGGCCTGCTCGGGTACGTCCTGTTCGCCGCCGGCTACCTCAGCATGCTGGGAACCGCATACGTCGCCGCGCTTGTCCTTCCATCCATCGCTCACAGTTCAACCGCCTACGTGAACGACGTCATCGCCGTGGCCGTCAATCGCCCCACGACCGGCGACATCGGGCTGATGCACCCCGCCATCCTGTTCACCGGTATCACCTACATTGCTGGCGGCTTCACCTTCGCCATCGCATTGTTCCGCGCCAACGTCGTCGCTCGGTGGGCTGCGGCACTTCTCGCCCTTGGCACTCTGGCAACCATCGCCGTCGGCCTCGTGCCGCAGTACGAGAGGCTGTTCGCCATTCCCACCGGCCTCGCCCTCGTCGGCCTCGGCTACTCGCTGTGGCGCGCGCAGCGCGCCCCGGCCGCTCCGCCCATCATCAACCCTGTCACCTCGCAGCTCGACGTGGTCGGCGCCAAGTGACCGTCCACGCCGCAGCGCGCCCCGCCCGGTCGACTCGGTCGATCGGGTGGGTGCCGTACCCACTCATCGCCCTCGTCGTGATCCCCGCCATAGCCGGCTCTCTGCGCCTGGTCGAGCTGGCTGGCGGTCCCCACCTGCTGCCCGCTAACCCGCGCATCACTGCTTCGCCAGTGCCCGTGATCGTGCACATCGTCGGCGCTGTGTTGTACGTCATCCTCGGCGCCTTCCAGTTCTCCACCGGGCTGCGGCGCCGCCGGCCCAACTGGCACCGGGCGGCCGGTCGGGTCCTGGTTGTGCTGGGCCTGGCTGTGGCGTTCTCGGCGCTGTGGATGACAGCGTTTTACCCCCGCGTGCCGGGCGGGGCGTTGGCCCATGTGTTCCGGCTCGGGTTCGGGACCGGCATGGCCGCCAGCATCATCCTCGGGTTCGTCGCGATCCGCAACCGCGACGTCGCCCGCCACCGAGCATGGATGGCACGTGCCTACGCGCTGGCACTCGGTGCCGGCACGCAAGTGCTCACGCAAGGCATCGGGAACGCCGTATTTGGCCCCAGCGAACTCACCACCGCCCTCATGCTGGGCGCGGGCTGGGGCATCAACCTGGCCGTCGTTGAGTACATCATCCGGGCGCGATTCCCGGCTTCAGCTCGTGCCCGAACCCCAGTTTCAGCGACCGCTGCGTGATCGTGGGGCGGCTCACCACGGGCGGTATCGCCCGCCAGTAGTCGCTCAGTCGACGAGATGCCGGCCGCGTTGAGTCGGCCTCTCGCGTGGTTTGCGTATGGAGCGCCAGACTTAAACGCCGTGGGTCAGCCGTGGCGGACGTAAGCGGTGATCGCGATGCTCAGTAGCGCGTGTGGCGATAACCCCAACTCTGTGTGCCCGCTGCGGTGCGCGTCTTGAAGCACCGAATCCCAGCCGAGGCTGGGCCGCAGCTAGGGGGCCCTGGGAAACAGCGAGTCGGGTGGGGCTTCATCTCCCTGTACACGTTGGCGTTCATGAGCACCAACCTGCTTTTCCTCCCGCCCCTGCTGGTCACCTTGCCGTTGAAGGTCAACACACTAGTAGGCATCAAGGATGCACCGGACAGCCTTGCGCTTGTTGCTGGTATCGGCGCCCTGGTGTCAGTGCTGGGTAATCCGTTTTTCGGCAGGATGAGCGACCGCACGTCGTCTCGGCTAGGCATGCGACGGCCGTGGATGGTTATCGGCCTGGTGGGTGGTTCGCTTGGCATTCTCCTTGTCGCGTTGGCACCCAACACCCTGGTCGTCCTCGTGGGATGGTGCCTCGCTCAGCTTTTTTTCAACGCGCTTCTCGCCGCCCTTGTAGCGGTGCTGCCAGACCAGGTCCAGCCCGCTCAACGCGGCCTGGTCTCTGGGGTCCTGGGAATCTGCCTTCCGATCGCGGCGGTGAGCGGCACATTCCTAGTGAAGCTGGTCAGTGGCAACCAGCTCGCAACCTTCCTGGTTCCCCTCGCGGTTGGAGGTTTCTTCATCCTGCTCTTCGCGGTCGTGCTGAGGGATCGCCGGCTTGACAAGGCCAACCGGCCGATCTGGTCCCTGGGGGAATTTGCCAGGACGTTCTATGTCGCGCCGCGGAAGAGCCCGGACTTCGCTTGGGCTTTCGTCAGCCGCTTCATGTTCGTTCTGGCCTACGCCTTCCTGGCCACCTACCAGGCCTACTACCTGCTGAACAAGATCGGCAGTGCCGAGGCCGACGTGCCGCAACAAATTTTCCTCGGCACGCTCACCAATTCCGTAGTGGTAATTGCCGCTTCACTCATTTGCGGCAAGCTCTCTGACCGAACAGGACGGCGGAAGATCTTCGTCTTCACCGCGTCCATCGTCTACGGCGTCGCCATGTTCGTAATCGCGGTCGCGAGCAGCTTTAACGGGTTCCTCGTCGGCATGGCCATCGGCGGACTCGGTTTCGGAACATATTTAGCTGTCGACCTTGCGCTCGTGGCCGACGTGCTTCCGGACAAAAACAAGGTCGCCAAGGATCTGGGCGTGCTCAACATCGCCAGCGCGCTTCCCTTTTCCATTGCTCCGGCCATCGCGCCGGCCATCCTGAGGATCGGCACAGGTTACGGAGCGCTGTACGCGGTCGCCGGCGTCTGCGCCGTCATCGGGGCCTTCGCCATCCTGCGCGTAAGAAGGGTCCGATAACGCCCACGTTGACGAAACACCGCCCACCTTCCTGTGCACCCGCAAGCTGATCCGGAGATCAAATTATCGGCCGGGTGCGCCGTGTGGGATTCAGCACATAGTGGACAGTCCTCAGGCTTGGGTTCCAACCTAGCCACCGACTGATGGCGCGTGCCGGACCTCCCCCGAGAACGTGAGGCGGTTCTCGTACGTGAACAGAAAGTCGACAGTCGACTTACTGTGGCCGCATTGCTCTTATCCAAGGTCCTTACCGCACTGTTCTTTGGGTTCAGCGAAGCCGGGGACCGCAATCTGCGGCCCGTAACTTGCGGCTTTTAGGGATACAGAAGGTGGGCCGAGAGCGGCGATAAGCCGGGTTCTGTGCCCCTTGCGGGACGGTGACCATCTGTCTGGGGCGCCGGTTGCCCGGCGTCTCTAGCGACCGATACCCGAGGACTGGGCGAGCCGCCGTTAAAACGTCCTCCTATTTGGTCTTGCTCCGGGCGGGGTTTACCTGGCCGGCCGGTCACCCGGCCGCCGGTGGGCTCTTACCCCACCTTTTCACCCTTACCTGACAGCGCCTCTCCGGAGATAGGTGCTGCCCGGCGGTAATTTTCTGTGGCACTTTCCTTCGGGTCGCCCCGACTGGGTGTTACCCAGCGCCCTGCTCTATGGAGCCCGGACTTTCCTCCAACGCTATTTACTTCGCCGGCGGTCACCCGTCCGCCTCGGCCCGGAGCTATTTTACCCGCCGAACTTGGGCTTCTTGACGTGGCCGTCGATCGCCATGTTCACGAGCTTGTCGGCGCCGCGATTTTCCTCCCGCGGAATGTGCTTGACAGTCACCTTGTCACCGAACTGCTTGAGCAGGTCGGTCGCCTGCCGGTGCAGCTCGATCAGCTCTGGCTCCTTGACCTTCCACCCCCCGTTTACCTGCTCCACCACGAGCTTGGAATCCAGGTACACCTCGAGCTTGTCCGGTTTCCACCCTTCGACCGCCTTCAGCCCTTCGATCAGGGCGTGATACTCGGCCTGGTTGTTGGTCGCGACGCCGAGCCAGCGATTCAGGGCCCGGAGCCTGTTTCCCTGATCGTCCTCGATCAGCACGCCGAGGGCCGCAGGTCCCGGATTGCCGCGAGCTCCCCCATCCACGCGCAGCCGGAGCGTCTTCAGGCCATCACCAGGATCCGGCCGCAGTTCTCGCACTGCACGATCTCGTCGCCTTTGCGCAGCATCTGCATGCCCGACGACGTGACCGTGACGTGGCAGGCGAGACACTGGTTGCGGTCGACCTCGGCCACCGGCGGATGAGCGCGCACACGCAGGTACGCGTTCTGCGCCGGTGAAGGAACCTGCGCCCAGATCGCCTGGCTGTCGGCCTGTACAGTCGCGAGCTCCGCCTGCCACGACTCGAGGTCATGGCGCAGAGCCGGCTCATCCGAGGTCGCACGCGTGCGCGCGTCGTCGAGCCTCTCAGAGGCTTCGCGCATGGCCACGTCCGCTGCTTCGGCTTCGTCCATCAGGCGCAGCTGAGCCTCCTCTTCCTCGGCAAAGCTTGCCTTCAGGTGCTTGACCTCGTCGCTCAGCAGCATGAGCTCTGTAGGGTTGCGGATGCGACCGCTCATAAGCTCCTTCTCGCGAGATCGCATTCTCGTCCGGTGCGCTTCTCGGTCGCGGTCAGATTCCAGGAGGCGGAGCTGAATCGCCTGCTCGCTGGCACGCGCCGTGGCAAGAGCCTCCTCCGCGGCGACCACGTCCGGGTTCACGTTCAACAGCGACTCCACGCGTTCGATCTCGTCGCGCAGCTCTCGCTCTCTCTCAACCAGCCGTTGATAGGCCAGCAGGAGCTGCGCCGGCTTCATTCGAGGATGACCAGGACCTGGCCCTCCTTGACGACCTCACCCTCCTTCACCCGCACCTCCTTGACGGTCCCCGCGCGTGGTGCGGTCACAGGGATCTCCATCTTCATCGACTCGAGAATGAGCAGCTCGTCCTCCTCCCCGACCTCGGCACCCGGCTGCGTCTTGATCTTCCAGACGCTGCCGACGAGCTCGGCTTTCACTTCCGTCATCTCGTCTCCAAATAGTCGTTCATACGGGAATGTTCCCGTGCTTGCGCCAGGGTCGGTCGATCTTCTTGCCCCGCGCCTGCTCGATTCCGTTGATGATCACGCGCCTCGTCTCTGCCGGATCGATCACGTCGTCGATCATCGCCCAGCCCGCGGCGAGGTATGGATTGATCTGCGTCCGGATCGTCTCGATCAGCTTCGCGCGCGTGGCTTCAGGGTTTTCGGAAGCCTCGACCTGCTTGTTGAAGATGATGTTGACCGCGCCTTCCGGTCCCATCACCGAGATCTCCGCGAAAGGCCACGCGACGATCGTGTCCGGCTCGTAGCCCTTGCCGCACATCACGTAGTAGCCGGCCCCATAGGCCTTGCGCATGATCACGGTGATCTTCGGCACCGTCGCCTCAGATGTCGCATACAGCATCTTGGCGCCGTGCCGGATGATGCCTTCCTTTTCGACCTGCGATCCGACCAGGAACCCCGGCACGTCCATCAGGTAGACCAGCGGGACGTTGAACGCGTCGCACATGCGGATGAACCGAGCGGCCTTGTCGGCGGAGTCCGAATCGAGGGCCCCGCCCTTTTGCATCGGCTGATTTGCCACGACACCCGTGGCGTGGCCGCCAGCGCGCGCAAACCCGATGACGATGTTCTTCGCCCACGTTGGTTTGACCTCGAACCACGAGTCGCGGTCGAAAATCGCCTTGATCACCTTCCGCACGTCGTAGGCCGCACGCGGGCTGACTGGCACGATCTTCTCGAGGCCCTCGACCAGGCGGCCTGCTGGATCGCCGGTGTCCACAAAAGGCGGGGCCTCCGCGTTGCTCGAGGGCAGGTAAGACAGGAACCGGCGCACAGTGACGATGCACTCCGCGTCGTTCTCGACTTCGTTGTCGCCGACGCCGGACTCGTAGCAGTGGACCTGAGATCCGCCCATATCGTGGTCGGTGACGTCTTCTCCTGTCGCGGCCTTCACCAGGCGCGCGCCGCCCAGAGCCATCGAGGAGGTGCCCTTGACCATCGGGACGAAGTCGGCGAGTCCGGGAATGTACGCGGTGCCCGCGGCGCATGGACCGAGCATCGCTGCGACCTGCGGGATGACGCCCGACATGTGGACCTGGTCGGCGAACAGCCAGCCGGTGCCCGCAAACGTCGACCCCGACGCTTCCTGGATGCGCGCGCCCGCCGAATCGAGGAGCCAAACGAGCGGCTTGCGGTAGCGCACCGCCAGCTCGCGGACGCGCGCGGCCTTGAACTGCTCCCCGACCGCTCCCATCGAGCCCGCCATCACGGTGAAGTCGTATGCGATGACCCACACCTGCCGGCCGTCGACGTCGCCGTGGCCGGTGACCACGCCGTCGGCCGGTGCCGTGTCGGAGCCGTCTCTGTTCTGGGCGAGAAGGCCAAGCTCCACGAACGTGCCTGGGTCGAACAACAGGTCGATTCGCTCGCGGACGGTGAGTTTGCCGCGCTCGTGCTGCTTCGCGACCTTCTCCGCGCCGCCCATCGCGAGATTCTTCTTGCGCTTCGTCTGAAGCTCGTCGACGCGGGCCGCGTACTCATCTGTCACCGCCCGAATTCTATTGGCCGACGAGGAGGTCCTCGCGGCCGCGCCAGCGGTCGAGGAACCGGTACATGTTGCGTTTGGAGAGCCGGTCGCGCTCACCTGGCTCCGTCGACTCCCACAGCCGGTGCACGTGCTTTTCGATCGGCACATCGGCCACCGCGACGGCCCGGCCTCCCCTGTCGCGCAATCGGAAGCTGAACTCGACGTCGGAGATGCGGTAGAAGCGAAACCTGGGATCGAAGCCGCCCGCCGCCAGCGCATCGGCGCGGCGAAAGGCCATGCAGTAGCCCTCGACCGCGTCGACCTCGGGGCCCGCGCTCTCGTCGAACTCCTTCAGCGTGCCCCGGCCGCGAAGGCCGAAGGGACCGGCAACTACCACCGTCGGGTCGGCGAGCACTTCGAGCAATGGCGTGATCGCGTCGCCCTTGAGCTCCACCCCGGGGTCGAAGAGGACCACCACCTCCCCGACCGCCGCCTCGATGCCCGCGTTGACTGCGGCTGCGAAACCAAGCGGTGGATCCAGCCCGACGACTCGGAGCCGCTCGGCGGCGCTGCCGGCGAGCCAGCCTGCGATTCGCGGGTCGCCCGAGTTGTCGACGACCACGGCCTCGAAGTCCGCTTTGCAGTGGGTGAAGACGGAGAGCAACCATCGCTCGGCATCAGCTCGCCAACCGTGGACCACCGCCAGCGCGGTGACCGCGCGAGGCGACGGTTTTGGTCCGGCTGCATGCGGAGCGCGGATGGCCTGCAGCTCACTGCCGGTCGCGCTGTCGACGACGTCCCACCCGGCGGCTCGAAGCTCTTCGCGGATCGCGTCAGCGGCTTCGAAATCGCGAGCCTGACGGCGCTCAACGCGCTCGGCGAGAAGGCGCTGGGCCTCGGTTCTATCCGTTCTTCTTGGCTTTGACCGCGGCGGTCAGCGCGGGCACGATCTTCAGCGCGTCACCGACCACCCCGAGGTCAGCCATCTTCATGATCGGCGCCTCGGCGTCCTTGTTGATGGCGATGATCACCTTGGAGGTCTTCATGCCAACCGTGTGCTGCATCGCGCCCGAGATGCCGACTGCGATGTACACGCCTGGCCGCACCGACTTGCCGGTCTGGCCCACCTGCATCGAATAGGGCACCCAGCCGGCGTCGACCACTGCGCGGCTTGCCCCGACAGCGCCGCCCAGGGCGCTGGCCAGGTCTTCGAGCAGCGGAAAGTTCTGCGGTCCGCCCATGCCGCGGCCACCACTGATCACGACCCGGGCCTCTTCGAGCTTCACCTTCTCCGACGCCTCGACCACGCGCTCGGTGATGTGCGCCCGCTTCGAGGAGTCCGCCACCGAGATATCGAGCTGCTTGACCTCGGCGGCACCACCCGATTCCGAAACCTCAAACGACTTCGGCCGGACCAGGACGATCGCCGGCTTGCCGTTGGCCTTCATCGACGCGACCTTGGCCCCGCCGAAGTACGGCACCTTGGCGACAAACCCGCCGCTGTTCGAGACGACGTCGTTTGCATTCGAGATGAGTCCTGTGCCCAATCGAGCAGCCAGGCGGCCCGCCACTTCGCGCGAGTCCGGTGTGAAGCCGAACAGGATCAGGTCGGGCTTCTCCTTCTCGTAGAGCGAGGCGATGGCGTCGGTGGCAGGTTCTGCGATGTAGTCGTCGAACGCCTTGTCGTCGTTGACGTGCACGACCTTGGCGCCGTGCTTGCCCAGCGACGCAGCAGCCTCTTTCGCGCCAGAACCGAGCGCGACGACATACACGTCGCCCAGCTCGCGTGCCTTGGTCATCAGCTCGACCGAGGTGGCCGCGACCTTGCCGCCGCTGAGCTCCGCGTAAACCAGGATGCTCGGCATCGCTAGATGACCTTCGCCTCGGCGAGCACCTTGAC
>Ga0209267_1002144_pt1 | contig 12924 bp, 11 predicted proteins | sample GraSoiAngelo_137_FD_185894 | JGI IMG/M metagenome (GOLD analysis project Ga0209267, IMG submission 185894) | Grasslands soil microbial communities from the Angelo Coastal Reserve, California, USA - 14_0929_09_30cm (SPAdes) (version 2) | ecosystem: Environmental > Terrestrial > Soil > Grasslands ... | reverse complement strand
CGGTCGCCGATCCGGCACCAGGCGACCAGCAGCTCTTCGTCGACCGCACCGATGCGCATCTGCGGACCGTCGTTGGTCTTGATCGGGAACGTGGCGCTGTAGCCCTTGGCCGGGGCGATTGGAAGTCTCACCCCAACCGTGCGCGCGATCTTCGGACTGTGAACGCCGGCGCTGAGGACGAACACGTCGGCGGCCAGCGATTCGCCTCCCTGCAGCGTCGCCGAGCGCACCTTGCCGCCGCTCGCCGACAGCTTCGTCACTCCTTTACCCAGAAGGAACGTCGAGCCCATCCGTTCGCAGACCGCCTGCACCCCGCGCGTGAACTTGACGCTGTCGCCGCTCGAATCGGTGACCCCGTAGATCGCTCCCGCCAGCTTGTCTTTGACCGGGGCGAGGAAAGGCTCGGCTTCGACGACGCCGTCGGCATCCAGGACGTCCTGCTTCTGCCCATGCTCCTGAACGAGCTTCATCTTTTCGATGCCCGATTCGAAACGCTTCGCATTGCGATAGAGGTAGAGGATCCCCTCGTGGATATCGTCATAGTCGATGTGTTCGTCAGCCGCGATCTGATCGAGCATCCGCTGGCTGTACTGCGCGAGGCGCAGCTTGACGAGGGTGTTCTTCGTCGCGCGCTCCGCGTTGCACTCGCGCAGGAACCGCAGACCCCAAAACATCATGCCCGGAGCCTTGAAGGGATTCACGCGCAGCGCAGTGTCGTCGACCGTCAACGAGCGCAGGAGCTCTTTCGGCGCGGAGGGCGATGCCCACGCAAACGAGTGACCCGGCGCGATGAGGCCCGCGTTGCCCGCGCTCGCCAGCGTCGCGGCCTCGGTCTCCTTCTCGACGACGGTGACCTCGTGGCCGGACCTTGCGAGGTAATAGGCGGTGGTGACGCCGACCACACCCGCTCCGATGATGACCACCTTCATCAGAAGCGCGCCACCGTCATCGCGTCCATGCGCTCCCAGTCGACCTCGACCCCGAGACCAGGCTTCTGAGGCACGCAAACCGTCCCGTCTGGCTCGAGGTCGATCTCGTCCTGCATGCCCGCGCCGTACCCGCCTATCGGCATCGGAAACTCGAAGTACTTGCAGTTGGCGACGGCTCCCATCACCTGCAGGTTCGCGGCCTGGGCGAGGGTGTATCCGAAGCTGTGGATCTCGCAGCGCAGGCCCAGGCCTTCAGCCAGGCTCGCGGCCTTTTTCGTCGCCGTGATTCCGCCGGAGATCGCGGCATCGATGCGCACGATGTCCCAGGCGCCACGCGTCAGGTAGTTCGCGGCCTCTTGAAACGTCCTGGTGTGGACCTCGCCAGACGTGACTGCGATGTCAAGGGTGCGGGAGAGGGTCCGGTAGGCCTCGATGTGTTGATCGCGCAGCGGCATCTCGAACCACTCGTAACCGAGCTCATCAAGATGACGGCCGACGCGGATGGCGTCGCCCAGGCTGTAGGACCCCACCGCGTCGATCATCAAGGCAATGCCCGGTCCGACCTGCTTCCTTACCGCCGTGCACAGCTCGACGTCCCTCTCAGGGTCGCCCCAAACGTGGAGCTTGATCGCGCGGAACCCCTTGCGCAGCCAGACGTCGATCTCGTGCTGGAAATCGGCGAGCGTCGCGTAAGTCAGCGAGCTTGCGTACGCCGGCAGCCGGTCGCGCTGGGCCCCGAGCAGCTTGTAGACGGGAAGGCCGGCCGCGCGGCCGGCAAGATCCCACAGCGCGCAGTCGACGATCGCGAGCGAGTGCGGCGGGACCATGAGGATGCTGACCTCGTTCAGGCGTTGCCAGATTCGCTCCCGGTACAACGGGTCCTCGCCAATGAGGAGTGGCTTCAACTCGGCGAGCGCGGCCGCCACCGCCTGCGCACCAAGGTACGTGCTGCTGCCGGCCACGCCCTCGATCCCTTCGTCCGTACGGACCCTGACGATGACGTTCGCCAGGTTCATGATCAACCGCTCGGCGAAGAGCATGGTCACGCCCGCATCGACCACCTGGACCGAGACGTCGGTGATCTTCATCGCTCCCCGCGCAGAAGATACCTCGCCGCAAGATCAGCTGACGTAGAAGTTGATCTTCCGCGGCCGCAGCCGTATCAGCTCGCCATCGCCCGGGTGCCCGCCGCGACTCCAGACTCCGAGGTACTCACGTCCTTTGACCTCGCCGAGGTACCGGATCGCCAGGGCGCTGATGAACTGGATGCGCTCGTTCTCCGGCAGCCGCTCTACCGTGGCGTCGCCGACGACGCTGACGATCAGGTACGGTCTTTCGACCGTCGAGACGCTTAGCGCGGCACGGCCATCCCTCGCGAGCGCGCGTCCTTTATATGCGCCGGCCGGACTGCCGATCAGCAGATCGCCGTCCCTGTGCTCGAACCAGACGGGCAGGACGTGCGGGTAGCCGTCCAGGCCGATAAAGCCGAGCTGGCCGACGATCGGGCGACCGAGGATATCGGCCGCGCGTGGGTCCAAAGCGCCGCCATTCTAGGCGTCGACCGCGGCTACCCGGTCCGCTCGCTTCGAAGTAAGGTTCTCGCGATGGCTGTGCAAGCGAAGGTGAGGCTGCTGACCGACCACGACCTCCCGTACACCGACCTCGTGCCGGGGCTCGAGCTTTCGCGCGCGATCACACATGCCGGCACCACGCAGCTGGGCGGTGGCTACATGCGATTCTCAGCAGACGCCGAATTTCCCGACTGGACTTTGAAGTACGACGAGGTGCTTTTCGTGCAATCGGGCGAGCTCGAGATCGTGAGCGATGGGGCGAGCGTAAAGGCGAGCGTCGGGCAGGCGATCCTCATCCCCAACGGTGCCAGGGTCACCTATCGAGGCCGCAAAGGCACGGTCGGGTTCTTCGTGCTCTGGCCTTTCGACTGGGATAGGAAGACTGGGGCCTAGCGGCGTTCGTCAGGTGGCGACCGGCTTGAGATCCTTCTCTGACGCGTCTTCGCCGAGGTCGGCCGCGAGCCGGTCGAGGTTCCGCATCGAGAGCTCGTCGGCGGCCTGACGCGGCGGGATCCCCTGCGAGTCGGCAAGCTCCAGCATCCTTCTGACCGTCTCCCGCATCACGCGCGAGACCTGCTTGAAGGATTGGTCCGCATCCGGTTGGATGGCGCCCAGCAGCGTCCACCACCACCATGCGTTCGCCCCACCGTTGGCCACGTAGTCCGGGATCACGACAACTCCACGTTCGTACAGTCGCTGTGCGCCGTCGTCCGTGGTCGGGATGTTGGCGGCCTCGAGGACCATGCGTGCCTTCACCCTGCCGGCGTTGCCCGCCGTCAGCACGTCGCCGATCGCCGCCGGCACGAGGATGTCCGCGTCTATGTCGAGCCAGCTGTCGCGCAGACCCAGCTTGTCGTCGCGGCGGAGCGTTGAGCGGTCGACCTCGCCCAGTGCGCTGCGGGACTCGAGCATCCGCTCGACGTCCAGTCCACCCGGATTGAAGATCGCGCCGTTGACGTCCACGACGCCCACGACCTTCACGCCCAGCCGGGCGAGGTAGCGCGCGCTGGAGCCGCCCATCGTTCCGAAACCCTGGATGACCGCGCGCATCCCGGACAGCGTCCAGCCCTTGTACTCCGCGCACGCGGCGGCCGCCTCGGCGACGCCGTAACCGCCGATGCAGTCGGCGAGGCCGATGCCCTCCACGTTGATGGCCAGCCCCTGGACGACCCGGCGGCCCGCCGCTTGCGCGTCACCGGAACGGTCGAGCATGGCCTGCACGGTCAGGCCGACCCCCTGCTCGGCGAAGACTTCGGTGAGCAGCTCCTGCGTCACGCCGAGATCCTCGGCCGTCCCCCAGCCGCTGCGGTACAGGGGCCGCATCGCGCGGACGTATCGAGAGAGCATCCCGCGCGCCTGTGGGTCGTGCGGATCGATGTCGACCCCACCCTTGGCGCCGCCCCCTGGCAGGTTGAAAGCGCCATTCTTGTACGACATCGTGCGCGCCAGACGCTCCACCTCATCGAGGGTCACGCCGGATCGCATCCTGGTTCCGCCGCCGGCCAGGCCGTTGACCATCCGGTCGATCACCGCGTAGCCCTTGCGTCCCGTCACAGGGTCGGTCCAGATCACGCGCAGCCGCGGTTCGGAATCGGAACCCATGTCACCCCTCCTCGAGCCAAAGTCTAGATCCGTCCCCGAACTTGACACCCAGTTAGGACGTACCGATACTGGGCCCAGTTTTCCGGGTGGAGTAGGTGGCCTGCCGTCGGCGCACTCTCGCCCCGCCGCAACGGGAAGATGGCGGCCGGCCGATGACGAAGCGATAAGGGAGGCAAGTATGTTTAGTCGCCGACTCCTGGCAGGCAGCATGGCCGCGGGTGCTGCGATGCTGCTTGCCGCTTGTGGCGGCGGGACAAGCGGCACGGGCAACAGCTCGCCGATCCTCGTCGGCATCACGGGCCCGTTCACCGGAGCGTATGCCGACCCGGGGATCGCGATCCGCAACGCTGGTGAGCTCGCCATCTCGGACATCAACGCCGCCGGCGGCATCGACGGCCGCAAGCTGCAGGCCGTCTCGGAGGACGATGCCTGCGACGCCCAGCAGGGCACCCAGGCGGCCGAGAAGCTGCTCACCGAGAAGATCGTGGCGATCGTCGGTGGGTATTGTTCCGGGGCTTCGATCCCCGAGAGCGACATCCTCCACCGCAGCGGCGACCTACCTTTCATCACAGCTGCGTCGAGCAACCCGAAGTTCACCGAGCAGGGCTACGACAACGTCTTCCGCATGGTCAGCCGTGACGACGCCGAGGGCCCGGCGGACGTCAGCTTCATACAGCAGTTCCTGAAAGCCTCGAAGATCGCGATCATGCACGACAACACCACGTACGCCAAAGGCCTCGCCGACTCGGCCAAGCAGGCGGCGCAGGCGGCCGGCATGACGGTCACCTATTTCGACGCCATCACGCCGGGTCAGAAGGACTACACCGCCGCGCTGGTAAAAGTCGGAACTGGTAACCCGGACGCGCTGTTCTACACCGGCTACTACCCAGAGTTTGGGCTCCTCGCCAAAGAGTACGTCTCGCTTTCCCCGTCCTACAAGCTCGACGGCGACTCCGCGGACGTCGACCCGAGCGTGATCAAGGTCGCGGGCAATGCGCTCACCAACCCGGGGATAACGATCACCACGCTGCCGACCACGGAGTTCATCCACAACGCCAAGAACGACAAATTCACCAGTGAATACAAGGCCAAGTACGGTGGCGCGCCAGGCGACTACTCGTCGTACGAGTACGACGGGATGATGGCGCTGGCCCAGGCCTTGAAGAGCGACGGCGGCAAGACCGACGCCAAGAGCCTCAACGCGGCCCTCCACGCGGTCAAGATCTCCGACGGAATCACAGGAAGCATCGCTTTTGACGGCAAGGGCGACCGGCCGGCGCCGGAGTTCCTGGCCGTGCATGCGGTTGGGAACCCGCCCGCGTTCCAGCCGATTGCAATTCGTCAGAACGGAAAATGGGTCGCGTCCAGCTAGCGATTAGAGGTCATACCAAGAGGTGGGGCGCCGCGCGACCCCACCTCTTTTTTTTTATGTGCGTCAGGCGCTCGAGACAGACTCGAAGCCACCGAGGTATGCCTTCTGAACTCTCTCGTCGCGAGCGAGCATGGCCGCCTCGCCTTCGAGTGCGATCCGTCCGACCTCGATTACATACGCGTAGTCGGCGATGGCCAGCGCCTGGCGCGCGTTCTGCTCCACCAGGAGCACCGCGGCTCCCCGATCCGCGATATGGCGCACTGTCTTCAAGACGCTCCTCGCCAGGATCGGCGCCAGCCCGAGCGAGGGCTCGTCGAGCATGAGGACCTTCGGGTCGGACATGAGCGCTCTTCCGATGGCCAGCATCTGCTGCTCGCCGCCAGAAAGCGTGCCGGCCAGCTGCATTCGTCTTTCCGCAAGCCTGGGAAACAGCTCGAAAACGGCGGCCTTGCGCTCCCTCACGAGCTTGCCGTGCGATCGCAGGAGGTAGCCGCCCAGGTTGAGGTTCTCTTCGACATTCAGGATGTTGAAGATGCGGCGCCCCTCGGGGACGTGGCTGAGGCCCATGCCGACGATCACGTGCGCGGCGACGCCGACAAGGCTCTTGCCGTCGCACGTGATCGATCCGCTGCGCGGACGCAGAAGCCCGGAGATCGTCCGCAGCGTCGTCGTCTTGCCGGCCCCATTGCCTCCGAGGATGGCGACGATCTGGCCCGGCTGCGCGTCGACCGATATGCCCTTGAGCGCCTCGATGTTGCCGTAGAAAACGTGGAGGTCGCGGACTTCGAGGAGGGCCAAGCGCCCTACGCTTCCTTCACCGCGCCCAGATCATCCTCTTCGCGTCCGAGGTAGGCCTCGATCACGGCCGGGTTCTCCTGGACCGCGGCTGGTTTGTCGAGCGCGATGAGCACGCCGTGATCAAGCACAGCGATCCGGTCCGAGACGCGCATCACCAGCGACATGTCGTGCTCGATCAGGACCACGGTGATGCCGAGATCACGAATCTTGCGGATGATGCCCATCAGCTCGACCTTTTCGGTCGGGTTCATGCCCGCGGCCGGCTCGTCGAAGAGCACCAGGTGCGGATGCGCGGCGAGGGCACGCGCGATCTCCACCCGGCGCTGGTCCGCGTATGAAAGCTCCGTGGCGAGCCGGCCTGCAAGTGACTCCAGGCCGACGAAGCTCAGCCAGCGGCGAGATTCCTGGAGCGTGCGCAGCTCGTCCTTGCGCTCACCGGGCGTGTGCAGCATCGCCTGCCACGTCATGGTGCGGTGGCGCGGATAGAGGCCGACCATCACGTTCTCGAACACCGCCATGTTCTTGAAGAGCCGGATGCCCTGGAAGGTTCGGCCGATGCCGCGCGAGACGACGACGTGTGGACGCAGCCCAACCAGGGACCGGCCGTCGAACATGATCCTCCCCCGCTTCGGCCTCTGTACCCCGGTGATGCAGTTGAAAAGCGTCGTCTTGCCGCCGCCGTTGGGACCGATGATGCTGAAGATCTCCCCGTTCCTTACCTGGAACGAGACGTTGTCGACGGCGCGCAAGCCGCCGAACTGCTGCACCACGCCATGCACATCGAGCAGCACGTCGCCGACGCTCGAGGACTTGTGGCCTGCTGCAGTGTGCCGGCGGTCGCGCTCCACAATCTGGGCCTGGTGCTCGCGCAGGATCCTCTCGGCAACGTCTCCGGGCTCCTCCTCCTGCAGCCCATAGAACGGTTTCGGCTTGCGCCTGATCCGCGGCCACAGGCCTTGCGGCCGCAGCAGCATCATCCCGACGAGGAGGACGGCGAAGACGAGCAGTCGCTGGTCGGCGAACTGGCGGAGGACCTCGGGCAGGCCGACGACGACAAGCGCGCCCAGCAGTACGCCGGGCAGGCTGCCGGTGCCGCCGAGGACGATCACGATCAGCACGAGCACGGACAGTTGAAACGTGAAGCTGGTGGGGTCGATGGCCCCGATGCGGGTTGCGAAGAACGCTCCCGCGAGGCCACCCCACATGCCGCCCATCACATAGGCGAACAACTTCAGACGCAGCGAGGGTACCCCGACGGATTCGGCGGCGAACTCGTCCTCTCTGATCGCCACCCATCCGCGCCCGAGACGGGAATGATCGAGGTGCTGGGCGAAGATCATCGCGATCGCAAGCAGGGCAAGCCCGACGATGAAAAAGTCAGCCTGCGTGTTGAGCTCGAAGCCGAATACGCTCGGCCAGGGTATGCCAAGGATCCCGTTCGGCCCGCCGGCGTATTCCCAGTTGTTGAAAGTGATCCGAGTTATCTCGCCGAATCCCAGCGTCACGATCGCCAGGTAGTCGCTGCGCAACCGGAGAGTCGGGTAGCCGAGGATGGCTCCCGCCGTGCCGGTGAAGAGAACGGCCAGCGGCACCGTGGCGAAGAAGTTCCATTTGGCCTGGGTCATCAGGAGTGCGCTCGTATAGGCGCCGATCGCAAAGAAGGCGGCGTACCCGAGGTCAAGCAACCCGGCGTAGCCGACAACGATGTTGAGCCCGAGCCCGAGCATTGCATAGGTCGCGACCGTCACCGCCACCGAGGTCACGTAGTCGTCACCGTTGATCACAACTGTTGCGCCGACGATTGCCAGCACGGCGATCACGCGCGACCAGAACGGCGTACGGCCGAACCGATTGCGCGCGGTGGCGTAGGCGCGTCCGATCCGGCGGTCGGCCAGCTGTGCGATCACATGCGTTCCGCTACGCGCTCACCGAAGAGACCCGTTGGCTTGACGACAAGCACCGTGATAAGGACGCCGAACACGACCACGTCCTCCCAGGTGCCGGAAAGGTATCCGGTGGTGTAAGCCTCGAGAAGACCGATCAAGAGACCGCCCGCCATGGCGCCCGGGATGTTGCCGATGCCGCCGAGCACCGCGGCCGTGAAGGCGCGGAGGCCGAGCAGGAATCCCATCGTGAACTGGATCTGGACGTAGTAGATGCCGAGCATCACGCCTGACGCGGCGGCCAGCATCGCGCCCAGCACGAACGCGATGCGGATGACGGCGTCTACGTTGATTCCCATCAACCTGGCGGCGTCGTGATCAACCGCCAGGGCGCGCATGGCGGTGCCCATCGTCGTGCCCTGGACGAAAGCCACGAGGCCACCCATCAAGAGGAGGCTCGCGATCACGAGCGCGATCTGCACATATGTGACGTGGACCGGTCCGACGAAGAACCCACTGAGCGGAAGCAGGTTGGGCGGGTAGGCCTGGATCGCCGGGCCCCAGATGAGCTCGGCCGAGTTCTGGAGCAGAAGAGACATTCCAAGAGCGGTGATGAGAATCGCCAGCAGCGACCGCCGGAGCAGGGGCTTGTAGGCGAACTGGAGAATGCCGATGTTGACCACCGCCGTGCCGATCATCGGGATCACGAACGCGATCACGAGCGCGATGTAGATCGGGAGATGCTCGAAACCGAAAGAGACCAGGAGCGTCCAGCCGAGGAAGGCGCCCACCATCGAAAGGTCTCCCTGGGCGAAGTTGATCAGCCGGATGATGCCGTAGACGATGGTGTAACCGAGGGCTACCAGAGCGTAGAACGACCCGACCGTCAGGCCGATCACGGTGTACTGCAGAAACACGCCCATGTCGCGCCCCACCTCCTGGCACGCCTGACTGTCTGCTTCCCCTCAGCTCAGAGACAGCCTCGGTAGCGGGTATGGTACAGGTGGCTTCCAGGACCGGACGGCCCCGGTTTTCGAAGCGTGCAGCACGGCGCACGGAGGAGATGCGATGGAGCGGCTCGACCTTGCCGTGTTGGGCGGTGGAGTGGCGGGCCTGACCGCCGCCTACCTTCTGCGCGACGCCGACCTCGAGGTGTTTGACTCCGCCGGTCACATCGGCGGCAGGACGCTTTCGCTGCAGCAGCCCGACGGTATCTGGCTCAACACGGGCGCGCAGTATGTCTCCACCGACAGGATCAAAGTCGTCGAGCTGGCCGACGCTGTGGGCGCAAAGCTGCTTCGGGACGACAACCTGGGCGAGTACTGGCGCGGCCTGTATCCGGGAGACCCTGACACGCGCTCGGAAATCGAGAGCTGCATCGAGCGGATCAGCGCCGAGCAAATGCAGCGCCGCCCCGCAACTCTGCCGGAGCTGGACGACGTTGCATTCGACCAGTGGTTAGGCGATCTCTCGCCTGACGCGCACCGTTTCTTCGACCGGTGGTGCCAGATCATGAACTCGGGCTCGTCGGTCGAGATCTCCCTCTACGGCGCCTTGTGGCTCTGGGGCGATCAGCGCAGCACGCCGTGGACCGACCGGCCCGTGCCCCGCCACGACCGTGGTGATTGCGTCTTCGACGGTGGAACCAACGAGTTCACCAAGGGGCTGGCTCGGGCGATCGGCGGCCGTGTGTCGCTGAGCTCTAGGGTCGCCACGGTGCGGGAGGCGGATGGCGGATACGCGATCGAGGTTGTCCACGACCGCGGAACGCGTCAGGTCTGGGCCCGCCGCGTGATCTCGGCGCTGCCGGCTTCTGTCGCCGCCGAAGTGATCGAAGAGCTGCCGGGCTGGAAGCTGCAGGCCCTCAAGGCAATTCGGTACGGCCGCTTCATGACGACCAACGTCGTGGTGAGCGCGAAAGACGCGCGACCTACTCGCTACCCGCTCACCGCAGCGCGGTCGGATGTCGCCTACAACCTGGACGCTTTCGTCATCAGAACGCCCGGGAATTTCGACGAGCACGGAGGTTGCTTCCACAACATCGTGGGCGACCCGACAGCGCGCGTGATCTGGGACGATCCCGACCACACCATCAAGACGGGCACGCTGCGCGAGCTGTTCCGGCACCACCCCGAGTACCGCGAACGAGTGGTCAGGGTTGAGGTGCAACGATGGCCACATGGCATGCCGTTGTACAGCGTCGGCCGCATGAAGACGTACGAGCAGCTGGCGGAACCGGTGGGGGGCATCCACTTCTGTGGCGACTACACGTGGGCTTCCAACATGGAGGGCGCGGCGCTGAGCGGCGAACGTGCCGCGAGACAGATCCACGGAACGCAGGCGTGAGCCGCGGCCGGAACGACGCTGAGCAAGAATAGGCCCGTGGAGAGCAGGCGCTCAGTGCTCTTGCCGGACGGGACGGTGGCCCCAGGGGCGAAGTCGGGCATGGAGGAGGAATTTCTCCTCGAGGCCCTGCGCTGGATGATGAAATCCCGGCTCTACGACCAACGGGTGATCGCGCTGCAGCGGCAGGGTGAGTTCGGCGTCTATTCGCCGGGCATGGGCCAGGAGGCGTCCATCATCGGCTCGGCGATGGCCGTCGACCCGGCTCGCGACTGGATGGTGCCCCAGTACCGCGAGCTGATGGCAACGGTCCACCATGGACTTCCCCTCGAGGTGATCACCGCCCAGTACCTCGGCAAGATCGGGCCGGCGCGCATTCCCGATGGGGTCCATGTCCTGCCGACACAGGTTTCGATCGCCGCACAGCTACCTCACGCGACCGGGCTCGCGTGGGGCCTCCGTCTGCGCGGGCAGGACTCGGTCGTGATCGCGTACATCGGCGACGGCGGCTCATCGGAGGGCGATTTCCACGAGGCGTTGAACCTGGCGGGAGTCGTGAAGGCGCCGATCGTCTTCTTCCTCCAGAACAATCAATGGGCCATCTCGACGTCGCGGCGGGTCCAGTCGGCAACCCGCAGCTTCGCTCTGCGGGCGGCAGGATATGGCCTCGAGGGCGTCGAGGTGGACGGCAACGATGTGATGGCCGTCTATGACGTCACGTCGGAGGCGGTCGCGCGCGCGCGCGGCGGAGGGGGGCCGAGCCTCATCGAAGCGGTCACCTATCGGATGGGCTTCCACAACACAACCGACAACCCGTCGCGTTACCAGGACCCGAAGGAGTACGAGGAAGCGCGCTTGCGCGACCCGATCGAGCGCGTCCAGAAGTACCTGGCCGCCCTTGGGTTGTGGGACGCAAACCGTGAGGCCGCACTGACCGACGAGCTGCGTGACGAGAACGACCGTGCGCTCCAGCTCGCACGCTCCGCCGCCACGCCCCGAGCCGAGGACGTCTTCGCGAACGTCTATCAGGACCCGCCTCCGCGCCTGGTTCGGCAGAAGGCCGAGCTGCTCGACGGGCACGAGGCATGAGATGACGCAGCGCAACATCGTCGAGGCGATCAACAGCGCGTTGGCCGAGGAGATGGAAGCGGATCCTCGCGTCATGGTGCTCGGCCTGGACGTCGGCAAGCTGGGCGGCGTCTTCAGGACGACCAGCGGCCTGGTCGAGCGGTTCGGCAGCGACCGCGTCGTCGACACGCCGCTGGCGGAGGCGAGCATCATCGGAGCGTCGCTTGGACTTGCCATCGCCGGCATGGTCCCGGTGGCCGAGATCCAGTTCCTCGGCTTCACGGCGCAAGGCTTCCACCAGCTCGGTCCGCAGCTGGGCAAGTACCGGCAGCGCTCGCGTGGGCGCTACCACTGCCAGGTCACGATCCGCGCCCCATTCGGAGGCGGGATCAAGAGCCCGGAGTTCCACTCCGATGCGGTCGAGGCCCAGTTCGTCCAGACACCGGGAATCAAGATCGTCATGCCGTCCAACCCCTACGACGCCAAGGGCCTGCTGCTCGAGGCGATCCGCGACCCGGACCCGGTCCTCTACTGCGAGCCCGACCGGCTGTACCGGGCCGGCCGATCCGAAGTCCCCGACGGCGGCTACACCGTGCCGTTCGGAAAGGCGGCGGTGGTTCGGGAGGGAGAGCACGTCACGCTGGTGGCGTGGAGCGCAGCCGTCGAGCTGTGCATGAGAGCCGCGGAGAAGCTCGCCGCGGAAGGAGTGTCGGCGACCGTGCTCGACCTCCGGACGCTGGTGCCGCTGGATGTGGAGACGCTCTGCGCACAGGTCGTCAAGACGGGCCGGTGCGTGATCGTCCACGAGGCGCCGTTGTCTGCCGGGTTCGGCGCGGAGATTGCCGCCACCTTAATGGAGGAAGTCTTCTACGACCTCGACGCACCCGTAGCACGCGTCGGCGCCTTCGATGTGCCATTTCCAGCCGCGTCGCTCGAGGATTACTACCTGCCATCGGTCGACCGCGTGCTCACGGCGGTGCGCCGGACACTGGAGAGCTAGCCTCAGAGCTCGACTGTAATCCCTGCACCTCGCGCGACCGCTTCGCGATAGACAAGACTCGCGGCGGCGAGGTCCTCCACCGCGTGGCCCATGGACTTGTAGACCGTGATCTCATCGCGTGAGCGGCGGCCGGGATGCGTGCCGAGGAGCATCTCTCCGATCTCGGTCGCGGTTTTTGGATCCATTCCCGCGAGCTCCATGCAGCCCGCGGGCGGCGGCAGGAACGCGGCTGCCCGAGACTCGACGAACAGGTGAGCCGCCTCGACCAGCCGTCTGTCCAGCTCGCCCGCCGGAGCCGCGAACCCGACCGAGGTGACGTGGGCGCCCGGTGAAACCCACTCGCGGCGGATCACTGGTT
>Ga0209267_1002137_pt1 | contig 12962 bp, 8 predicted proteins | sample GraSoiAngelo_137_FD_185894 | JGI IMG/M metagenome (GOLD analysis project Ga0209267, IMG submission 185894) | Grasslands soil microbial communities from the Angelo Coastal Reserve, California, USA - 14_0929_09_30cm (SPAdes) (version 2) | ecosystem: Environmental > Terrestrial > Soil > Grasslands ... | reverse complement strand
TTTGCTTCGATCTCCGCTGTGGCGCTTTGAGAATCATGAACGCCACCGCCGCGATTCCAGCAGCTATTCCAGCCGCGACGAGGATGTAGGTCAAGGTGCTGATAGATGTCAGCGAGGTTGGAGCGGATACTGTATAGGCAAAGTAGCCTCCACTGTTGTTGTTTAAGTTACTGTTGCCTGTATTGTCGAACGCTATGATGTAATACTCAACATGAGCGCCTGCAGCAAAGGCCGGTATTCGGCCGATGGCAGTTGTCGTGGTCGCATTGTAAGTAGCGACGATTGTAGTGTTTGTGGCCTTCCAGTTATCGGTGGTGTAGGTAATGGTCACATTCTTGATGGTGGAACGGGCGCTCGTCACATTCACCGAGACAGTAACAGCGTCGCCGAATGCTGGAGATGTCGGGCTAATGATAGGTGTACCTATCACCGGTGGTTGTGACGGAGGAGGAGCGTGTGCAAGAGCGACAGAGCCAGCAACCAAAGCTAGGGTCAAGAAAAATATAGGTAGACTTCGTTTGGTCGTCATCTTCGTCACCATAATAACCGAGGGAGGGCTTGATTTCGATGCTGTTACCATTAGGCTTTGGAACGTGTTAGTCTTCGCTCACGGATTGAACCGCCTCACCGTAGGGCGCGCCAAGAAATAGCTCAAAACGCGGCTAGATGAATGCGCGCTCTTAATTGGAGCCTCGGGCGGGGTTTGAACCCGCGACCTTGCGGGGCAGGGTGCTGCCATTCCGCTTACGAGGCGGATGCTCTCTGTTGCGAGACGCATCTACCAGGCTGAGCCACCGAGGCACCCGCCGAGCCCCGTTCATAACCTTGACTTAAAGCTCTACGATTCCCGGCTAGAATGGAACGGGCATGGCCAAGACTGGTCTCACAGAACGCGAGATCATCGGAATCTTCAAACGACGTTTCGACTCAGGGCCAAAACTCCCATTGGGATTCGACGACGATGTAGCTGCATTCCCAATGTCCCAGGATAGACTCGTTGTGTTAAAGACTGACATGCTCGTTGGCAGCACGGACGTCCCTCGCGGCATGACACTTGGACAAGCAGCAAGAAAGGCCGTCGTCGCCACGGTTAGCGATTTCGCGGCGAAAGGGGTCCAACCTCGTGGACTCTTAGTATCTCTCGGTATGCCTCCTCCCGTAAGACTGTCGAGTGTGAAGGAAATTGCGTCGGGTCTCAAGAGAGGCGCAAGCGAATACGGATGTAGAATACTCGGTGGAGACACGAGTGAGACCGATGAACTTGTTATCGACTGTATCGGGTTCGGATTTGCGGAGTCTGGAGGGATCCTTCGTAGGGATGGCGCAAGACTAGGAGATGTAGTAGCAGTGACCGGGGAATTCGGAAAGACAAGCGCTGGACTGCGAATATTGTCTGGGAAAAAAAAGCCCTGGCCTCGGAGATTTTCGAAACTCGTCTACTCAGTTCTCCATCCCGCGGCCAGATTGGAAACTGGCCTCAAGCTAGCTCGGACCGGGTTTGTGAATAGTTCGATTGATTCAAGCGACGGTCTGGCCTGGAGCCTTCACGAAATAGCTCGGCTAAGCGAGGTGAGTATCTTCTTGGAAGAGATTCCGGTCGCGCAAGAGGCGAAAGTATTCGCGAGAGAAAATGGTCTCGTCCCGGAAGAACTCGCGCTATTCGGGGGAGAAGAATACGAGCTCGTCCTAACAATCAAGAAAGACCGATTTGAGAGTCTAAAACGGAAGATTCCTTCCCTTCTAAGAATCGGCACAGTGAAAAGTGGTTTGGGAGATGTGATTATGGATTACCGCGGAAAGAATAGGAAAGTTGAGCCTCGGGGGTATGAACACTTCACGTAGAGGAATTCAACCCTAGGATTTGGGAGTCCTTGAGCCCAAAAACTTAGGTTAGTCTAGCTTTATTAGACCCAACTAAAACACTATCAATTGTGTTCTATCTACGGCACCGGGTAGGTGTTAGAGGATGACGGAACTACTAGAAGTCCCCCTGCAGTACAAGTCCCGGAGCTTCATTCGTAACCTCGCCGTGTATTTTGGGCCTGCTCTTGTTGTAAGTGTCGCCTACATGGACCCTGGAAACTACGGAACAGACATCGTAGGAGGATCATCCTTTGGTTATACTATGCTCTGGGTCGTCTGGCTCGCTGGCATTATGGCCATGCTTCTCCAATATCTTTCAGGAAAACTGGGAATCGCAACAGGGCATTCGCTGCCCGCTATGATACGACTCCACCTGAAGGAGCCTCGCTATGTTATTCCCTACTGGCTTGCATCGGAGGCGGCTGCCGCAATGACGGACCTTGCCGAGTTTCTAGGAACTGTCATAGCACTATACTTACTCTTCGGGGTTCCCCTGATCTACGGAACTTTTCTCTCGGTCTTGGATGTACTGTTGATACTTGGTATTACACGGGGGCGGGCTCGAAGGCTCGAATACGCGTTTCTGTTCTTCGTTTCAATCATTGGATTCGGATACCTGTACGAAATCTTCCTAACATCACCGAGTACGGTAGGGATTCTGAGAGGCTCAATCATACCAACTCTTAGCACGATTCCCGAACTCCTCCTTGCAGTAGGAGTCATCGGGGCGACGGTCATGCCTCACGCCGTCTTCCTCCACTCTGCACTAACGAACGATAGAGTAACTGATCCGAGGGTGGAAGTCAAGAAGCAAGTATTGCGTCTCCATCAGGCAGAGAGTGTCATAATGTTCACGATGGCAGGCCTGGTTAATGCTGCAATAATGATAATGGCTGCCGCGGCATTTTATCCCAAGATATCCGTTCCGACGATAGACATCGCGTACAAAACACTCCTTCCCCTCTTCGGTCCTCCCGCTGCGGTGGTCTTTGGAATCACCCTTCTATCATCAGGATTATCCTCGTCCACCACTGGGACATTGGCAGGACAAGCAATCATGGAAGGAATGCTCGGTAAGAAGGTCAATCCATGGATGAGGCGGCTCGTTACGAGATTTGTTAACACCATCCCTACTACTATCGCGATCCTTCTTGGATTGAACCCGCTCATTGTCCTGGTCTACAGCCAAGTTGCCCTGAGCCTCCTGCTTCCTCTGCCTCTGGTTCCTCTGTGGTGGTTTACAAGGAAGAGAGAACTGATGGGAGTGTTCACAAACCGGCGAATTACAACGATCTTAGCAGGAATCTTCGTTCTTCTCATAATCGGGCTGAACGTAATGCTCCTCTACTTCACTCTCACCGGTGCCTCGTAGAGCATCAAGAGACAAGGACATGGCTTCTGCAATTCCGACCGAAGCATAAGCCACAAGAAGCCTCCGCCTAGATGTTCTCGCAGTTTCCTTGACAAAGACTGCGGAGGTTTACAATGTTCCTCGGGGCACGGCCTATCTTACCAGCCAACAAGTTTTCATCTACCTGACTTATTTCATATTCTACGTTCTTCTGACTCGCGTTCTCAACCCGACAGAGGTCGGCGAGTTTGCTATCCTTGCCTTAGTTCAGGCGATTCTCACAGGACTAATCTCCGGGTCATTGCCTCTCGCCGCTACCCGCTTCATATCGCGAAGTATTGTGACTGGAGATACTCAAGCTGCTGCGGGAGTGGCTAGGGTAACTCTGCGGCTGTCGCTTGCCCTGGCAGTACCTGTGATCGCGCTTGCGATTCTCTTTTCCCCATATCTCGGCAGATTCCTTCAGGGCGCAGCAGACCCTACCAACCTACTCGTTGTTACCTTCATAGCTTCCCTTTTCTTAGATCTCATGCTTCTCTACACAGCATTCTTCATAGGTGTCGGCCGATACGCACAGACTCTCTATCAGAACGCCTTGTTCGTTCCCCTTAGCAGGGGACTCGGGCTAGCTCTAGCGTACTTTGGTTTCCGTGTCCTGGGAATCGTTTCAGGATGGGCAATCGGAGGAATTGCAACCGTTGTTCTATCCGTCTACCTTTGGCACGGCCAGCTTCCAAAAGTAGGGACGTTTCCCTTACGACCGATATTGGCCTTCAGCCTTCCTGTATTTGCCTCAGCCTTGATTACTCTGGGACAGCAGTGGGGCGACATGGGCATCATATACCTTCTACTAGGCGCAACCATACTTGGGCCCTACTACGTCGTGGTATCCAGCGTGAATTTTCTTTCCATCCTGTGGATGCCGGTGAATCAGGCGATTTATCCCGCTCTTTCGGCCGCTCACTCGATGGGTGATCCCAGGGAAGTTTCTGATAGATTAGCTACCGCTTTTAGACTGATCAATTTGACAGTCCTCCCGATTAGCACCGCCCTAGCGGCCATAACTCCAACTGCGCTCGGGGTTGTCTATCCTCGCCAATCCTACGGCGGCGAAGCGTTGACCCTTTCGATCCTATCCTTGTCGTCTATCTTCGTAGCCCAAGGAGTCCTTTTGATCACAACTTTGCAGGCTGTTGGTCATACTAGACGATACTTGGTGGTCACTCTTGTATCGACTATCGCGTTTATGGGATTCGTGGGGTTTGCAGCCCTCCCGTTGAGAACGCTTTCCGGTGCGATCGGTCGCGCCCTACTTTCGATACTGATTGTGGCGCTTGCGAGATTTTCGCTTCGCCATGAAGTTTCAACGCATATCGATTCTGCGTTGTCAAAGGCCATTCCATTGGCCGCTGGAGTAGGATTGCCGTTGCTGACTCTTGATCAGTTCTTCCTCCTGTATCACCCTATCAGACCGATCTTTCAACTGGTCATTCTATTCGGGTTTTACGTGGTGTTGTACGGCGGGATTAGCCGGCGGCTCCGAGTGTTTCATCACGGAGATTTCGCGATGCTGCACGATGCGCTTCCGAGAACGCTGCGCCCCTACTTGAAAATGATCCAAGGAATCATTGTGAGCAGTAAGAGCTGAGTGTCATGGTACTTTGGAGCGGGCCCGGAGGGATTTGAACCCTCGACCTTCGGCTATCCTCTATTTGTTAGAGGGCCGACGCTACTGTCCGTGCTGAGCTACGGGCCCGAGCGATTGCTCGACTAGGCAATGTACAAATAGCTTGAGCCGGTCTGTTGACAAACCGCGCAAGCGGTTGCTGGGAGCTGCTGGGGTACTTTACTATCTAACATAGTAGTAGAAGTAGAGGAGCGGGATATACCGAGGCTCGTTTTCGGTGTTTTGCTGTTACAGGCATTCCGGGAGCTGATTGGTGTGGAGCAGTGTCGGAATCTGTAGGCTAAGTGGACCGCAACAAGTGTAGAACCAGCCTTGGAATAGGCTACTAAGTTACCGGCGGTTTCTTCAGTAGCTTGTGCTTTGAGCTGTTTGGACAGTTCCCGCCTTACTTCGTAGGCTTTAGTGTGGGGCAGGTCGAATGCTCTTTTCAGCTCATGTATGTTGATGAGGTCCCTTTCGATTCCCTGCTAAAGCTTGTACTTCCAGTCGACATACAGAATTGTAGGCTGTATCGCCTTCGCTTCTTCCACGAATTCGTCAACTGTCTTTTCCCGTACGAGTTGTTGCGCTTGGCTTGTTGCTTAGCCTCATCATGTTCGAGCCATTTGTGGATGTCAGCATAGTATGCTTCGATGCGCTTTCCAACTGCTCTGATAATGCCCGTGTTAGCAAAGTATCGAAAGCTGCTCGCCATCCGGTTTGTCAAGTATGTTCTCAAAATATTGGTGTGGGTAACCGTCGTTCTTGCTGGAGGTGGGTTCGCTTACGCAAATTCACTGGTGTCGGCGCAAGGGTTCACCGGCGTTGGCGCAAGGGTTACCGCCTTCAATGGATGGTAGTCTACTTCATCTTAGTTGCGTGGGTGCATCGCACCACCAAACTTCGTCAGCACGAGTTTGAAATGAGGGAAAGAGGCGGAGCTTGGACGAAGGACTAATGCGCGCGTAGTCTGCTCCCCGAATGTTTTCAGTGATCTATTCCTCTGATACTTTAGTCAAGGGTTGGAACGTCGGACTTCGACTGTCAAAGACCGGATTGTGGGCGAACGATGAGTGGTCTTCTTAGAGTGAAAGCATCAGACGTACACATAAAACCGGTTAGTTGGGCAAAAACTTTGCGCCCAAAATCTCAAAAAGTTTCAACCCGCAACACGATACTCGAGACCTGGAAAGGAGTTAATGAAGTAACCTTCTCTCCGCTACGCTCTTATGCTACAATCGTAGCATCTAGAACCCACGAGAATCATGAGAGAGCCAAACGCGTCTAGGATAATCATCCTAGCCATCCTTGGACTCTTGCTAGGCCTAGCCTTCACCCCGACTATCCCCCCAACCCACAAACCTCCGGTCTTGGTCTCTTACAATCCCGCCCCGGCCAACAGCTTCCACGCCCCCCTCTCATCAGCAGCCCTCATCTCGATAACAGGCGCGACGCCTAACCTACATAGCATATCCGCAGTCTCTCAATCTTCGAACCCTTCGATCCTTAAGGCAATCCAGCAGAACGCCCTGCGGTTCATCAATGACAGCAGCTACTTCCCCCAGTCAGAGACAAGCATCGCCGTAGACCCGGCCAATCGAGACCATATCCTCGGCGCCTACAACGACGCCAAATACTTCTTCTGCCCATACCTCCCACTCGACTGCGGAAGCAATGTCTCAACCTCAGTAAGCGGCTTCACAACTTCAACAGACGGCGGCAACACCGTCGGCAAGAGTAGTGATATCCCCAACCCCAACCTTACCTATGCATACCTCGTCTCCTACGGAGACCCATCTGTCGCCCCTACAGTCGACGGTAACTTCTTCTACGCATCACTAGCCATCAACCCTTTCAACAGAGCGTTCGGCAACGGAGTAATCATCTCAAAGTCAAACCAGGACCTGTTCAACCCAGCTATACCATGTAACACCCCGGCCTCCAACCCAACCAGCAACCCTTGCTGGAAGACCGTCTTCATCTACGGAAGCGCTAGCTTCCCAGTCAGTAGTCTCGAAGACAAAGATCGGATAGCCGTCGACCACAACCCCTCCTCACGCTACTACGGCTCCGTCTACATCGGCTGGGACCACTTCTACAACACCGGACAGAGCGCCAGCTACCTAGCCCGATGCGACAACAACCTCGCCACCTGCACAATGCTCTCCGGCGGAAACCAGCCAGCCCTCTCAGGATCCGACCAGTTTGCATCATGGACAACACCCACCGTAGACAAGAACGGCAACATCCACGTCGGCTGGTGCAACTTCGGCACCTCCACAACCTTCGGCCCCCTCAACTGCAGAACAACCACTTCAACCGCCGGCGGAACAAACTTCACCACCCCCATCAACATACTCAGCTACATGGGCACCGGAACAGATCTCCCAACAGACACAGTCGTCCTCGGCTGGGCCACCGAACAGTACAGAACAGCCCCCGGACTAATCAGCATAACAGCAGACCCCAGCCCCAAGACCGACAACCTCTACTTCACAACCACAGTCTGCACAGCCGGACACTACTACGCCCCGACAACACCAGCACCCCTACTAGCCCCAGACAACCCTGGAGACTGCGGACAATCAGCCATCCTCCTCTCCAAGTCCACGGACAACGGCCAAACCTGGTCAAACCCCACCACGCTCTCACACCCAGCCGTCAACGACCAACCCTACGTCACAGTCGACACCCAGACAGGAACACTCGACATAGTCTACTACACAACACAGTACGATCCCTTCAACCACCGAATAGACGTAGTCACATCAACATCCAACAACGCCGGCCGAACCTTCACCCAGCAACGGCTAACCAGCGTCTCCAACGAGCCCGACTCTGACCCCAACATGTACAACTACATCCAAGGGGGTTTCGGCGGATCGTTCGTCCTCCCCCAGTACGGAGACTATTTCGAAGCAACAGCCACAGGCGGAAACCTCCGGGTCCTATTCACCGCCAACTACGCCGTAGAGGCAGGCACCTTCCAGACAGACCCCTTCCTCATATCAATCAAACAGAACGGCTAGTAACAGATCGAAACCTCGAATCGAAGGGACCGCCGAACTCCCATTCCTCCTTTCTATGAGCGATGACGAAATCTTGATCGTCAAAAAACTTCTCTCTACTACAATTATCATTCCGAAGAAGTGCGGACGACGTCCGCAAAATGCGAGAGGAGACACCAAGCCCGTAACCAGACGCCTATTCTGTCTCTTGGGCCCGCGCCTCGTCCTAGTGCTCGCTGTGATGGGTTGTCAGAGTCCAGCTAAGCGTGTAACTGAGCGGGGCGGTGTTGCTGTCATGGAACGATCCGCGTCCATGCAAGCCAGCAAGCCCGCCAGTGCCAGCAGAGGCATTCCCCAATTCGCCAGCCTGAAGAAGATAGGGTTAGGAACAGGGTTTGACCCAGTGTGGGCATGCGGCGTAGGACTTTCTCAAGTTGCCGTTTGCTGGAACTTCATCCTGCGCTAGAGCATGGCTTCCCTTGATGGGTTGCTTGAGCAATCCCCAGAACAGTTCTTTGAATTCATTGTCGTCTTCCACCATGAATGTCTTGACCATTGACAGCCGCGTGTTCTGGGTATAGTGGGGCGTACTTGCCTACGTCAACGAAGTATTTCTTGACGTCCTGTTTGTAGTCCCGTTTCCGTTTGAAGGACAGTTCGGCATTGTAGATGGCCGCACGGTCTACCGGCTTAGCAGTTACAATTTTCGAGGAACTGCTTGACCGTGCTTCTGATTTCGTACTGGGTGCGTGGGCTTTATACTAAGCAACAAAGCTCAAGGGCACAACCTTTTGCCGGATTAGACCGTCCGGTCGCTGAAGTTACCAAAGTAAAATCTCCCTACGGGAGTAAATACGTCCCGCGAATAAACAGTTAACTAACCGCGTATAGCTTTACGAAAAAGAGGGGTATCCCTACCCTGCGGCAGGGAGAATTTACTTCTTCGATTGCTTGTTAACGCCCATGTAGACCAGAGCAAGCATGACTACAGCAATGCCAAGCAGTACTATCTCGATGATCGGAAGCACTGAACTCGTCAGACTAAGCGGCTGATATGTTGCAGCTGCATATTCGATTGATGCTTCACTTGGATAGTTGTTCCCTGAACCGACGTCAGTTCCGACGTTTATGCTAATGGTATCGGGGTTTTGGCCGTACGTGTTAGACGCTCTTCCATCAGTCGGGACAGTGAACGTGTACTGCGTATTGTAGGTCTGTCCTGCAGCTAGCGCTTGGGGAGTGATAACGTTTGTCGTATTTCCATCCCAGTGATCCGTTACGAAAGCCTTCCAAGGATAGGTGACGCTGACGTTCTTTACCGAGAAAGCTTGAGTTCCTTGGTTCCGCACTGTAATGAACAGTGTTCCGGTATCTCCGGGAACATATGACGGTCTATCTGTCCGTGAGTAGACGTTGACGGATATTGAAGCGTGGCTCGGTGCCAAAATTGTGGCTGCGAGGACGCTGATCGCTAGCAATGTCAATGGTACGCTCTTCAATTTCATGAGAGCGCTTCGCCTCTCTGAGGCGGTAAAAGGTTAGTTGTTACTCCCGATATGAATCACTATGGGTTTTCTCAGGAAAGCTTGATACGGAATAAGATTGGCGCTGTCCCTTCGGGGCTCGTCGTCTAAGACGCTTCTCAGCGTCGGCGAAGCCTGGTTAGGACGTCGCCCTGACACGGCGAAGGTCGCAGGTTCAAATCCTGCCGAGCCCACCAGCTTAATCATGGATTTCCGACAGATTCAAGACTAAGGTTCAACACTGGTTCGATTCTCCTGGCGAGAATTCTCTGGGTTTCTTTCAGGGATAGACTCTATCAATGCTGATCCTAATGAAACAGCAGTACTGGATAGAATCGAGTTTCTTAGACGGCTTTTAGCTCATGCCGTTAATTGTGCCCTTACGCTTCGACGGATCAGCCAGAGGGACACGAGTGCGGTTACTACTCCATAGACCAGGTGGAAGATGAAGCTCCCTCCTGCAAACATCAGATTCGACAAGTCTGTGGGAGCCAGCAGGTCAGCAACCGGCACATAGACGACGACCCAGATCGCGATCCCTCCTAGCAAGCCTACCCAGAAGCTCTTTCGGGTCGTATCAAGGGCGAACCTCTTGAGTAGGGCAGTAATTGCGATGAACACTCCTCCCGCTACCAGACCTACCAGGAAATGTAGCCCCCATCCTGTCAAGACTGGAGAGGAGAAACCCAGCTTCGTCGCGATAGTCACATAGAAGACCTCCTGGTCCAGAACAAAGGCGCTGAGACCAGCTAGAAGGCCTAGAACCGCGGCTCCAACCAGACCCCCTAATGCGCCTGCCTTTAGCCCTCTGAGCGCGGAGTAGTCGATTAACCTCATGACTCCTGTCAGAAGGCTCTAATTTGAATAATAAGAAACTGGAACCGTTCTGAATATCTCGAGTTACAGAACTAACGGCTAGATTGTACGGTTGCAGGCGTCTCGCTTTCGACTAGACCGTTCAACTCTGCCTCGTGAAGGCTTAGAATGTAGCCATCATTGTCGCAGAAGTACATCTTCAATCGTTGAATCCATCGCATCTTTCTGCCGCAACGCGGGCACTTGACCTCGTCCATGTTTCTTGAATCTCGAAGGTCAGAATGTAATTCGGGGGTGACCTGTTAACGTTAGCCTATCAAACTATGCGGGTTCTGTTTATCTTCTTGTTCTGCCAGGAATATCTTCGTAGTGTAGTGGTAGCTCCGAACCCGCAGGCCGCACACCTCTTTTTCCGAACATGGTACGAGTGGCGGCCACACCTCCGGCACCGGATGTGGGTTCCTTTTCCCCCAGCCTTGCCGAACGAGGTGGTTCCTTTAGTCATAGGTAGAATCTCATCCACTCTGGAATGAGTTTCAAGATAAAGGTTCCATCACGAGCAGCTTCGCTTCAGAGTCGTTCTCGGTTTGCAGGAGACGGAGTCTTCACGTTGAAACGACCTATCGCGATTCATGGACTCAGAAAGTTTTGGAGTTCGTTGACCGCTCTCCGGACCTCTTTCAGAGTCTTCTCATCATCTGATGTAGGTTTGTCGTACAATTCGTGAGGCGGGTCTTCGTTGGTTGACTCTTCGAATTGCTTGGCCCAGTCTGATGGGATTTCGTCGCTCGGCGTCGCTCCGGCAAGGGTTGCGAACGCCGCGGTCCAGACCCGTGGCACGTTTGCGAGCGTGTAGCCGCCACCCCCGAACAACAGTAGCTTTCCGTTGCACAGCTGGTGCGCTAGATCGTGCATTTGCCTGACGACTTCTGTGTAGACCTTGGTTGTAAGTCTGAGGTGTGCGAGCCTGTCATTCATGTGCCCGTCTGCTCCGCACTGGACCAGGATGATTTCGGGTCTAAACTTCCTGAGTGCGTCTGGCACGATTTGTTGAAAAGCCTCGAGGTAAGCCTCGTCGCCTGTAGAGGACGGTAGTGAAATGTTGAGTTTCAACCCTTTGGCTTCTCCCTTTCCGATCTCATCTGGAAAACCCGTGCCTGGAAAGAGGAAGTTTCCGCTTTCATGGAAGTCAATGTCGAGGACCGCGGGGTCATCATAGTATCCGTACATGACGCCGTCGCCGTGGTGAGCATCAACGTCGAGGTAGACAATTCGCTTCACGTTGTACTTGGCCTTCAAATGTGCAATTACAACTGCAGGGTCGTTGAATATGCAGAATCCTGAGGCTCTTTCAGGATGCGCATGGTGTAATCCTCCGGAAGGATTGAACGCGTGCGACAGTCTGCCGCCCATCACCTCGTCGGCTGCGACGATGGAGGCTCCGACAACGAGGCTTGTAGCTTCGTAGCAGCCCTTGAACGCTGGAGTGTCTCCCATGTCGAGGAGACCTGAGCCTTTCTTGCTGTATTGTTCGACAAGTCTCACGTAGTCGTCCTCATGGAAGAGGAGAATCTCTTCTCTGGATGCTAGGCGGGGTTTGATCACCTGGACGGACCCGTGTTGAAGGATTCCCTTGGATCTGATCAGTTCGTAGGTGAGCTTGACCCTTATAGGTCTCAGAGGGTGTTGGGGTCCGAGGTTGTAGTCGAGGAATCTCTCGTCCCAGATGAGACCAGTCTTTCCTGGCAGGAAGGTTTACCGTCCGATCTTATCGCTCTACTCTACGTGCACAAAGGCTAGGGGGGATTTTTCGTAGAGACGGATTGATTTGATGTTAGTGAATTCTAGCATTCCATATCTTGAGAGTTCTCGTCCTATGCCGCTCTTCTTGACTCCGCCGAACGGCATTCGAGGGTCAGACACTACGATGTTGTTCACGGTAACCATTCCAGCTTGCAATTGACGAGCCGCTTTTTCAGCTCGGCGGATGTCTCGGCTCCATACGCTCGAGCCAAGGCCAAACTCGCTGTTGTTCGCGTATCTTACTGCCTCGTCATCGTCTTTAACGATCATTACGGGCGCTGCGGGTCCGAAGGTTTCTTCTTTCATAACAGGCATCTCGGGATCTACGGCTGTTAGGATCGTTGGTGCGTAGAAGAATCCTCTGCGCTTGAGCCGCTCTCCTCCCGTCTCGACTTTGGCGCCCATCCTTACTGAGTCTTTTACTTGTCGGTCGAGCTTGCTCAGGGATTCCTCCCTGACCATCGGTCCAACGTCTGTTTCGGGACTCAGTGGGTCTCCGACTTTGAGGGATTTGGTTTTAGAGACAAATCGGTCTAGGAAATCATCTGCGATCTTCTTGGCTACGAAGAAGCGCTTGGCGCAGATGCAGCTCTGTCCGTTATTGATGAATCGCCCCGCGACAGCACCAGTTGATGCGGCTTCGACATCTGCGTCGTCCAGTACGATGAAAGGATCACTTCCGCCTAGTTCGAGGACGACCTTCTTGAGACGGCTGCTAGCCTGTTCTGCCACATCTTGGCCGGCTGGAACGCTGCCGGTGAAGGAGATCGCCGCCGTGTTCGCTTCTATCATGTACGATGCGACCTCCGAGCTTCCCAGCACCACGTTGAAAGTTCCTGGAGGAGCGCCTGTTGAATCGAAGACTTCCTGAAGCTGTAGACCGGATTGCGGGGTCACACTCGAGGGTTTGAAGACTGCAGTATTTCCTACCA
>Ga0209267_1002128_pt1 | contig 12988 bp, 17 predicted proteins | sample GraSoiAngelo_137_FD_185894 | JGI IMG/M metagenome (GOLD analysis project Ga0209267, IMG submission 185894) | Grasslands soil microbial communities from the Angelo Coastal Reserve, California, USA - 14_0929_09_30cm (SPAdes) (version 2) | ecosystem: Environmental > Terrestrial > Soil > Grasslands ... | reverse complement strand
GGCTGTGAGCCGCGTCCACAATTCGTCGATCTGCTCCTGGGTCTCGCAGGTCGCCACGAACGAAAAGGCTTCGGTGAACGCAAAAGGCTCTCCGCCGTCAAAGGCGGTGTACTCCTGCCCGTCGATGAGAAAGCTGGCGTGCAGCACGCTGCCTTTCGGAATTGGACCATCACCGTCGCTCCGGAGCAGGCTCAGGATCCTGGAATTCTTGAACAGCGAAACGTAGAAATTGATGGCCTCCTCGGCCCCGCGCTTGAACGTCAGAGACGGTCTGACACTTTGCACCTGCGCCTGGGTAGTCACGGCGGCCGTCCGGGTATTGGCTTGACTCATTTGTGCTCCTCCTTGTGTTTCGGTCGGGTCCTGCGCCGTCGATCGAGTTCTGCGGCAAACCTGTCGAGCCGGGCCTCCCACATGCCGCGGTAGCCCGTGATCCAATCGTTCAGTTCCTGAAAGGGTTCCGGGCGCAGCGCATAGAGTCGCCGCCGGCCCTCCGGGCGGACGGCCACGAAGCGGGCCTCCTGCAGGATGGCGAGCTGCCGTGAAACGCCCGGCTGCCCGATGTCCACGTCCTCGACGAGCTCGCCCACCGAGCGCTCACCGGTGCGGAGCGCCTCGACGAGGCGGCGGCGGGTCGGGTCGGCCAGGATCTGGAAGGCGTCCGGCATAGCGACATATTACCTCAGCGACATATGTCGCGTCAACAATACGTCGCGACGAGGACATCGCCCGGCTAACGGGCCGGTTGCTCGCTTCCGCTCCCGCTGCCGGCGACGGCGGCGGGGAACAGGACCGAGCGGCGTGCTAACCGCCGCACCTGCCGCAACCCGAGCATTACAGAAATCCCGAAGTAAGCCACGCCGCAGGCGGCTGCCACGACGCCGACCACCGGGCCAGGTGCGTTGAGCGCCACCGCCACCAGCGCGCCGAAGGCCCCGGCCAGGCCGGCGCTCACGAAGGTGATGAATGTTCCGCTACTGGCGAGCGGCTGGAGGATGGCCCGGGGACCCGCGAGGTGGTTGTAGGTCTGCCACACGCCACGACTGTCGTCGTGCGCAGAGGTCACGAAGTAACGCTCGATGGCCGGGTCGAGCTCAACGTAGCCGGCGCGCAGCCGGTTCATGCCGATCACGTGGGCAAGGTCTTCGATCGCCGCGTTGCCCACGCGAATCTGCGTCAGCGTACCGATCACCACGAGCATCCCCAGGAGCACCAGGGCGAAGGCGATGAAGCGCCCGTCGAATCGCGTCACCTGCCCGATCAGGGCGAGACCGACGATGCTGGACGACACGAGCATGAGAAAAGTTGTGATTCGACTCAGGACCTCACTTTGCGCCGTGCTCCGCGTGGCCAGCAAGCTCCAATGCTCGGTCGCCAGCAGCTGTGCCCGCACGGCAGGCGGCACGCCGCCGGTCTCCGGCCTGGTCGCGTCGGGAGTTGGCGTTAGCTCGTCACGCTGCGGCTCGGCGTGCCACCGAGCCGGAACGCCTCCCGAACCATCCGCTTGACCGCCGGGCGCTCGGCATCGGCGGGCGAATGCAGTGTGATGAAGCGAGAGTCCTTTCCTCCGCCCGCGAGCAACTCGCTCGGGTCGTCCAGCTCACGTCCGCGGTAGAACCAGAGCGTCGCGTGCCTCGGGAACGTGCCGATTCCGACCACGTTCGCGCCGTCGACCGCATAGCGGGCAATCTTCCACATGGCTCGACTCGATCGCGGCGGCTCACTCCGATAGGAAATCTCCGTGGCTTTGGGGGCGACGGTCCTGACCAGCTGACGCGCGGCTTTCACCGTCGGGCGCACGGCGGCCGGGATCTTCGAGAGCTGTTCGGAAACAGAGATCTCGGTCGCACCCGCCATCGGCTGGACTCTATCAGGCGCGAACGGCCGGCGTGGCGCCGAACGGTGGCAGCACCAGGTAGCTCATCAAGAGGCCGATGATCCCGGCTACGACGATGGTGCCCAGCCAGAGATGGATCGACCAGCCGATGCCGGTGGTGAGCTGCAACGAGAGAAAGTAGCACGCGTAGGCGATCACCGGGACGGCGACACTGAACAGCCGTATCGACCCGGGGCGCCCGATCCGCGGCCTGAGCCGCCACAGTAGGATGTCGCACAGGACACCGGCCAGGATTGCGCCAGGAATCAATCGATACTGGTCCTGCAGAAAGCTAAGCAGGACGGCATTCAGGCCGACGATCAACGTCAGGCTGCCAACCGGCAACGTGGCTCCGCAGAGCCCGAGCAGCAGAATGCCGATCAGCAAGGCCGCCTGGACGATGATCCCGGCGGCGCCGAGCGCCTGGCGGAAAAAGGGGGTGGCGTCGGCGGGCGGATTCGTGCTGGCCGCATAGAGGAGATGGCGGCCGTCGGAAGACCAGCCGGGCGCCGAGGCGTCCAGCTGGACGCCGCTGTTCTGCACCACGTTCTGTTGACCGGTTCCGTCGGCTCGCGCGACGTAGACCTGCGCATGCCCGCCGCGGTTGGAGTTGAAGGCGATCTTCGTGCCGTCGGGCGACCAGGAGGGCAGCCAGTCGTCCGCGTTGGAGGTGATCAGCCGGCGCTGATTGGAGCCGTCCGGAGACATGCTGTAGATCTGCAACCGCCCCGTTCGGTTCGAGTTAAACGCGATGGTCCGGCCGTCCGAGGACCACGAGCCTCCCCAGCTGCTGGACCCGCTCGTCAGCCGGCTCCGTCCGCTGCCGTCCACGCCGATGGTGTAGATCTGGTCTTGCCCCTCGCGATCCGAGTGAAGCAGCAGCCGCGTCCCGTCCGGAGAAAAACCGTCCAGGATGTCATTGGAGTGCCCGTCGGTCAGCAGACGTGCATCGCCTCCCGTGGCCGATAGCAGACCAATGGTCCACTTTTGGGTGTCCTGGCGGAAGAACGAAACGCCGACCAACTTGCCATCGGGGGATGGGAGCGGACCAAGGTACCAGCGCGGAGCCCCCGACAGGCGTGTCGCATCGGAGCCATCAGCGGCCATGCGAAAGACATCAGCGACGGGATCATGGCCGGCGATGGCGCGTGCACGGGTGAAGAAGATGAAGGCGCCGTCCGCCGAAAATACCGGACTTCCATCGGAGGCGCCGCGGCTGATGGTCAGCCGGGTCTGATGGGCGCCATCGGCATCGACCAGGTAGATCTCGCTCGCCGCAGTGGCTGCCACCGGGCTCACCTCAGCCCAGGGGTCGACCAGCGGATGAATGAACTGGGTGAACCCAGTGAAGATCGACAGCGCCAGCGCCAGTGAGAGGACCGCCGGGATCCTGGCGAGCCACCGGCGGGATTCTCGCGCCGGATCGCGCCATGCCGCCCGAAGTGATCCGGTGACGATCAGCACACCGGCGGCGGCAAGCACGAGGTGCGTCGGACTGAGCAGGGCATCGACGCTGAACTCCACTCCGAAGAGCAGGTGCCAGACGAGGTCGGCGCCGCCGCCCAGCACAAAGAGGGCGACGCCGACGAGGGAGAGGTCATAGCCGGCGGGCAGGCTCTCCCACCACGGTGCGCCGCGATGCCACGCGCGCCAGGCCGTGACCGACAGAAAAACGCCGACGGCCGCCAGCATCGAGTAGAGGACGGCGTGCCAGGGCGTAAAGAAGGTGTTGTCGGTCCGCCCGTGGGCATGTGCCCACAGGTCGAGGTAAAAGCCGCCGACCAGGACGGTCGAGAGTCCGGCCATCGCCCAGTCGAATCGGGGGCTCGCCTTGCGCGCCGATGCCTGAGTGGCCATGATGCTGTGCCCGGTTGGCCAACATGATGGCACAGGGTTACGAGTGCCGCCCGACCGAGTGACAACGTTGGAGCCGCTACCTTCTCAGGCGCCGATCGTTACCAGCAAGTCCCAGGTGTTGCGCAGTGACACGAAGAGGAGGACGACGGTGGCGATAACAAGCCACGAGAACGCCGCGGTGAACGATGAAAGAAGCAGTGCGCCCGCGCCGATGACGGCCAGATAACTGAGGCCGCTCAAACCGAAACGCAGCAGCAGATGGTGCAGCCGCAACGATCGTCTCGGACTCCGGATCGCCGCGAGCAGGCTTGGCGCCGTGACCGCAAGGCTGACCAAACCCGAACCGATGAGCTGCGTTGCAGCCGACGATTGTCCCTCGGGTATCACCATGAAGAGGGCCACAAAGAGAACGAGGGCAAAATTGGCCAGCGTCACGCGGGCAAGACCACGTGCGTCGGAGCGCGCCAGCACGATCCGTAGGTGGAGCGACAGACCAACGAACAGGAGACCGACCAACGTTGCCGAAGCCGTCCCGGCGATCACGAAGAAATCGTGCCAGCCGCTCACCGCGGTCTGATATGACACCTGGTTACTAGTCTGACAGGTGGGGCCGACTTAAAAATGAAGCTGGAGACGACGCGCCGACCCAGCAACCACAGCCGTTACTGGCCGCTTGAAGCGAGTCTGCATCGCTGCTGGAGCACCCCGCGGCGCTGCATGTCCTATCGAACGGTCGGCGGCTTGATAGTCACGGGGCTGTTGAAGTCGTGGAAGTTGAGAACGATCTGGTCGGTGATGGCGACGATGCCCTGATCGGATGCCCCCGGCGGCGGGGCGCTGTTGGTCTCCGCGTTATGCAGGGCAATGGTGTCTTTTCGCGCCTCATCGATGCTCATCCGGCGTATCAGGTGGTCGTCAATACCGATCCACACCTCAACGTTGAAGGTTCCCTTCTGAATGGCGTCCGCAAGCGCCGGTCGCAGGCTTGGATCCACCAGAGCCGGGGTCTCCTCGGCGATCAGCCTGGCCGGATCGATTTTCATTGCGTATTGGTGGACTCGGACGCTGGCGATGGTCGTGTCTCCAAGGTCCCGGGCCGCAAGCGTGCCCCTCAGGAGCTGCAAGGTCCGGAACGGGTCAACGGGGAGCAGGTTCTGCGAATTTTTCGGTTTGCTCCAAGTCGGCGTCACGGTTCCGCCGAAATCGACGTGGACGCCATCCTGTTCGTAGATGATTCCTTGTACGGAGATGAGCTCCACCTCGGTGTGGATGTTCGGACCTAAGCGGACCGTGATCATGTAGTGAAATCGGTCGGGGAACTCCAACTCGCCGTTCCCTGAAAGATCCAGAGTGTAGGTGTGCGGCGGCATTCCTAATCTCGCTGGCGGCCATGGATAATCGACCGGAAAGTGATAGCTCTGAGCCCGCGTATAGTCGGCGTGGGCGGCCTTGAGGGCCGACATCGCCTGGAGCGCCACCGATATGACCTGGCCTGGGGAGTCCGCCGCACGAAGAGGCGAGGCGCAACCGCCTAGGCAGAGAGCTGCTAGCAGCCACATCGTGGCTCGTTTCATTCCGGTCAATAGTCAACGCGTCGAGCGCCGATGTCTTTCTCGAAATCGCGCCGGTGTGCGTCCTCAGGGTTGGATCACGACTTCCGAGGCTCACTACCGGGCCATCGCGACAGCGTCGTAATCATTTCCCGGCCCCATAGCGCGACAGTCCGTAGGACAACAATTTGAAAACGCGCTCCGCTATCTGCCTGCTTCGGTCGGGTTGCTCACGTGCTGCAGCGGCTGCTACACGGATCGCGCCGGTGAGGGCTGCAGCCACCACTCGGGGCTCCGGATCTCCCGGACGCGCGCCGACATCCTTGGCGATGGCTTCTGCAAGCAAGTCTTCCCAGCGATTCCAGCGTTCACGAAGCCGGTTGGCAATCGCGGGATGTGCGAGCAACCCTGAAAGTCCCGGTGCTTCGGTCGACTTTCCCTTGCGCCGCGGTTCGCGGTCCTCCAGCAGAACGGAATGGATCGCTTCGAGGATCGGTTGGCGCCGGTTGCGGGACTGGATCGCCCGTACCACCCTTTCGAGGCGTTCATCCCCGCGACTGAGAAAGACATCCTCCTTGGTTTCGAAGTAGCTGAAGAAAGTGCGGGGGGCGACATCCGCTTGTTCAGCGATAGCCGCAATCGTGACCCCCTCGAAGCCCTTCTCACGATAGAGGCGCATGGCGGCTTCGATCAGGGCCTGACGGGTTTTTTGCTTCTTTCGTTCTCGCAGCCCTTCGTGGGCTCGCTTCATCGGCAGGGTCTGAAGCGTGCTAGTATTCTGCACTACTGCAAGTATGCATGAATGCAAGAGAGCGGCAGACTGAGGTGGGCGACCACCTTGAAGCCAATGCGCGACTGACGGGCACGGTGGCGATTGTGCTTCTGCTGCCGCTCGCGCTCGTACTGGCGACCGGGCTCGCTGTCCACCGCTTCTTGCTGATCCATGCCCTGATTGGCTTCCTCCTGATTCCACCCGTGCTGCTCAAGCTGGGCAGCGTCGGCTTTCGGTTTGTGCGCTACTACACCGGCGCCCCCCTGTATCGCGCAGCTGGGCCACCGCGGCCGGCGATGCGCCTGCTGGGTCCGGTAACGGTCGTGCTGACCCTCGTCGTGTTCGGGACCGGGGTCGAGCTCTGGCTGTTCGGCTACCGGTTCGGTTTTGCCTGGGCGCCCGTGCATCACGCCTCTTCCTATATCTGGTTCGCCGCCATGCTGGTGCATGTCATCAACTACCTTAGCGAGGCGCCTCGGTTGGCCCTTGCCGACTGGCGCGACCATTGGCGGGGCGCATCTTCCCCCTTTGCGCTGCCCACGGGCGGCGGCTAGCCGAGACCACCGCCACGTTCCAGGCCATCGCACGCTTCGATATCCGGTTCCGCTGGCCGATCGTTGCCCTCTGGATCGTTGGCACCATCGCTGCGGCGCGGACGCTGCCGAGCCTGCCCAGCGTGACCCAATCGAATAACGCTCAGTTCCTCCCCTCGAGCGCGCCGAGTCAGCATGCCGCGGCGCTCGCCACGCCGTTTCAGACCACCAACGTTGGGGCGACCGCCCTGATCATCGCGTCCAGGTCAGATGGCGCCTTGACCGCCGCAGATGGGGACGCCATCGATCGGGTTGAGCAGGTGACGGCAGGGTTGACGGGAGTCCTTAGCGTCCACGATCAAGGGCGATCGGCGGATGGGCAGGCACGAAAGGCCCTCGTTGTTACCGCCTCGAGCGGCGGCAACGCCGGTAATCCAGACCTGGTCAACCGGATACGCAGCCTCTTTGCCGAGACGCAGCCACCAGCCGGTCTGGGCTTCCATCTCACGGGGCCCCTGGCGCATGCGACCGACGCGGCGTCTTCAGCATCGCAGACCGGGACAAACATTCGCGTGTTCAGCGTTCTGTTCGTCATCGTGCTGCTCTTCGTGGTCTACCGCGCGGTGTTGGCGCCGCTGATTACGTTGCTGCCTGCTGTCCTTGCGCTGCTGGCGTCGGGACCGTTGATCGCTAAGGCCAGTCAGCTTGGGCTGCCTGTATCGATCGCCACGCAAACGCTGCTCCCGGTATTACTTATCGGTGCCGGCACGGACTACGGACTGTTCCTCGTCTTCCGCGTCCGCGAGGAAATCCGTCGCGGCGCTACTCCTTCCGATGCGCTGATGAAAGCGATGACCCGGGTCGGCGTGTCGATTACCTACTCCGCCCTGACGGTCATTGCCGCGCTGGTCTGCTTAGCCCTGGCCTCCTTTACCCTGTATCGCGGGCTTGGTCCATCGCTGGCCCTCGGCGTGGCGGTCATGCTTGGAGCGGCACTGACGTTGCTCCCAGCACTGCTCGCGATTTTCGGCCGGGTCGCCTTCTGGCCAACCCGGCCAAGGCCGGGCCAACAGATGATGGGTGGCTGGGGACACGTGGCCGCTCGCATCGTGCACCGTCCGTTGATCGTCCTCCCAATAGGGGCGGCCCTTTTCGCCGTCATGTCGGCAGGTCTCGCCTGGTTCACCGTTGGCGGGTTCGCATCAGCGGCTCCCTCCACAAGCGATTCCGGTGCGGGCGATGCCGCGCTGGCGGCGCACTTCCCGGCATCCAACCGCAATCCCGAAGACCTCTTGCTCCGCTTCGCTGCCCCCATCTGGGACCATCCCGACAGCGTCGCCGTCGCGGATCGACTACTAGGCTCGGCAGGCGTCTTTCAATCGGTATCCGGTGCTCTTGACCCCAGATTTCGGTCGATCAACTGGTCGGCCTGCATGCGCGGTTCGGGCCGGCGTCCGCGCTCCCGCCTGCGCCGCCGGCTGGAATCCCGCTCACGCTAGCCGCCTACGAGACCTATCGGAGCACCGCGCAGTTCATCAGTGCCGACGGTCGGACCGTGCAGTTCTATGCGGTGCTCTCCGCAGGCCCGGCCGGAAGTCAGTCAGCGATCGAGGCAATTCCTGAAGTGCGCTCGACGTTGGGAAACGTCGCCGCAAGCGCCGGTGCTCAGGATAGCGGCGTGCTCGGCCCAGACGCGGTCGCCCATGACATCAACAATTACTCGACGACCGATCTGTTTGCGATCGCCCCGGTGGTCATGGCTGCGCTTGCCGTCCTCCTTGCCTTGCTCCTGCGCAGCCTGGTTGCACCGATCTACCTCGTTGCCACCGTGGCGCTGTCCTACCTCGCCGCGCTTGGGTTTGCCGGGTTCATCTTTATCAAGCTGGGCGGCGACTCGAGCATCAACTTTGTGATTCCGATCCTTCTCTTTATCTTTGCGATGGCCCTCGGCGAGGACTACAACATTCTGCTGATGACCCGCGTCCGCGAGGAGGCGCAGCATCAGCCGCTTGGAGATGCACTCATCCGCGCCGTTGAACACACGGGCGGAACAATCACCTCGGCCGGGCTCATCCTCGCCGGCACCTTTACCGTTCTCGCCATCGCCGGAAACTCAGGTCAGTCGCGCCAACTCGGCTTTACGATTGCCTTTGCGATCCTGCTGGACACATTCTTTGTCCGCACGCTCCTGGTGCCTTCGATCGCCGTGATCCTCGGCCGTTGGAACTGGTGGCCCTCTGCCCTATTCCGGGTTTCAGTAACCGGAGATCCTCATCTGAGCGATTGACTCATCGGATTGGCTCTGGTCGAGCTCAAGGCCATGCGAGTTCGTCGCAGTAGCTATTGCCGTCCGACAGCTAGATCTGTTCCCCTAGCCCGTCCGCCGCTCGAGCGGAAACAACGCGCCGGCACCGATCCCAAGCATCAGCCCAAGAAGAAGGGTGGGCACCAAGATGGTCTTGCTGGGCGTCCGTGGTGAGAGGATGAGCAAGACGACCGCAAGCACGACCGCAGCGGCCACGGTTCCGGCACTTCCGAGGATGTACGCCCGACCGATCCGCCGATCGAGCTTAAGAACGGGAATGACGGCCCCCCCGATCACCCAAAGCGCGAGCACCGGCATCGCGAGCAAACCATAATATGCGAATTGGCCAGTCAATCCCTGGAGCAGCACAAATGCCGATGCACAACCAAGCGCTAAGTAGAGCGCGACCCTGCCGCCGACCTTAAACGCCGGATTCACGATGGACATCCTTGATCAGGGTATCCAGCCGGTGGCGGTCAAACTTGCTAGCGCGGCCGACCGAGCTTACGGCTGACGCCCTGCGTGCCGGTGCCGGCTACCGCGCCATGAAATCACCCAGAGAGCGGAAGACGGGATTCTGAACCACTCGGCGATCCGAATAGATAACTCGGCATGCGGAGCCCTGTGCACGTCGACGCGGCTCCCTGAGCCAGGCCTCCTGGATGCGTCATCGGCCTCCGCGCTCGATCCCAACAGGCGAAACGCGACCTGCCGCATGTGCGGGAGGTTGGCCTCAAAGGGCTCGGTCAGCCATTCGTCGCCCACGCGGCCCTTCAGGATTTATCGATGTCGATGTTCCAGTTGATGCCGAATCTGTCCGTCAGCCAGCCTGAAGTGCCCCAGGGCTGATCGGTGAGCCGCATCTTCACCTGGCCGCCATCGGCCAGCCCGTCGAAGATGCCCGACAGCTGCGCGCGGTCGCTGCCGCGGATCTGCAGGCCGATGTGCTCACCGACTTTCGGCGCGTACTTGGGCTGGCCGTCGGAGGCGACGATGACGACGCCGTCCGACTCGAGCTGCGCGTACATGATGGGGTCGCCCTCAGCCGCGGGCCTGGGCCGGCCGTGCTCGTCCGCGGCGAACATCTCGAGCTTGCCGCCGAGGACTTTGTGGTAGTGCTCCATGGCTTCGCGAGCCTTGCCCTGGAAGTTGATGTACGGGGCGAGAGAGATCTTGGTCAAGTCGGTTCTCCTTTGGATGGGATGTTGGGTGGCATGGTGGCCGCCTCCACTATGGATGACGGATCCCGGCGGGCGAATGTGACGGCGGCCAAAATGTCCAAGCAGCATAACCTCGTCGCTCGAGCCATTCTCCTTCCCGGATCGGTGATGATCATTGCCGGGTTTTGCATCCGCATCATGGGTCCGACGAGTTCGGCTGCTTTAGCCGTCGGAGACATGACCTCGCTCCTTTTCCGCAAGATTCGTCACATTGGCGCTCGATCGACGGTCTAATAGGTATGACCGTTCTCAATGGCGGAATGTGACGTGAGTGATGATGATTGGCTGGCAGCGCGATTCGAGGAGCACCGCGCCCGCCTAAACGCCCTCGCCTACCGGATGCTCGGCTCACGAACCGAAGCTGAAGACACCGTCCAGGACGCCTGGTTGCGGGCGAGCCGCTCCGACGCGTCGGGGGTCGCGAACTTGGGCAGCTGGCTCACGACCGTCGTCTCACGGCTCTGCCTCAATGTGCTGCAGGCGCGGCGCGCCAGGCCGGAGGTGCCATTCGATCTCGAGGCGCTGGAACCCATTGCTAGCCAAGACGAGCGCAGCGATCCCGAACAGGAAGCCTTGCTTGCCGACTCGATTGGTTTGGCGCTCCACATTGTGCTGGATACGCTTACACCGAGCGAGCGGGTCGCCTTCGTGCTTCACGACATGTTCGAGGTTCCTTTCGAGGAGATCGCCCCCATCCTTAACCGCAGTGCCGCCGCCACTCGCCAGCTTGCTAGCCGTGCTCGGCGCAGAGTCCAGCAGGTGGACACCAGCGCGATGTCAGATCGAGCAAGGCACTACAAGATCGTCGATGCTTTCCTGGCAGCATCCAAGAATCGGGACTTCGTCGCCCTGCTCCAATATCTCGATCCTTCGGTAATCCTGCGCGCCGACCAGGCGGCGGTGGCGCTCGGCGCCGTCGAAGTCCGCGGCTCGGAGCAAGTGGCACGATCGTTCGTCGGCAAGCTCGGTGGTGCCAAGCCGGCCATGGTCAACGGATCTTTGGGCGCGGTCTGGATTCCAGGCGGCCAGCCACGCGTGGTCTTCACCTTCGAAGTGAGCGGCGAGCGCATCGCCGCTGTCGCGCTCACAGCCGACAAAGAGAGATTGCAGGAACTCGAATTGGACTTCGAAACCGGCTGACACGGCAACTTCACGTTGCTCCAGCTGCCGGCGTCCGGCGGCTACCCTCGGCTCATACCGGTAACGAGGAGGATCTAATGTCACACGTCGCCATCGTCGCCCGGGTTGCCGTTAAGGAAGGTAAGGCTGACGAGTACGTCGCGGCCTTCGCGCCGTTGCTCGAACAAGCAAAGAAGGAGCCTGGCACTCTCCTCTACGCCGTCCACCGCTCCAAGGACGATCCACTGATGTTCTGGACTACCGAGGTATATGCCGACGACGCAGCGTTCGCAGCCCACAGTGCGAGCAAAGTACATGCCGCAGCCACACCCTTGTTCACAGAATTGATCGCCCGGTCCGATGTCATGATCGGCGAGACGCTGATGGCCAAGGGCTTGGGCTCCTGACTGCATGAATGCAGCTCCTGAAAAGATCGGGTTATCAGTGACTGAGCGGTGTTAGCTGTATCTGCTTCGCAAGCCTGTACGCCGTCGGAAGATCATTGGCGCTCTCGACTAATACACGACCGATAACGAGCACCGAATTGTTCAGCGAAGAAATCCGTGTCATTCCCTGCGCCACGGTTCCTTTCCAGCCCGGCCCGCTAATCAGATACTCGCCAGCCTCGGTTCCTGTGCAGCGTTTGCCGACGTAGGCAAAATCCGTGCCGTCCGACGGATCAGTCAACTGGACGCTGTAGTAACGGCCTGCCATGTCCGGAACGTGCAAGACTTGAGGGCCTTTGGAGAGGTCGAGCCACCCGCCAATGTAGAGCACCTCGTCGGTCCCTGTTGCGAGTAAGCTGGAGGTCGGCGCCGAGGGCGACGCGAGCTTGGGCACCGCGTACAGTGTATTGACGGGGATTGGGTCGCCGCCGAGGCCATGCTGTACTGCTCTCTTGAAGGCACTGTACGTGAGACGCGGCCAGAAATAAATGAAAACGAACGTGCCGAGTCCCCATACGAGGACTGCCACGACGGCGAACGGAATGAGCTCGCTCCTCCGCACAGAGAACTCCCTATAGACGACCCATGCGAGGACCGCCAATATGGCGAACGTAATGGGATACGCGTACTTCAGAATCAACCGGTTCATATCAGTGCCGTTTCATGACTGGCGGCACGTGGTATTCGCCGTCAAGGACAGCGCGGCCGGGCAGATAGGCGCGCAGCATCAGCTTGAAATTGCCTGCCGGTGCCGGCAGCCAATTGGACTCGTGCCCTGCAGGCGCCGTGCGCTGAATATTGATATCGATTGAGCCATCGGCGTTCGGCACGAGGCCGGAGCGACCGCCGACGCTGTAGCGATCGATTGGGTTAGGCACCATGTAACCTACGACATCGGTCATTGCCAGCGACCAGAATGCATCGTTGGGCGGGAGTTGTCCTGCAGGAAAATGCAGGACGTACTGGTGCTGGCCGTTCAGCCTCCGCCCGGCGCCGTCGACGACCGTTGTCCAGTACGCAGCCTCTTGCGCCACATTGGTGCCGGGCAGGATTTTGGCGCATCCGGCCCGTAGGAGGATGCCATTGCCAGGCTGTCCGCATTTCAAGATGGTGCTCCAACCGTTGACGGTCGTTGACATGGCTTTCACCGCCGCGTTCATCAGGATATTTGCGGTGAGAAACGCCAGCACGCCGCCGACAATGATTGGTTGCACGAGGTGAGAGACCGAGAGCATTGTGAGGAAACTTGTCATACCTTAGCTCTCAGGCGCGTAATCGCGATGTTGAGCTCTGCCAGGTAGGCGTTTACG
>Ga0209267_1002126_pt1 | contig 12992 bp, 24 predicted proteins | sample GraSoiAngelo_137_FD_185894 | JGI IMG/M metagenome (GOLD analysis project Ga0209267, IMG submission 185894) | Grasslands soil microbial communities from the Angelo Coastal Reserve, California, USA - 14_0929_09_30cm (SPAdes) (version 2) | ecosystem: Environmental > Terrestrial > Soil > Grasslands ... | reverse complement strand
CTCATCGTCCCTTCGGCCCACGCGGGTCCACGGTGTCGGGGAGGCAGAGCAGACTGTACGTACGGACGGGCCGACGCAGCCCGTCCACTGAAGCTGCTCGGGAGACGGCCTGTCATACCTTCCCGTAGTCCACCGTGAGCCACCGCTCGGGACGCATACGAACAAGCATGTTCTCATCTGTCTCTGCTCGCGTCCTCTCGATGTACTGGTCACCTGCTCGAACGCCGAAGTAACGGTGAGCGAGCGGCCGGCGATCGCGTTCAGATTTGCGGGCTCGATGGCGACGATCGGCCCCTCGACGCTCACATATTTGTATGGCCACGTCTCCGTCTGCGCACATAGACTGAATCTGCGGGCGCGGCCGAGGAGCTGAACCTTCCGCGTGGTCCTGCCGGTGACAACTCGGACCTCTCCGCCCGGTGCGTAGGAGTACCAGATCGGCACGGTGAGCGGTCCTCGTCCCTCTTCGAGGATACTGATGATTCCCACGTGAAGATCGGCGAGAAAGTCCTCGCGTTCTTGCTTCGTCATTGCTAGCGACACCGCATCCTCCCTTCAGCTCCTCGGTCAGCGGCGCCAGCCTACTTCGCCTTGCCGCAGATCTTTCGGCCGCGTTGGTCGAGCACGCGCTATTCGATCACCTGATCCGCTCGCCCCAGCACTGACGGCGGGATCGTCAGGCCGAGCGTCTTCGCAGTCTTCAGGTTGATAACCAACTCGAATCGCGTTGCCTGCTGCAGCGGCAATTCACTCGGCCGAGCGCCATCCAGGATTTTGGCGACCTGCTCAGCCGCCATCGTATATATCTCGGATTGGGTCGCGCCGTAGGACATGAGACCGCCAGCGTCCACGAAAAAACGGAACGCATGCATCGTGGGCAAGTGGGCCTTGAGGGCGAAGTCGGCAAGCTGCTGAGGCCGAGGCTGAGAGCTAAGAACAACGTCGGGATACACGAACAACGCGTCCGGGCGCTCCTTCGCAATCATCGTGAGCTCTGGTAGCAGCTGTTCAGGGACTCCCACGTTAGCCACCTGCAATCTGATACCCAGACGCGGTGCGACTTCCTGCGTCAGCTTCAACGCGTTGGGAGCAGCTTCAGGGTCCTGAAGAAACATGACCCGCGAGGCCTTGGGGACCGCCTCCTTGAGGAGTTCGAGGCGCTTCGGGCTGAGCTCCGTCGTCATGCAGGTAACACCGGTCAGATTTCCACCGGGCCGAGCGAGGTGTGTGACGTGCTCGAACGGGTCGCACGAGTAGCGACGTGGCCGATGCCGGACCAGGAGTCGAGCCAGGTCCGCAGCGCCCAGAGGGCCGAATCCACGTCAAGAAGATCGAGAACCGGCCTTACAAGAGCACGGACGAGCTCGTACAGAAGAAGGTGATGCCGAAGGCGACCTACGACAAGATCAAGAACCAGATCGTCGCCAAGTAGGCCTGCCACCAGGACCGGCCGGCGGGAACAAGTCGGCCGGTTCATCCTCCCGGCCTTGCTGGAACGCCCCCCGTCTTTCGCGCTAGGGTCGTGTGCTGGCGTTCCTTCGCCTGCGCTCACTGTTGGTTGTACCGATCCCGCACAAGCGGTCCCGCGTCACCCGCTGCTCCGGCGCGTTCGATGGTACGATTACCCATTCGCGCGAGTTCGCCAGCGACCCAGACTCCTTGGGGGTGCGCCATGAAGACGCTCCGCCACATCATGCGCCACGGCTTCCTCTTCACGCTCCAACGCGACACCACAGTCGCCGACGCCTGCCGGATGATGGCCGTCCACAATGTCGGGATCGTAGCGGTCCTCGACGGCGAGCGGCTCTGTGGCGTGTTCTCCGAGCGCGACGTCACGCGACGGGTGGTCGACCGGCGGCTCGAACCCGCTCATACGCGGCTGGAGGAGGTGATGACCTCGGAGCTCGTCGTTGCGGACGCGGACGAAGACTATCAGTCCGCGATGAACAAGATGGATCAGGCCAACATTCGCCACCTGCCCATCGTCAGTGGCGATCGTCTCCTGTCCATGCTGTCGATCCGCGATCTCATGCGGGTCGCCATCGAGGAGCGTGGTGCGGAGATCGAGTACCTGAAGGAGTATCTGTACCAGGTGCCGCCGAGCGTCGCCCGGTAGTGCCGGGCGAGAGGGCCGCGCGGCCGCTAGGGCACGCTGCCCATCCCAATTGGGTCACGAGGGAGGGTCGGCCATGCCCGTCTACGAGTACCACTGCGACAAATGCCACCGCGAAATGACGCTCACCTTGTCCATCCGCGACCATGAAAAGGGGGAGATCAAGTGCCCGAAGTGCGGCAGCAAATCCCTTCGGCCGCTTCTCAGCGCCTTCATGTCACAGACATCAAAGAAATCCTGATTCCGAACCTGGGAGACGTGAATCCCACGGGCGCCGAGGTATCCTCCGCACTCGTGCTGCGTTTAGGTTCCGAGGCTCAGTTCAACGATGCCACCTGGAGCAACTTGAGTTCCGCATCCTCGGCGTGACCCACCGCTGAAACACCACCCACACGGGCACGCCACCGTGAGCAGGTAGCCATTCCAGACGGGCGGAGTCGGCGGTTAGAGCGCCGTGGGCCGTGAGAGTGGAGAAAGTCGGTGAGGTCGGGGGGAGGAGAGGCACGCCACGACAGCAAGTCTACGCGGCGGAGACAATGCCGCCAGGCGGATAGTCAACGTGCGAAGCCGTCACAGCCCCAGCACTCCGCGCTTCTCGTAGACTTTCGAGCTGGACTTAAATGACGATCTCTTCAAAAGAGCAGTTTGTCTTGCGGAGACCACCGATTACAGGGGTTTCGGGGAGGAAATTCAGGGAAACCCACGACTTGTCTGCGGCACACTCTCTGCCAGCCTGGGTGGTATGAGGGCCTGCATTGGCCAGGTCCACGAGGATCGTCGGCGTCAGCCGATAGGCCGCCCACGGTTCAGCGCGTCCGCCTTCCGTCTCTCCGGTCGCGGCGTCTTCTGACCACTCTTGTTCTCACTGGGCCTCCGTAAGGCGCCCGGCGGCGACGTAGACCTATGCCCGAAGAGGAGAGCAGACATGAAAAGCCAAAGCATGGTGACCATGAACTTTATTCCGTCGAAGTGGGGTCGCTCTCGAGGCGCGAGCCCCCTACAGCAGATCGCGACTGACCCGAGAACATGGATACTCGCCGGTGCGCTTGCCAGCGCCGGCGGTCGCGCGCTCGGCCGGTGGCTTACGCGCTACGACCTCCGGAACCGTACGGTCCTGATCACCGGTGGCACACGCGGGCTCGGGCTGGAACTAGCGCGACAAGCCGGACTCGCGGGGGCGCGCGTCGCGATCTGCGGCCGCGACTCCGACACACTCGAACGCGCGCGCGAGAACCTCTCCGGGACGGGCATGGCCGCACTTGCCTTGACCTGCGACGTGAGCGATCGCCACCAGGTGGCGGAGCTGATTCGCTCTGTACACACCAGCTTCGGTCCGATCGATGTGCTGATCAACAATGCCGGGATGGTCGACGTTGGGCCCGTCGGCGTCATGACCGCCACCGACTTCGAGCGCGACATGTCCACGAACTTCTGGGGTCCGCTCAACGTCATCCTGGCGGTGCTGCCGCATATGCGGCCTAGGGGTGAGGGGCGCATCGTCAACATCGCCTCCATCGGCGGCAAGGTGAGTGTCCCGCATCTCTTGCCGTACAGCTCGAGCAAGTTCGCGCTCGTCGGCCTTTCCGAGGGACTCCGCGCGGAGCTCCGAGCGTCCGGCATCCTCGTGACGACGGTCTGCCCAGGATTGATGCGCACCGGAAGCCCCGAGCACGCGACGTTCAAGGGGCGGCACGACGCCGAATACACCTGGTTCAGTCTGGCCGACAATTTGCCTTTGCTATCGATGGACGTAGAGCGAGCGGCGCGCCGGATCTTGAACGCCATGCGGCACGGCAAATCGCACGTTGTCCTGTCGCTGCCGGCGAAGGTCGCCGACAAGATCCACGGGCTGTTTCCTGGATTGACCTCCGACGCGCTCGGTTTCGCCAACCGCTTGCTCCCAGGCACTGAGAGCGATAATCACGGCGTGGAAGGCCAGCACTGCCGAGCTGTCGTCTCGCTGCCGTGGCTCGGAGCGCGCAGTGACCGTGTAGCGGCACGGCGCAACCAGACCGGCTGAGGACAGGGGCAGAGCGCAAGAGTATCAACCGCATGGTGGGGACGGCCGGTGGGAGGTTAGCAGACGCGCGCCTGACTCGTTGACAGACCACGCAGACGGCGGTTGACTGGACTCGACGGGAGGATCGGCGCCACCTCCTGGTCTGGGCGTTAACCCGATTGGAGTCAGTCATGGAGGCACCACCGGACGAGGGTGGCGCGCCGTCACTGGTCCGCCGCTGATGGCGCGCCTAGTCTAGCGTCGTCGTAAACACCAAGTCCCGCCGCAAGTCGGGACGCGCAGCCCCGTTGCTGCGCAAGATCAAAAGACGCTCGGGGGCGGAGTACCGGTCCCGCTCCCGAGCGTTCTCTAGGCGCGCAGCGTCAGGAGGCGCGCAGCGTCAGGCCCGCAGCGTCGCAGGAATATCCTCTGGATTCGCACGTCGGGCTGCGGCATCGACAGTCTTCAACCTTACCGTCGCAGGTTCGACTCCTGTCAAAGCGCACCGGACAATGCCTGACGACTTGACTAGACGGAGGGTCGGTGCGTCCAATTTGTGTATGAGCGATGACCGGGGGGCCGTGTGAGGACATTTGATCGACCCCGCAGGAGGACACCATGTACAAGAAGGTCCTGTTGGCCGGCGCCCTTCAACATTGGGAACGCTACAGTGTCCACGCGCTCGCCGCGAGGGAGGTCGCGGCGGAGCTGGCCCGTCACGCCGAGCGGCTGCACGTCCTGAGCGTTTACGATCATGAGCCGGCGCGACTGCCCACCTCCGAGCTCTCCGCCGAGATGGTGGCGCGGCTCCGAGAGCAGTACATCCAGCAGACCGATCAGGTCATGGCGCAGAAATGGACGAGTACGTCGCTCCTCTCGTGAGCCGAGGGATCGCCGTCTCGAAGATCATCCGCACCGGCGGCCCCCGTCACGTCATCGTTGAGGTCGCCTCGGAGATCGAGGCCGATCTACTGGTGATTGGAAGCCACAGCAAGCGGGGCCTGCTCGACATCGCGCTGGGCGACACGGCGCGCCACGTCAGTACACACGCGCCCTACACCGTGGTGATGGTCGTGCCGAAAAAATAACGCGATCCGGCTCGGGAGCTCATCGCTACTGGCCGAGCGCTTTCGGGCGCTCGGCCGCCGGCGCGTGACCCTACGGAGACGAACATCCCGGTATGGCGCAAGCGCGGGGCCCTGGTTCTTGGTGACGCAGTCGAAACGGGGTCCTGCCCCGGGTCAGCGGGCTAGTTTCGCCTTGCTTCTACTTATTCGTTTGCTCGGCTCGCCGCTCTCCGGACGTATTCGTGATGGAGCCCACCCAGGCGGGGCACCTCCACCACCCTGCCCTGGCTCGTCGGCTGCACCCTCCGTGGCTCGGGCGCGTCCTTGGTCAAGGAAAAGTGAGTCCGCGTTCTGTTGTAGTAGTCCACGTACTCCGAAGTGTCCCAAAGAGGATTCCGAGCCATCGGACCATGACCGGCGAAATAGCCGATCAGTCCGCAGAATGCAAATTAATCGGCGGATGACTTTTTATAAGGGACAACCTTTTGCGCAAGGAGTGCACCACCCGTGGAGCAGGCGTCTGCCCCACACATAAGTCCCTTGTTCATGGTGAGCAGCGCCCTACTGCCGCGCGCACCGGGATCGCGCTCGGTCCCATGACGCGGCGCGCCGCCAAACGCGTCGGAAAAGTCCTCGGGCCGCGCGCGCGATGTTCAGCCGCGCGTCGTAAACTCCCGCTCACGGCGACACCGGCCGCGCGTATCTGCGTGGGGCAGGCTCGCCACGGCGCGCGGATCCAACGATCATTGTCTTTCTTCGTCACGACGGTCTCGCGGCCCGCGAGATCTAGAGCAGCATCGGGCGCTGCGTCGGCAACTGAGGTCGGCACCTGGCGACCCGCCTGATCCCAGACTATCTCGCCACGACGGATCGCCCCGTCACGTGGCATCCGGTCGATTCTCGCGCCCCCGAAGAGAGGCCCGGGCCGGAGAGGTGCTCTGCGCCTCGAGTATCCCCCGATCGGCTCGAGGCCGAGGGTCAAGACGGCGCCTTGACACCGTTGGCGAAAGGAAGGAGTCTGTTTATAGTTAGCGGGATCGGCCTCTCAGGGGAGGTAGTCAATGCCCCTGGAACGGGTCACTGGAGAGCAGTTCGACGTCCTCGTCGACCATGCGGATGGCCGGGTCGGGCGTCCGCGTTCGCGTAGCCTGACTCCCTTTTCGTGTCAAGCGCCCGAGTCACAGGCACAAACTACCGGAGGGGCACTATGGGAGCATACTGCCTTCTCGAATCGGTACCGTCTCACCGCGCCAGCGTCGGGGAAATCTTGGAAGTCCACTGGTTCGACTACTATGGCGCCGTCATCTTCGGCGATAGAAACGAGATCGCGTGCATCCCGCATGACGGATGTCGGCTGGAGATCACGGCGACAGCCCCAAGCACGCACTCCTTCTTCCTGGGCGATCGATTCGCGCTGCCCAATGGCCGCAAAGTAAACCTCCGGCACCTTGTGGGATTCAAACTGCAGCTCGCGTCGAGCCCGGCCCCTCCGCCGCTCGAAGACGTCGTCGTCCGGCGGCGACTCGCCGATCGAGCCGGGGTGCGTATCCCTGGAGTATGCTCGGGAGTTCCTGTGGCCGCGGCGCCAATACGGAGAGCTTTGTAATGACGAGCCTCAAAGTGGGGGATCTCGTTGAACTGCGCGCTGGCTCAGGTACAGTCGGGACAGTCTTGGACGTGGTGGAGAATCGCCCGCGTTGGATTCTCGTCGACTGGCACACGCCCCCGGACACCTGCATCAATCCCCTGTTCGAGAACGAAGAGTTCCTCACGTTAGCAGCAGGTGACGGCAGGGACAGCCAAAGACGTGGACGAGCCGCCTGTCACTGCGAGTAACGATGAATGAGCGAAGCGATCGACGCAGCCGATGTCCTCCAGTTCGATCACGTCGATCCGATGAGTCATGACGCGCCTAGGCTCGGCGAAGTCAGCGGGACACCTCGACGCTCTTGCGAACCGGTGCCCCCGGCCTCGTGCTGTAGGCGGACTTTGGCCTAGCCATCGAGATTCACCTGCCTCCCACGCGGCCCGCTGCGTCGCGTGCCAGGGCGTGCGTCCCCAGCCTGTTCCAGTCGCACTGGTGGGCGAGTGCTCACCTGAGCCCCAAGATCGCAACGAGGAGCGCGAGCACGACCGCCAATAGCACACCAAGCTACTGACACCGCCAGGATCCGTAATCCGGCCCGGAGCGCTCCAACTGGGCACGATGGTGGTCGCGATGTACCGTGAGGAAAATGGCGACAAGATCTTGACTAAACTTTCCCTGATGCAAAGCGCGCCGGCCCCTTCAACGCCCAGCGAGGCGCCGAAGCGGTAACGATCCAGACGGTGAGAGGAAGGCTCCCGACGCATCGTCGGCCGGATGATGCGTCCGGCACCTCAATTTAGAGCCGCGAGGCGGAGTAGATCCGCAGCCGCCTCTTCCGGCGTCACCCACCGCTCAAACACCACTCCGCACGAGCACGCCAGTGTGAGCAAGTAACCGTTGCACGCGGGCTCCGTGGCATCGGCGGCCAGCGAGCCGTGCGGACGGTGGTCAGGGACGTACTCCTCAGGTCGGCAAAATACTTGACTGGTTCCCGAAGCGTCAATTTCGACCACGGACCAGCCGAGTCTTACAGTAAATAGGGCCGGCGGAGTGTGGATACGAGCCACGCCCGCGCTCAACGGTGTCACAAATCGTGCGTGGGGCGATGTAAGTTCTCATCCTCGCGCCGAGCTAGCACCGAGAGGTAGTCCCTATCGGATCAACGGCGCGAATACCTCCTCACAACATTCCAACATTCCTTTTTGATCAGACGCGCCGCGGGCCGCCCAGCGCCGGGAGACGCGCGGTCATAAGCTTCCTACGCCGCTAAGCCAGGGGATGGTGTATCCGAACGACGCCGCGCCACGGGAGAGCGACGGCTTTCGTCGGTGTCCCGCAATTTGAAGAGACGCAAACGTGGCAATCAGAGTTCGAGCGTCTCTTGCTGTTCAACGACTCTCTCTCGCCCCAGGATCTCCTGGGATGGATGACGGGAGCACCCGAACCCGCTCGACACCCAGCGCGGGCGCGTCCCCGATCCGGCGTGGAGACGCTCCCCTCCGGCTGTTTCCCGTTCAGCGCCCTGGGCGCGCTCTCCTCGCGGACGGTTACTACCACGATTCGAGACCGACAGTCGCTGTGCTAGGAAAGGACGCCTGACGTGAGGGTGTGCGGACGACTTTCCACGTCAGCCGTCACCTTCGCTCGCCGACGGCCGTGCCTCGATTATGCTGTCCAGCGTCAGCTTCGCGAGGGCGAGAAACATCCGGCCGTCGTCTTCGTTCCTGATCGTGTTCTCGACCGTATGGACTGTGCTATCAACCCTGTCCACTTCCTCGGAGCGAAGATCGAAATGCGGTTCGTGGTGTACGAGAAACCTCATCCGCGTTCCGCTGTCAGACTCGATGGTGATGGTCAGGGTGTCCATCGCTACTCCCCTTTCGGCTCATTGTAGCTAACCCGAGCTAACCAGGCTGTCTTGGTCGCCCGGAGGACTCGAGCCGCTTCTGGCGGCTCTGGCGATCACGAGCTTGGGCCCCTGCTCCGTCGGCTTGCAGTCGATGCTCGCGTCTATCAAGGCGTCGGCCAGCTCGTGTTCGATAAGCAGCACCTTGGCGCCCTCGTGCTTGACGATGTAGTCACCCCGCTTCTCTTTGTCTGGGAATAGCTCCAACTCGCCCGATGCGCCTCCCTCCAGCCGCAAGCCGACCTCAGGGTCGCTCACGTTCGCCGACGCTTTCATCTGGGCCAGCGCCTCCGCCGCGCGTTGCGTCACGGTCACCATCTCGTCCTCCTCCGACGTCTCCTACTTGGGGTCCGTCTTCTCAACGGCCGCGTCGCACGCCAAATCAGCCGCAGGGCCGTTTTCTGACTCGGTTCATCGTTGCGAAGCGACCTTCTGGACCCTCCCTGTACTGTACGCCCTCCACGATGTGGCGGTTGCCGATCCCGCAGCGGCGAGGAACCTCCGCTGATGTTGCCCGTCAGCGGCGAAGACGAAATCGGACCTCCGGAAGGAAGCCGGGTGCGATCGCGCGGGCGACCGGCTCGTTCCTTCGAAGGATCAGCCTAAGGTCACGGTCACTCCGAGTCTCGGGCGTGTCAAGCGCTCGTCGCGAGGATGATGTCAACTTTGGCCCGGACCAATTTGCGGCGAGGTCAGGCACGTTCGGCACGCCCATCCGCGTATCGCAACTCGATGGAGGAAATGGTCGCCCCTCCGCATCACCCAGCGCGCGGAGACCCTGTCGGAACGCCGCGACAAGCGAAGCGCTGTCCGCCAGCCGACAGTGAACACAGGCCCTCATCCGACAGACCTTCCCGGACTGCGCCTCGGCCGAGTCGAGCTGCGAAGAGGGCGTCCAGCTCGGTCAGCAGGCTCATCGCCAGGAGCCTACCGTAAGTGCCGGCGCGCGAGGGGCTGCCTGGCCCATCGTCAAGGTCGAACTCGCCCCGGGCGCTGACGATGCGGGCGGCAGGTCATCTCCTCCTTGACCGACTTTGTTCACGGTGGCAGCGTTTAGTCGGCACTAACGACGTGCCAAGGAGGAACATTATGACTCGCTTGATCGCACTTCTTGTTGCCCTCGCGTTCGCTCTCGGCGCCGGGACCACACCGGCGTGGGCACAGGCCCCAAAAGAGCCCGCCAAGCCGGAGCAGAAGGCGCCACCGGCGGCGAAGAAGGAGCCGCTCGACATCAACAGCGCCTCGGCCGACGAGCTGAAGACGATAAAGGGCATCGGGGAGGCCGACGCCAAGAAGATCGTCGAGAGCCGGCCTTATAAGACCAAGGACGAGCTTGTACAGAAGAAGGTAGTGCCGAAGGCAACCTACGACAGGATCAAGGATCAGATCGTCGCCAAGTAGCGACTGCCACAAGACCGGCCGGCTGATTCAAGTCGGCCGGTTCACCTTTGCGGTCTACTGAATCGTCCCCGTCTTTCGCGACGTAACCCTCGTACCCACGCTCATCTGCGTCCACGCCAGTCGTCGCACCGGGAACACCAGCTCGCTGCCGGCGAGACATCCTCCAGCCGGGCCGCGGCGACCATCATCGTAAGCGCGAAGTAAGCGCGAAGATCATGTCGGCGAGAACCTCGTCATGCCGCTCCGCGCCGCACTCGCAATCAAATCGACCGTCGAGGGAGCAGTGGACCAACGGCGGGTCGCATTGAGAACTCTTCTCCTCGCCCATGGAATGCCGACCTCCGCAAGCGCGGAGAACTGCATTTTCGTTGCCGCGGTGCAAATCGATAGCGACTATGACCTTAGCCGCCAATTCTCTTGGCTATGGACTAGGGAGGAGGACAGGTGAATGGCGTCCAGTGACCGTACGATCCGCGCCCAACGACTGGACGGCCAGTAGTGGGCGGTGGCCAAGAGGGCCGAGTTCAGCGCCGCCAGGCCAAATTTCGACAGCGTCTGTTCCACCGGCGTGTCTGATCAACAGAGAGTTTCTAGCCGGTGCAAATGGGAGGCGTCGCGTAGAAGCATAAGAAAGTTCGTGGTCTCGACCCAGGGACCGCTTGACCCGCGTGCGCCTCGGGCGGAGACTGACGCCGTGGGTCGTCCGCGGGCGGTAGTGATGCTCTTGAATCAACTGGCTAACGGCCCCGGCCGCGTCGCCGAACACCATGGTCGCGGGCCGAGGTACGCCTCGTCACGCCTTCCCAGCTTCCGCCTTCCCAGCTTCCGCCTTCCCAGCTTCCGCCTTCCCAGCTTCCGCCTTCTCGGCTTCCGCCTTCTCGGACGCGGAGTCTTTAGGCCGCTCTCAACCGCGCGTTCGTAGAGAGTCCGCGAGAGCCTTACTGGCTCGTCGCCGTCGTTGAGGCGCTCGCCCAGGCTCGTTCTACCCTGCTCCATCAAGCACGTACCAGGCATTCACATGGAAGGAGCGAGAGACATGATTCAAGTGACCGAGAGGGCACGCCGCCAGATGGGAATGCTGGAGAAGGCGGCGGCGACGCGCGCCGTCGTCGAGCGCGCCGCACGGAAGACCTTCAAGAACAGACTCGAGGATCTGATCGAGCGTCCCGGCGTGATGCTACGTATCGGCCGCACGGATTCGGGCCTCAGGATCTTTCCCGACACACTCGAGGACAATGACCAGATCATCGAGCACGACGGACGCGCAGTGCTGCTCATCGACCAAGAAGTATCTGAGACGCTCGCGGACACGACGATCGACGTCGAGGAGCAGGCCGACGGCGCTCATTTCGTGGTCCGGAGATAGCCAGACGACAACATCACATCCCACCGATGAGGGTTGACACATGAACACGTTAGCGCTGTTCGTCGCGATGCTGGCCCCGGTGATCTTTGTCGCCGCGGCGCTCGCCCAAACGCAGGTCCCGCCACCGGCCGGGCGGAGCTCGCCGCCCCCGGGCGGGACGACGCCGGCCCCGAAGCGGAGGACGCCGGTCGAGGGTCGAATCGAAATGTCGATCCGTCCAGGAGGGCGATAACCCTGAGTGACGGCACGAAGCTGGTCACGCCAGTTGGAGCCGTGCTCAAGCCCGGCGTCGTCACCGACGGCATGTTTGTCGTGGCAAGCTACAGGGAGGAAAACGGGGCGAAGGTCGTCACGGGACTCAGGCGGAACGGAGCTCCGCTACTAGAGAACCCTCAAGGCTGGCCGAGTTACGCACGTCAAAATCCTCGCGCTCAAGCGAGCGCTGTCCGCCAAGTGTGCCGCGTACCGAACCATCGTCCTGCTCTCTTCACACCGACCCGTGCGCTCGACTGGCGAATCGCGGCGCCGCAAGGCCGGGTTTCTCAAGGGGTCGGCGGCCGGGACGTCGGCGGTTCGGGTGGTTGCTGGTGCCGCAGTAGCGTCTGATCCCGCTCTGCGAGGGCCTTTTCCAGCGTAGCGACTCGAGCCTCGGCCGACCGGGCCCGCGAGCGCCAGCGCCAACTCTGGATCCAGAGCGGCAAGCCACACAAGACAAATCCGATGCCCAGCGAGACGAGCGCTACGGCCGCTAGGGGTAGGCCGTCGAGCGTCCAAACCAGGAACCGCACACTCGTCTGGGAGCTGTTCTGCAGGGCGAACACAGCGACGGCCGTGGCGAGGAGGGCGACGATCAAATACCAGAGAGCCATGCATCATCTTACCTTGGCCGGGGATTTGATCCTTGCGACTGCGCCCACCGCTCACTATCGAGTGCATCGGCGCCTCGATTATCCAGCGTCTCTGGGACTTGACCCTGGGGCCACGCGGCGGCGATGTGTACCGCCTGCGCCAAGAACTTCCGGCATCAGGAACTAGCCGCCGACCTCGTTGGTCACCGCACGAACCTCTGCCCGCATTGTCGTGCGGATCTGACTGAGACTATGCGCGGCCATCTCTACAGTTGCGCGATGTTGCCCGAGGAGGTGCGTCGGAGGGCGCGGGAGGCGCGCGATGCCGCCGGGAAGCTCATCAAGCAAACCCGTCAGACGGCGGACGGCCTGATGCGCGAGGCCGAAGTCGCGCTCGCCGCGTTGCGCGAGACGATGCGGCGCACCACCTGGGGCCGTTGACGCGCGCCGCCCGAGAACATCCGGACGGCGCCGCCGTGTTCAGGCGTCTCCGGGAGCGGAAGCGAACGGCGAACCGGGCGACGCGCCGAGCGCCTCGTCTTGCGCGTGACGTCGGGCCAATAGCCGCGCCCGCATGGACGCTGGCACGTAGTACATGAACTGGCGCATCATCCGCGCCTCACGCGGATGCGTTCGTGAGCAACCCACGTCCGATCCTCCACAGCGCCGGGCTGATCAACTCTCCGGACGTTAGTGTTGACACC
>Ga0209267_1002121_pt1 | contig 13005 bp, 9 predicted proteins | sample GraSoiAngelo_137_FD_185894 | JGI IMG/M metagenome (GOLD analysis project Ga0209267, IMG submission 185894) | Grasslands soil microbial communities from the Angelo Coastal Reserve, California, USA - 14_0929_09_30cm (SPAdes) (version 2) | ecosystem: Environmental > Terrestrial > Soil > Grasslands ... | reverse complement strand
AGCGCCACGCCGCTGGCGGTCACGAGCCGAGTGCAGAACTCCGTCCCACTGACCCCGCCGAAGGAGTCCACCCGGAAGAAGAAATAAAACGCGCCGAGCGGCTCCACGAACTCGACGCCGGGGAGCTCCTGTCGGAAGCGCGCCACCACGACATCCCGCCGCTTGCGGAACTCCGCTACCATCCGGGCCACGTCCCGTTCCACCTGGTCGTCGCCGAGCGCGGCGGCGGCGGCGAACTGGGCGGGATGATTCGCCCCCGTCGTGGTGTGCGACTGCAGCGCCGCCATCGCCTTCGCCACCGGGCCGGGCGCGAGCGCGAGCCCGATCCGCCATCCGGTCATCGCGTAGGCCTTGCTGACGCCGTAAATCACCACGACGCGCTCGAGCAGCTCGTCCGGCAGATCGAGGAAGGAGGGTGCGGGGCCGGTCCCGTAGTGGATGCGGCGATAGATCTCATCCGCGACGATCCACACCTTGCGGTCGCGCGCCCAGTGCGCGATCGCCTTGATCTCGGCCTGCGTATACACCGCCCCCGTAGGATTGCACGGTGAGCAGAGGATCAGACCCCGCGCTCCGGGGACCACGCGATCGAGATCCCGCACGCTCACTTTGAGGCTCCACTCGGGCTCGCCGGGGACGAGCACGGGCCGGGCGCGGGAGAGGTACACGATCTGGGGATAGGACACCCACGCCGGAGCGGGAATCGCCACCACGTCGCCGGGGCCAAACAGGGTGAAGCACGCGTTGAACAGCGACTGCTTCGATCCGTTCGACACCACGATGTTGTCGGCGTTCACGGGACGGCCGCCGGAGAGCAGCGACAGGTGTTTCGCCGCGGCGGCCCGCAGCTCCAGGATCCCTTCGTTCGCCGGGTAGTGGGTCTTGCCCTCGCGAATGGCGCGAACGCCGGCGTCTGACGGGAGGGCCGGCGTCGGGAAATCGGGCTCCCCCGCTCCGAGGTCGATCACGTCCTCGCCCGCCGCCTTGCGCCGCTTCGCCTCTTGCGAGATGGCGATCGTCGCGGACGTCTCGAGGTGCTGCAGGTTGGGGGAGAGGCCGGAGCCCGGAGTCATGCGCGGGACGATAGCCCTGTTCGGTCACGCCACGCAACCGGGTTCCCCAGGCTGAAGCCTGGGCCCGGCGCAACGCTGCCCTTAGGGTGGGAACCAGGCGGTGCAGTTGCCTTTCCACGTAGCGCACGGTACGATCCTGCCGCTGGCTCGCCCTTTGACAACCGAGGACGGTGTGACGGGAGCGGATGCGAAGGCGGCGCTGGAGCGCGGCAGGCCGGTGGTGCTGGTGTGCCCCCCGGCCCCGGAGCAGGCGCACGCCTTGTGGGACCTGTTGGGTCCGACGCTGGGGCTCGGCCCCGGGGTCGGACCGCCCGTGCTCATCGTCTGCGCCGACGACGCGGCCGCGGCCGGGTGGCCCTCTCTCGCCCCCGCGGGGCTCCGGATCCACGCCGTCACCGGGCTCGCCCGCAGCGCCCGCCGGCTCAAGGAGCGCTCGCCCCAGGTCCTGACCGGGGCCGTGAAGGATCTGGCCGCCCTGGTCCAGCGCGCCGTGCTCAAGCTCGATCAGGTCGCGTCACTCGTGGTGGCGTGGCCCGAGGCGCTCATCGCCGGGGAGCATGCCGGCGCGCTCGACACGCTGCTGGGCGAGGCGCGCGAGGCGCGCCGCCTGGTGCTCAGCTGGAATCCCGCCCGGTTGACCGATTTTCTCGAGCGGCATGCCCGCAGGCCGCTGGTGGTAGGGACGCTGCCCGTGGACGAGAGCGGCGCCCCGCTCCCTTCCGTCGGGCGGGTGCGCTACTGCATCGTGCCACCGGGCCGCCGACCGGCGGTCGTGCGGGACGTCCTCGACTCCCTGGACGCCCGGGAGCCCCTGATCTGGCGCGGCGGTCCGGTTTCCGTGCCCGAGGACCGGCCCGACGCCGTGATCTGCACGGCCCTGCCGTCGCGCGAAGAGCTCGCGGCGCTCATCCGGTTGGCCGAGCCGGTGGTCTTCATCAGCGCGGCTCAGCTGCCGTACCTGCGCTCCATCGCCACCGTGGCGCCCCTGGCCCTCCCCGGCACGGCCGACCGCGCACGTGATCGCGCCGAGGAGCTGCGCGAGCGCGTGGCTCGCGTGCTCGAGACCGGTGTGGACCAGGAGCTCGCCCTGCTCGACCCGCTGTTCGAGCGGTTCGATCCGGCAGAAGTCGCGGCGGCGTTGCTGGCGCTACAACGGGAAACGGGAAGCGGGAAACCGGAAACGATCGCCCCGGGGGTGGTCGACGGGGCGCCGGTACGCGTGTTCGTCGGCCTCGGGAAGAAGGATCGCGCGAGCGCCAAGGATCTCGTCGGGGCCCTCATCCGCGAAGCCGGCGTGGCGAAAGACGACATCGGCCGCATCGACGTGCGCGAGACGTTCAGCCTGGTCGAAGTGGCAGCTGGGGCGGCGGATCGGGCCGTGCGGGGCCTCACGGGGACGACGATCCGCGGGCGCCGGGTGATCGCACGGCTGGACCGGGAGCGGTAGGCTGTCGGAACGCGGACGGCGATATGCCGGTACCATGCCCGTGCACACGACATCCAGCGAGCCCACGTCACCTGCCGCCGCACGAACGCAGCAGGTCCTCTTACGGGGTTACCACGGCCAGCCCAGCTCCGGTACCGTCACGATCCGCCAATTCAGCCGCGACGAGCGTGTGCGTCGCGCGTTCGCCGGGCTCGGCAAGTGGTGGGGCGTCGCGGTCGTGTCCGTGCTGATCCCCGTGGCGCACTTCGTCCTCGTCCCATCGTTCCTCGCCTACGGCGCCTGGCAGTTCTTCCAGCGGCTCGGCACCGTCGAGCTGGTGATCGACGCGCGCGGCATCTGCCCCGACTGCGGCGCCGAGCAGCCGCTCGACTTGGCGCAGCGGTGGCGGGCGCCCCAGCCTGTGACCTGCCGCCAGTGTCACCGCGGGCTGCAGCTCGTCCTTCCTTCTCCCTAGCGCGCGATTCGGTCGGCGAGCCAGCGGTAGCTCTCGCCCACGTGTGCATGCCAGTACTTCCAGTCGTGCCTCCCGGGCCACTCCGCATACGTACTGGCGATGCCCAGCGCCGCGAGCTCGGCGTGGAACGCACGCGCCTGGTCCGCGAGCCTGTCCTGGGTACCCACGTCGATGAACAGCGCGGGCATCGGGCCGCGCGCGGCCGCAAGGCGTCGCGCCAGCTGCGCCGGATCGCGCGCGGTCCATGATGCGATCGTCCGCCCGAACGCCGGGGCGATCGCCTCCCAGATCCCTCGCCAGTCGGCGGCGAGCGAATCGATCGACCTGTGGTAGTGCGCCGGCGCCGCGAACGGATGCGGCCCGGCGTAGAGCGGCGACAGCACGCCCGAATGACTCGCGGCCGCCGAGAATACGTCGGGATGCTCGAGGGCGACCGTGACGGCGCCGAACCCCCCCATGCTCAGGCCCACGATGCCGCGATGCCGGCGGTCGCCGAGCGTGCGGTAGGTCGAATCGACGTGACGGACGAGGTCGCGCGCGATGTAGTCTTCGTACCGAGCCTGGACCACACACAGCGCCGGCGCCGCGCGATTCAACAGCGTGTCGACCAGGCACGCGCCGTAGGGCTGAGGCGCTTCCTCCCAGTTGGTGTACCAGCCGTCGTCGCCGTCCGGCATCACGACGATCATCTCGGGGCTGCCGCCGGCGATGAGCGAGTCCGCCACCACGTCGATGCTGGCCAGCGATACCCAGTCGGCTTCGTTCCCCGTCAAGCCATGGAGGTAGAAGGCCACCGGGTAGCGCCGGGCCGGCGCCGTCGCGTACGACGGCGGCAGGTACACGACGTAATGCTTCTCGACGCCGAGTGCCGGGGAGAAGAACCGCTCCACGCGCACCGCGCCGCGGGGCGGGGCGAGCAGCAGGGCGACGCCGGCAAGCGTCGCGCAGGACCGAGCGAGCACGACGAGCCTCCTCTCTTAAAAGCCGACGGGCCGCCCAGCGGGGCGACCCGTGAACTGAGAACCCCGACGCCTACGCGCCGGGCTATTTCCGATTATTCACCGCCTGCTTCAGCTGCTTGCCGGCGCGGAACGCGGGGGCGATCGACGCCTTGATCTGAATCACGCCGCCCGTCTTGGGATTGCGGCCCATGCGCGCCGCGCGCTTGCGGGCTTCGAAGTTCCCGAAGCCGGTGATCTGAACCTTCGCGCCCTTCTTGAGCTCGGCGGCGATGATCCCCTTGTCGTCAAACAGGGCCTCGATCGCCCGGCCGGCGTCGGCCTTGGACATCTTGGTCCGCATGGCCAGTGCCGCGGTCAGCTCGGCTTTGTTCACGGCGTCTCCTTGTGAGGGTCTAGGGCAGTGAAACCCTTGGAATTCCGCCCGTTTTTGCGGGGTAGCCCGAGAAAACCCGCATAAAACCGCCACAATATGGGGTACCACCCCGCAAATCCGCAAGATATCTAGGTTTCCTTGACCCATGCGCCCCTCCTCGCTACCCTTTCCCCGCCCCGTTCCCAGACGCCACGACGCCAAGCCGTAAGGACGGCAATGTTTCACGGCACCCGCCCCGGCTGGATCGAAGTGATCGCCGGCGTGATGTTCTCCGGCAAGAGCGAAGAGCTGGTCCGTCGGTTACGACGGGCAGTGATCGCTCGCAAGCACGTCCAGGTCTTCAAGTCGCACCTCGATGCCCGGTACGCCGGGCTCTACACCGTCAGCACGCACGACGGCGGCACCGTGGAAGCCGAGCCCGTGGATTCCTCGGACGGCGTGCTCCGGGCCGTGCGGCCCGACACCGAAGTGGTCGCGGTCGACGAAGTACAGTTCCTGGACGACGGCATCGTGACGGCCGCCAACGGGCTCGCCGACCGCGGTGTCAGAGTCGTGCTGGCCGGGATCGATATGGATTTCCGCGGCCTCCCGTTCGGCCCGATGCCCACCCTCCTTGCCGTCGCCGAGATCGTCGACAAGCTCCAGGCGATCTGTGTCGTGTGCGGCGGGCCGGCAAGCCGCAACCAGCGGCTCGTGAACGGGCGGCCGGCGCTGTGGGAAAGCCCGACCATCATGGTCGGGGGGCGGGAGTCGTACGAAGCGAGGTGCCGGCATTGTCACAAAGTCCCCAGGGCCGATGAAGATCAGACGGCGCTCCTTTGAACGCGGAAGTGGGAACGCGGAACGCGGACCAGAGGCCCTGCCCGCGCACCCGTTCCGCGTTCCGCCTTCCGCGTTCCGCGTTCCGTGTTAAACGTCGCCCTCACCGGCAATATCGCCGCCGGCAAATCGACCGTCGTCGATCTCTTCCAGCGCTGGGGTGCGACGATCATCGACGCGGACGTCCTCGCCCGCGAAGCCCAGGCACCTGGCGGCGAGGTGCTGGCGGCGATCGCGGGCCGGTTCGGCGCGGACGTCCTGGCGGCCGACGGCAGCCTCGACCGGGCGGCACTGCGGGGCAAGGTGATGGGCGACCAAGCGGCGCTCGACGCGCTCAACCAGATCGTCCACCCCGCCGTGCGCCGCCGCCGCGATGAGCTGCTGCGCGAGGCCCGGGCGGGCGGCGACTTGCTCGTGGTCAACGACATCCCCCTGCTCTTCGAGGCCCTCGACCCTACCCAGTTCGATGCGGTGGTCCTGGTGGACGCGAGCCCGGCGCTGCGACGCACGCGGCTGCGCTCCATGCGCGGACTCTCGAATGACGAGGCCGACCGGATGATCGCGGCGCAGATGCCCGCCGAGCGCAAGCGGGCCAAGAGCGACTTTGTGATCGAGAACGAGGGGTCCCTCAAAAAGCTCGAGCAGCGGGCCCGTGCGGCGTTCGACGAGCTGCGCCATCGCGCGGCGGTGGCCGCGTTGGGTGGGCGAGTCGCGCGCGTGCTGCTGCTCGCCGCGGCGGAGGCGCGCGAGCAGCCAACCCTCAACCCGATCGCCGCCCGCTATGCGGACGCGGGGCTCGCGGTGCGGCGGGTCACGGGCGACGCCGCCGCGGTCGAGAAGGCGCTGGGCCGGCCCGCGCCGCCCGATGCGATCGTCGCGACCGCGGCGGCCGCGCCGGCCGCGCAGCAGGCGTGGACGCGCGGGGGCCGTCGCGGCGTGCTCACGTCCCTCTCCGCTGACCCCGACCCCGTCGCGGTGCGCCTCGATCTCCGGCCCTGGGGCGCCGGTCGGTTGCTCCTAGTCGAGCCCGATGCCACGGGGCTGGCGCCGCGGTCCGACCTGTTTCCGACCGCCAACCCGTTGCCTTGACAGCGGTTCGGTGCCCCGGGTAACCTTCGCCGCGACCTCCCACGCCCACGAGCGAGCGACCCCCGCATGGCGAACATTCCGGCCGATCTGCGCTACACAACAGAGCACGAGTACGTGAAGCAGACCGGCGCCGACGCCATCATGCAGATCGGGATCACCGACTACGCGCAGGGCGAGCTCGGGGACGTGGTGTACGTGGACCTGCCCAAGGTCGGCGCCGTCTTCGGGCGGGGCGACGTGTTCGGCACGATCGAGGCCGTGAAGGCCGTGTCGGAGCTGTACGCGCCCCTCGCGGGCACCGTGACCGACGTGAACAACGCGCTCGAGGGCGATCCGGCCCTCGTGAATCGCGACCCCTACGGCGCGGGCTGGATGGTCAAGCTCCGCGTGAAAAACGCCGCGGAGCTCGAGCAGCTGCTGAACAGTGAGGCGTACAAGAAACACATCGGGCAATAGCGTCATGCCGACCGTACGCGCTTCGCTCGCCCCCGCCGACCGCTTCGTGACGCGTCATATCGGACCGAGTCCCGACGAGACGCGCGGCATGCTGGCCACGCTGGGATACGAGTCGCTCGACGCGTTCATCGATGCCGTCGTGCCGGAAGAGATCCGACTGCGGCGCCCGCTGGCGCTGCCGCCGGGGCGGACCGAGCGCGAGGTCCTCCAGGCGCTGCGCGGCCTCGCCGCGCAGAACCAGCTGTACCACTCCTACATCGGGATGGGTTACCACCACACCTTTACGCCCCAGGTCATCCAACGCAACATCGTCGAGAACCCGGGCTGGTACACCGCCTACACGCCCTACCAGCCGGAGATTGCGCAGGGCCGGCTCGAGGCGCTGCTCAACTTCCAGACGATGGTCGCCGACCTCACCGCCTTGCCGATCGCCAACGCCTCCCTCCTCGATGAAGCCACCGCCGCCGCCGAGGCGATGCACCTGACCGAGGCGGTCGCGGATGTCCCCGCCGGCACGACGCCGATGTTCATGATCACCGACGGATGTCACCCGCAGACGATTGCGGTCGTGCGCACCCGGGCGGAGGCGCGCGGCGTGCAAACCGTGATCGCGGATCCCGCGAGCTTCGAGTTCCGCCCCGGCGTGATCGGGGCGCTGTTGCAGTATCCCACGACGGACGGAAAGATCGAAGACTACCGGGCATTCTGCGACAAGGCGCACGCCGCAGGGGCGCTCGTGACCGTCGCGACCGACCTGCTCGCCCTCACCCTGCTGGCGCCGCCGGGGGAGTGGGGCGCGGACATCGCCGTCGGGAACTCACAGCGCTTCGGCGTGCCGATGGGCTACGGCGGCCCGCATGCGGCGTTCTTCGCGACGCATGAGACCCACCGACGCCATGTACCCGGGCGCATCATCGGAGTATCCCGGGATGCCGCCGGCCGCCCCGCGCTGCGCATGGCCCTGCAGACGCGCGAGCAGCACATCCGCCGCGAGAAGGCCACCAGCAACATCTGCACCGCGCAGGTGCTGCTCGCCGTGATGGCGAGCATGTACGCGGTGTATCACGGCCCCGAGGGGCTGCGCCGCATCGCCGAGCGGGTGCACACCCTCGCGGTCCTGCTCGCACAGGCCCTCACGCGGCTCGGCTACCGCGTCGTGCACGCCTCGTTCTTCGACACCCTGTGCGTGGAGGTGGAGTCGTGGGCGCTGCCCCGCCTGCTCGACGCGTCCCGGGCGCGCCGCATCAACCTGCGGATCATCTCCCCCACGCGCATCGGCGTGTCGCTCGACGAGGCCACGACGCTCGGCGATCTCGCGGATCTCGTCACCGCGTTCTCGCTCAACGAAGTACTCCCCTTCATGGTCGAAGATCTCGGCAAGACCGCCGACCCCTCGATCCCCGAATCGCTCCACCGCACCTCGTCCTACCTCACCCATCCGGTGTTCCACCGCTACCGGTCCGAGACGGAAATGCTGCGCTATATCAAGCGGCTCGAGGCACGCGACCTGTCGCTCACGTCGGCGATGATCCCGCTCGGCTCGTGCACCATGAAGCTCAACGCCACCACCGAGATGGTCCCACTGTCGTGGCGCGAGTTCAACCGGCTGCACCCGTTCGCCCCGCGGGAGCAGGCCACCGGCTACCGCACGCTGTTCCGCCAGCTCGAGGACATGCTGGCCGAGATCACCGGCTTCCCGAAAATCTCGTTGCAGCCGAACTCCGGGGCGCAGGGCGAGTTCACCGGACTGCTGGTGATCCGGGCCTATCACCGCTCCCGTGGTGAAGGACACCGCACCACCTGCCTGATCCCCACGTCGGCGCATGGAACGAACCCCGCCAGCGCGGTGATGGCCGGTCTCCACGTCGTGCCCGTACAGTCGGACGCCCGCGGCAACATCGACGTGGCGGACCTGCGCGCCAAGGCGGCCGAGCACAAGGACACGCTCGCGGCGCTCATGGTCACGTACCCGTCGACCCACGGCGTCTTCGAGGCGTCCATCCGGCAGGTGTGCGAGATCATCCACGCGCACGGGGGGCAGGTGTACATGGACGGTGCCAACATGAATGCGCAGGTGGGCCTGGTCCGCCCCGCCGACGTGGGCGCCGACGTGTGCCATTTGAACCTGCACAAGACCTTCTGCATTCCCCATGGCGGGGGGGGACCCGGGATGGGGCCGATCTGTGTGGCGGCGCACCTCGGACCCTTCCTGCCGGACCACCCGGTGGTGCCACTGCGCCAGCAGCAGCCGTGCGGGACCGTGTCGGCGGCGCCGTGGGGCAGCGCGTGGATCCTGCCCATCTCCTGGGCCTATATCGCGCTCATGGGACGGGAGGGGCTGGTGGAGGCGACCAAGCTCGCGATCCTCAACGCCAATTACGTCGCGCGCCGGCTCGCGGCGCACTATCCGCTCCTCTATACCGCGCAGAACGGCCTGATCGCGCACGAGTGCATCATCGATTGCCGGCCCTTCAAGACGTCGGCCGGGATCGAGGTGGACGACATCGCGAAGCGCATCATCGACTACGGCTTCCATCCCCCGACGGTCTCGTTCCCGGTCGCGGGCACCCTGATGATCGAGCCCACCGAGAGCGAGTCGAAGGAGGAGCTGGACCGCTTCTGCGACGCGCTGATCTCGATCCGCCAGGAGATCCGCGACGTCGAGGACGGGACGCAGCCCCGCGGCAACAACCTGCTGACGAACGCGCCGCACACGCTGGAAGACGTCATCGCCGATACGTGGGACCGCCCCTACGCGCGCGAGCGCGCCGCGTTCCCCGCCGTCTCGACGCGGTCGCACAAAGTATGGCCGTCGGTGAGCCGCGTGGACGGCGCCTTCGGCGACCGGAACCTGGTCTGCGTCTGTCCGCCGATGGAGGCGTACGCGCTTGCTGCTGACTGAACAGCGGCTCGAATGGGAGCTGATGCTCGAACCGGCCGGCCGGAGCGGGGCCGCCAACATGACCATCGACGCCGACCTCCTCGCCGAGACCGCCCGGACCGGCCGGGCCTTCCTGCGGCTCTATCGGTTCGACCCACCGTGTCTCTCGCTGGGCCGGAACGAGCCGGCCGCGGCCCGCTACGATCGCGCGGCCATCGCGCGGCGCGGGCTCGATGTCGTGCGACGTCCCACCGGCGGCGGCGCCGTGTGGCACGAGCATGAAGTGACCTACGCGGTCGCGGCGCCCGTGGCGACCTTCGGCTCGTTGCGGAACGCGTACCGGACCATCCACGAGCGCGTCGTCGCAGCGCTCCGGTCCCTCGGTGTCGAGGCCACGCTGGCGCCCCACCGACCTCCACCATCCTCCAGGATCCTCGACCACCCTGCGTCTTGCTTCGCGACTCCCGTCGGCGGCGAGGTACTCGTCGCCGGTCGCAAGCTGGTGGGCTCGGCGCAGGTCCGGAAGGGAAGCGCATTCCTGCAGCATGGCTCGATCCTGCTCGCGGGATCGCAGCAGGTCGTCACAGCTGTAAGCCGCAAGCCGCAAGCCGCAAGTACTGAAACCACGCTCGCTCGAGTACTCGGCCGGCCCGTGACCTTTGAGGAGGTCGCGGACGCGATCGTCGCTGCGTGGGGCGACGCGGTCACCTCCCCCAACCTCCACCGACCTCCCCCAGCCTCCACAACCCTCTTTTCGCACCTGGCGCCGCTAGGCGTCGCGTGAAATCTTAGGCGCCATGCCGACCACCCGACTGGCTCGTGCGCTGGCCACCGTCGCTGGGCTCACCGGCCTGATGGTCGTCGCCGGGTGCGAGCGCCCGACCGGCTGCAGCGGCGAGTACTGCGGCACCCTCGTGATCGCCTCCGGAGGGGAGCCGGACATCCTGCTCCCGCCCGTCAGCGAGTTCGCGATCACGCGCGACGTGACGGATCAGCTGTTCTTGAAGCTCGCGGACCTCGGGCTGTCGGGAAATACGATCGGAGACGAGGATTTCCAGCCGCAGCTGGCCGAGCGGTGGGAATGGGACGCCCCGACGACGCTCGTGTTTCACCTCGACCCGCGGGCTCGGTGGCAGGACGGCCACGCGGTCACCTCGGCCGACGTGGCCTTCACGTACGACGCATACACGGATTCGCTCGTCAACTCCTCGGCCCGCTCCACCCTGCGCCACATCGCGGCGGTCACGACGCGCGATTCGCTCACCGTGGTGTTCCGGTTCCGGCAGCGCTATCCCGAGATGTTCTACGACGCGGTGTACCAGATGCGCATCCTGCCGGCGCATCTCCTGCGCGAGGTCCCGCGCAATCAGTGGCGCAGCGCGGCGTTCGGGCGCGCGCCCGTCGGCGACGGACCGTACCGCTTCGTTGCCTGGAAGGCCGGTGAGAGCATCGAGCTGGCCGCCGACTCGACCTTCTTCCTCGGCCGCCCGCACCTCCGGCGGGTGATCTGGCGCTTCACGCCCGACCAGTTCGTGGCGGTGACCCAGCTGATCGCCGGCGACGCGGACGCGGTGGAGGTGCTGGTCACGCCCGACAACGTGCAGCGCGCGCGCGCCGACACCCAGCTCGCCACCTATCCCTACAAAGGGTCGCAGTACGGGTACGTGGGATTCAACCTGGCCGCGCCCGGCGACACGACAAAGCCGCACCCCTTGTTCGGGGATCGCGACCTGCGGCGGGCGCTCGTCATGGCCACGGACCGCGAGCGGCTGCTGCGCAACGTGCTCGGCGAGTTCGCCAAGGTTCCACCGGGGCCGCTGTCGCAACTGTGGTGGATCTGGGACCCGGAGATCCGCGAGCTGCCCTACGACAGCGGCCAGGCGGCGCGGCTCCTCACCCGCACCGGCTGGACCGACTCGGACGGCGACGGCATCCGCGACAAGGACGGCCGCCCGCTCGCCTTCCGGCTGCTGCTCCCGACGACCAGCGCCATCCGCCGCCAGTACGCGCGGCTCCTGCAGGAGCAGTTCCGGATCGCCGGCGTGGACGTGCAGCTCGACGAGGTCGACTTCAGCCTGTACAACGAGCGCGCCCGCGCGGGCCGGTTCGACGCCCTCCTCAACACGTGGAACACGGACGCGACGCCCTCCTCGGGCTTTCCCCAGACCTGGACGCCGGCGGGGTTCGGGCGCTCCAACTACGGCCACTACGACAACCCGGACGTCGACCGGCTGGTGGACCGGGCCGTGGCGTCCGCCGCGAACCGTGACCAGGCCCGTCGCGCCTGGCGGGCGGCCGTCGAGACCTTGAACCGGGACGCGCCCGGCATTTTCCTGTACGCCACCTCCAACGTCGCGGCCATACACAAACGGGTCGTGGACGTCACCATCCGGCCCGATTCCTGGCTCGCCCTGCTCCGCACGTGGCGCATCCCCGCTGATCGACTGACGGATCGAGACCGCGTGGAGCGCTAGGTGGCGGCGTGGTTGGTGCGGCGGCTCGTCGCGTCGATCGCCATCGTCTTCGCGGTCGTCACCATCACGTTCTTCGTCGTTCGTCTCGCCCACGGCACGCCCTGCGGGCCCGCTGGCGAACGACCGCTGCCGCCCGACGTCTGCGAGCGACAGCGCGTCCAGTTCGGGTACGACCAGCCGCTGCTGGTGCAGTACGGGAAGTATCTGGTCGCGTTGCGACACGGGGAGCTGGGCGAGTCCTTCGGGCTGCACCGGCCCGTGGCCGACGCGCTCGCCGACGCGATCCCCAACACGTTTACTCTCGCGCTCGCGGCGCTGCTCGTCGACTTCGCGCTCGGCCTCGCGCTCGGGATCTATCAGGCCGTGCGGGCGGGCCGGTTCGGCGACGTCGCGGTCGGGAACGTCGCGCTGCTCGTCAACTCGATGCCGGTGTTCTGGCTGGGACTGGTCCTGCTGCTCGTGTTCGCGCAGTGGCTTCGCTGGTTCCCTGCGGGCGGGATCCACAATCCGATCCTGTGTCCCCGGCTCCTCTCGCCGTACTGCCTCCTCGATTTCCTCTGGCACCTCGTACTCCCCGCCCTCACGCTCGGTCTGGTGGGCGCCGCGGGCACGGCGCGCTACCAGCGCGCGGCGATGCTCGAGGTCATCCGCCAGGAGTACGTGCGCACGGCGCGCGCCAAGGGCCTGCGCGAACGACGAGTGCTGCTGGTACACGCGCTCCGCAACGCGCTCCTCCCGATCATCACGCTGTTTGGGCTGGCCTTCCCCTTCCTCTTCACCGGGGCGGTTCTCATCGAGACGGTGTTCGCCTGGCCCGGCATGGGCCGGCTCGCCGTGAATGCCATCTTCCAGCGCGACTACCCCGTGGTGACCGGTGCGGCGGTGCTCACGACCACGATGGTCGTGCTGGGCAACCTGATCGCCGACGTGCTGTACGCGGTGGTCGACCCGCGAATCCGCGTACAGCGAGGGGGCCG
>Ga0209267_1002117_pt1 | contig 13020 bp, 14 predicted proteins | sample GraSoiAngelo_137_FD_185894 | JGI IMG/M metagenome (GOLD analysis project Ga0209267, IMG submission 185894) | Grasslands soil microbial communities from the Angelo Coastal Reserve, California, USA - 14_0929_09_30cm (SPAdes) (version 2) | ecosystem: Environmental > Terrestrial > Soil > Grasslands ... | reverse complement strand
CTCTGGCGATGCCGTCTCTCGAGATCGTGCCGGCCGACACCGGCCGGGCCTGGAGGGCGTTCATCGACCTCCCGTACCGACTCTATCGTGACCATCCCCACTTCGTGCCCCCGCTCCGGAGAGAGCATCGACAGCTGTTCGACCGGGCGCGCCACCCGTTCTTTCGGCACGCCGACGCTGCCTTCTTCATCGCCCGTCGCGAGGGCCGGCCGGTCGGCCGCATCGAGGCGGTCGTCAATCACGCGCACAATCGCTTTCACAACGACCGGGTCGGGTTCTTCGGTGCCTTCGAAAGTGAAAACGATCGGGCCGTGTCGGTGGCGTTGCTCGAATGCGCTGCGGATTGGCTGGGCCAGCGGGGCATGCGGGTCATGCGGGGCCCCGCGACCCACTCCACCAACGAGGAGTGCGGCCTGCTCATCGAAGGGTTCGACGAGTCTCCGATGGTCGGGATGCCCTACAATCCGCCGTACTACGCCGCGCTGGTCGAGGCCTTCGGCCTGACCAAGGCCAAGGATCTCTACGCCTGGGAAGTACGCGCGGATCAGGCTATCCCCGACAAGATCCACCGGGTCGCCGAGATCGTCCGGAGAAGCACCGACGTCGTCGTTCGTCTGGTGAACTTCAAGGACTACGCGGACGAGATCCGGCGGGCCATGGGCGTCTACAATGCCGCGTGGACGCGTAACTGGGGGTTCGTCCCGCTCACGGAGGCCGAGTTCATTCACACGGCCCACCAGCTCCGCCCTCTGCTCGAGCGCTTCCCGGACGGGGCGTTGCTGGCTGAGGTGGGCGGGCGCACGATCGGCTTCTGTCTGGCCGTCCTGGACGTCAATCAAGCGCTCGCCCGGGTGCGGAGTGGGCGCCTCTTCCCGTTCGGGTTCTGGACTCTCACCCGCGGTCTGAGGCGCGTCGACCAGGCTCGCATCATGGCTCTCGGCGTTCGACCCGAATTTCGCCATCGTGGAATCGACGCCCTCCTGTATTTCGAGCTGTTGAGTCGGGGCCGGCGCGTGGGCTACCGACGCGCAGAAATCGGCTGGACGCTGGAGGACAATCGGGTGATGAATCGAGCGATCCTCCTCGGCGGCCGGCATCACAAAACCTACCGCCTGTACGAGGCCGCCCTCCCCTGAGGCGATCCGCCCCCCCTTGACTTCCTTCCCTCCCTACCATTAACTCGGCCTACGCTCCGGCTGGTCGGTCCCAGCCGCTGCCACAAGCACGAGGAAGCCGAATGGAAGCCTGTCACGGACGAGTGGCGCTGGTCACCGGGAGCTCGCGAGGGCTGGGGCGAGTCATCGCCCGCAAGCTCAGCGAGGCGGGAGCTCACCTGGTCCTCAACTATCGCAAGACAGGGGGCCGCTCGGAGGCGCAGGCCCAGGCGCTCGCCAAGGAGCTCGTGGAACGTGGGTCCCCCGCGGTGGCCATCCAGGCGGATATCAGCCAGAAGGACGCGGTCGCGGCCATGTTCCAGGAGATCGGCGCGCGGTACGGGCGGCTCGATATCCTCGTGCTCAATGCAGCTCGCGCTCCCTTCAAGAGGGTTGGCGAGCTCCTGAAGCGCGATCTCCTCGAGCTCGTCGAGACCAACTTCCTCGGCAATGTCTATTGCATGCAGCAGGCGCTGCCGCTGATGCAGGGACGGCCGGGCCACGTCGTGTTCATCTCCAGTCTCGGTAGCCGCTTCGCGCTGCCCAACTACCCGCTGGGCAGCATGAAGGCGGCCATGGAGTCTCTCGTCAAGCACTGGGCCGTCGAGCTCAAGGACCGCCAAATCACGGTGAACGGCGTCACTGCGGGTCTGCTGAAGACGGATTCGCTGATCGTCCTGCGTCAGTACTGGCCCGGCGTCGAACGGTTGCCGGCGTCCGCGTTCGTGGAGCTGGAGGATGTGGCGAGCGTGGTTCTCTTTCTCTGCACGGACGCCGCGCGGAGCATCCGGGGCCAGCAGATCGTCGTCGACAACGGGCTCTCCAACGAGCTGTTGCGCTCTGCGCCCGCCAGCTGACGTTGGAAAGCCATCCCAGACACAGGACCGACACGAGGAGAGAATGGCCGAGCTATTGATCAGCCCAGATCAGATTTATCGCGAGGTCCAGAAAGCCGTCGCTGATGCCCTGCAAATCTCCGCGGAGAAAGTGCAGCCCGACATGTCGCTCATCAGCGATCTCGCCGCCGAGTCTCTGGATTTCATCGACATCAATTTCCGCCTCGAGCAGCGCTTCGGCGTGGCGATGCCGCGAAAGTACCTCCTGGATCACGTGGAGGAGCTCTTCGGCGAGGGGACCGCGATCGACGGCGGCGGCCGGCTCACGGAGGTGGCGGTGACGATCTGGAACGCGCGGCTCGGGTCGGCCGGACCCCGAGTTCACGCCGGCATGCCGCTGGACGACGTGCCGACACTCGTCACGCCACGCACCTTGGTGATGATCGTCGAGGAGATCCTGGCCACCTGCCCGGACACCTGTCCAAACTGCGGCAAGGCGGCATGGACGGTCGTCGAGGAATGCACGATCGGCTGCGGCGAGTGTCGGTCGCGGGCACCGCTCGTGACCGGCGACGACGTCATCCGCCGATGGCTCGAGGACTTCCGGGCACGGGGCGGGCCGATGAGCAGCGCGTCTTGACCGTCGCCCCTCGCCGGGCACCAGATCGTCGGCGCGTCGTCGTCACCGGCGTGGGGATGATCACGCCGCTCGGCCGGAATGCGCGCGAGACGTTCGAGCGGGCCAGCCAGAGTTGTTCGGGGATCGATTACATCCGCGGCTTCGACACCCGCGGCCTCCCCGTGCGTATTGGTGGCGAGGTCGCGGATCAGTGGATCCGGCGGCCGCCGGGGGGCCCGGCGGCCAAGCTCGAGAAGATGGCCTCGCGGGCGATCCGGTTCATGTGGACCGCCGCCACGGAGGCGGTCGAGCAGGCCAAGCTCGACCGGATCCCGGACCGGTACCGGATCGGCGTCGCCCTCGGCTATCACGGCGAGACCGCGTCCCTCGAGGACCTCGCCAGGATATTTCGGGCTTCGGACGGCGATGGGCAGTGGGAGCCGCAGCGGCTCCGGCAGGGTGGATACGACGCGTTCGCGGTGGTGCGGCGCAAGGTGGACGTCGGGCCGTCCCTGGTCTCACGCGTCTTCGATTGCCGCGGGCCGAGCATCGGCATCGCCTCGGCGTGCGCCGCCGGCGGCCAGGCGATCGGTGAGGCCTACCGGCTGATCAGGTCGGGACGGGCGGACGCGGCCATCGCCGGCGGATGCGAGGCGTCCCTCACGTACGTCGGACTCTCCGGATTCATTCTCCTCAAGGCCCTGACGGAGCGCTACAGCGCTCCGGCGACGGCGTCCCGCCCATTCGATCGCAAGCGCAGCGGCTTCGTGATCTCCGAAGGGGCCGGTGCGCTCGTCCTCGAGGATCTCGTGCATGCCCGGGACCGCGGCGCGCCGATCCTCGGTGAGCTCCTCGGCTATGGTGACTCGACCGATGCCTACCGCATCACGGACATCCATCCCCAAGCCGAGGGCGCAGTCCTCGCGATGGTCCGGGCGATCGAGGATGCCGGGATCGAGCGCGCCGACGTCGACTACGTCAACGCGCACGGGACCTCCACGGTGCAGAACGACGCCCTCGAGACGCTCGCGGTCAAGCGCGTCTTCGGCGCGCGCGCGGCCTCCCTCCCGCTCAGCTCGAACAAATCGATGCTGGGCCACACCATCGGCGCGGCCGGGGCCATCGAGGCGATTCTCACGCTCGAGGGCATCCGCGAGTCGGTGCTTCTCCCCACGATCAACTACGAGACGCCGGATCCGCGATGCGACCTGGACTACGTGCCGAACCAAGCGCGTCCTTTCGCCCACCGGATAGCCCTCAGCAACTCATTCGGCTTCGGGGGGCACAACGCGTCACGAGCCTGGAGCGCGGGCACCGGATCACCGGGATCAAGTCGTTCGCCGCCTCCGAGCCTTTTCTAGAATCGCACTTCACTCGGGCCGCCCTCGTCCCGGGAGTGCTGCTCATCGAGGCAATGGCGCAGCTCCTCGGCTGGCTGGCGAGCTATTCGTACGATTTCCGATGCGTGGCCGTTCTGGCGCTGATCTCGGACGTGACGGTCCCACCGACCCTGAAGCCCGGAGCCCGCGTGGAGATCGACGGCAGGCTCCTGACCACCACCGAGCGGGACTCGCTCGGGGCGGCGACCGCCACGATCGATGGCCAGGTCATCGCCCGGGTCAATCGACTGATTCTCCATCATGTGCCGCTTCCGGCGGGCCAGACGGCGCGGGAGTTCTTCCTGTATTACGCGGGCGTCGACGACCTGGCCTCCCTCGAGCGGACGGCGTGAAGATCGATCTCGCCGGGCAGGTGGCGCTGGTCACGGGAGGCGGGCGCGGGATCGGGCGCGCGTGCAGCCTGACCCTCGCGCGCCTGGGAGCCACGGTGATCATCAACTACTGGCGCTCGCGCGACGCGGCCGAAGAGCTCGAAAAGGAGATCGTGGGCGAGGGCGGCGGCGCGCGCGCGTATCAGGCGGACGTGTCGGACCCTGGCGCGGTCGACGCCATGTTCCAGTTCATCCGCCAGGAGTACCGCCGTCTCGACATCCTGGTGAACAACGCGGGGATCGTCCAGGACGCCCTGCTCCTCTCCATGACGCTCCAGGACTGGACCTCGGTTCACGCAACGAACTTGAACGGCCCCTTTCTCTGCACGCGCCTCGCGGTGGAGATGATGCTGCGGCAGGGGGGCGGGAAAGTCGTCAACGTCGCCTCCGCGAGCGCCCACGTCGGTGGTCGCGGCCAGACCAACTACGCCGCCTCGAAGGGCGGGCTCGTGGCGTTCAGTCGGGCCGGCGCCGTCGAGCTCGCCCGCAAGGGCATTCGCATCAACGCCGTGCTTCCCGGCTTCATCGAGACCGATATGAGCCTCCCGGTCCGCCAGCAGGCCGCGGGCAAGCTGCTCGAGCGCATTCCGGCCCGTCGGTTCGGACGGGCCGGCGAGGTGGCCAACCTGGTGGCGTTCCTGGCCTCGGATGCGTCCGACTACATCGTGGGACAGGCCATCGCCGTCGATGGCGGTCTCAGCGCCTCCTGACGGCCCACCCGTGCGCTATTACCTCGTCGATCGTATTTCGGAGTGGGAGGTCGACAAGCGCATCCGCGGTATCAAAAACGTGGCGATGACCGAAGATTTCCTCCAGTATCACTTTCCGAAAAGACCGACGATGCCGGGGGTACTGCTCCTCGAGTCGATGACCCAGCTCGCCGGATGGCTCGAGGCGATCAGCTCCGACTTCACGCGCTGGTTCCTGCTCGAGCACGTCACGAGCTGCAAGTTCTACGACCTCACCGGGCCCGGTGACCAGGTCGAGATCACGCTCGATCTCGTGCCGGCCCCCGAGCCGTTTCGTCGACGCTACCGCGGGATGGGCACGGTCGCCAACAAGCGTCGCGTCGTCGCCGAGTTCGACGGGCACGTGATTCCGCTGACCGACATCGAGGCTCCGTCGAGCCAGCGCCAGCTCTTCGAGGTGCTCACGAACACCGCCGTCTTCTCGCTCGCCCCGAACCCGGATGCCGCCGACCGATGAACGACCGGGTTCCCGCGATCACCGGCATGGGCGTGATCTCGTCCCTGGCCTCGTCGCTCGAGGGTCACTGGCAGCGAGTGCTCCAGAGGGCGACCGGGATCCGCGAGCTCGGCGGCGAGGATCTGCCCCGGGCCCTCCGGTACGCGGGACGAGTGAACGACGATGCGCTGCCGCCCGACACACCGGCAGACGTGCTCAAGCAGGGACGGTTGATCAGCCCGGGCTCGCGGCTCGGGCTCCGGGCCGTCGACGAGGCCGTACGTGCCTCGGGACTCGAGGTGTCGAAGATCGCCCCGGAGCGAAAGGCCCTCTACATCGGCGCCGCCGACTACAGCAAGGCGGGGTACCGCGACTTCTATGCGGCCTTCCGCGAGGCCGGGGTCGTGGCCGACCGGGCACCCGATGCCGAGCGCGTCAATCGCGCGACGCTCCATGCCGTCGACCCGTTCTTCCTCCTCGAGGGTCTCACGAACAACCTCGTGGCATTCGCCTCCCGCCGCTATCAACTGCAGGGGCCCAATACGACGCTCGCCAGCCATTCCCCCTGTGGCGCACAGGCGCTGGAGCTTGCCGCCCGGAGCGTGCTTCAGGAACAAGCCGACGTCGCGATCGTGATCGGGTCCTGTGTTTGGAGCCCGTTCGTTTCTCTGTTCGATCTGGATGCGCTGGGGCTCCTGTCCCAGTGCCGGGAGGGAGCGAGCTCCTTCAGACCCTTCGATGCGCGGCGGGACGGCTTCATCGCGGGCGACGGGGCCGCCGCCCTCGTGCTGGAGCCGCTGGGACAGGCGCGAGCGCGAAACGCTCCCGTGCACGGATGCATCCAGGGCCTGGCCAGCTTCACGGACGGTGGCGGCACCGCAAGCCTGGGGGGCTCGGTGGAGACGGTGAGGCGAGCGCTGACCACCGCGCTCGACGAAGCGGGCATCCGCCCGAAGGAGCTCGCCTTCATCTCGCCTCACGGGAGCGGCACGCGCAAGGGTGATCGGGTCGAGCTCTCCGCAATCGCGGAGCTCCTGAACGGTGACCGCGCGTTGCTACCGATCTCGGGGATGAAGCCCTATACCGGGCACATGGGAGCAGCGAGCGATATCGCCGAGATCGCTCTGGCGCTCACAGCGGTCAAGAACGGGCTCGTGCCGGCGACGCCCAACTTCCGGACTCCGGACGTCGGGTTCGAGGAAATCGAGGTCGTCACGGAGCATCGACGGGTCGCCGCCCGCCACGTCCTCTCCATGAGTCAGGGCCTCGGAGGCCAGTCCATGGCGATCGTCGTCTCTGCCGAGCCGGACGCCTCCTGAGCTAGTCCTCTCTTCGTTGGCCGGCGTCAGAAGGAAAGCCGCGCGCTCTCAGCCCCCTTTTCGAGCGAGCAAGGGTCATCGCTCCCGGCGAGATGGCGGAGCACGTCGCCGATCAAGAACAGCGAGCCCGCGACACAGATGATCGAGGTGGTGGCGATTCGCGCAGCCAGCGCCAGCGCCTCGGCGGGCGACCTGGCGATCTCGACGCTGACCGCAGCGGGCACGAGGGCGCGCAGGGCCTCGGGCGCGGTGGCCCGCGAGCTCGAGGGCGCGACCAGGACGAGCTGGTCCGCGAGGGGTGCGAGCGCGGCGATGATGCCCGCTGCGTCCTTGTCGGCCAAGATGCCCAGGACGAACGTGACGCGGGTCTCGCCGAAGACGTCGCGCAGCGAGACCGCGAGGGCGCGCGCGCCGGCCGGATTGTGCGCGCCGTCCAGCACGAGGAAGCCGCGCGCGCGATGGAGGACCTGGAAGCGTCCCGGCCACCACGCCCGCGCGAGCCCGTCGCGAATCGCGGCGTCTCCGGCGCCCACCTCGCGCGCGGCGGTGACCGCGAGGAGCGCGTTGGAAGGCTGAAAGCTGCCGGGCATCGCGAGCTCGAGACCGGCCAGCGACCATTCCGGCCCCGCGCAGGCCAGACGCTGGCCGTCAGGCCCGCGGCGCTCCACCGAGACCGACAGGTCGCGCCCCTCGAGTAGGAGCGGAACGCCGGCCGCGGCGGCGCGCGCGACGATGACGCGCTCGGCTTCGGGAGCTTGCGCGGCCGACACCGCGACGCCGCCGCGGATGATCGCCGCCTTCTCGGCGGCGATCGCCTCGAGGGTCGCGCCGAGCACCGCCTGGTGGTCGAGGTCGATCCGCGCGATCACGGCGACTTCCGGCGTCCCCACCGTCGTCGCGTCGAGCCGGCCGCCCAGCCCCACCTCGAGCACCGCCACGTCGACGGCTTCGCGCGCGAAGTGATCGAGAGCCAGGGCCGTCGTCGCCTCGAACGTCGTCGCGTCGAAGCGCGCGATGAGCGTGCCGAGCGCGTCGACGCCGTCGACCACGCCGTCCTCCGCAATGGGCTGGCCGTCGACGCGGATGCGCTCGCGGAACGAGACGAGATGCGGCGAGGTGTAGAGCCCGACCCGGTGGCCGGCGGATTTCAGGATCGCGGCGAGCATCGCCGATACCGACCCCTTGCCGTTGGTGCCCCCGACCTGGATCAGCCGGTATCGCTGCTCGGGGCGGCCCAACGCGTCGAGGAGCCCCTCGATTCGCTCGAGCCCCTGGCGCATGCCCGCATGCTCGCCGCCCCGGAGTGACTGGAGCCGGGCGACGGCTTCGGCGTACGTCACGAGCGAGCTAGCCCGATCGGGGCGGCTCGGCGGCGAAGAAGGCGAGAACGCGGCGGAGGGTCTCCTTGAGGTCACGCCGCTCGACGATCATGTCGAGCTGGCCGTGCGCGAGCAGGAACTCCGAGCGCTGGAATCCCTCGGGCAGCGGCTGACGGATCGTCTCCGCAATGACCCGTGGTCCGGCGAACCCGATCAGCGCGCGCGGCTCGGCCAGGATGACGTCGCCGAGCATCGCGAAGCTCGCGGTGACGCCGCCGGTCGTGGGATCGGTGAGGATCGAGATGTACGGCAGCCCGGCGGCGGCAAGCCGCTCGAGCGCGGCGGAGGTCTTGGCCATCTGCATCAGCGAGAGGATGCCCTCCTGCATCCGGGCGCCCCCGGACGCCGAGACGATGACGACCGGCAGATGCTTGTCGATGGCGAGCTCGATCGCGCGGGTGAGCTTCTCGCCGACGACCGAGCCCATGCTCCCGCCGAGGAAGCCGAACTCGAAGACGGCGAGCACGGTCGGCTGGCCGCCGATCGACGCGAGACCACAGATGACCGCTTCGTCGGTCGAGGTCTTCTGGGCGGCCGCGCGGATGCGCTCGCGATACCTCTTCGTGTCCTTGAACGTCAGTGGATCGGTCGTCGTCAGGCCGGTCTCGCGCTCCTCGAACGAGCCGGCGTCGGCCAGCTGGCTGATGCGCTCACGGGCGGAGATGCGGAAGGGATAGTGGCACTTCGGACAGACGCGCCCGCCGCGTTCCACCTCGGCGCGGTAGATGATCTCCTTGCAGGAGTCGCACTTGATCCACAGGCCCTCGGCGATGATGACCTTGCTCCCGGTCGACTCCTCTTTCCGCTTGAACCAGGCCACCGTGACCTACCTCCTCGCCCGAACGGGAGACGTCGGGAGGGGCTCGCGGAGCGGCGCCTTGAGCTCGCCAATGAACTTGCCGACGTCCTCGACGAGCGTGGACGAGCCTGCGCGCGCCTCGACGAGGCGGACGATCGCCGAGCCCACGGCCGCGCCGTCGGCGATGCGTCCCACCGTGGCCACCTGGGCGGGCGTGCTGATGCCGAAGCCGACGCACACCGGCATCGTCGTCGCGCGCCGAAGCACGCCGATCTGGGTCGCGAGGTCAGCGGGCAGCTCCTGGCGCTCGCCGGTCACACCGGTGAGCGACACGACGTAGACGAACCCGCGGCTCTTCTTGGCGATGAGTCGCACGCGCGGCGGCGTCGACGTCGGCGCGAGCATGTAGACGAGATCGAGGCCGACGGCGTCCGCCTCGGCCGCGAGCGGCTCGCTCTCCTCGGGCGGCATGTCCGCGACGATCGCGCCGTCGACGCCCGCGTCGACGGCCGTCCTGGCGAACGCCTTCAGACCGAACGCGAGCACGGGGTTGTAGTACGTGAGGAGCACGAGCGGCACGTCGATCTCGGCGCGCAGCCCCGAGACCGTCTCGAGAACCCGCGCGACCGTCGTGCCGGCGGCCAGCGCACGCGCGCCGGCGCGCTGGATCACCGGCCCGTCGGCGAGCGGATCGGAGAACGGCACGCCGAGCTCGATCACGTCCGCGCCACAGCGCGCGGCCTCGATCACGAGCCGCCGCGTATCAGCGAGCGACGGGTCGCCGGCGGTGAAGTAGGGCAAGAGCGCGCGCTCGCCCCGCGCACGAAGCCGCGCGAAGGTCTCTTCGAGACGGCTCATTCGATCTGCTTCCCGAGCGCCTTGGCCACCACGTGCACGTCCTTGTCGCCGCGGCCGGAGAGACCGACCACGATCGCCTTCGTCCGCGGCAGGCTCTTGGCCAGGCGCATGGCGTAGGCCACCGCGTGCGCCGACTCGAGCGCCGGCATGATCCCCTCGAGCCGCGTCAGCGCCTCGAATCCCTCGAGCGCCTCGGCGTCGGTCGCCGAGACGAACTCGAAGCGGCCGGCGTCGCGGTAGTAAGCGTGCTCGGGCCCGACCCCGGGATAGTCGAGGCCGGCCGAGATGGAATGGGCCGTGGCGATCTGCCCATCGTCGTTCTGGAGCAGGTAGCTCATGCACCCGTGGAGCACGCCGACGGCGCCCGCGCTCATCGACGCGCCGTGGCGGCCGGTCGAGATCCCCTCGCCGCCCGGCTCGACGCCGATGATCCGGACCTTGCGGTCGGCGATGAACGGATGGAAGAGCCCGATGGCGTTCGACCCTCCGCCGACGCACGCGATGAGGACGTCGGGCAGCTTCTCGAGGATTCGGCGCGACTGCCGGCGCGCCTCGCGGCCGATGACGGCGTGGAGATCGCGCACCATCATCGGGTACGGATGCGGACCCAGCGCCGAGCCGAGCAGGTAGTACGTCGTCCGCACGTTGGTGACCCAGTCGCGCAGGGCTTCATTGATCGCGTCCTTCAGCGTGCGGCTGCCGGACTCGACCGAGATCACGCGGGCGCCCAGGAGGCGCATCCGGAAGACGTTGAGCGCCTGGCGCTCGACGTCCTCGGCGCCCATGTACACCTCGCACTCGAGACCGAGGAGCGCCGCGGCGGTGGCGGTCGCCACGCCGTGCTGGCCCGCCCCGGTCTCCGCGATCACGCGCCGCTTGTTCATTCGCGCCGCCAGCAGGGCCTGGCCGAGCACGTTGTTGATCTTGTGGGCGCCGGTGTGACAGAGGTCCTCGCGCTTGAGGTAGATGCGCGCGCCGCTGCACTGCTCGGTGAGCCGCTCGGCGAAATAGAGCGGCGTCGGCCGGCCGGCGTAGTCCTGGAGGAGACCGGCGAGGCGGCCCTGGAACTTTCGATCGCGCTTCGCGGAGGCCCAGGCCTGCTCGAGCTCGATCAGCGGCGCCATGAGCGTCTCGGGGACGAAGCGCCCGCCGAAGCGGCCGAAGTGTCCGCGCGCATCCGGGAGCGTCCGCATCACCGCGCGCCCTTGGCTTGGGCCACGAACCGCCACACCTTGTCCGGATCCTTGCGGCCCGGCCGCGCCTCGACCCCCGATACCACGTCGACGCCATAGGGGCGCGCGGTGGCGATCGCGCGGGCCACGTTGTCGGGTGTGAGACCGGCCGCGAGGATGATCCGCCACCGCTGACTGGCGAGGTCGCGCGCGGTCGCCCACTCGATCGGCTGGCGCGCCTCCCCTTCACTCCAGCGCGCGGCGCTGTCCAGCAGGAGCGCGGCCGCTGACCTACGAAAGTCCATGAACTTCACGGTCGGCGTCCACGGCTGCCGTCCACCGAGCTCACCTGAGGGCGCTGGGAGCTTGATGGTCTTGATCACCGGCAAGGAATAGCCCTCGAGGTCCTCCGGCTTCTCGTCACCGTGAAACTGCAGGGCCCCGAGCCCGCACGCTTCCGCGACCGCCTTGATGTGGCCCATCGGATGATTCCAGAAGATGCCGACCGCTGTGACGAACGGCGGCAACGCGCGGACGATCGGCGCCACCTGCTCGGGCGTCATGAAGCGCGGCGTGTTCTCGACGAAGATGAAGCCGAGCGCGTCGGCGCCGGCTTCGACCGCCGTGAGCGCGTCCTCGAGGTTGGTGATGCCGCAGATCTTGACCCGGGTTGTCATTGTTGAATGGGGGGGGCGGGACGCCCCCCCCATTTCCCCCCCGGTTCGCGGGGCGCCCCGCTTATGCGTACAACCTGCGTCGCCGATTCGCGGGGCGCCCCGCTTACGCGTACAACCTGCGTCGCCGGTTCGCGGGGCGCCCCGCTTATGCGTACAACCTGCGTCGCGGGTTCGCGGGGCGTGGTGCTTACGCGGACGACCTGCGCTGTCGGCGTCATGCGTCCGACGCTCCCGGGTCTCGCAGCGTCAGCTCACGGAGCTTGGCGGGGACGTCGGCGGCGCGGACGAGGCCTTCGCCGACGAGGACCGCGTGGGCGCCGGCGGCGGCGACCCGGCAAACGTCGGCGCCGGTGAAGAAGCCGCTCTCGCTGATCACGATCGGACCCGGCGGGATCAGCGGCAGGAGCTCGAGCGTCGTCGTGATGCGCGTCTCGAACGTGGCCAGATCGCGGTTGTTGATCCCGACGATGCGGCTGCCGGCGGAGAGGGCCTGATCCAGCTCGGCCGCGGTGTGACACTCGACGAGCGCCGCGAGCCCGAGCCCCTTGGCCGCCGCGAGCAGCTCACGCAGTCGCGGCGACTCGAGGATCGACACGATCAAGAGCACGGCGTCGGCGCCTGCCGCGCGCGACTCCCAGAGCTGGTACTCGTCGATCGTGAAATCCTTCCGCAACAGGGGGATGTCGACCGCCGCGCGCACGCGGCGCAGGTCGTCGAGGCTCCCGTGGAAGTACTTCTCGTCGGTGAGGACCGAGATCGCATGGGCGCCGTGGGTCGCGTAGGTCGTCGCGAGCGCCACCGGATCGAGGTCGCGGGCGAGCACGCCGCGCGACGGCGACGCCTTCTTCACCTCGGCAATCAGCCGCACCGTGCCGGGTGACGGGCGCAGCGCGCCCTCGAAGTCACGCGCGGGAAGCGCCGCACCGCACTGTCGCTCGAGGGTCCCTTGCGGGATGGACGACCGGCGCCGGGCCACCTCCGCGCGCGTGTTGGCGACGATCTCGTCGAGGACCGACATAGCTCGGCGCTAAAAGTCGCGCCGGAGCCCCTGCCGTCGCAGCGTGTCGAGCGGGATCGATCTGAGCTGGTCGAGGACGAAGTCGCGGATCGTACGCGGCGGCGGGAGATCGCGCACGACGCGTCCACCGCGAACCAGCGGCTTGAGCAAGGGCTCCCAGGCGCCGCCGTCCGGCGGACGCTGCCCGGCCGGGACGACGACGGTCTCGCGCGTGCCGTGGCGCCGATAGACTT